>Ga0209002_10003950_pt1 | contig 11740 bp, 10 predicted proteins | sample Rifsed16ft2_FD_184010 | JGI IMG/M metagenome (GOLD analysis project Ga0209002, IMG submission 184010) | Soil microbial communities from Rifle, Colorado, USA - sediment 16ft 2 (version 2) | ecosystem: Environmental > Terrestrial > Deep subsurface > Rock core/Sediment | place: Rifle, Colorado...
GGATCGAGCTCGAGCCGAACCCCGGGGCCGGCGTGGCCTTTGCCGAGCGGGTGGTGGGCGGCTCCGTGCCCAAGCAGTTCTTCCCGGGCATCGAGAAGGGCATCCGTGAGACCGCCGCCGAAGGCGTGGTTGCCGGCTATCCGCTGTCGGACTTCAAGGCCACGCTGTACGACGGATCGTTCCACAACGTCGATTCGAACGAGCTGTCGTTCAAGATCGCGGCCTCGATGGCACTCAAGGACGGCGTGCACCAGGCCAAACCCGCCCTCCTCGAGCCGATCATGATCGTGGAGGTCCGGATCCCGGAGGCATACCTGGGCGAGGTCAATCGCGACCTCAACGGCCGGCGGGGCCGCGTCCTCGGCATGGACATCCAGCAGGGCATGCAGGTGATCAGCGCGAACGTTCCACAGGCAGAACTGTTCTCGTATGCCACCGAGCTTCGCTCGATCACCGGCGGCCGCGGGACCTTCAGCGCGACGCTCGATCGCTACGAGGAAGTCCCCTCGCACCTCGCCGAGAAGGTCATCGAGGAGCACCACAAGGGGGCCGAGTCTTCCGGCGGTCACTGACCACCGGCACGGTTCGTCTCAGGCGTCCGCGATCGCACTCAGCGCCGCTGCCAGCGTCAGCGACCCGTCGTAGAGGGCGCGGCCGACGATAGCCCCGGCACATCCGATCGCGTGGACCGCGCGCAGGTCGTCGGCCGATCCGATCCCGCCCGACGCGATGATCGAGGCCCTCGGATTTCCTGCCAGCCCTCGCAGGAGCTCGAGATCCGGACCTGCCAGCATCCCGTCCCGCGCGACCGCGGTGACCTCGAACCAGCGGACGCCGGCGTCGAGGAGGCTCGACATCGCGGTCTGCACGGGCACGCCGGGTCCGCCGGGCACCCAGCCACGTCCCACGGCCGCTCCATCCCGGACATCGAGCGCCACGGCTATCCGATCCTGGCCGTGCCTGCCGATGAGCTCGGCAGCGAGGGCCGGGTTCCCCAGGGCCAGTGTGCCAAGCACGGCCCTGGCGGCGCCGAAGTCGAGGACTTCCTGGACCGACTCGATCGTTCTGAGCCCGCCGGCCACCTCGACCGCAGCTCTCCCGCCGACGGCATCGAGGATCTCGCCGATCACCTCTCCATGTGCTGCTCGGCCCGCACGTGCGCCATCGAGATCCACGACATGCAACCACCGGGCTCCCCCATCCACGAACGCCCGCGCCACGGCCAACGGGTCATCGGAGAACGTCGTCAAATCGGCGAAGTCGCCCTGGCGCAGGCGTACGACGCGCCCGCCGAGGAGATCGATCGCGGGGAGTATCTGGAAGGTTGCCATGTCGTTCTCGTCCTGCTATCGTGTTAGCACGCTACTACGGTAGCATATGACCGTCGTTGGCCCACCCACCGATCGATCACACCGAGAGGCACCCGCCATGACCGCCGATGATTCCTGGCGCACTGACGAGAGCAGCGCCCTCTTCGACGCAATCCTCCAGCTGAAGGACCGTGAAGAGGCGGGGCGCTTCTTCCGCGACCTGTGCACCCTGGGCGAGCTGCGCGATCTGGCGATGCGCTGGTCCGTGGTGCGGCTGCTCGACCAGGGTCTCCACTACGCCGAGATCTCCGCGCAGACCGGCGCGAGCACCGCGACGATCACCCGGATCGCCTCGTGGTGGCGTCACGGCGAAGGTGGCTACCGCCTCATGCTCGACCGCACCTCGCGCGCCTGATGCGCGATCGCCTGCGGCTGGCAATCCCGAACAAGGGCCGGCTCGTCGAGCCGACGCTGGCCTTGCTTCGCGATGCCGGGCTCCTGTTCGATGAGCATGACCGTAGCCTCGTGGCGCAGGTCCAGAACGTGGACCTGGACATCCTGTTCGTCCGGGCATCCGATGTCGCCGAGTTCGTGACCGACGCGGTGGCCGATCTCGGGATCACCGGCGCGGATCTGCTGGCCGAGGCCGGCTCGACGTTGCCGATCACGCGGCGTCTCGGCTACGGCCGATGCCGACTCGCGGTTGCGGTACCCGCCGACAGCAGCGTCGAACGGGTCGAGGACCTGGCCGACCTGCGGGTTGCCACGGCTCACCCGAACGTGGCTCGTGAGTTCTTCCGGCGGCGGCAGATCCCGTGCGAGGTCATCGCATTGTCCGGCGCGGTCGAGGTCGCCCCGCGGCTGGGGCTGGCCGAGGGCATCGTGGATCTCGTCTCGACCGGCTCGACACTGGCCATGAATGGGCTCCGGGTGGTGGAGGACGTACTCCCGTCGGAAGCCGTGCTCGTGGCCAACCCCGTCGCCGCATCGGCCCGGGCCGTGTCGCTGGGCGCCCTCGACACCATGCTCGGTGCCGTCCTCGCGGCCAGGGCGAGGAAGTACGTGATGATGAACGCCCCCGCAGACCGATTGCCGCAGCTCGAGGCGCTGCTGCCCGGCCTCGAGTCTCCGTCGGTCATCCCATTGGCCCACAGCGGCATGATCGCGATCCACTCCGTCGTCGGAGCGGACGACGTCTGGGATCTCCTCCCCCGCCTGAAGGCCGCTGGCGCGTCCGGGATTCTCGTCTTGCCGATCGAGAAGATCGTCCCGTGACGACGGCTACCATCCTTGATAGCCGTGCAGCCGGCCCCCTCAGGCTCCGGCGGCTGGATCTTCGCGCGGCCGGAGCAGCCGCGGCGGCTGATCCCGAGCTCGTCGCGCTGGCCCGGCGTGGAGCGGTTCCCGACGCTGCCGTGCGGAGCGGAGCACGAGAGATCCTCGACGCGGTGGAGCGTGAGGGCGCCGACGCCGTGGCTCGCTGCAACGCACGGTTCGGCGGCGGCCTTGCCGATTCGCGTCTCGTGCTCCGAGGCGATGACCTTGCGAGGGCGGCCGCGGATCTCGTGCGTGAAGTCCGCCGCGCCCTGGAAGCCGCGATCCTCAACGTGCGCCGGTTCGCCGCCACCCAACGCCCAGCATCGGTCAGGACGACCATCGTTCCCGGCGTTGAGCTGGAGCGTCGCTGGGTGCCGGTCGCCCGCGTGGGTGCGTATGTGCCCGGTGGCGGGGCTGCCTATCCGTCCAGCCTGATCATGACCGTCGTCCCCGCGCAGGTCGCCGGCGTGGATTCGATCATCGTCGCCTCACCCGCCGGGCCTGATGGGACGATGGACCGAGTCCTCCTCGGGGCCGCAGGGCTCCTTGGCGTCGACGCCGTCATCGTGGCGGGCGGGGCCCAGGCAATCGGAGCCCTGGCCTTCGGGCTCCCCACTCTCGGCATCGGCCCGGCTGATCTCGTGGTCGGGCCGGGGAACGCCTGGGTCACGGCGGCGAAGCTTGAGATTGCCGGCCGAACCGCAATTGATCTGCCGGCCGGGCCGTCCGAAGGGCTCGTGATCGCGACGCCGCCGGCCGAACCGGATCGCGTCGCAGCGGATCTCCTGACCCAGGCGGAGCACGGACCGGACTCGCCGGCCATCCTCGTGACCACGGATCCAGCGTTCGCCGACGCCGTCGAGGGTGCGCTGCGGGAGCGGCTGGCGCGGGCGCCGCGCCGGGCGATCCTCGAGCAGGCGCTCGGCCGTCATGGTCGGATCATCCTCGTCGCAGACGTATCGGCCGCGGTTGCCGTCGCCAACGCATACGCCCCCGAGCACCTGTCCCTCGACGTTCCGGACGTGGAGGACGCCGTGGCCGGGGCCCGGAACGCCGGGTCCGTGTTCGTTGGACCGTGGGCCCCCGAGTCGGCCGGCGACTACGCAACCGGCGCAAATCACGTCCTTCCGACGGGCGGCCTGGCCCGCGGTTGCGGCCCGCTCGCCGTGGAGACCTACGGCAAGTACCTCCAGGTCCAGCGCATCAGCCGTGAGGGCCTGGCGCTCCTGCGTCCGACGATCGGGGCACTGGCCACCGCCGAAGGGCTCTTCGCCCACCGCGACGCGGTCGAGGCACGCTTCCCGGAGAACGCCACGCCCGCGCGCGTCGGCCGGCGCGGCTCGGACGCATCCGCATGAGCCCGACACCCGAGACCTTCTCCTCGCCGACGGCACCGAGCTCCTACGCCTGGGAAGCGACCGACGAGCAGGTCGCCGCTCGCTATGGAGTTCCGTTGGCGGAGATTGCCCGGTTTGACCTCAACACCTCCCCCACCCCACCCGAGCTCGCCGTTCGCCTGCTCGCGGGCGGCGACTACGGGCGCTCGCTGTCTGAGTACCCACCATCCGACTACCGCCGCCTCGTCGAGGCGGCAGCCGCCCGCTATGGCGTCGGGGCGGACGAGGTCCTCGTGGGAGCGGGTGCCGACGAGGTCATCGATCTCCTCGCCAAGGCGTTCCTGCCGCCCGGTGGCGCGGCGGTGATCCCGACCCCTTCGTATGCCATGTATCTCGTGGACACGGAGCAGCGCGGGGCGACCGTCCGGTCAGTCCCTCGGCAGGGCGCCGCCGACGGGTTTGCCATGGATGTCCCGGCCGTTCGCGCCGCTGGACGTGGCGCCGACATCGTGTGGTTGTGCAGCCCCAACAACCCGACCGGACTGCCGGAGCCGGACGGAGCAATCGAGGCCCTCCTCCACGGGCTCCTCGTCGACGCGACGGAGAATGGTGTTGAACCACCCGTCGTGGTGCTCGATGAGGCATACGCGGAGTTCGTCGGGCAGTCGCTCGTTGACCTGCGTGTCGGCTACCCGCGCTTCATCGTCATCCGGACGGCCAGCAAGGCCTACGCCCTGGCCGGTCTGCGCGTTGGGTTTGCGCTCGCGCGGCCCGAGATCATCGCCCGGATGGCGCCGTATCGGCCGCCCGGCTCCGTCTCGGTTCCCTCGGTGGCGATCGTGACCGAGGCCCTCCTCGATGACGACATCCTGGCCGAGAACCTCGAGCGCGTCGTGCGAGAGCGGGCTCGGCTGGCTTCAGCCCTGGGCTCGTCGGGCTGGTCCGTGGGGCCGTCTGTGACGAACTTCATCCTCGTGGACTTCGGGACGCCGGCGCACGCCGGTGTCGTCGCCGAGCACCTGCTCCGACGGGGCCTCGTGCCGCGGACCTTCGGGCGCAGCCATCCATTGGCCCACTGCCTGCGGATCACCGTTCGTGACATCGACGAGAACGACCGCCTCATCGAGGCTGCCGGTTCATTCGGGGAGGCCAGATCATGAGTACGCCACTCGGCAGGCTTGACGTCCTCGCCTCCGGCCCACGGATGGCCGGCCTGCGGCGCGTGACGCGGGAGACCGACATCACGGTGCACCTCGAGCTCGACGGCGAGGGCCGGGCCGAGGTCGCGACGGGCATCGGCTTCCTCGACCACCTGCTGACCTCGCTCGCCCACCATGCCCTGTTCGACCTGAGGATTGCCGCGACCGGCGACCTCGAGGTGGACGAACACCACACCACCGAGGACGTGGCGCTCGTGCTCGGTGCCGCCATCGACGCCGCGCTCGGCGATCGCGCCGGCATCCGCCGTTTCGGCGACGCCAGCGTGCCCATGGATGAGGCGCTGGCAAGCGTGGCCATCGATGTCGGCGGCCGCCCGTACGCGGTCGTCGATCTGCCCTTCCGTGGCGAGCGCATGGGGACCTTGCCGACCCAGCTCGTCGAGCACGCGCTCGAGGCGTTCGCCCGAACGTCCGGAAGCACGCTCCATGTCCGTGGCGCCGGTCGCAACGACCACCACCTGGCCGAGGCCGCGTTCAAGGCCCTGGCTCGAGCCCTGCGGATTGCGTGTGAACCGGATCCTCGCCGCAGGGGCGTGGCGTCAACCAAGGGCGCCGCGTCGTGATGCCCGGCGCCGAGCCGGTACGGACGCGCGCACCCGGTCCGCTGCGCGTGGCCGTCGTGGACTACGGCGCCGGCAACCTCGTGAGCATCGACCAGGCCCTGACGTTCGTGGGTGTTGCGGTCCGGCTTGCCACCGGTCCGGATGACCTCGAGGGCGCCGATGCCCTGATCGTGCCCGGTGTCGGGGCGGCTGCGCCGGCGATGGACCGCCTGGCGCGGGCGGGCCTGGTCGACCCGATCCGGCGTTGGATCGCCACCGGCCGGCCGTACCTCGGAATCTGCCTCGGACTCCAGCTCCTGTTCGAAGGCAGTGACGAGGACGGTGCCGAGACACTGGGCGTGTTGCCCGGTCGGACGGTCCTCCTCGCGAACGCACCGACACTCCCGCACATCGGCTGGAATCAGGTGAACCGCCGGCGTGACCACACGTTGTTTGCCGGCATCGACGACGGCGCCGACCTGTATTTCGTGCACTCCTATGCCGGTGCTCCGGGCGGGATGGCCGGGGAGGCCGCGATCCTCGCGGAAACCGATCACGGCGATCGGTTCGTGTCCGCCATTCACCGCGGCAACGTGCTCGGCGTGCAGTTTCACCCAGAGCGGAGCGGCGGCACCGGCATGCGCCTGCTCGGGAACTTCGTGCGCTGGGCGACGGCACTGTCGGCCGGTGCCGGGGCGGAACGCAGCCCGGTCGGTGCGGGCGGAACAGCGGGCGGCGACTGACATGCTTCGCCGCCGCGTGATCCCGTGCCTCGATGTCGCCAACGGCCGCGTGGTCAAGGGCACCCGCTTCGTCGACCTGGTGGACGAAGGTGACCCTGCCGAGCTCGCCGCCCGTTATGCGGACGAGGGCGCCGACGAGCTGGTCTTCCTCGACATCGCCGCCGCGCCGGAGGGCCGCGCGACGCTCCTCGACGTCGTGGAGCAGACGGCACGGCGTGCCTTCATCCCGCTCACCGTGGGTGGTGGCGTTGGGAGCGTCGACGCGATGCGCGACGTCCTGCGAGCCGGGGCCGACAAGGTATCGCTGAACACGTCTGCCGTGGCGGACCCGGACCTCATCAGGCGGTGTGCCGCCCGGTTCGGGCGTCAGGCCGTGGTCGTGGCCATCGACGCTCGCCGGATCCCTGTCGACATCGCCACGGCACCGCGCTGGGAAGTCCTCGTTCGCGGCGGCCGTGACGTGACGGGCCTGGATGCCGTGGCCTGGGCCGTTCGCGCCGCGGAACTCGGTGCAGGCGAGCTGCTCGTGACCTCGATCGACCGTGACGGGACCCAGTCCGGGTACGACACGGATCTCCTGCGCGCCATCACCTCGCGCGTATCGGTCCCTGTCATTGCCTCGGGCGGCGCTGCCGGCCCGATCGACTTCGTCACGGCCGTCACGGCCGGTGGGGCGGATGCGATCCTTGCCGCATCCATCTTCCACCGCCGGTTGTACTCCATCGCGGACGTCAAGCGGGCGTTGCTCCTCGCCGGCCTCCCAGTCCGCGTGACGCCGGGAGTGGCCGCGTGACCACGGCAGCCACTACGCTCGAGCCGCGCTACGGCCCTGACGGGCTCTTGCCGGTCGTCGTCCAGGACGCGTCTGATGGGCGCGTCCTGATGCTTGCCTGGACCGACGCCGAGGCGCTGGCCGCCACGATCGCCACGGGCGAGGTCCACTTCTACTCGCGCTCGAGGAAAGGCCTGTGGCGCAAGGGCGAAACGAGCGGCAACGTGCTGCACCTCGTACGTCTCGATCTCGACTGCGACGGCGACGCGCTCTTGGCGAGGGTCCATCCTGCCGGGCCAACCTGTCATCGCGGCACGCGGAGCTGCTTCGAAGTTCAGGGCGCGGCGCCACACCCTGAGCCACAGGGCTTCGCCTGGCTCGAGACCCTCTGGGCCACCATCGACGAGCGGCGCCGAACCCGACCAGCCGGCTCGTACACGACCTCTCTCCTCGACGGCGGCGTCGATGTCGCCGGTCGCAAGGTCACCGAGGAGGCGACCGAGGTCCTCATGGCTGCCAAGGACGATGCGGCGGCGGAGGCGAGCGGCCTCGATCGGACGCAGACCTCGGCAGCCTTGGCCGGCGAAGCCGCGGATCTGCTGTATCACGCGCTTGTCCTGCTCGCCGAGCGCGGCATTGCGCCGAGCGCCGTGCTCGACACCCTGCGTGCCCGGCACGCGACCTGAGCTTCTAGCCCTCCAGCCGACCCAGTTCCCGACGGCGCTTGCCGATCCGTACCTCCCACCAGCGCCCGACCAGCGGCGGCGGCATCGTGGCGACCGGGTCGCGGATCGTCTCGCCGTTGATCGCAAGTCCGCCGTTCTGGATCATCCGGCGGGCCTCGCCCCGTGACGGGAACACGCCGGCGTCCGCCAGGACCGCCACCACCGCCTCACCAATGGAACCGGCAGGAACCGTGAATCCGCCGATGTTGGCGTACAGGCGCTCGAGGAGTTCCGGATCCCGGATCGGATCCGGCGTGAACAGGGCGGCCGAGTCGTCGGCTGCCTGCCGGGCGATCTCGGGTCCGTGGGTTCGCGCCGTGACGTCGAGCGCGAGCGCCCGCTGGGCTGCCCGTGCCCCTGGAGCGGCGATCACTTCGGCGTCGAGTGTCTCGATCGCGTCCGGGGCCATCGTGGTGAACCAGCGGAGGTACGTGCCGACGTCGCGGTCATCCGTGTTGAGCCAGTGCTGGTAGAACGTGAACGGGCTCGTGCGGTCGGCATCGAGCCAGATCGAGTCGCCGGTGTCGCTCTTGCCGAACTTCGTGCCGGACGGCGACAGCAGGAGCGGGTACGCCAGCGCGAACGCCGGCTCGTGGCCGTCAGACCCTGCGGCGGTGCGCCGAATGAGCTCGAGCCCGGCGGTGATGTTCCCCCACTGGTCCGCGCCGCCCATCTGGAGCTCGACTCCCATCGTCCGGTGGAGGTGGGCGAAGTCGGCCGACTGCAGGAGCATGTAGCTGAACTCGGTGAACGACAGTCCGCGGTCCAGCCGCGTCTGCACCGAGTCCTTGGCCAGCATGTACGGGACCGTGAAGTGCTTCCCGACATCGCGCAGGAAGCCGATCATGGTCATCGGCTCGAGCCAGTCCATGTTGTTCGCGAGGCGGGCGCCGGACGGACCGGCTGAGAAGTCGAGGTACCGCTCGAGCTGGCCCTGGATCCCAGCCGCGTTCGCCCCCAGGGTCTCGCGGTCCAGCAGGTTGCGCTCCGCTGATCGACCCGACGGATCGCCGATCATGCCGGTCCCGCCGCCTACGAGCGCGACCGGCCGTCCGCCGTGTCGCTGGAGGTGAATGAGCCCGGAGATCGGGATGAGATGGCCAATGTGGAGCGACGGGGCGGAAGGATCGAACCCGATGTAGCCGGAGATGGGGCGTCCGGTCGCGAGGCGTGATTCGAGGCCGTCGGAGGCGGCATGGAACATGCCCCGCCAGCGCAGTTCATCGAGGAGCCCGGCAGGACCGGGATCGAATGACGTCACAGGACGCGGATGAGAGCCGTCACGAGGCACGCCGGATCGGGGGGAAGGACCTCCACGGACCCTATGGTATCTTCGCGGCCGACATGCAGACCAGCCTCTCACGGCGCCAGCGTCACCGCCGCACCGGTGCCGCGCGTCGCGGGCGTGGCGGCGGCTCCGCCCGACGAGCCGCCCTTGCGATCCCGATCCTCCTCTTCGGCAGCTTCCTCGCGCTCGGGGGCGCGGCATTCGTCGGCGTGGTCAGCGCCTATGCGTACTACAGCCGCGATCTGCTGGACCCGGCCAAGGCCTTCGCGGATCTCGGCTTCGATCAGCCCTCGATCATCTACGACCGAACCGGCACGGTCGAGCTTGCCCGCCTGGGCGAGCGCAAGCGTGAGCTCGCCACCTTCGATCAGATCCCACCAGAGCTCCTCGACGCCACGACGGCGGTTGAGGACAAGGATTTCTGGAGCAACCCGGGCTTCGATTTGGGCGGCTTCCTGTCGGCGACGCTGGACACGTTCCAGGGCAAACCGCGTGGCGGGTCCACGATCACCCAGCAGCTCGTGCGAGCGCGGCTGCTCCCGGAAGCGGCATTCGAGGGCTCGGTCTACGAGCGGAAGATCCGCGAGATCATCCAGTCGATCCGCCTCACCCAGGCCTTCCCGGAAGAGGAGGGCAAGGAGAAGATCCTCACCGCGTACCTGAACCAGAACTTCTACGGCAACCAGAGCTACGGCGTCGTCGCCGCGGCCAAGGGCTACTTCAACAAGCAGCTCCAGGACCTCACCCTCGCCGAGGTCGCGATCCTTGCCGCAATTCCGCAGTCCCCGACGCAATTCGACCTGGTCAAGAACGCGGATCGAGAATGCGCGGTCGACCTGGCGTTGGACCAGGAATGTCCACCCGCGAGCGTGCAACTTGTCGTCCCCCAGGACAGCGAAGTCGTTCGCCGCCGGAACAAGGTGCTGGACCTCATGGAGACCCGCAGCGTGCTGTCGGGCCCGGACCACACCCTCGAAGAGTACGAGCTGGCGAAGGCCGAACCGGTCGTCCTGGCCCCGCAGGGCACCACGCCCTGGAAGGCCGCGCAGTTCGTGTGGCAGGTCCGGCATCAGCTCGGGGTGATCCTGTGCGGCGAGGAAAGCGCCGACGCCTGCGAGGAGGTCGATACCGGCGGCTACCGGGTCATCACCTCCCTCGACTGGAACATGCAGCAGGTCGTGGAGAAGTGGCTGTTTGCCACGGCGCGGGTGCCCAGCCTGGCCAATGCGGGCGACATCCTCGACCAGCTCGGAATCTCGGCTGCGGATCAGAAGTGGATCCTCGCCCTCAAGGACCAGAACATCCACAATGCCGCAGGCGCGATCCTCGACTACCGGACCGGCCAGGTCCTCGCCTATGCGGGCAGCGCTGCGTACTACGCCACTGGTGACGTCACCTTCCAACCTCAGTACGACGTGCTATCTGACGGCTTTCGTCAGCCGGGGTCGGCCATCAAGCCGATCAACTACATCACCGGGATCGACGACGGGACCATGACCGCGGCGTCGATGTTCATGGATGTCGTCACGGACTTCGGCGGGCCCAAGCCGTACACGCCCATCCAGGCGGATTTGCGCGAGCGCGGTCCCGTTCGGTTGCGCTCCGCCCTCCAATACTCCCTGAACACCCCATCGATCAAGGCCGGCCTCATCAACGGGCTGGACCACCTGTTCCAGCGGATGAAGGACTTCGGGCTGCGATTCCCGCCGGGCGCCATCCCGGTGACGTCCATGTCCATCGGCACGATCGAGGTCCACCCGATCGACATGGTCTCGGCGTTCGGCGCGATCGCCAACGGTGGCGTGCTCATGCCCCGCGAGATGATCCTGTCTGTCAGGGAAGGTGTCGGCGACGTCATCTACCCGACGGAGGCAGACACGGCCACGGGGACGCGGGTAGCCAGCGAGCAGGCCGCGTACATCGTCACGGACATCCTGGCAGGCAATACCATCCGCGCGGTCAACCCGGACTGGGCGAAGTGGCGGATAACCGAAGGCGACAAACGCCGCCCGGCCGCCTACAAGACCGGCACGACCTCGGACAACAAGGACGTCCTCGCGGATGGCTACCTCGCCCCACCCGACGACCCAGCGGCGCCGGCCCTCGTCGCGGGCGTGTGGATGGGTAACTCGGACGCGACGCCGAACGGCGGCTCGCTGTCTCTCGACTCATCGGCGCCGCTCTGGTCCCGGATCCTGACCGAGGTGAGCCAGGGCCTTCCGATGGCCGACTTCAAGCAGCCCCCCGGTATCGTCACGGCCGACGTCGACGCGTTCAGTGGCCTCCTCCCCGGCCCCTACACCGTAGCGACGGTCAAGGAGCTGTTCATCGAGGGTACGGTCCCGACGCGCACGGATGATCTGCACGTCGAGTTGGATATCGATGAGGCGACCGGGCTGCTCTGGCAGGAAGGGTGCGCCGGCCCGCTGGTCAAGCAAGGCTTCCTGGACTTCAGCGCCGTGGAACCGCGCTTCCCCGCCTGGCAG
>Ga0209002_10003956_pt1 | contig 11723 bp, 11 predicted proteins | sample Rifsed16ft2_FD_184010 | JGI IMG/M metagenome (GOLD analysis project Ga0209002, IMG submission 184010) | Soil microbial communities from Rifle, Colorado, USA - sediment 16ft 2 (version 2) | ecosystem: Environmental > Terrestrial > Deep subsurface > Rock core/Sediment | place: Rifle, Colorado...
CTCCTTTCCTTGCTCCCTCATATAGCCCTTCAAATCCCCCCTTACCCCCTTTTCTAAAGGGGGGAACCTGATTTCCCCCTTTGTAAAAGGGGGATTAAGGGGGATTTTCATCATCCTCTTAATTTCTCCACTAATATCTCATTCACCTTAGCCGGGTTTGCCTTCCCTCCTGACAGCTTCATCACCTGTCCGACAAAAAAGCCCATCAGCTTGTCTTTTCCACCCCGGTAAGCCTCCACTTCTTTAGGGTTTTCAGATATAGCCTGTGCTATATACCTTTCTATTTCACCTTCATCTGTAACCTGGACCAGCCCCTTTTCTTTCACTACGGCCTCAGGGTCTTTCCCTGTTCTATACATCTCCTCAAATACGGTTTTGGCTATCTTACCGCTTATTACACCTTCATCTATCATCTTTATCATCCTGGACAAATGAAGAGGTCTTATAAGGGTATCCTCAATATCCGTTCCTGAAAGTTTCAACTCCCTGAGAAGGTCTCCCATTATCCAGTTGCTTATCGCCTTGGGACTGCGATAATCCTTTACACATTCTTCAAAAAAGTTCGCAAGGGCCTTTGATGCGGTAAGTACCTGTGCATCGTATTCCGGTATATCATATTCATGCACAAATCTCTCCCGCTTTTCATCCGGCAATTCAGGCAGTTTCTTTTTTATCTCCTCCTGCCATTCTGCTGAAACCTCCAAAGGAACAAGGTCAGGCTCAGGGAAATATCTGTAATCATGCGCCTCTTCTTTTGACCTCATGGAGACTGTCACTCCCCGGTCTGTATCCCACAATCTTGTCTCCTGAACAATCCTGCCTCCACCCTCAACGACACCTGTCTGTCTGCTGATTTCATACTCCAGTGCCTTTTGTACATATCTGAAGGAGTTCATGTTTTTCACCTCTGCCTTAGTACCAAGAGCCTTCTCTCCCACAGGTCTTACAGAGACATTTGCATCACAACGGAAACTTCCTTCCTCCATATTGCCGTCACATATTTCAAGATAACGCACAATTTCTCTAAGTTTCTTCAGATAGCTCACGGCATCTTCAGGTGTGCGGATGTCAGGTTCGCTTACTATCTCAATAAGCGGTACACCTGCCCGGTTTAAATCAACGAGACTCGCATCTGCAGAACCGTCATGAATGGACTTGCCTGCATCCTCTTCCATATGTATCCTGGTCAGGTTAATCTTTATTATTACCCCATCCGCATCTATATCAATATATCCGCCTGTAGATAATGGGAGTTCATACTGTGATATCTGGTAGCCCTTAGGGAGGTCAGGGTAGAAATAGTTTTTTCGTGCAAAACGACTGTACGGCTCGATACTGCTGTGTGTTGCAATTGCCATCATAACAGCAAAATTAACCACTTCCCTGTTCATCACAGGAAGAACACCCGGAAGGCCAAGACATACAGGACATGTCTGCGTATTTGGCGGGGCGCCGAATTTAGTACTGCAGCCGCAGAATATCTTTGACTTCGTCAGGAGCTGGGCATGAACCTCAAGCCCTATTACTGCCTCGTATTGTGCCATCCTCGAATACCCCACCCTCACCCTTGCCCTCTCCCTGAGGGAGAGGGAGTTTTAATTGCATTCACCAGCGTAGGGTGGGCGGTGCCCACCTTACTGCACACTCATTGCTCATTGCTTTTCACTCATTGCTCTTATTTTATGCCACTCTGTTGCCTGCTCATATGCATAAGCTGTCTGCAATATTCTTTCCTCATCAAAGTGCTTACCAAGTATCTGCAGTCCCACCGGTAATTTGCCATCTGTAAACCCGCAGGGTATGGAGATCGCTGGAATCCCTGCAAGATTTGCAGATATAGTAAATATGTCAGACAGGTACATCTGCAGAGGGTCATCAGTCTTTTCACCAATCTTAAAGGCGGGCGTCGGAGAAGTCGGTGTCAGTATTGCGTCAACCCGCTCAAATGCCTTATCAAAGTCACCCTTTATAAGCGTCCGCACCTGCTGTGCCTTTTTGTAATAAGCGTCGTAATATCCTGCGCTGAGGACGTAGGTCCCGAGCATTATCCTCCTCTTAACCTCAGGCCCGAACCCCTCATCACGCGTCTTCATATACATGTCAATCAAATTACCGGCATCCTTTGTCCTGTAACCATATTTTGCGCCGTCATAACGGGCGAGGTTAGAGCTCGCCTCTGCCGTGGCGATTATATAATAAGTTGCAACCGCATATTCAGTATGGGGGAGTGAAATATCTTCAATAACCGCGCCAAGCCGCTCAAATACCCTTATTGCCTCACGCAAAGCATTATCAACCGAGGGGTCAATGCCGCTGATAAAGTACTCCCGTGGTATGCCAAGTTTAAAGCCCTTTATATCCCTTCCGAGCAGTGCCTGATAATCCGGTACAGGAAGGTCAGCCGATGTAGAGTCTGACGGGTCATGACCGCTTATTGCATTTAACATTATTGCACAGTCAGTGACATCTTTAGTCAGCGGACCAATCTGGTCAAGTGAAGATGCAAAGGCGACAAGCCCGTAACGGGAGACCCGCCCGTATGTGGGCTTTAATCCTACTACGCCGCAGAGTGCAGCAGGTTGACGGATAGATCCTCCGGTGTCTGAACCGAGCGCTGCTATACACTCGCCTGCAGCAACAGCAGCAGCCGAGCCGCCGCTTGAACCGCCGGGGACTCTTGTAATATCCCAGGGATTTCTTGTGACCCTGTATGATGAATTTTCAGTGGAGGAGCCCATAGCAAACTCATCCATGTTTGTCATCCCTGTATGGACATATCCCCTGCCTTTAAGCCTTTCAATAACATCAGCGGTATAGGGGGGGCGGAAACCCTGAAGAATCCTGGATGCGCATGTAGTTTGAATACCCTCAGTGCACATATTATCTTTTATCGCAACAGGTATTCCGGTAAGGAGTGGAAAGTCCGTTTTTCCCTGAATCAGACTGTCAGATGTTTCAGCCTGCTCAAAGGCCTTATCAGCATATATTGATACATAAGCCCGAACCTTATCCTCAACATCATCAATGCGTGAGAAGACAGATTCTGAAATTTCTCTTGCTGATACCTCTTTCTTCTTCAGGAGGTTGTGCAGTTCATGTATGGTAAGATTATAGAGTTCCATCTTGTTCAGCTCCTCTATATATCTCCTATTCTCATAATTCTATTCTTGTCATCTACAATTATTATCTTTGGTTTGAACGCCTTCAACTCCTCCTCATTGTAAGACTCATAGCAGAATATGACGATCTTATCACCGACAATCCCTTTCCTTGCAGTCGGACCATTGAGGCAGACCTTGCCGCTCCCTTTCGGGCCGGGTATCACATAGGTCTCAAACCTTTCTCCATTGTGCAGATTTGACACCATAACCTGTTCATAGGGAAGAATACCCGCTGCCTGTATCAGATCTTCATCAATAGTTATACTGCCTTCGTAAGACAAGTTTGCATCAGTCACAGTAGCCCTGTGGATCTTCGCCCTCAACATCACCCGTAGCAATGTAACCCTCCTTTAATTTATTCAATGACCTTCGGCACCCTGAAAAATTCATCTGTCCTGTCTGCTGCATTGCCGATCGCCTTCTCCCTCTCAAGAGATTTTTTTACCTCATCCTCGCGGAGGACATTTTTTATCGGCAGGACGTGTGCCGTAGGGTCAACATCCCTTGTATCAAGCTCATTCAATTTCTCTACATATGTCAGGATATTGCTAAGCTGACCGGTTAGTGTATCTATCTCCTCATCCCTTAAGGCCAGCCTGGCTAATTTAGCAACATGCTCGACTTCTTTACGTGTTATTTTCATAATGATGTCAGATTAGCAAATTTTACGGCGAGCTGCTTAGAGCCTACCGAATTAAACTTAACAATAACCTTTTCTTCCTCGCCGCGACCCTCGGATTTCTCTACCACACCGACCCCCCACAGGTGATGATTCACCCGGTCGCCTGCCTTGAATCTTCCCGTCTTCCAGCTTACACCGGGGGTATTTATGCTGTCACGGTAAACAGGCTTATTATACATAGGTGGGCTGTCAATTTCTATTCTTATTTTTGTATTTCTCCTGATATCCCTGATGAATCTCGATTCCGTTCTGTCCATCAACTGGCCAAAGATATTCCTCTTCCCTGCACTTGTAAGAACGAGCTTCTCTCTTGCCCGTGTAATGCCGACATAGCACAATCTCCGCTCTTCCTCGATAGACTCCGCACTATCCATACTCCCGGCATGGGGGAGCATCCCCTCTTCAAGTCCGGTAATAAACACAACCGGAAATTCAAGCCCCTTTGCGCTGTGAAGGGTCATCAGAGCCACATTATCAGATGACTTATGCTCAGGGTCATCTGAACTGCTAAAGAGGCTCGCCTCATCCAGAAACCCACAGATGTCCATCCCCGGCATCCTCTCTTCATATCTTTTAACAGCCGCAAGAAGTTCCATTACGTTTTCAATACGGTCCTCTCCTTTTTCATCTTTTTTCAATGACTCGAGGTATCCTGATATCTCAAATAAAGTTTTCACAAATTCCGAAGGAGACAGTTCACAGACAAGCCCCCTCAGCCGCTCCATTATATCCGCAAATATCCTGAGCCTGGGATTTTCAGCAGATAACTTTAACACACCATCATATAACGACACCTGAGAGGTGTCTGCATATTCTTCAACAGATTTCAATGTCACTGCCCCAATACCCCGGTGAGGGACATTTATTATCCGGCGCAGATTGATATCATCTTCGGGATGCAGTGATGCCTTGACATAAGCCATTATGTCCTTGATCTCTTTCCTCTCATAGAATTTAAGGCCGCCGACAATGATATACGGAATTCCCGACTCTATCATGATCTCTTCCAGTATCCGTGACTGGGCGTTGGTCCTGTAGAGTATGGCAAAATCTCTCCCCTTCCGGCCATTCTTTATCATCGCCCTTATACAACGCGCCACATACTTTGCCTCTTCCCTCTCGTCTCCTGTCCTGCGGTAATCAACAGGCTCCCCCTCCGGATTCTCTGTCCATAGTTTCTTAACATGCCGCCCTTCATTTTTTTCAATCACAACGCCGGCTATATCCAGGATCGAACCTGTTGAACGATAGTTCTGCTCAAGCCTGATTATCGCAGCAGAAGGGAAGTCGGCCTCAAAGTTCAGGATATTCTGCAGCTCTGCACCGCGGAAACGGTAAATACTCTGATCATCATCTCCAACCACACACAGGTTCTGATGCCTATCTGTAAGACTCCTGATCAGTTTATACTGAGCGGCGTTTGTATCCTGATATTCATCCACCAGAACATACCTGAATGCCTCCTGATACTTCCGGAGTATCTCCTCATTCGTCTCAAAAAGTTCGACACACTTCATAATGAGGTCATCAAAATCCATGGCGTGCCGGGCTGCAAGTTTTTCCTGATAAAGCCTGTAGACCTTCAATGCCTTATCATCCATACCAAACCCTTTGGAAGTCTTTGCAAACTCATCAGGGGTAATAAGCCTGTTCTTCAGATGCGAGACCCTGTTTGAAAGCGAACTCACAGGGTACATTTCATCATTTATATTGAGTTCCTTTACACATTCTCTGACAAGATCCATCTGGTCAGACTTATCGTATATGTAGAAATCGTTCCTGAAACCGAGTACACTTCCATGCCTTCTTAACAGACGCAGACAGATGGAATGGAATGTGCCTATCCAGAGCCCGGACATCTGAGTTCCTGCCCCTGACTGTGCACCCCTGCTTACAGCTTCACTCACCCCTGCAATGCGCTCCTTCATCTCAGCAGCGGCCTTGTTGGTAAATGTTACAGCAAGTATATTTGACGGAGAGACCCCTTTGTTGAAGATAAGGTTGGCAATGCGATAGGTTATGACACGCGTCTTGCCGCTGCCTGCACCGGCAAGTATCAGCAGAGGCCCGTCTGTATGTTCAACCGCTTTTTTCTGCGGAGGATTAAGATTATCAAGAAAGTCCATTTTTATTCTACCGTAACACTCTTAGCCAGATTCCTTGGCTGGTCTACGTCGCAGCCTCTGATGACTGCAATATGGTATGCAAACAACTGAAGTGGTATCGCAAGGAGTACCGGCGTAAGTAAATGATCAAACTCAGGGATATAAAACACATTGTCAACCCGTCCGGAAATGTCATGGTCGCCTTCTGTTGCAAAGGCAATCACCTTGCCGCCCCTTGCCTTGACCTCCATTATATTGCTCAGCACCTTGTCATATACGCTGTTTTTCGAAATGAGGACGATCAGGGGCATCTGGTCATCTATAAGCGCTATCGGGCCATGCTTCATCTCACCCGCAGGATAGCCCTCGGCATGTATATACGATATTTCCTTTAACTTTAATGCCCCCTCCAGCGCTATTGGATAATCAGGCCCCCTGCCAAGATACAAAAAGTCCTTGTAATTAAAATATGTCCTGGCTATCTCCTCTATCGCATCATTCTTCTCCAGCAGTTTTTCTGTAAGGTTTGGCAACTGAGACAAGAGATCCATGCGGCGCATCCCCTCATCCTGAGATAGTCTGCCATTTGCACGGCCAAGATACAGGGCAAGCAAATAGAGCGCCACAAGCTGTGCAGTAAATGTCTTGGTTGCCGCAACGCCTATTTCCGGACCGGCATGTGTATATATGACACCGTCTGATTCCCTTGCCGCCGTACTCCCGACAACATTGCAGATTACGAATGCCTTACCCTTTTTACCCCTGGCCTCGCGAATAGCAGCCAGCGTGTCCGCAGTCTCTCCTGACTGAGTAATGGCAATCAGCAGAGTGTTTTCGTCTATTATAGGGTCCCGGTACCTGAACTCAGATGCCACATCTACCTCAACAGGTATCCTTGCCATCTCCTCAATCATGAACTTACCTGTAAGCGCCGCATGCCATGAGGTGCCGCAGGCTACGATATAGATGCGGCTGAGTCTTTTAATATCAGATGCGGACATCCCTATCTCATCCAGGTAAACATTTCCTGTGTCATGGGACAGCCTGCCGCGTATCGTATCCGTAATCGCCCTCGGCTGCTCGTATATCTCTTTAAGCATAAAATGCTTATAGCCGCCCTTCTCCGCCATAACAGGATTCCATATCACCCTCGACAACTCTTTTTCAATGGGATTGCCGTCAATATCCATAACCTGAATGCCCTCAGGGGTAAGGGTGATGATCTCTCTGTCATCGAGGAATATCACATCCCTTGTATGGCTCAGGATTGCAGGTATGTCAGATGCCAGAAACGCCCCTCCCTGGCTTAAGCCTGCCACTAACGGACAACCATTCCTCGCGCCTACAAGTATCTCAGGTTCTTCCTGGCGGAATACGGCAATAGCATAAGCCCCCCTTATCTCCCTGACAGACTCCTGCACTGCCTGAACCAGCGTAAGCCCCTTTTTTACCTGCCTGTCTATAAGGTGTGCAATGACTTCCGTATCTGTTTCTGATGAAAAGTGACATCCTTCAGAGATAAGTTCTTTCTTGAGCTGAGTGTAATTCTCAATAATCCCGTTATGCACAACTACAATATTCCCCACCCTGTGCGGATGTGCGTTCTCTTCCGACGGGCGTCCGTGCGTAGCCCATCTCGTATGTCCAATACCAATTGTGCTGTACAACTTCTGTCCGGATAAGGCCATCTCAAGATTTATAAGTTTACCGACACACCTGCGGACATCAATCTTGCCATCCTGGATAAAGGCAATCCCAGCCGAGTCATACCCACGATACTCAAGCCTCTTAAGGCCTTCAATAAGGATAGGCACGACATTCTGATTGCCGATATACCCGATTATCCCGCACATATCACCCCTCCTGACTCATCACTCATCGCTTTTTACTCATTGCTCGTTGCTCATCGCTCATTGCTTCTTCGGCTTTCTCTTCTTACGCGCCTCAACCCACCCTTCCCTGTTCTCCTGCTCAACACGGCTTATAGCAAGGGCTCCGGGCGGGACATCTTTTGTTACTGTTGCACCTGCTGCTACAAAGGCCCCGTCACCAACCTTTACAGGGGCTACAAGCTGAACATCACTTCCGATGAATACACCATCTCCGATAACCGTCTTGTACTTTCCCTCTCCATCATAGTTGCACGTTATTGTCCCTGCACCGATGTTTACGCCGCTGCCAATCTCCGCATCACCAAGATACGTAAGGTGATTGGCCTTGGAACCATCTCCCATGACAGACTTCTTCAATTCAACAAAATTCCCAATCCTCACATTCTTCTCAAGCGCGCATCCCGGCCTTAAATGTGCAAAGGGTCCAACCTGAGAGCTGTCTCCTATGACACTGTCTTCAATAACACAGGAATCTTTTAATATAACACCGGACCCTATCCGGCTATTCACTATCCTGTTGTTTGAATAGATTATACTCCCGTCTCCGATTGCAGTATTACCCTCAATTACTGTGCCCGGGTAAATTGTCACATCCTGTCCAATGCTGACATCCGCATCAATGTATGCATTATCCGGGTTGATAAACGTAACCCCATTGAGCATATGCCTGTTATTAATCCGCCTCCTCATTATACCCTCTGCCCTGGAAAGCTCAACCCTGCTGTTAATCCCCATCATCTCCTGAGAGTCATTCGTCTTGTATGCAGAGACCTTAAGCCCCTTCCTCAGACCAATCTCTATGCTGTCTGTGAGATAAAACTCTTTTTGGGAATTCTCTGACCTGATATCATAAATAACCGAGGATAGGAGGGCGCTGTCAAAGGCATATATCCCGGTATTAACTTCTCTTATCTGCTTAATGTCTTCATCCGCGTCCCTGTCCTCAACTATCCGTGCAATAAAACCATCAGGACTGCGGACAATCCTCCCATAGCCTGAAGGGTCTTCCACCTCTGTAGTAAGCACTGTTAATGATGCATTCTCCTTCTCATGCATGGCAAGGAGCCCCCTGACCGTCTCAGGAGTTATGAGCGGGACATCTCCGCACAGAATAACAACCGTCCCCCTGTAATCCTTCAGGGAATCCATCCCGGCCCTGACTGCATCAGCAGTGCCATCCTGCCTTACCTGTAAGGCGATCTCCACATTCCTGCCGGCCAGCAGATCCCTCACACTGTCAGCCTGATGTCCCACTACTACTATAATCTTCTCTGAAGACAACCCTTCAGCAACAGTGACCGGGTAGAGAAACATCGGCCTGCCTGCTACAGGATGGAGTACCTTGGCAAGACCTGATTTCATCCTCTTTCCAAGCCCTGCCGCCAGTATAATGGTTGCTATGTTTTTGCTCATAGTCAGACCTTTATCTCAGCCTCTTTAGATTCCGCTGCCTCTGTTGTAGAAAACACCCCTTCCCCCTTTTGCTGTTTCATATCTTTTAAGTAAGGCGGGGTGTAAAGCCCTCCTGACATAAGCATCTTCATCGCATCCTCTACACTCATGCTCAGAGGTATTATCTTATTTTCAGGTACAAAAACAAAATATCCTGTTGTGGGATTCGGTGTAGTAGGAATAAAGACATTAACCACCGTCTCCTTGGTTAAATTCTGGACTTCCCCGCGTGTCACACCTGTAACAAACCCTAATGCATACACACCATCCCTTGGAAACTCAATAACTACAACACGGTTAAAGTGCTCTTTTCCCTGAAGAGACAGGGTGTCAACAATATGCTTGAATACCGTATAAATTCCGCTGACCAGCGGAACCCTGTTCAATGCCCGATCCCACAGGTTCATCACCTTCTTCCCGATGAAATTGGTTGTCAGTACCCCAACAAGGAAGATCAGGACAACGAGGGTTATGATACCCATTCCAGGGATATAGTATATAGCTATCCCCTTGAGAAAGTTGCCAAGAAAGCCTTCAAGGAATCTCAGGAGCGTTGATAATACGAGATACGTACCCCAGATAGGAGTAATAACCAAAAGACCGGTGATGAAGTATCTCTTGAGTTGACTTTTCATTCTATTACGACATGATACAATACAATGGATAAAAGTATCAAGTCATTTATAGCCAAATCACATAGTCAAATCACGGACACGGTTGATGCTCAAAAATGTCCGGCTGCGTCTTCAACAGTTTGATATTTATTCGGTCATAGGCTATTATGTTCTAATGAAAGGAAAATTTGTTACTTTTGAGGGGATTGAAGGCTGCGGCAAGACATCCCAGGCTAAACTACTGGTCCAGTATCTTGAGAAAAAGGGGTACAGTGTATTAATGACGAGAGAGCCCGGCGGCACACCTGTCAGTGAGGCTGTCAGGGAGATACTGCTTTCTACTGATTTCAGCAATATGCATCCCCGCACTGAAGTCCTTTTATATCTTGCCAGCAGGGCACAGCATGTATCTGAAGTAATCAAGCCGGCATTAGAAAACGGGAAAATCATTATTTGTGACAGGTTCTCTGATTCCACCTTTGTTTATCAATGCCTTGTAAGAGGTATTGATTTAAAGATGATTGAAACAATCAACAGGTTTGCAACTGAAGACATCTCACCTCACATCACATTTGTCTTAGATGTTGACCCGGAAGAAGGACTGAGGCGCGCCAAATCACGGAATCAGAAGAATATGAGGGAAGAAGACAGGATGGAAAGAGAGGCCATGGATTTTCATAAGAGGGTAAGGGAAGGCTATCTCAAATGGGCCATGGAATACCCTGAGAGAATTTTTGTTATCCGGTCAGACAGAGAGAAGGAAGATGTACATCAGGAGATAGCGGGAATAGTTGAGAAGGCATTGACAAGATGAGTTTTGCAGAAATTACAGGCCAGGATAGGGCAATAAATATCCTTAAACGGTCAATAGCAAATGACCATATAGCTCATTCATACCTCTTTCATGGCCCTGATGGTGCAGGCAAGAAGTGTGTGGCAGTTAGTTTTGCCATGACTATTAATTGTACCGAAGCTAAGGGCGATGCCTGTGGTCAGTGTACATCATGCAGAAAGATCTCATCAGGGATTCATCCTGACTTTACATTACTTGATGGTGAGAGCGGCGAAATTAAGATTTCTGCAATAAGGGATGTAATAAACGGGATGGTATATAAGCCGCTTGAAGCAAAAAAGAGGGTCGTAATTGTAAATGGCGCTGAGAGATTTAACATCTCTTCATCTAACGCCTTTCTTAAGACATTAGAAGAACCGCCTGCAGATACAGTGATAATCCTCATAAGTTCAAGCCCTGATATGCTGCTGCAAACCATTCTTTCAAGATGCCGGAAAGTCTCGTTCAGCCAGATACCTCCTCATATTATTGCCGGCATATTGAAGGACAAGGACGTTCAACAGATACGAATGGAAATCCTGAACGGATTATTCAGAACAAACAGGGAAAGCAGAACGGCTGTATTTGATTTATCAGAGAAATTCTCAAAAGATGATGACTCTTTCTGCAATGTCCTCTACTGGACCTTAACCTTCCTGAGAGACATCATTATATTGAAGGAGAATGGAGATGGCGGGCTCATTATCAATAAAGACATGGGGGAAACTCTGGCAGCATTAAAAGACAGGATAAGCCTCGAAAGACTGCTTGACGCAATCAGTCAGCTTAAGTCTGCATATAAGGGGCAGGATAGAAACATGAACAGACAACTTGCATTGGATGTGCTTGGCAATAAAATCGCTGATAGCATGATCTGAACATAACAAAATTGTCATCAGGAGCAACAAATGGAACAAACCAACACTATAGAAGAAACACCGGTAAGAGAAGGTATAAAGATTGTCGGGGTCAGGAGCAGGGACCG
>Ga0209002_10003959_pt1 | contig 11715 bp, 17 predicted proteins | sample Rifsed16ft2_FD_184010 | JGI IMG/M metagenome (GOLD analysis project Ga0209002, IMG submission 184010) | Soil microbial communities from Rifle, Colorado, USA - sediment 16ft 2 (version 2) | ecosystem: Environmental > Terrestrial > Deep subsurface > Rock core/Sediment | place: Rifle, Colorado...
AGCTTCTCGGCCCGCTCGCCACCCATGGCGATGTACATGAAGCCGGGCTGGTAGATGTGCGAGCCGGTCGCGTCGACGACCGTGATCTCCGCGTCGCGACGGTCGACCTGCTTCTTGAGACGGCGTGCGAGGAGGTTCGCGGTGAGCGTCCCTCCCACGCCGCCGCCGAGGATGAGGATCTGGTGCATCAAGGTCACCTGACCTTTTCGACGAGGATTCGGTCGTGCCCGTCGAGGGCCTCGACGACGATCAGCCGGTGGCCGGCCTTCTCGATCCACTTCGGGATGTCGATCTTGGAGCCCTTGTCAGATGACAGGACCGCCAGGATGTCGCCGACCTGGCTCTCACGGATGCCGCGAATGAGCTCCATCAGCGGACCCGGGCAGAAGCTGCCGCGGGCGTCGATCGTTCGGGTGATGTTTGGGGTTGTATCCAGCATCGGAGTGTCCCTTCCTGGGCCGTCGAGCGGCCCGCTCAATGCGATCAAATGAAGAGCGGGGATGAGCCTTCGGACATCAGCCCGATGACTGTTGCCGCCCCGACGGGCTCGCCCATGCCCTCGATGAGGTCATCACGGGTGAGGCCGAACATATCCATGGTCATCTGGCACGGGATGAACTCGACGCCCATCTCCTGTGCGATCTGGAGGAGTTCCTTGGGGCTGGCGTTCTTCTGCTGACGCGCGAGCGTGCCCATCATCCAGGGACCCATGCCCATGAAGTTCATCTTCGAAAGCGGCCGGTGACTGATGCCCGGGCGGGACATCATGGCCAGCATCTTCTGCATCCAGTTCTTGCCGGTGATCCGCTTCTCGTCCTTGACGAAGTTCTGGAGGCCCCAGAACGTCACGAAGACGCGGCACGGGACCTGCATCGCCCCGGCGGTCGAGGCCAGGAGCATCGTCGCCCAGACCTTTTCGAGCTCGCCGCTGTAGTTGATGAGCAGGATGTCGTGGAGCTTCGCCGGCTCCGCCGCGTCCGTCGCCGGGTCCGGGCTGGTCAGCCCCTCGACATCGGCGATCGCTGCTTGAACAGGATCTGGAGCGGGTCGCTCCGCTGTCATGGTCATTGGTTCGTGCCTCACTTCCGGCGAATGACGAAGCGGTAGACCGCCCCGTCCACGGACTGATCGACGAGCTCATTGCCCGTGGAGCGGCACCACGCCGCGAAGTCCTTGATGGACCCGGGATCGGTGGCGAGCACTTCCAGGAGCGTGCCGGAAGCCATCAGCTTGGCGGCCTGGGCGGTGCGGACGATCGGCATCGGGCACGACAGCCCGCGAGCGTCGACCTTGGTCGTAATCTCGACTGTTTCCACGATTCGACTCCTTCCCAATCGGGATCGTCCCGATCGGCCATACGTATCAGATGAAGATCAGCTGGCCTTCGCCGGCATTGAGGTAGAACGCCGTCACGCCCTCGACGCCATCGACGAGCGGATCCAGGTCCTCCTGCTCGATCCCGAGCAGGTCCATGGACAGCGAGCAGGCCTGGATGTCCACGCCACCCAGCTCCTTGGCCTGCCGAAGCGTATCGGCCCAGCTGGCCTGGCCGGCGATGCGGAGCGCTTCCACGTGGCCTCGGCCTTCTTCGCCGGCCTCGGGAGCCAGGCCGTGGTCGCCCTCAATCCGCTCAGCGCGGAACGCGTCGAGCGCCCAGTACTGCAGGAAGACGTTGACGGGCTTGCCGAGCGCCGCGGCGCCGGCAGTGAGGACCGCGGCCGCCTGGAGCTTGTCGTCCGTTCCTGAGAAGAGGACCAGGTTGATCGATTCATCCATTGCGTGACTCCTTCACCATCGAGCGTTTTCGAGAAGGCGTGCCCCGGGGTCGGGGCGGATCTCGGCCTCGGGCGCCGGGGTCGGCGCCAGCTGCGCGAGGCGGCTCAGGCGCCGCTCCAGAACTCCGCGCATGACCCCGCAGGCTCGGATGACGTCGGGATCGGTGAGCCGGTAGCGGACTTCCCGGCCGTCCCGTTCTGCCTCCACCATCCCGGCGGTTCGCAGGACCGTCAGGTGCTGGGAGACGTTGGGCTGGCTGGCGCCGAGCTCGGCGGCGAGGCGACCCACTTCCAGCGGGCCATCCGCGAGGCGGTGCAGGATCTCGAGGCGCCGGGGGCTGGCAAGGACCTTGAGGACCTCCGCCTGCAGGATCGTGATCTCATCCATGAGCGAAGCATGAGATAGATGCGCATGTGCGCATGAGTGCCGAGAGTCCCAAAGCCGTGGGCCATCCGGCCCTCCGGGCGGCGCACGAGATCAGGACTACATCGTCTTGTTGGCGATCTCGATTTCGCGCTCGGTCCAGGTTCGGAGGGCAGACAGCCGTCGCCGATCCAGGCGTTCGCACGCCCAGTCCCAGTGAATCGAGACGACATCTCCGGGTTCGACGGCATCGACGAATCCCGCCCCGTCGATCCAGCCCCGGATCCGTTCGACCCGCGGCGAGTGGAGCCGGATCTTTCCGTCGACCATCGTGAGCGGGACGGCCGAGACGACGAGCCAGTCGCCGTCCCGTTCCAGGACCCGGCCCCAGCGAATCCGGCAGGAATCCATCACCTCCACGGCCCGATCGGTCGCTCCGGTTCGCATGAGGCCCAGCCGAGGGAAGACGTCGAGCACGTGGAAGGCATGGACCGGGACGGCTCCCTCCTCCGGCTTCGTCGCGAGCCACTGCCATCCATCTCCCCGAAGGCGTGGCCGGAAGCGCCGCTCCAGCGATGGCCCGAGCTGGGAGGGCCGCACCTGCTCGAGGAGGCGATTGCCCAGCCAGTAGGCCTCGACGACGCGACCGTCCAGCGGATCCGGGATGTCATTGGACCGGGCGATCAACTCGAGGTACGGATAGGCGCCCTCGAACTGACGGGCGAGCGCTCGGAGCGCGGCATCTTCACCACCGCCGGTCGCCTGCTCGAACAGCTCCTGGACCTCCTCCGGGCCGCAGTAGCCCAGCCGGTTCGGCCCGTAGGCGTAGCGGGCAAACCGGACCGGACCGGGTACCTCGCGGATCGGGCGATCGATGACGGCGGGCGGGGACGCGAGACCTGCCGTCATCGCCGTATTCAAGCCGGCGCCGGAACGTCGCGGCGCGAAGAAGCCCGGATGGCGTACACCGCCAGGACGATCGCGGCGACCAGAATGAGCAGTTGCCCCGCGAGGACGGTGGTCCCGGGGAGAGCGCCCTTCTGAAGCGCCTGCAGGACGGCCGTGATCGGGGCACCAACGACGAGGACCGCCGTGACCAGGCTGGCCGGTGCACGTCGCAGCGCTGCGAACCAGGTGGCCACGTACGCGGACAGGATCAGCCCAGTGGCGAGCACCCACCCCCACTGCGCGCCGGTCAGGGCCGCGATCGTGCCGGCGCGGCCGGTCACGAGGACATAGCCCAAGAGCACGACGAGGCCGATCCCGAGCCGGCCCGCGCCGACGATCTGGGGCGGAACGGTTGCCAGGAGTCGCTTGGCCAGGATCGCCTCGATGGCCCACAGGAGCGTTGCGGCGGCGATCATCGTCTCGCCACTCCCCCACGCCACGCCGCTCGGCTGGACCACGAGGTACTGCCCACCGAGGAGCACCGCCAGGGCCGCGAGCTGGGCTAGGCCCAGCCGCTCGCCGAGGAATGGGACGGCGAAGATGGCCACCCAGATGAACAGCGTCTTCTGGATGAACGCCGCGGACGGCGCGGTCGCCTGGGCGAGGCCGATGAAGAACAGGAGGAACGGGACGCTGCCGCCCACGATGGCGATGACGATCAGCCTGAGCCAGGACCCACGCTGCATTGCCCGGACTTCGGCAGAGCGGACGGTCATCGCCGCCAGCCCGACCAGGATGAGCGCGGCCACGGCATTCTTGAGCGTGGTGTACACCGCCGCGTCGGGCAGCTGCTTCACGGCGAAGCCATTGATGAAGATGGCAAAGCCGCTGATCAGGGCGGCGCCGAACGCGAGCCCAACGCCCCAGCGGAGCGAATCGGGGACGCGCGGCGATCCCGCGGCGGGTCGTTCGGTAGCGCGGTTCATGCGATTCCTCCGTTCGGTGCCGGGGCCTCTGCCTCGGCTTGCTCGAGCGCGATCGCCTCAAGAAGCGTCGCGCGAATCAGCTCGGCCTCGTCCGGGTCGAGTCGTTCAACGATCGAGCCGGCGGCCACGAAGACGTGGTCACCGAGCGCGATATCCGGGATGAGAAGCGTCGAGGCCCGACGCAGGCGCCCGTGCTGGTTCACGGTCGCGCCGAACTCATCGACCGCCACGACCGTCCCCGGAAAGCCGACACACATGCTCAGGTCCTCCCCGAGCCCACAGGACGTCGCGTGTCCTCGTCGTCCCACGCAAGCTCGATGGACTCGGGTTCCGCGAGGGCGATTCCCGGGCCGCCACACGTCGGGCAGGGCTCCTCAGCGCTCGCGGCCCGGAACTGCGACGCACAGTGGGCGCACAGGCGCGGTACCGGGGCGTGCACGATTCGCACGGCACCAAGTCCCAGGCTCGGCGCGGCCGCGACGAGGTGGGCACGCAGCGCTGCGTCGAACGAGTGCGCGTCGCCATGTCCACCCGAGACGAGGAGACTGACCCGGGACGGGTCCAGCCCGCGATCCCGGATCTCCGCCGCGACGGCGACCGCGATGCCCGCCTCGTGCATCGGTCAGGCCCCGGCCGGCGCGAGTTCGCGCCGAACCAGGTCGATCGCCACATCCACGGCCGCCGCGACGGGCTCGGTGAGCTCGAGCCCGATCGCGATCTCGCCCGGCTGGATCCCGACGAGCGTGAGCCGCGGCGGCATGATGCCCATGAGGCGGGCCGCGGCTACCAGGTCGCCCACACCGATCTGGTGCGGGGAGACGTGCCCGGACAGCGCCGCCTGGACCGTTTCGTCACGGAGGACGCTCACGGTGCCCGGGGCCTGCCCCAGGTCCACAGCGTCGATCATCACGACCTGGTCCGCGTCTTCGATCATCGGGAGGAGGTCCAGGCCAAGCGTGCCGCCGTCCACGACGCGCGTGTCCGGCGGGATGACCATGTCGCCCGACTCGCGGGCCGCCTCGATCCGGCGGGCCACGACGACCCCGACGCCCTCGTCCCGGAGCAGGATGTTGCCGATTCCCAGGATGAGCGCGCCGGTGCCGGTCACTCGGCTGACTCCTGGATCTCCTCGCCGCCGTCGCGAGCCTCTTCGATCTCTCGCCGGGTGACGAACTTGAAGCCGCTGAAGATCGACGACATCAGGCCGTTTCGCTCCACGCGGTCCACGAGAAGCGCGCTGTAGACGTGGTGAACCATGAAGGCCAGGGTCAGCCACATGATCATGTGATGAAGCAGGCGGACCCCCTGGATGCCGAGGAGCAGGGGCACCCAGCCGAACAGGGTGGCCCACGGCTCGCTGCCATTGGCGCCGGCAAGCGCGAAGCCGGTCACGGTCTGGGCGGCGAACCCGAGGTAGACCACGAGGTACGAACCAGCCGCCAGCGCGTTGTGGCCGAGGACCCGGGGAGCGTCCTTCCGAAGGAGAAGGTACCAACCCAACTGACGGCCGAGCTCGCCGCGCTGTGCGCGCGTCACGGGCAGGAAGGCCGTCCACCGGGCAAAGCGGTTGCCGGCAAACCACCAGTAGGTCCTGATCAGCCCGGAACTGACGAACGCGAAGGCAGCGACCATGTGGACGAACCGCATCACCGTCATCACCGAGCCGCCAGGCGGGATGATGAACGGATCGGCGATGTAGCCGCCCGTAACGGACAGCACCATGATGCTCCCGAAGGTGAGCCAGTGGGTGACCCGGACCGGGAGCTGCCAGACATAGAGCCGGACCCGTTCGTCCTTGCGGCCACTGATCGACACTGGCTGCTCGGGCGGCGTGGCGTCGAGCGGGCGACGAGTGTTACCGAGAATGCTCTCGCCGACTGACATCTCGCTGCCCATCAGACAACCCGGATCTCGACCGACGAGCCGCCGGCCGGATCGAAGACGTGGACCGCGCAGGCCATGCACGGATCGAACGAGTGGATGGTCCGGAGGACCTCCACGGGCTGCGTCGGATCGGCCACCGGGGTCCCGATGAGCGCCTCCTCCCATGCACCGCGCCGGCCCTGCTCATCGCGCGGCGAGCCGTTCCAGGTCGACGGCACGACAAGCTGGTAGTTCTCGATCTTGCGGTCCTTGATCACGATCCAGTGGCCCAGGGCGCCGCGCGGCGCCTCCTCCATCCCCCAGCCCCTGGCCTCGGACGGCCAGCTCGCGGGATCCCACATCGTGACGTCGGCAATGGCCAGGTCCCCGGTCTTGAGGTTGGCCTCGAGCTCGGCGAGCCAGCCCGGGAGCTTGGCCGCCAGGAGCTGGGTCTCGATAGCACGTGCTGCGATCCGGCCGAGGGTCGAGAAGAGCGCCTCCGGACCGACGCCCAGGGCGCCGAGCACGCCGTTGACCGCTCCTTGCACGTCCTGATGGCCGGAACTGTAGGCGACCAACATGCGCGCAAGCGGGCCGACCTCCATCGGCTGGTCTTCATAGCGGGGCGCCTTCAGCCAGCTGTACTTGTCGTGCCCCTCCATCGTGTCGAAGGGCGGCGTCGGGCCGGCGTACTTCGGGTTCGTCTCGCCGTCCCACGGATGCTTGAGCGTCCCGTCGCCATCCGGGTACCCGTACCAGGAGTGCGCAACGGATTCGGCGACCCCGGTGTGGTCGACCGCGTGGACCGTCGCAAGATCGCGATTGAGGATGCGACCCCGCGGGAAGTAGAACCCGCGCGGATCGCCCGTCTCGTCCTCGGGGAAGTCTCCATAGGCCATGTAGTTGCCGATCCCCGCACCGATTCCCGCCCAGTCCTTGTAGAACCCGGCGACGGCAAGGACATCGGGGATGTAGACGCGATCGACGAAGTCCTTCGCCTTGGCGAAGAGCCCGGCGATCTCGGACAGATGCCGCGCGTTGAGTGCGGTCGGCGAATTCGGGTCGAGCCCCACCGCCATCCCGCCCACGACGTAGCTCTGCGGATGCGGGTTCTTGCCACCGAGGAGTGCATGAACCCGGATCACGTCACGCTGCCAGTCGAGCGCCTCGAGGTAGTGGCCAACGGCCATGAGGTTGGCCTCGGCCGGGAGCTTGTAGGCGGGGTGTCCCCAGTAGCCATTTGCGAACGGCCCGAGCTGGCCCGACTCGACGAACGTCTTGAGCTTCCCCTGAACGGCCGTGTAGTGCGCCTCCGAGGAGGTCGGCCAATCGCTGATCGACGCTGCCAGCTCGGCCGTCTTCTTCGGGTCCGCCGAGAGGGCGGACACGACGTCGACCCAGTCGAGCGCGTGCAGGTGATAGAAGTGGATGACGTGGTCCTGGACGTACTGAATCCCGGCGATGAGGTTGCGGATCAGGCGAGCGTTCCTTGGGATCGTGATCCCGAGGGCACTCTCCACGCTCCGGACGGACGCGAGGGCATGGACCGTCGTGCACACGCCACACGCCCGCTGGGCGAAGACCCACGCGTCGCGTGGATCGCGGCCCTTGAGGATCAACTCCATACCGCGGAACATCGTGCCGGAGCTCCAGGCGTCCTTGACGACGCCGCCTTCGATCTCCACCTCGATTCGGAGATGGCCCTCGATGCGTGTGATCGGATCGATCGCAATGCGCGTCATGCCTGGATCCCCCCTGCGCCGTCCGCCGTTGCTGCTTCGTCAGTGGGCTCTTGCCGCTGCCGCTTCCCGCGGACGTATCTCGCCACACTGTGCGCGGCGGCGAGGCCAGCGACGGCACCGACCATCGTCAGGCCGATCTGGTCCGCGGTCACGTCGTTGGCGACGCCCGGCACGGTCGGCAGCCGCCGGTAGAACGGGCTCATCTGGTCCCAGAACCGCGGCATCGTGCAGCCCACGCAGCCGTGTCCGACCTTGACCGGCCAGCTCGCCCCATCGTTGAAACGGGCGGTCGGGCAGTTGGCGTAGGTCTCGGGCCCCTTGCAGCCCATCTTGTAGAGGCAGTAGCCCTGACGGTGCCCCTCGTCCCCCCAGGCCGTGACGAACCGACCCGATTCGTAGTGGGCGCGCCGCTCGCACTGGTCGTGGATCAACTGGCCATAGGCGAACAGCGGGCGGCCGAGCGTGTCGGTGGCCGGGAAGGAGCCGAACGTCAGGTAATGAACGATCGTGGCCGTCAGGTTCTGCACGTTCATCGGGCAGCCGGGCAGATTGATGACCGTGGCGTCCGGGACAATCGACATGACGCCGGTCGCCCCAGTCGGGCCGCCAGACGCAGCCGGGAGGCCACCGTCGAAGGCGCACGACCCGACCGAGATGACCGCGAGCGCGTTGCCGCAGACTTCCTCGACGATGCTCTTGAAGGTTCGACCGCCGATGGTGCAGTACACGCCGTTCTCGGCGAGCGGGACCGAGCCCTCGACGATGGCGATGTAGCCGTGCGGGAACTCCTCCATGGTCCGCTCGCGGGCGGCCTCGGCCGCGGCGCCGGCAGCGGCCATGATCGTCTCGTGGTAATCCACGGACAGGGTGTCGAGGACGAGTTCGGCCACCGTCGGGTGCGAAGCCCGGAGGAACCCTTCGGTGTTACCCGCGCAGTCCTGGCCCTCCAGCCAGATGACGGGCACACGCGGGGCGGCGGCCACGGCCCTGGCGATCCGCGGGGCATAGGTCGCGGGCAACGCCAGTGCGGCGGCCATCGCAGCCGAGAACTTGAGGAAAGCCCGGCGGGAGACACCCCGCTCCACGAGCATCCGGTAGAACGGATCGTGCGTAACGGCCATTGGTGCCACCCTCGTGCGGGGGTCTCCTGTACGGCCGGGATGCGACGCTACGCGCGTGGCCGCGGAATCCTTGCAATCCTAGATTAGCGGCGGTGGTGCGGTTTGGGACCTGTGCCGACCGGACCGTACTGCCCGGCCGGTCGGCCCGCGACCTCGCGCCATCCAGCCCTCCCCGGACGGGGCCATCTGGTGCACAGTCTGGGGCGGAGGTGCGCGTCCATGACGGTCGCACTCAAGAACGCCCCGGCCGGAGCGGAGGCAACGCAACCGCCCGCCTGGGCTCCCCTCGCGATCGCGAGCGATCGCTGCAAGGGGTGCGAACTCTGTATCGGCGCGTGTCCACATGGAGTCCTGGCGCTCGACACGGCCGTCGTCAACCCGCTCGGTTACCACCCGATTCGGCTCATCGATGCCGCCGGCTGCACGAGCTGCGCGCTCTGTGCGCGGGTCTGTCCGGATGCCGTCTTCACCGTGTACGCGCCACGGAAGGGGGCCTGACGTGGCGATCGAGACCCCGCGGGCCCCCGAGCGCGTCCTCATGAAGGGCAATGAGGCGATCGCGGAGGCCGCTATCCAGGCCGGCTGTGACGCATATTTCGGCTACCCGATCACACCCCAGGCGGAGCTCCTCGAATGGATGGCCCGCCGGATGCCCGAGCTCGGTCGCGTGTTCATCCAGGCGGAGAGCGAGATCGGGGCGATCAACATGGCCATGGGGGCCGCCGCGACGGGCGCGCGGGTCATGGTCAGCTCGTCCTCGCCGGGCATCTCGCTCATGGCGGAGGCGATGTCGTACATGGCCGCGTCCGAGGTTCCAGTGCTGCTGGTGGACATCATGCGGGGCGGCCCCGGCCTCGGCTCGATCGGGCCGGCGCAGGGCGACTACTTCCAGGTGGTCAAAGGTCACGGCCACGGCGACTACCGGACGCCGGTCCTTGCGCCATCCTCGATCGCCGAAGCGATCCAGCTGGTGCCTGACGCTTTCGAGATCGCCGAGCGCTACCGCACTCCTGTCGTGATCCTCGCCGACGGCGTCCTGGGCCAGGCGATGGAGCCGGTCGTGCCGGCGTACCGAACGCCGCCGCGAGTCAAGGCGGATTGGGCGGTCACCGGCGCTGCCGGGCGTCGCCCTCGGGTCGTGCGCTCGCTTCACCTCGCGCCCGAGGCACTCGAGGCTCAGAACCAGCACCTCCAGGCGAAGTACCGAACCATCCAGGCGGCCGAGGTCCGATGGACCGGCGAGATGCTCGAGGATGCGGAAATCGCGATCGTCGCCTACGGCACGGCCGCGCGCGTTGCGCGGACTGCGATCCGGCAGGCCAGGGCAGGAGGACTCCGGGCCGGCCTCTTCCGGCCAATCAGCCTGTGGCCCTTCCCTTCGGGCCCGCTGGCGGAGCTTGCAGGACGGGTTCGAGGTCTGCTTGTCGTCGAGTTGTCGACCGGGCAGATGGTCGAGGATGTCCGCCTCGCGGTCGAGGGCCGGACACCGGTCGCCTTCCACGGGCGGACCGGCGGCATGGTCCCCACGCCGGACGAGGTCGTCACCGCGCTGCGACGACTCTGGGCGGTCACGACCGCACTGGAGGACCGATGACGATCCAGGAAACAACGCAGGGCGTGGCTGGTCCGCGGGTGATCGCCGGCCGGCCGGCGCTCCTCACGGACCGCTCCACGCACTACTGCCCGGGCTGCGGCCACGGCGTCGTTCACCGGCTGATTGCCGAGCTCCTCGGTGACCTGGGGCTCGGTGAGAGGACGATTGCGGTGGCCCCCGTGGGCTGCGCGGTGTTCGCCTACGACTACATCGATGTCGACTGGATCGAGGCCCCCCACGGGCGGGCGCCCGCGGTTGCGACCGGGATCCGGCGCGTCAGGCCGGACGCATTCGTGCTCATGTACCAGGGCGACGGGGACCTCGCGGCAATCGGGACGGCCGAGATCATCCATGCCGCGGCGCGGGGCGAGCGGATCACGGGGATCTTCGTCAACAACGGGATCTACGGCATGACCGGCGGTCAGATGGCCCCGACCACGCTCCTCGGCGACCGGACCACGTCGACGCCCACGGGACGCGATCCCCGCACGTCCGGCTACCCGCTGCTGATCACCGAGATGCTCGCCCTCCTGCCGGGTGTCGCCTACGCGGCGCGGGGCACGCTGGCGGACGCGGGTTCCATCGGCAAGCTGCGAGCGATGCTTCGGCGGGCGATGGACGTGCAGCTCCAGGACGCCGGCTTTGCGATCGTGGAGGTCCTTGCGAACTGCCCGGTCGGCTGGGGCATGACGCCGCAGGAGTCCATCGACCATCTGCAGGTCGTGGCCGAGACCTACCCGATCGGGGTCATGGTTGATCGGCTGAAGGCCGCGGGAGCGTGACCGTGGAACGCTCGACGATCTTCGCGGGCTTCGGCGGCCAGGGGCTCCTGTTCGCCGGCAACGTCCTCGCCCGGGCGGCCATGGCCGAGGGGCTCGAAGTGCTCTGGATTCCGTCCTACGGCCCGGAGATGCGCGGCGGCACCGCGTCATGCACCGTCATCGTGGCCGAGGAGTCGATCGGCTCGCCGGTCGTGGACCGTGCGGATGCGGTCGTGGCGCTCAACCCGCCGTCGATGGCGAAGTTCGAACCGTTGGTCGCGGCTGGTGGCCTGCTCGTCGTCAACACATCGCTGATCGAGGCCCTCCCGGCGCGAACTGACATCGAGGTCGTCGCGATCCCGTGCACCGCCCTCGCGAGGACGGCCGGCGATGACCGGCTGGTCAGCGTCGTGGCGCTCGGAGCGTTGCTCGCTCGGCGACCGATCGTGCCACTCGCCGCCGTCCGGGACGCGATCGAGGCGGTCGTCCAGACGAAGCGCCCGGAGATCCTCGCGGCGGACCTCGCGTCGCTCAACGCAGGCTTCGCGGCGGCGCTGGAGGGCGCGGCGGCACCTGCCTGACGGCAACGGGCGGCCAGGACGGGCCCACTTTCCAAGGCTG
>Ga0209002_10003960_pt1 | contig 11715 bp, 10 predicted proteins | sample Rifsed16ft2_FD_184010 | JGI IMG/M metagenome (GOLD analysis project Ga0209002, IMG submission 184010) | Soil microbial communities from Rifle, Colorado, USA - sediment 16ft 2 (version 2) | ecosystem: Environmental > Terrestrial > Deep subsurface > Rock core/Sediment | place: Rifle, Colorado...
CCCGCTTCAGGAATGAATTTGCGAGAGGGGAAATCCCCAGGTCCACGAAGGAATGGCGCAAGGGAACCGCACAAAACCTGCAGTCGTATGGATCGGTCATCCGCTTGTCTTGTGGAGCTTCCGGAGTTTCCACTCCAAGGTTTCCGTAATGTATCCTTTTTCAAGCAAGGTATTCAACATTTTCAGTCTCATGAAAATCGAATTGCGGTAATCCCTATCGGAGAAATTGACCGCCTTCAATCCCGCGCTCAATTCGTTTATCGTCTCTTTCAGGCTGACTACCGGCTGGTAGTTTGGGGCCAGATCACGGAACAACTGGAAGTTGACCTTATATGTGCGTTTGTCCGGCTGGGCATTTCGATTTATCTCCACATTGACTCCCGGAATAAGTTCAGCTACGACGAATGCTAAATCCTTGATTTGATAGTTCCAGCCATCACTTCCGACATTCAATGCGAGAAAATCTCCTCCTTTTTCCCCCTTTCTCTTTATCGCCCAGTCGATCGCTCCTGCCATATCCTTTACGTTGATCAACGGACGCCAGGGCGTCCCGTCGCTGAGGACGGTGATTTTTTTCAAAACAACTGCCCCGGCCACGAAGTCGTTCAAAACCAGATCCAGCCGTAACCTTTCGCTCATCCCGCACGCCGTGGGGAAACGAAGACAGGTCACCGTAAACGTCTTGTCGGCAAGCGGTGCCAAATCCCTTTCGGCAAATACCTTGGATTTGGCATAAGCGGTCAGCGGATTTACCGGAGAATTTTCCGTCCTTGCTTCCATATCGGAATACCCGTAGATGCTGCAACTCGATGCGAAAACGAATGTTTTCACGCCCGCCTTCTTTGCGCGATTTGCCAATGCGACGGTTGCTCGATGGTTGATGTCAACGGTGGCCTTTGCGTATCTTTGCCCCATGGGGTCATTGGAAATCGCAGCAAGGTGTACGATTGCATCCACCCCGGATAGGACATCCCTTGGAAAATTTCTTACGTCGGCATAATACTGGACATCCACGGTAGTTTCAGGTCGATTTAAGGTATTGGTCACGCAGTTTGCGAATAACCCCATGTCCAGTCCAACCAGAATTGCATCGGGATTGGATATGCGCATTCGTTCTACTACACATGGCCCGACGTATCCCATGTTCCCGGTAATGAGGATTTTCAAGGGGAACTCCATTTACCAGATCTTCCAGGGGGCCTTTCCACTCTGCCACAAATCCTCTAGGACATACTTGTCTCTCAAGGTTTCCATGGACTCCCAGAATCCCTCATGTTTATAGGCAGTTAACATCCCGTCACTCGCCAGTTTCTGAAGGGGATCCAATTCCCACACGGTCATATCTCCGGAGATATAATCCATAATTCCGGGTTCCAGGACGAAAAATCCCCCGTTGACCCAGGCACCATCCCCCTTGGGTTTTTCCCTGAAGCTTGAAATATGGCTTTGGTTCTCTTTTAAGCTTATCGTCCCATATCGTCCCGGAGGTTGAACAGCCGTCAATGTCGCAAGGCATTTTTGCCTACGATGAAAGGCGATCAGATCCGTGATGTTCACATCGCTCACCCCGTCCCCGTAGGAGACTAAAAACGTTTCATTTCCGATATAGTCCTTCACGCGTTTTATCCGTCCTCCGGTCATCGTATTTTCCCCGGTATCGACCAAAGTCACAATCCAGGGTTCAGATGTGCTTTGATGAACGATGGTTTTGTTGTTTCTCAAATCAAACGTCACGTTGGACATGTGGAGAAAATAATCGGAGAAGAACTTCTTGATCATGTACCCCTTATAACCACAGCAGATAATGAACTCGTTGATATTGTGGGCGGAATAAATTTTCATGATGTGCCAGAGGATCGGCATACCGCCAATTTCTACCATGGGTTTGGGGCGGATGGCCGTTTCCTCGCTCAATCTTGAGCCGTAACCGCCTGCCAGGATGACTGTTTTCAATGAATCGCCTCGCTCCTTTTCGTATTCATTATGCCTCCACGGTCAAACCGATGCCGATCCTGGGTCGTTTCCCGGAGGTCATCTCTCCTTTTCCCCTGGAACCTTCAAGGTACTTGCATTGTTGGATTTGATCTGCACCGCATGAGTCATGCGGGTTCCATCCGGAGCCGAAGAAACCGGAAGATTCATCGCGCGTTCGATCAGACGCGTGAGCACTTTCCGGGCATCGAAATATTCCTCGGCGATTTCCCTTGCGGCCCTGCAATGAAACTCATATCGGCTATTGATGTCCTCGATTCCCGCCAACGCCTCCTCGAATGTGCTGAAAGGAATGACCCCCGCCCCTGTCTCCATCCATTCGGAGAAACCGGTTTCCTGGACCACAACCGGCAGGCCGCTGGCAAGATAAGAGGCGCTTCGCTCGCTGAACCAGCCGCAACGGCTGGCTGCGTATCCGTGCTTGGCAACGGTAAACTCCGCTTTCGAGCGTCGAATGAAATCCCGATATGTCCAGGGGGTGCGCGAGACCTTGAGCGGGTCGCTCAAAATCCATCCCTTGTTCCGAAGAAGATCGCGCGGGGCCGACGGGCTCCCGACTGCCAGGTTGAAGATGCTTCCGGCCTTTCTTGGCAAATCGATGAAGGGAGTGAAGGAATCGGATTTCATCCCGTAACGACGTCCATTGTATTCGCGAGGCGGGTAACTTTCCCACTGCATGACCGTCGTGAACCTTCCCCGGGGACGTCCTGCCGTGGCCGGCCATGCTTCCAGGAAGATCGGGTGCCGGGTCGTCTCCCAAGGCAAGCCGTCTTTCGGGAGAAGATCCTTGCGGTGCCTGAGATTCTCAGCGAACGTGAAGAATGCCGTGTGCAGGTTCGCCCTGTTTTTCGCTTCGGGCTCGTCAATATGCCGGATCTGAGTGAAAACCGGGTCCTTGTCGATGAATACCCGAACGGCAATCTCCATCATCCAGGGACGCACGGGGTGACTGATCCCGGCAAGATTGAGGAGGATGTCGCTCGATTCGAAAATCTTCAGGATGCGGTCTGCGCACGGTCCATGCCAACACGAGTTGTGGGCATCGTAATAGGCCCAGCGGCGTCCGAGTCCGACCCTATCGAAGGTGCGATCGATGAACCTGAGACCGTACGTCGGGTCGGTATCGGTGACGCATCTGCTGGGGTCGTAGCAAGAGGGATAATCGTCACTGTCTTCCACGAAATACACGTCGTATCCCATCTTTGCCAAACCCATGAGGTAATGCAAATCGCACCACGCCATGCCACCTACCGGACCGCGTACCAGAAAACCCAGCGCGATGATTCGAAGGCTCCCGGTTCCTGTCATACCCTTTTCGCTATGCATCTCTGCGGAACGCATCCTCGATCAATCGGGTCAATACCCGGTCGGATTCGAAATATTCCTCCGCAACGGCCCGTGCCGCTCTTGCGTGACGATCGTAGTCCGCTTCCACGTTCTCCAAGGACGCCGCCGCTTCCTCCAGATTCGTAAAGGTCAACAGGCCTTCCCCGGTGGGAAAAATATTGGAAAACCCGGTGTCCTGAACAACCACGGGACGACCTGCTGCCAGGTAACAAGCGGAGCGGTAACTGAACCAGCCGGTGCGCATCGCAACGTAGACATGCTTGGCGATGGAAAACTCGCCTTTCGAGCCCGCGATAAAATCCTGATACTGGATCGGGGTGAGAGTGGCTCGTGGCCCGTCCAGGATTTCCCATCCGTGGCTTGCGAGTTTCTCCAGTGGCGCATGGACCCCTCCCACAGCGACTTTAAGCGGATACCGGACGCGTCGGGGCAGCCCGATGAGTTTCTCGAACTCCCTCCCCTTGCTCTCGTACTCGACCCCATGGTATACGAGCTTCCCCTTGAACGCGTTCCAGGTCATTACCGTGGTCCAGGGGGCGGTTTTCGCCGGCCTGATGTCCGCAAACACGTCCCACAATCGCAACAGGACCGGTCTTCCCGTCGGCTTCCACCGGATATCCACCTGGGGGACGAGGCAGTCCGGGGAATTGATGTTCTCCGCGTTCGTAAGGTGGCGGTCGTGACCTCTTACGATTTCGCACCACCGTTCCACGTTCTCCGACCAGGCAAACCTCTCGCTGAGCATGATCTGGTTGTAACCCGGGTCCGTGTCCAGAAATACCTTCACGCATCTTTGGGATAGACGGTCGGGAATAAAGCAATCTCCGCTCACATTGATGAACAGATCCGCTGTCCGCGCAACCCCGTCGAAATCGGACCGGTCCATCCCGAAACTTTTCTCGTGAAGGTGAAGATAATGCCATCTCTTTTCCATATCCTTCGCATATTGGCGAAAGAAATTGCCGATGAATGTTGCCGAGTAATCCCCTTCCGGCGTGTAGCGGTTTTCGACCGGATGGTAGGGCCAGCTCCATGTGTCCTCATGATAGTAGACATCGTGTCCCAGTCGCGCCAGACCGATCACATACTGGAAATAATCCCATGCAACCCCGCCTAGGGGGTACAGCCCGACCAGGCCGGTCACGATGATGCGAAGCCGGGAAGTCACGGTATACTCCTGCAACGATCCCCCCGGTTGCCATTCCGGAAGAATGTTTCCTGTCCGAACACGATCGAACATTGTATTGCTTTAGGCCGCCTTCTCTTTCCGCTCATTTCTGCTCCAACTCCGTCCTCAAGTCGGTGTCCGGTCCCATCGCCACACGGGTCAGGCGATAGGTGTCGGCGATCGGCAACGGATTCGGTCCGCCTCCGTAAACACAGGCGGCACGGAAGCCGACCTTTTCCAGTGTCTTTGCACTCTCTTGTGGATTCCCCCCATTGTCCCCGTACGGAAAGGCAAAGACCTCGACGCGCCTTCCCAAATGGGTCTCGAGTACGACCTTGGACCGCAAGAGCTCCTCCTCCTGTTCCACCGGTCCCATGAGGGAAAATCCCCGATGCGTGACCCCGTGCGACTGAATGGAAATCCCTTGCCGCTGCAGTTCCCGCAGGTCCTCCCAATCGCAGATCGGTTCTTCGGGCTCGATACCGCTGTCAAAGGTGCTTAACCCTCCTATGTATCCGGTCGATACGAAGCTTACGGCCGGATAGCCGAACCGGCGCAACCACGGAAGGGCGACCTCACGGACCGATCGGTAGCCATCATCGAACGTAAGAAGCACTGCTTTTTCAGACAGTTTTTCAGGCGCCCGGAGGCCGGCAAGAAAGGCGGGCATGTCGATCACATTCCAGCCGTTATCCTTGAGAAATCTCAAGTGGCCGGTAAACGTCTTTTCCGGTATGTAGAACCAGCTGTTCCAACCTCCGGGGCCCGGATCGCCGATTTTGTGGAAGGAAAGGATCGCCAGCACCCGTTGGATTATCCTCTCTTTTCGGAAAGGATGAATCATCTTTCTCCTCTTTCAAATCGGTTCCTACGCCAATGCTCTCTCCAATACACGTTTCACGACCTTCCGGGCATCGAAGTGCTTCTCCGCCAGTGCACGGGCAAGCCTGCTATGATGTTCGTAATCTTCCGCCGCCATCTTCAGACACCGCGCCGCTTCGTCCAGATCGCGAAACCGGAACAGGCCCTCAGAATCGGGAAGAAATCGACTTGCCCCCGTGTGCTGGACCACGGCAGGCTTTCCGCTGGCCAAATAGCACAAGGTACGGTCGCTGATCCAGGCATTCTGGAGGCGAATGCACGATGGCTTCACGCAGCTGAATTCCCCCTTCGAGCCATGGATGTATCGTTGATAGTCCCATGGGGTGGAAGTGACCTCCCAGGCGTTGCGAAGACCCCAACCTCGGCCGGGCAACAGGTCCCACTCCTCCTCATCCGCCTTAAGGCACAGCGCAAGTTCCAGGGCCTGGGACGTATGTTTTGGCAATTCCAGAAACGGCAGGTACCCGCTGCGCTTGTCGTTTCTGTACCACCCGTCCGCATCCTCGACCCACTCGTCGATATACCAGTTCGAGACCGTGGTGAACGGTGCTCCAGCGGGGGCCGGATGCACCGGCCACCGGTCCAGCGCCACGCACGGGGGCGTATGTTGCCACTCGAGCCCGCAGTCGGGGAACCGGGATCCCGGCTTGCCCACCGTCTCGCCGATGGTAAAGTACAGGTCGTGCCGGGGCACGCTCATTTGCCCCTTGCTGATCCAGACCTGCGTCAGGCCGGGGTCGATATCGAGCAAAGCCGACCTACGGAATCGCCGGACTACCGAGGAAGGGAGACCGTAGGTCAGATTCAAAAGCAGGTCTGCGCCGGCGATGGCTTCCAGGTCAATGTTCCCGGCCGGCGAGACGGGGGAGAACAGCTCGTCCGTCCAGGGACAAAGCGCCACGCAGTCGGCCAAGCCATACGGCTTCAGCCTGTTCTTCAAGGATGCGACTTTTTCCGGCACCTCATGGATCGGAATGGTTGGAGGTACGGGCTCCAGCCAGACCAGATCGCAGCCGTTTACACGCAACCCTTCAGCCCAGTTGAGGTAGACCCAGAAATGGCCTCCCGCGTTGGGATGGTTGAGCGTTCTCGCCGCAATCCATACCGTGACGCTCATCAAAGTCTCTTACCGTGGCGTACCGAACCCGGCCGCCCCTTTTCCCGCGAGCCGCTTTGCCATCGGCATGTTCCTTCCTCTTTCCGAAAGCTCTTTCTAAAACAGCGCATAAATGAACGGAGCGATCGCGCTGCTCTCGACAAAAACAATGAAAGCGCTGAAAAGGAGGAGCAATAACACGATCGGGAAGAGCCAATAGCGCTTCCGAATTTTCAGGAATTCCCAGAATTCGCCGATGAGGGATGAGCGTTTCACCAAGATCTCCTTCCTGATCCCCGTTAATACCGTTTGAAAAACCGTTCCTTGGGTTGCACCGGTTCGGGCCGGGCCACCCAGTAGGAAGAAACCCCTTTATCATGTCTGACGGGAAGGACGGTTTTTCCAAAGAATCTCATGACGAGTGCGAAAGGAGTGATCACCAGGTAGTAGGCCAGAGAAAGAATAAACGCGGTGAACAATCGGCCAATCAGGTGGGTCGCCTTCATCCAGACGTCGTATATCGGTGCGAACTTGGCCGGCGCAATCAGGAACCCCATACACAAAAGAGCGAGAAAGGAAAAGAAACCGGCGGGTACCGCCTTTGCGCCCCAAAATCCCAGGCCGCCGAGCAGACCGAAGACGACTCCCCCCGCGAGGCCGAACCTGCGGATCCGCCGGGGGTCAGTCGAGAACGAGGTCATTGCGCCAATCCCTCCCCTCTTTCCAGGGGGGCTGTTCCTCCTTGAAGAGCATGACATCCTCGATCACCAGGACATCCATCTCCGTCCGCATGAAACACCGGTAGGCATCCTCCGGAGTGCAAACGATCGGCTCGCCCCGCACATTGAAACTCGTGTTCACCACTACCGCGCAATCCGTAAGTTTCTCGAACTCGGATATCACGGCATGATAATCGGGCTTATCTTTTCGATTCACCGTCTGAAGACGCGCGGAATAGTCGAGATGGGTCACCGCGGGGATGTCGCTTCTTTTGAATTTGAGGCGTTCCAATATACCCCTTCCGTCCGGGGAAGGCTGCGGGAAGCACCGGTCCCTCTTGACGTCGGCCACCAGCAGCATGTACGGGCTGGGCCTGTCGATTTCAAAATATTTCGCCGCCCTTTCCTCCAGGACGGTCGGAGCAAAAGGCCGGAAGGATTCGCGATACTTTATTTTCAGATTCATCACGCTCTGGGTCTCCTCGCGGCGGGGATCCCCGAGAATGCTTCTTGCCCCAAGAGCCCTCGGCCCATACTCCATCCTCCCCGCCATGTATCCGACGATTTTGCCGGATGCAACCTGTTCGGCAATCGTCCTCGCCCTTTTTTCCGGAAAGAGGCGGTGGAACGGATATTTCCCCGTTTCAAGAAATTGAATGACCGTGTCGTTTGAAAACACGGGGCCGAGGAAGGAACCCCGCTGGATGTCATCCTCCCCCGTGTTCCTCCTCTCTTTCTCGAGAAAACGATGCCACACCGATAATGCCGCCCCCAGGGCACCGCCCGCATCGCCTGCCGCAGGCTGGATCCAGATGTTTTCAAAAGGACCTTCGCGAAGGATGCGTCCGTTCGCAACGCAGTTGAGAGCAACTCCACCTGCAAGGCAAAGATTTTTCTGCTTCGTCTCCCGGTACACTTGATTTGCCATCCGGAGAAGAATCTCTTCGGTCACGGCCTGGATGCTGGCCGCGATATCCATTTCCCTCTGGGTAATCTCGGTTTCGGGTTTCCGGGGAGGTCCCCCGAAAAGTCTGGCGAACCGTTCGTTCGTCATGCGAAGGCCGCCCAAAAAGTCAAAGTAGGAAATATCCAGCCGGATGGACCCGTCGTCTTTCAGGTCCACAAGTTCCGACAGGATGACCTCTTTGAATCTTGGCTTGCCGTAGGGGGCAAGACCCATGAGCTTGTATTCCCCGGAGTTGACCCGGAATCCGGCGAAGTAGGTAAAGGAGGAATACAGCAACCCCAGCGAATCGGGGAAGTGAAGCTCTTTCAGCAGAACCATATCCTTCCCTTTCCCGAATCCGTAGCTGGCGGTGGCCCACTCCCCCACACCGTCAACGGTCAGGATGCCCGCCTCGTAAAAGGGCGAAGGATAAAATGCAGAGGCCGCGTGGGCTTCGTGATGCTCCGTGAAGAGGACCTCCCCTTCGTAACCCGTTTCCCTTTGAACGATCCTGGGAATGTGGAGCTTTTGTCCCAGCCAAAGAGGCATGGCTTCCAGCCAGGACCGAAGACCCTTCGGGGCAACCGTGAGATAGCTCATGAGCAAACGCTCGAAGGTCAGAAAAGGCTTGTCATAAAACACGACGTAATCCACATCCCGGATCGAAATGCCCGCCTCCTCCAAGCAGTATCGGATGGCATGTCTCGGAAATCTCGGATCGTGTTTGATGCGCGTAAACCGCTCCTCCTGGGCGGCGGCCAAAATCTCGCCGTTGCGCACCAAACATGCCGCGCTGTCATGATAGAAACAGGAAAAACCGAGGATATGTGTTCTCTCGCCCCTCGCCGGCTCCTGCATCGACACTCCTTATCCCTCTGTCCCGGTAGACCGCACATCCGGATTTCTCCGGTCGAATAATTCTCGGCGTCCGGTCTGCGCGAGATATCGTTTCACGTTCCCGTCTTCCTTCAATTTCTCGAGTACCGCCCTGGCAATGAGCTCATACCCTGCCGCGTTGGTGTGCCATCCGTCGGCCTGCATGTACATTTTCCCAAAGGATTCGACGGGCCGGTAGACTTTTGCTTTCCCCTTTTCTTCCCGGACCGTAAACCGCCGGATCTCGGGTATATCGAGGCCGGTCCACCGGCCTATCTCTCCGCTGTTCGTATATACATAGAAAAGCCTCGTTCCGGGGGAAAAGGTCGCTGCGTAAGACCATACATGGTCCCCCGCTTTCTGATCTCCTTGCGTCCCGTCGTCCTTCATGGCGACCAGATTGGGAATCCCGTCCCCGAGTTTCGGATGGATGCCGCAAATGAATATCGCCCGAGGGACGGGGTGATCCCCCGAGTACACCCGAAAGACAACTTCGACTTCGCCGGCTCTTGCTGCCTCAGACTCCGCATGCGGAACTAGGTCCAGTGTTTCCTCGAGAGTCCGCTCGATCCCGGCGCGTGCCCGGTCGATCAGGGTATTGCTGTCGACCAGCGGCACCTCCATTTCCCTTGAAACCTTCTTCAACACGGTTCGATAGGGAGTGTCCCACAACTCGTTATAGAGAAGGATCACTCCTGCCCCATGGGCCCTGGCATGACGGATCATGCTGACGATATTCTTTCCGTAGTCGGAAGGCGACACGCGTGTATACTGCTCCAGTTTCTCATAATCGGCCGTTTCGTTCCCCCTTCCGCCGATCCATGCCTCTGCCTCGGTCCCCGCGGAAGCTGCGACCTTCCGCATGTAATCCCCGATCGTCCCGGGCTTGTGCCGCATGGCCCGGGACAGAAATCGCAGCAATTTGTAGACCTCGATCCTTTCAAGAACGCGAACGGCTTTCTTCCTCACAGCGGTTTGGCCTTGGTACCCGGGCATATCCTTGTCCCGGTATCCCGCCACCGAGGCGTCGTTCATCCCGAAGCCGATCAGTACGAAGTCAGGCGCCATTTCGTTGGCCATTCTCCTCAACAACTCGAGCCCCTGATGGGAGGAGTAGGCCAAAACGCCGAGGTTGAACACTTCGAAGTCCGCCTGCGGAAATTCCTCCTCAAGCATACCCTCCAACCGCTGGGGGTAAGCCTTCTCCTGGTCGACATTCGCCCCGAAGGTCCAGGAATCCCCGAGGGAGAGGATCCGAAAAGCAGACGACGATTTCCTTCGAGAAAACTCCTTGTTTCTGAACCCCTGCGAGTTCAGCGAAACTTTCCACACGGGGTTCCCCTTCAGGGACGCCGGAAGGACCGGGAGGAATTGCCGAAGAAGGGCGGTGCGGTCCTTTTCCTCCTGGACCGGGCTGTAGACATCCATGTAGCTTCGCTGGACACCGCTACGGTTCCTCCATACAAAGGTCTCGTCCGGTTCCAAGATTCGGAATCCGTCCACCCAGGGAGGGACGGGACCGAAATCCTGCGCCGCGTTATACGGCAAAACCACGTAATCCACCATGGAGTTCCTGAGGAAATAGGCGAACCGCAGGAGTGACTCGAAGACGACGAAAATCACCAGTATCCCCGCGGTGATCTTGACGATCTCCTTGAGGATGATCTTTCCCTTCATGCTCTATCCTCTGTCGAATTTCCGGATCATCCCTCACCGCCGGTCAGCCTTCGATCTCCGCCGCGGGAAATGGCTGCTTGCATTGATGTGGGCCCCTTATCCTCACGCCGAGGCCGAGCCGCCCCTGACCTGCCTGCCGAAAAGAATCCCTTCCTTTATCGCCTTTGAGACGTCCGATGTCAGTGCTACCTGCCGTCCCTCCTCGATCACCAGCAGGAAGTCGCAGTTCTTCAGGGTGTCCATACGGTGGGTAATCAGAAAAGTGGACCGGCCTTCCATGAGGCGTTCCATGGATTCCATAATCCCGGCCTCGGTTCCTGTATCGACGGAACTGGTCGGCTCATCAAGGATGAGGATGGGGGCATCCTTGAGGAAGGCACGCGCAAGGGCGATGCGCTGGCGCTCGCCCCCGGAAAGGCGCATGCCGCGTTCCCCGACAAGAGTTTCGTATCCGTTGGGGAGATTGATGATAAATTCATGGGCGTTTGCGGCTTTTGCAGCCTCCACGATCTCCTTTTTTCCGGCGAGGGGACGGGCGTAGGAGATGTTCTCGGCAATGCTGGTGGAGAAGAGAACGGGATCCTGGAGAACGATGGCAAACTGATTCCTGAGATCGGCGAGCCTGTACTTTTGAATGTCCACCCCGTCGAGGAGGACCGATCCGGAATCACAGTCGTAGAAACGCGTCAGCAGGCTCACGAGCGTGGTCTTGCCGGCCCCCGTTTTCCCCGCGATTCCCACCCGCGTTCCCGACGGAATACGGAACGACAGGTCGCATAAAATGGGGTTCTCTTTGTCATAGGCAAAGCTGACCTCGCGGAATTCGACGTCTCCTCGCGCCCTCATAAGTGGCTGTGCATGCGGCAGCTCCACTACGTCGGGAATTTCATCCAAAAGCTCGAACGACCGCTGGGCACTCGCGAGCGAATCCTGGAGACTTGAGATTTTATCGCTGAACAGTCTCAGTGGCCCGTACAGCTGTGCCAGGTAGGCAAGCACTCGATCCAACGCC
>Ga0209002_10003965_pt1 | contig 11708 bp, 13 predicted proteins | sample Rifsed16ft2_FD_184010 | JGI IMG/M metagenome (GOLD analysis project Ga0209002, IMG submission 184010) | Soil microbial communities from Rifle, Colorado, USA - sediment 16ft 2 (version 2) | ecosystem: Environmental > Terrestrial > Deep subsurface > Rock core/Sediment | place: Rifle, Colorado...
TCACCAACAAGCGGGGCAACGTGCTCGGCATGATGCCCCACCCAGAGCGCGCCGCCGAGGCGCTGATGGGCGGCGAGGACGGGAAGGCGCTGTTTGAGTCGGCTATCGGGGCCCTAGTCGGGCGATAGCTGGACCGCCCAGTATCCGGCGAGCGCGAGGGGCTCAATCGCCGCCCTAAAGGGCGGGCCTACGGTCCCCAGCCCTCGTCGCGTGCCTCACGGGTATATCCCCCTCATGACGAGCGCCTCCGCCACGCGGGAGACAGCGAGCTCGTACGCTGCTGCGCGCAGGTCGAGCTGCTCCTGACGGCTTGCGCCGATGACATCGTTGAAGGCGCGGACCAGGATGCGCTCGAGCCTGCGGGTGATCTCGTCCTCCTCCCAGAAGTAGGATTGCAGGTCCTGGACCCACTCGAAGTAGGAGACGATAACGCCTCCGGCATTGGCCAGGATGTCGGGGACGACAACGATGTGGCGCTCTTGAAGAATGCGGTCGGCGTCTGGCGTCGTTGGGCCGTTGGCGCCTTCGACGATGAGCCGTGCCTGGACGCGGCGGGCGTTGTCAACGGTGATCTGGTTCTCGAGGGCGGCCGGTACGAGCAGGTCGCACGGCAGCTCTAGGAGCTCGGCGTTGGTGATGCTCTCTGCTCCCGGAAAGCCGACGACGGTGCCCGCCCCGCGTTGATGACGAAGAACGCCGGCGATATCTAACCCCTCGCTGCGGAAGATGCCGCCTCGTCCGTCGCTGACGGCGATGACCCGCGCGCCCTCCGCAACGAACGCGCGCGCCGTGCTAGAGCCGACGTTGCCGAACCCCTGCACGACCGCCTTGGCGCCGCTCAAGCGTATTCCCATCTGCTTGGCCGCTTCACGGGCGACGATAACGCAGCCCTTGCCGGTGGCGTCGGCACGTCCGGCCGTCCCGCCGATGATGACCGGCTTGCCGGTCACGACGCCGGTGACGGAATAGCCACGGTGCATGCTGTAGGTATCCATAAACCAGGCCATGATCTGCGGATTCGTGCCCATGTCGGGGGCGGGGATATCGTACTCTGGACCGATGATGATCGAGATCTCCGTCGCGTAGCGACGAGTGAGGCGCTCCAGCTCGCCGAGCGACAGGGCTCGCGGGTCGCACGCAACGCCCCCCTTGGCGCCGCCGTACGGGATGTTGACGAGTGCGCACTTCCAGGTCATGAGCATCGCCAAGGCCCGCACCTCGTCGACGTCGACAGCGGGATGATAGCGGATGCCGCCCTTGGCCGGGCCACGGACCACGTTGTGCTGGATGCGATAGCCACTGAAGACCTGAATGGAGCCGTTGTCCATCCGCACGGGGAAATGCACGGTGAGCTCGCGCTTTGCGTGACGCAGGATCTGCCAGACGCCGGGATCGAGCTGCAGGGCCTTGGCGGCTTGGTCGAGAGCGGCGAGGGAGCTCGCGTAGAGTGGGTTGGCCGTCTCGGGTGCGCTCAACGCCACTGCTGCCATCGGTTGACTCATTTCGTGCTGGTCCTCCCTGTCAATGACTCCATCGCTACTCCAAGGGTTGCCGTCCAGCAAACCCGGACTCCGCATCATGCCAGAAGGCGACGCGCTCCTCGCGGAGCTGCCAGCACAAGTAGACGACAACGCCGTCCCGGAGAGCGGGGAAGTCGACCAGCCCTCGACCAAGGTCCTTGACGGTGCAGCCCAGGGAAGCGATCTCTTCGAGGCCCGCCTCAAGGCGCTCGCGTAGCTCCCGCGCTTGGCCGCGCGGACCCGCCCGAGCTACCGCGTCGCCGCTCGGGTTGCCGTTGCCCCCGGCGATGCGGGCGATGTTCCGGCGCGCACCGCTGACCACATCAAGCTGTCGCTGGAGCTCCTGTAGGCTTGGGAGGAGTGCCCGTAGCCGCGGCAGCAAAGCTGTCGCCTCTGCTCTGGTGAATAGACGGGGAGTTGCCAACGTTCGATCTTCAGCCTATCGACACGTGGATTATACCAGGTACCGCAGGGATGCCTCGGCGGGTGTCAGTGGGGTGGTCAGCGCCGACCGCGGGTCCCCGCGTGGACAAGACTGCGTCGCACACTCTCCCTCTGGCGTCGCCGCTGGACAGCGCCAGAGGGGTGCTCGCCGGTCGGCGAGCACCCCTCTGCGATTGGGTCGCGCTGTGTCAGCCTAGGCGCGCACCCCCGAGAAGGAGCCGCTGCCCATGGGCAGTTCCACGCTGCCGCTCATTTTGTCGCCGTCCACGATCCCTTGAAAGCGCAGGGTCATCGGGCCCATGGGGCCAGAGGTCTGGACTGCCCAGGCGACCGTGTTGCCCTCGACGGAGCCGCCAGAAAACTCCTGGCTGCCCTGAGGGCCTCCCCAGGCGCCGCTGAGAGCCGCGCCGTTGCTCTTCAACTCGAGCGTTGCGTCGCGGCTGCCCCGCGGCGTGGTCATGGTCACATTCCATTTGCCGTCGACGGCCATGTGGTCCTCCTTTGGGACGTGCTCACGAATGAGAGAGCGCTGGGTATCCTTCTTTTGTCCTGAGGCTTTAGGCGCCGCCGCCCTGACCGGGCTGGGTGGCCTCGAGCTGGGTGATGCCAGCACCCAGGGTGCCCTTGAAGATGTTGAAGAGGTGGTCGTAGTCCCAGGCGCCTGGGCTGTAGATGGCCTTCTCCTCGCCCCACTTGGACCACAGGGCGATGCGATAGCCCGCCGTGCTGAAGATGTGGCCGGAGATGTTGGCTCCCTCGTCGGAGGCGAGGTAGACCAGGCAGGGGGCGTTGTTGGCCGGGTCCCGCTCGGTCCCCTCGGCCGACTCGCTGGGGGCTGCCGAGCCCTCCCGCTGGCGACCTGCGGCGGCGAGGCCACGGTCGGTCATACGGGTGGCGGCGCCGGGGGCGATGGCGTTGGCGGTGACGCCGTAGCGCACGAGGGCGTTGGCGCAGGAATAGGTGAAGCCGACGATGCCCGCCTTGGCGGCGGCGTAGTTGGGCTGGCCGGGGCTGCCCATGAAGGCGTTTGAGGTGAAGTTGAGCAGGCGCCCACCGGAGCGCTGCTGGCGCCAGTAGATGGAGGCGAAATGGGTGGTGACGAAGGTCCCCTTGAGGTGGACGCGGACGACGTCGTCCCACTCGTCCTCGTTCATGTTGAAGACCATGCGCTCGCGGAGGATGCCGGCGGCGTTGACGAGGATGTCGAGCTTGCCGTAGGTATCGAGGGTCTGCTGGATGATGCGCTCGCCGTGGGCCCAGTTGGAGACGTCGCCGAAGACGCCGATGGCCTCGCCGCCGTTGGCGCGGATCTCGGCGGCGGTCTGCTCGGCGATCTCGGAGCGGGGGTTGCCGCCCTCGACGTCGACGCCGTAGTCGACGCAGACGACCTTCGCCCCGTGCATGCCGAAGTGGTGGGCGACGCCGCGGGCGATGCCGCGGCCGGCGCCGGTGATGACGGCTACTTTGCCTTCCAGTCGCTTTTCCATGTCATTCCTCCTTCGAATTTAGGCGCCGCCGCCGGCCTGGCGGCCTTCGGGCAGCGATAGGCCAGCGCCGAGCGTGCTCTTGAAGATGGAGAAGAGGTAATCGTAGTCCCACTGCTTGCCGCCGCTGTAGATGACCTTGGTCTCTTCCGGCTTCACCCAGCGGCCGATGTGGAAGCCGCCGGTGGCGAAGACGTTGCCGGAGATGTAGCGCCCCTCATCGGAGGCGAGGTAGACGAGGGCGGGGGCGTTGTTCGCCGGGTCGCGCGAGGTTCCCGCGGCGGTCTCGCTGGGCGGCGCTGCTCCCTCGCGGATATTGGCCGCGTTGCCGAGGCCGCGGTCGGTCATGCGAGTGGCGGCGCCGGGGGCGATGGCGTTGGCGGTGACGTCGTAGCGGGCGAGGGCGCGGGCGCAGGAGTAGGTGAAGCCGATGATGGCCGCCTTGGCCGCCGAGTAGTTCGGCTGGCCGGCGCCTTGGATCGCTGCCGTGGAGGTGAAGTTGATGAGGCGGCCGCCCTGGCGCTGCTGGCGCCAGTAGATGGAGGCGAAGTGGGCGGGGACGAAGGTCCCCTTCAGGTGCACGCGGATCACGTCATCCCATTCGTCCTCGTTCATGTTGAAGACCATGCGCTCGCGCAGGATGCCGGCGGCGCAGACCAAGACGTCCAGCTTGCCGTAGGTGTCGATGGCGGTCTGGACCATGCGCTCACCGTCGGCCCAATTCGAGACGTCGGCGTAGACGCCGATGGCCTCGCCGCCGTTGGCGCGGATCTCGGCGGCGGTCTGCTCGGCGATCTCCGAGCGGGGGTTGGTGCCGTCGACGTCGACGCCGTAGTCGACGCAGACGACCTTGGCGCCGTGCATGCCGAAGTGGTGGGCGACGCCGCGGGCGATGCCGCGGCCGGCGCCGGTGACGATGGCGACCTTACCTTCCAGTCGCTTTTGCATTGGGTCCTTCCTTTCTGCTAGCCCTGAAGCTGGGCGGCGAGCGCCTTACGTGAGGGGAGGGCGACGGTGGCGAAGCCTGGGGAGGTCTTCTCGCCGCTGGGGTTCTCCGTCCAGATCTCCAGGTCGACCAGGAACTCGCCCCCCTCCTCGTATTTGCGGGTGACCAGGCCCCGGCAGGCCAGGTCGTCGTCGGGGAAGTCCATGCCGCGGTATTGGGCGCCGTATTTGCGCACGCGGCCGTGGAGGCCGACCCAGTCGGTGAGGAGCTGGCCCAGGTAGGCGTTCTTGAGGGCGCCGTGGACGATGATGCCGGGGAGGCGCTGGGCCTTGGCCAGGGTCTCGTTGTAGTGGATGACGTTGAAGTCGCCGGAGGCGCCGGCGTAGCGCACCAGCGACTGGGGCGTGGGGTGCTTGACCAGCTTGGGGATCTCCATCCCCTCGCTGACGTCCTCCCAGTAGACCTGCTTGGGTGGGTAGTCTGGCATCGCTGCGCTCCTAGGCCTGCTCGCGGCGGTATTGGGTGAGGCTGGTGCCCCAGCCCTTGGCCACGAGCTCGCCGAGCTGGTTGGTGTAGACGGTCTCGGTGCGGCGAATGATCATGGCGCCGGCGCGGCCCTGGCGCTCCTGGAGGTCCACCAGCTTGCTCACTGCGGTGATCACGTCGCCGGGACGGACGGGCTTGAAGAACTCCCACTCGCTGCCGCCGTCGAGGCCGGTGCCGCCGGCTGGCGGGCCGCCGGCCTGGCGTGCTGGTGGGCCTTGTGGCGCCGCTGCCCGCCGGGAGCCCGGGCCCGGGAGGGCGTAGCCGGTGGCGCGGAAGAAGGTGGGTGGGGCGATGACGCCCCCGTAAGGGGTGTTGCGGGCGTAGGCCTCGTCGGCGTAGATGGGGTTGGCGTCTTCGATCGCCGTGGCGAAGTGGCGGATGTGGCCCGCCTCGATCACGAACGAACGCGGCGCTCCTTCGACCCCGATCTCCGCCCGCATCTCCTCGCTGATCATCGATTCGGTCTGCGCCATATCCTGCTCCTTTGGTTGCTGGCTGCTCTACCAGATGTAGGTGGGAACGACCTGGGCCCCGTGACGCGCGTGCGTAGTCGCCGCTAGACATCCTCCTTGGGGTTGATAGTGACACTACCGATCCAAGGCTGATAGTATTCCTGGCAACCCTACCTCTGTCAAGGGGCCCCGGCAATGAAGATCCGTGAGGTCAGCGAGCGCTCAGGTGTGGCTGTCGCCACGATAAAGTACTACGTCCGTGAGGGACTGTTGCCCGCCGGAGATCGGCTTAGCCCGGTCCAGACAGCTTACAGAGAGGAGCATGTGGCGCGGTTGAGGCTTGTCCGTGCGCTCCGCGAGACGGGCAGGCTGAGCATCGACGCTGTCAGGCAGGTGCTGCGGGGACTGGATACGGGCCCGGATGGCCGCCGCTATGCTGCCATGGCATTGGACGCGCTCGGCGACCAGCAGGACGATCGGCCGCCGAGGACTGCGGCGGAGCGCGAGGAGCTGGAGGAGGCCCGCCAAGCGATAGACCAGTATCTCGTCGGGCTCGGCTGGAAGACCCCGGGCCGCGAGACGTCAGCCGAACGTAATCTCGTGGAGGCCTTTGCGACGCTACGTCGGGTCCTATCCAAGGATTTGCCGGTCGATGTGCTAGAGCCGTATGCACGCGCCGTCGAGGAGCTGGCGAAGACGGAGATACCGGCGGGCCGGTCAGTCGGTGCAGGACCAGCCGACGCGCTGCGCCGTGCGTTCCTAGGCACGATCCTGTTCGAGCCAATACTGCTCTCGCTGCGTCGGCTGGCGCTTGGAGCGCAGGCGCGTAGGGCCTACCGCGAGGAGGCGCCCCGCACAGTGGGGCAACGGGTCAGCCGCTAGTGGATTCCTGAGGCAGGCGCAGACCTGGATGCCGTACGCGAGCGCCGTAACGCTCGCGTAACAGTTCCAAGGAAAATCTTCAGCAAAGGGAACTAGACCGCGTTGACGCCATCCTCAACGCCTCCCGGTGCGCTGCGCACCGTGTGCAGGCATTCATGCAACCGACGATTCCCCCGATATTGCACAATTGCCTTGGAACTGTTCGCAGCGCTGTCTTACCATCACCGATAACGCAACACGCTGTCTCAAGGAGACTCCGATGCTGGGCGAAGCCATACGGCATTACATGATACAAAAGGGGTTGCGTCCTACAGACCTCACTGTGGGGCTGAACGCCCCTCACATGAGCAGCGTCTCGCGGGTCATCAGAGGAGTGACCCGCGACCCCCGCATCAGCACCCTTGTCCACGTTTGCCGCCTTATCGAGGTGGACCCGACGCTGCTGCTCACCCGAGCGGGAATGTGGCCAGAATCGGCGAGCCAGTCTGCCTCGGCGAGCGCACAGTCGTCATCGGACTCTCCGGCCTCGCTGGCCGGGCTGCACGAGCGCGCCGGCGCTCTGCCGCAGGAACTCAGGGAGATGTTGCGTGCGCAGCTCGAGAACCTTCTGGAGTCACTGGAAAGCCTCGCCCGAGCCAGGGGGCCCGATCAGTAGCGCGGACACGCGTGGGTCTATTCGCTGCCCCTCATCGCAGCAGCTTCTCCCTAAGGACTCAGAGCCATTGGGCTATGTCGGCGTTTTCGTGGGTTTGCACGGCGAGGCGTAAGGTGACACGTCACGCCAGCTCCCCCTGACAAGGGAACAAAGCGCACTCAACGCCGTAGAAGGTACAACGGCCAGCGCGGCGAGGCGCGTGTCTGGGCCATCGCCTACGTCACGGGCTCCGCCCGACGCCAGGACTACCTCGCGTTGGAAGACGCCCTCTGCTTGAGGCTGTATAGTAATCTTGAGTAACACCTCAAAGGAGAGATTCGCCTGTTCAGGACCCTGCGAAACCAAGCCCGTAACGCGCTCCTTGTCGCGGCAGGCGTCGCCATATCCCTGTCGGGGCTTTGGCTCTACAGCGTCGTGGCGCCTCCCAAAGCGGTCATTGACCAGGACGCCATCAACGCGGCGGTCGCTCGCACTCTCGCGTCGGCGACACCCGCCGCGCTGCCCTTGGCGGAAGTGTACGAGCGGATTCGCGCCTCCGTCGTGCAGGTCGAGACTCGCGTGGTGGGGCAGAACGACACCGTGGAGGAGGGAAGGGGCTCCGGCATCGTGATCGATGAGCGGGGCTCGATACTGACCAGCCTCCACGTCGTGCAGAAGCCGGGCCGGATCTATGCGATCTTCGCGGACGGGAGCCGTTCGGAGGCGACTATTGCGGCGACAGACCCCGAGAACGACATCGCCGTGCTGCGAGCGCTGCAGCCCCCCCGGGGGCTCGTTCCCGCGGTGCTGGCGGACTCGCGAGAACTGCGGATAGGGCAAGAGGCGCTGGTCGTCGGTAGTCCGTTCGGCCTGACCGGGTCCTTCACACTAGGCGTTATCTCTGGCCTGGGACGCAGCTTCCAGGCGAGTGCTGACGGCGTGCGCCTGTCGGGACTCATTCAGGTGGACGCGGCGATCAACCCTGGGAACTCGGGCGGTCCACTGCTGAACCGCGATGGCGATGTCGTGGGCATTGTCACGGGGATCGCCAACCCCACCGGTCAAGGCGTGTTCATCGGCATCGGCTTCGCAGTGCCGATCGAGGCCGCCGTGACGACGGCTGGGCCGCCCCCCTTCTAGCGGTGGTCAGCTGCCCCGTTCTTCTTCAGTCTTCAGTGTAAGGCAGGCCATGACGTTCTCAGGCGTTCACGACGAGCTCGGCGAAGGCATGGCGGTGGCGGAACGGCTGCTCTTCGAGGTCAAGAAGGTTATCGTTGGACAGGACCACCTCCTGGAGCGGATGTTGGTCGCGTTGCTTGCCCGCGGCCATATCCTGGTGGAGGGGGCGCCTGGGCTCGCCAAGACCTTGGCAATCAAGACACTGGGCCAGGCTATCGGCAGCGACTTCAAGCGCATCCAGTTCACACCGGACCTGGTGCCGGCCGACCTGGTAGGCACGCGCATCTACAATCAGGGGACCGGCGACTTCACGACCTCTCTTGGTCCGGTCTTCACGAACCTACTCCTAGCGGATGAGATCAACAGAGCGCCCGCCAAGGTGCAGAGCGCGCTGCTGGAAGTCATGCAGGAACGCCAGGTGACGATCGGCCGCGAGACGTTCACGGTGCCGGACCCGTTCCTCGTGCTGGCAACGCAGAATCCGATTGAGACAGAGGGAACGTACTCGCTCCCCGAGGCGCAGGTCGACCGCTTCATGCTGAAGGTGGTCGTCGACTATCCCGATGAGCGAGATGAGTTTGTTATCGTCGAGCGGTTCACCGGGGAGCCACCCCGCGCGCAAACCGTGATCTCCGGCGCGCAGCTACTCGATCTTCAGCGAGAAGCTGACAGAGTCTACGTCGATCCGTCGCTCATGGACTACGCTGTTCGACTCGTGTCGGCGACGCGGCGACCAGAGGCATACGGCGTGCGAGAGAACGCTCGCTACGTGGCCTTCGGGGCAAGCCCTCGCGCATCCATCAACCTCATCCTGACCGCGCGTGCTCTGGCGTTCATGCGCGGTAGGGAGTACGTGCTGCCCGTGGACGTGCAGGATATGGCGCTCGACGTAATGCGCCACCGGATCATCCTGTCGTACGAGGCCCTGTCCGAGGGGATCACGAGCGAGGTCATCATAGGCACGGTCCTGAAGCACGTCCCCTCTCCCGCTGTCCCCCTTGAGGCACGCTCGGATGCCCAGCGCTGAGCAAGTCCTGCAACGCCTAGAATGGCAGGTGATTCGGCTGCTGGATGGTCTGCTGCAGGGGGACTATCGGAGCCTGTTCTTCGGTTCGGGGTTGGACCTGGCGGGCGTACGGGAGTACGAGCCTGGGGACGACATCCGGTACATGGACTGGAACATAACCGCACGCCTCTCCGTGCCATACGTCCGCCAGTATATGGAAGACCGGGAGATCAACGCCTGGTTCTTGCTTGATCTGACGCCGTCGGTCGATTTTGGCACAAGAACGAGGACCAAGCGAGACCTACTAGTTGAGTTCGTCGGCGTAGTGGCGCGGCTTCTGACCAGGCGAGGCAACCGGGTTGGAGCGCTGCTCTACACCGGTCGCCTCGAGGGAGTCGTTCGCTGCCGGTCGGGGCGTTTGCAGGTGCTACGGCTGCTCAACGACCTCATGCGTCCGCCCGCGGCCCGGCGCTCCGGGCTGACCGACCTGGGGGAGCTTCTGGAGGCGGCACGAGCGGTAATCGCGCGCAGGTCGCTGGTCTTCGTCGTGTCGGACTTCATCAGCACGCCAGGCTGGGAGCGGCTGCTGCGCACCTTCGGCAGGCGTCACGACGTCGTTGGCGTTCGAATCGCGGACATCGCGGAGGAGGAGCTGCCGGACGTGGGAGGAATCTTCCTCGAGGACGCCGAAACCGGCGATCAGCTCTTCGTGGACACGAGCGACGGCGGGCTGCGCGCCAGGTTCCGACAGTTGGCCGACCAACGCAAGCAGGCGGTGTCCGAAGCCTTCGAGCGGGCGCACGCCGACTTGCTCGCCTTGTCGACAGAGGACGACCTGGTGGCCGCGATCGTGCGCTTCAACGCGCTGAGGAAGGAACGGCGCCGCGTGGCCAGAGCGGCCGCAGCCCTGCCTTGAGGTCCTGATGGGGTTCCAATCGCCGTCGCTGCTCCTCGGGATGTTGATCCTGCCGGCTCTCATACTGGCGTACGTGTGGGCTCAGCGGCGAAGGCAGCGGTATGCGCTGCGCTATTCCAGCCTCACGCTCCTGAGAGAGGCGCTCGGCCGAGGGCCGGGAAGACGGCGCCACGTGCCGCCAGTGCTCTTCCTCTTAGGCCTGACGGCGATGGTCGTGAGCCTGGCCGGTCCCTATGCCACGCTGGCCTTGCCCCGGCAGGAGGGCACGGTGATCTTGGCCATCGATGTGTCCGGCAGCATGGCCGCGACGGACCTGGAGCCAAACCGGATGGAGGCCGCGAAGGCGGCCGCCAAGGCGTTCGTCACGCGCCAGCCGAAGAGCATCCGTATCGGCGTCGTGTCCTTCAGCGACAACGCCTTCCTCGTGCAGGCTCCTACCGAGGCCAGGGAGACGGCGCTGGCCGCCATCGAGGAGCTCCAGCCGCAGTCTGGGACCGCCATAGGCCTGGGCATGCTGACAGCGCTTGATGCGATAGACAAGGCCCTCCTAAACCGCAGCGCTGCCAGCGACGCGGCAGGCCAGCCCAGCCAGGCGTCACAGGAGTTCGCGCCGGCGATCATCGTGCTGCTCTCCGATGGAGAGAGCAACCGCGGGCCGAGACCGCTGGACACCGCCAAGGCGGCCGCTGAGCAGCGCGTGCGTGTGCACACCGTTGGTATCGGGAGCCCGGAGGGGGCGATCGTTCGCGTGCAGGGCCGCGCCGCTCGCACCCGGCTTGACGAGGAGACGCTGCAGGCTATCGCTCAGGCGACGAGCGGCACGTACTACACGGCCGAGAGCGAGAAGGACCTCGTTGACATCTACAAGAGCCTCGACACGCACCTGGTGGTGAAGACCGAGCAGGTCGAGATGGCCCCTTTCGTCATCGGCCTGGCGATAGGCTTGTCAGTCGCCGGGTCCGCACTGTCCCTTCTCTGGTTCAACCGCTTCCCCTGAAGGCGCCTCGCAGCACTGATTTGACCTTTCCTGGCGTCGCGCCCATCATCGGGCCAGCGGGATGCCGGGAACCGCAATCACCGAGCAGCGAGGCGTCATCATGGCATCATCCTCAGCCGCAAGCTTGGTTCTCAGCGTCGGCGACGTGCAGGTCTTCCGCGTCGAGGAGCTGATACTGCCGACATCCGCACGGTGGCTCCTGCCCGACGTGACGAGGCCAGAGGTCGAGCCCACGAAAGCCTGGCTTCAGCCCCACTTCATGAATGAGGCTGGGTACCTGCTCCAGAGCATCCATACCTACGTCGTGAAGACGCCGAATCAGGTCATCCTCGTCGATACAGGGGTCGGCAACGCCAAGCAACGGGGAGGCGGCATTCCCGCCTTCAACATGCTCGACACGCCGTTCCTGGACCGGTTAGCGTCGATCGGCGTGACGCCGTCCGAGGTGGACCTGGTCCTCTGTACGCACTTGCACGGCGACCACGTGGGCTGGAACACCAACCTCGTGGACGACGTGTGGACGCCGACGTTCCCGGAGGCCCGCTACGTGTTCTGCGAGAAGGAGTTCACATACTGGAACACGGGGGGCGAGACGGCGCGCGGCGCGCGGCAGTTGATGGTAGACAGCGTGCAGCCCGTCGTCGAGGCCGACCAAGTTGACCTAGTCCCCGCGGATTACGTGGTGTCGCCCGAGATCGAACT
>Ga0209002_10003971_pt1 | contig 11702 bp, 4 predicted proteins | sample Rifsed16ft2_FD_184010 | JGI IMG/M metagenome (GOLD analysis project Ga0209002, IMG submission 184010) | Soil microbial communities from Rifle, Colorado, USA - sediment 16ft 2 (version 2) | ecosystem: Environmental > Terrestrial > Deep subsurface > Rock core/Sediment | place: Rifle, Colorado...
CTCGTCCGCGCGTACCGGGAGAAGGGGAGCCTCCGGTTCGCGGCGCGGAAAGCCCGCGTCGCACAGTCCGAGGCGTACGACATCCTCCGGTCGGAGGGCTTCGACCTCGAGACGCGGGACTGGTTCTTCGAGAGCGCGGCCGCGTTCTACCGCCACGCCTGGGCCCGGCTCCACCCGCTGCGCGTCCGGGCTCTCCGCCTCGGCTCCCGCGTGTTCGGCCGGATTCCGGGCGCCGCCCGCGCGGGGGCGTGGCTCCGGGAGCGCGCCCGGCGGGCCGGCGTGTGGCTCGTCGCGTGGTCCGCCCGCCATCCGGTCCGGAAGAGCGTCACGTCCCTGATACTCGCGAGCCTCTTCCTCACCGCGTACTGGGTTGTCGACCCGGAGTGGGAGCCCCTCGCGATGGGCCTGTTCTTCGTGACCTTCGCCGCGGGCGCGGTCCTCCTGTACGTGCACACGCGCTCCCCCCGCCTTCTCGGCTCCGCGGGCGTGGTCCTGATTGCGTCCGGCGCGTACGCCCTCTCGGAGGGACTCGGGGCGGCGTTCGGCCTCTCGTTCCGCGCGACGGTCGCGCTCGAGGCGTTCCGCGCGGGCCTCGTACCCCTGATCGGCTGGGCGTTCCTCGACGCGATCACGCAGGCGACGGGATTCCTCGAGCGGCTCCGGGTCCACGTGCCCGTCGTGTCGAGCGCCCTCACCCTCGGGCTCTTCGTGGTCGGCACCGTCCTCGCGTGCGTCGAGCTATACCTCGTCACCGCGTACTCCGTGGACCCCGCGGCGGTGCGGTACATCGCCCGCTACAACCTGAGCTACGTCCTCTGGGGCCTCGCGAGCGCGAGCCTCGTCTTCACGCACGTGTATCTGTTCTACCTCGCACTCCTTACCTCGAAGGGCCGCGTGACGACGCGGCGGGTCGCAGTCGGCATGGCCACGGGCGTCCTCCTGATCGCCTTCGTGGGCGCGAACCTCGCGACCGTCCTCGTCCTGTCCTCCGGGGGCGCGGGCGCGATGCGGCTGGGGATCCACGCCTCGTCCGTGGACGCAGCGCTCCAGGGCCCCTGGGACCCCTTCGTGCACCTTGAGGTCTCATGGGCAGACGTCGAGACCGTCCCCGGCGTGAAGGACTGGTCCCACTTCGACGCGCAGCTCGACACCGCGGACCGGCAAGGGATCGAGGTGTACCTCCTCGTCGGGACGACGCCGCCCGCGTGGTTCCAGGCCCTGCACATGGACGCCGCGATGCGGGACCGGGCCGGGAACGTCTTCTACTGGATTGACACGGACCCACGGTCGGAGTCCCGCCGCGTGTGGGACTTCTCGTTCGCGGACGGCGCCGTCGTGACCGCGAAGGAGGCGTTCACCCGCGAGGCGACGGCCCGCTATGCCCCCCGGCCGTCCGTCGTCGCGGTCGCGATCCAGAACGAGCCCGCGTGGCCTGCGGACTGGGACCCGTTCCGCCTTGCGTCGTACGACTCCTACACCCTCGGCACCTTCTACGGCTCGCTCCAAGGGCGGTACGCCACGGTCGAGGCCTTCAACGCGGTCCACGGCACGGCGTACCGCACGTGGGCGGACCTCGCGCCCCCCACGGACCCCGCGTCCCCGCTGTGGGCGGAGTGGCTTGCGTTCCGGGAAGGTCTCCTCACCGCCTTCGTCCAACGGCTCACGGCGGCGGTCCGCGCAGAGACCGCGAAGCCCGTGACCGTGAAGATCCTCAGCCACTACCTCGCCCGCTACGGCATCGTCCAGACGGGCCTCACGGAGCGCGTCCTGCGGGCGTTCGTGAACGCGAGCGACGTCGTGAGCGTGGACCTGTACCCGCTGAGCCGGGGGGACCTGAAGCGGTCCCTCGTGTACTACCGGGGGCTCGCGGGCGGGAAGCCCCTCTGGGTCTCCGAATTCAACCTCTTCCTCGGGTGCGCGGCCCCCACAACGGGGAGCACGATGTTCGGCGCGCTCGTGGAGATGAGCCGGTTCGCGGAGCGCACGATCCTCTTCACCTGGGAGGACCACTACCTCTACGGCCTGCGGCAGTACCCATCGGAACCGGGGCTCGTCGGGACCCGGATGTTCCGGGACCTGCGGGACGGCCGATCGCCGTTCTCTTCCTATGGCGGGCTTGTCGCCGCCGACCTGGGGGCGGTGCCGAACCTGTACACGATGTACGTCCTCGCGTCCGCGTTCGCGAATCTCCCGGTCGTCCCGTGGCTCGTCCTGATCCTCTTCATCGTCCCGGTCCCGCTCGCAGACCCGGCGCGGAGGCGTCTCTGGAAAAAGCGCATCCGGATCGTCGCGGTCGTGCTGCTCGTGGTTGGAACGATCCTTGCGAACTTCGCCTCCTAGGACTGCCGAACGTTGGAACAGCCGGATAGCTACGCGCGCCCTGCGGACCCTTGAATCCGCGGGAAAGGAATTGCCCGAGTCCGCCGATACCGTCGCGAATCACGGGCGATAACGGGCGGCAAACCCTTTAGCGCCTCCCTTCCCCCCTGATAAATGGTGACCCCCCGCCGCGCGCCACTTCCTACCCGGCGCGGATGCCTCCGCACCCTCTCTGCCGCGACGCTCGTGGCCCTCGTAGCGTCGCTCGCTCCTTCGGGCGGCATCGCGCTCGACGGACACTCGACTCGGGGCGTCTCCCCGCCCCAGGTTCTAGTCCTCCAACCGAACGGCCCAAACGGGACGGACGCGTCCATCGTGGACATCACGGGTGCATGGAACTACGGGGACAATGCGTCTCTTTGGGTCGGTCCCGACCCGGCGAACGGGAGCATCGCCCGCAGTCTCCTCAAGTTCGACCTCGGCGCCCTGCCCTCGAACGCGACGATCCTCAACGCGGCACTAGACCTGTACCAGTACGCGGGAGGGTCCGGGATTGTCGAGGCTCGACGCGCGACCGCACCGTGGACGGAGGGGACCGGCGAGCGCTCCTGGACCCGCGTCCCCGTCGCCGTCCGAGAGACCGCGGGGGTGCGGCGGACCCTTGAGGCCGTCGAGGTCTCGCTCGCGTTCCCACCCTACTCGATCACTGACCCTGCGCGGGACCTCCGCCTCTTCTCGGGGGCCTCCGAGGTCCCCTCCCAGGTCTACCGCTACGCGTACAACGGGGGCCAGGTGTCCGGCGCGGAGGTCCACTTCGGCGCGACCCTCGGCCTGTGGCAGACGCGGCTCTTCAACGTCACGTACAGCACGAACGGCACTTCGGTCCCTGCATACCGCACGAAGACGATGGCCCCCGGTCCCCTCTGGACCTTCGGCCCGGTCGGCACGGGGGCCTCCGGCGTCTCCATTGTGGACCTCGATGCGGACGGCCAGCCGGACCTCGTGTTCGGCACCGCGGACGGATATGTCCATGCTCTGACGGGCGGGGGCGCGGTGAAGTGGTCCACCCGGCTCTCGACGACTCGATCCGTCCCCTTCACGCCCCAGGCCAGGGACATGGACGGCGACGGACGCGTGGACATCGTCGTTGTGACGAACGACCCCGCGCTCGTCCGGCTGAACTCGACCGGCGGCGTCGTGTGGAGCACCTCCCTGGCGGGAAAGACACCCCTCTCCACGCCCACGTTGCTCGACGTCGACGGGGACGGCTCGCTGGACGTCCTCATCGGCGAGGACGCCCCCCGGCTCGAGGCGTACAGCGGGGTCGACGGGTCGTTCCTCAACAGCTACACCGGGGGCGTGGGGCAATTCACCCCGAGCATCCTCGACGTGAACGGTGACGGCCGCGGTGAGTTCTACTTCGCGGGCGACGACAAGAAGATCCACGCGTACACAGCGGCCGGTGTTCAGCTCTGGTCGCGAGGCCCGGGAGGCACTGCATCGTTCACGAACTCCGTCGCGATCGGGGACGTGAACGGAGACGGGTTCCCGGACATCGTGTCCGGGGATGACGGCGACCCGGGCTGGGAGTTCGCCCTCAACGCCACGGATGGGGCCACGGTGTGGTCGACCGCCCTCGCGAGCCTCCGAGAGGGCCACCAGACCCTCGTCGACTTGGCCGGGGACGGCACGCTCGAGACGCTCGTGGGCGTGGCCTCCGGGCCTTTGTACGCCCTGAACGGCCGGAACGGCTCGATCCTCTGGACGTATGCGGCTGGCACGAGCCAGGCGAACGCGCCCGCGGTCGTCGACCTGGACAAGGACGGCAGAGTCGAGTTCGTCTACGTGGACCAGGGGCCCCTCGTGCGCGTTCTGAACGAGACGGGGGCGCTTGTCTACGCCTGGAATGCGTCCCCGAACGATCCCGGGCTTGTCTTCGCCCGACAGAAGACGATGGTGACCCCCGCGGTCGCGGACATCGACGGGGACGGGGGGATGGAAGTCGTCGTACCGACGGGCCTCGGGGTGCAAGCGTTCCAGACCGGCGGCTTGAGCCGCGACTGGAGGACGTTCGGGTACAACTGGAACCACACGCATCGCGCGTACGACGGGAGCTCCCCGGACGGCGTCGCCTTCCCCGTCGTCACCGTGGGCGCCCCGGAGGTCCACCCCGGAGCGGGCGCCTCCTGGGAATGCCGGAACGGCCTCGTGCGATGGATGTCCGCCGGCGGGGACTTCGGAGCGCCGGAGACGAGCGCCACGGGCGGTCTTGGATGGGAGTCCTGGAACGTCACGGGCATGGTCGTCGACTGGTTCTCGGGTATGTTCCCGAACGTCGGCCTCTTTCTCACGGAGGCCGACGAGGCAGCGGGCGGCTTTCACGCGTTCTTCAGCTCGGACGCAGCGGACCCCGCCCGGCGACCCCGCCTCACGATTACGTACACCGTCCCAGTCGTAGATCCCGTCCCCCGCATTCTTGACCGAATTCCCGACGTAACCACGGTCGAGGACAGTCCCGCTACGGTCCGCGACCTTGGCGCGCTCGCGGTCGACGAGGACACGCCGTTGACCGACCTCCGATGGAACGTGAGCGGCTACGACCCGAGCGTCGTCCAGATCACGGGCCTGAACGTCCCCGGGAACCACCGGCTGACGTTCTATCCACAGAAGGACGCCTGGGCGAGCATGCGCGTCACGTACTGGCTCACGGACCCCCAGCGCCATAGCGCGTGGAGGGACGCGTGGATCAACATCACCCCCGTGAACGATGCGCCGACCTTCAACCCGCCCCCGACATTCGTTGTGAAATACAACGCCACGTACGTGTTCGATTTCGGGCCGTACGTCCGCGACGTGGACGACCCGCCCGCTGTGCTAACCCTCACGAGCGACGATCCCGCCCACGCGGCGGTGTCCGGGCTAAACGTCTCGTTCCTGTATCCCGAGTCCTACAAGGACCGGTGGGCGTTCGTCGGACTCCTCGTGAGCGACGGCCGCCTCTCCGCGGGGAAGGTCGTCGTGGTCAAGGTCACCTCCGATGACCCACCCGTCGTGACGCGGACCCTGCCCGACATCACGATTACGGAGGGGGAGCTCCGCCGGGACGTCTTCGACCTCGACGACTACTTCCGGGACCCGAACAACGACTCCCTGTTTTTCTCGTTCGGCTACTCCCACCTCACAATCGCGATCAAGGCGAACCACTCCGTGGACATCCGCGCGGAGTCGAACTGGTACGGGATGGAGCTGGTCACGTTCCGGAGCGAGGACCCCCTCGGGGCCATCGCCGAGGACTCGATCCTCGTGACGGTCCTGCCGGTCGACGACCCGCCTGTCTTGGGCCCTGTGCCCGACCTCCGGGTCCGCCACGACGTGGCCTACTCCTTCAACCTCGAGCCGTACATCTCAGACCCCGACACGCCCCTCGACCGGATCAACGCCTCGACGTCGAGCCCGTTCGTCACGGTCTCGGACCATCTCCTGACCCTCCTGTATCTGGCCGCCCTGAACGGCACGGTCCAGGACCTGACGATCTGGGTTTCGGACGGCACGACGACGGTCTCGCGGACGATTCGCGTCACGGTCGGGGACGACTGGCCCCCGGTCCTTCGCGTGAAGCTTCCCGACTCCAGCTTCCCGGAGGACACGACGCGGTCGAACGCGTACGACCTAAGCGCGTTCTTTGAGGACCCTGACAGCGCACAGCTCTTCTACAGCTCCGGCAACAGGAACGTCGTGGTCCGGATCGCCGTGACGGGGTCCGTCGACCTCACCGCCCTGCCCGACTGGTTCGGCACCGAGCGGGTCACGTTCCGGGCGACGGACTCCCTTGGCGCGCTCGCGGAGGACACCGTGTGGATTACGGTCCTCCCCGTGAACGACGCTCCCTCCATGTTGCCCACTCCGACGGTCCGCCTGAACACGACCGCCGCGTATCTTGACCTCGCGCCGTACCTCTCTGACGTCGACAACAACGTCTCGGAGCTGGTCCTGAGCACATCGAGTCCCAACGCGACCGTCGTCGGCCAGGGCCTCCTCCTGAATTACTCCGGGGATGCCGTCGAGGACGTCGAAGTGGTCGTGAGCGACGGATCCCTCAGCAACCGGACCGTGTTCACGGTCATCGTGGTTCTGCCGACATCGGTGCCGACGGAACGGCTCCCCGGGTACCTCGCATGGCTCCCGCTCCCGATCGCGATTATCGCGGTCACCGTGTTCTTCGTATACCGCCACCGCCGGATTGACTGGGTCTTCCTGGTCACGAATCCCGGCCTCCTCGTGTCCAGCGTGTCCCGGAGGAACCCCGCCGCGATCGACACGGACATGGTCACGGGGATGCTCACCGTGATCATGAACTTCGCAAAGAAGAGCTTCTCCGACGAGAAGGAGCGGGAGCTGGAGGAGATCGTCATGGGCGACCGGAAGGTGACCATCGTGCGCGGCGACCGCGGCTACCTCGCGGCCGTGTATCAGGGCCGGACGCCAGGATCCCTCCCCCGGATGATGCGATCCCTCCTCGGCGCCCTCGAAATGCGCTATCCGACAGCCTTCGGGGATATGGTCGACTCCGCGAAGTTGCAGGAGATACCGCTGATTCTTAAGAGGCTCGTGGACCGCGCTTGGTGGCCGTTCGTCCCGCTCCCCGCGAAAAGCCCCATGCTCCCGCCGGCCAACTAGTGCGCGGCCTCAGCGCACGTCCTCCCACTGGCCCTTGTGCTTCTCCATGAGCTCGGGCATCGTGGTGTACTCCATCTCGTCCATGGGCAGCCGGTGCGGCTCGAAGGGCCCGTGGCGGCGCATGTAGTCCGCGATCTCCGCGGCCTGCCTGCGGGCGGGCTCGAAGGCCGCATCGTCGAACAGGTCCACGGGCGGCTGGATCAGCCGCGCGTTCGTGACCTGGAAGCCGAGACCGAAGCAGCGGGGCGGGCCGTCGAACCGGGACGTGCGGTTGTCCTTCATCCCGACGACCATCACGGGCCCGTTGTGGCTCCCGCGGTTCCACCCGGACACCAAGAAGGGCCACGCCCACGCCTCCAGGACCTCCCCCATGGCGGGGAGCCCGCTCTGGGCCCGCACGATCGCGACCGGGTCGTCCTTCCCGACGTACTTGCCCGCGATCTGGGAGAGCTTGTCCGTCGAGATGCACGCGACGGGCTCGTCCTTCGGGACCTTGTTCGACCGCGCGTACACGCGCTTGATCACGTACCGCCCCTTCGTGCCGATGAACGCGAGCAGGTCGTACATCTCCTCCGGGCAGTTCAGGAAGATCCGCTTGTGGTCCTCGATGTCCCACACCTCGAACCGGAAGCCCATGTGCATCGCGGTGTCGATCACGAGGCCCGCGGAGCAGAACGGGTCCGCGAACATCCGGAAGATCGGCAGGTTGAACGCGCCCGGCTCCGTCTTGTCCATCATGAAGAGCGCCACGGGCTCCGCAGGCCGCTCGACCATCTCGATCTCCGCGCTCCCGGGCCCCATGCCGCGGACGTTCCCGCTGAACGCGTCCGCGAGCAGGTCTTGGCCCGCCCCGTACAGGTGGAGCTCCTTCGCGACCTTCGTCGCCTTCTCGAACGTGAGCCACGCGAGCTCGTGGACCTTACTGGAGTCGACGCCGTGGCGGTGCGTCATGATCAGCTGGAGGTCGTCCCCCGCGTGCGTCACGTGGAAGTCGTCGATCACGCCTAGGGCCACCGCCTCCTTCAGGGAGGCCCGCGCGGTCTCCTCGAGCCTCGGGTGCACGATCTGGTGCCCCGCGATGCTTCCGACGTCCGCCTTGATCAGGGAGAGGGTCGTCTTGTCGGCCATGTCCGCCACCGTGCGGGAGCCCATGGCGGGTACCGCATAAAAAGGTTCTCGGATCGGCCCCTCTCCGCTCGCCGGGGTTCGGGACTCGTGCGTGCCGCGGTCGGGAGTCCGGGAAACCTTCAAGTCAGGCCCGCCGTTCCACGTCCCTTCGGTGGGGTCCATGGGCGGCGGGGGTTCGCGGATAGTGGGCGTGTTCGTCCTAGGCATCCTCGTTGTTGCACTCCTGTCCGCGCCCGTGCCCGCGAGCGCGGGCGGCCCCGCGCCGTCGCCCGCCTCGGCCCCCGGTCCCGCACCCGCCGCGTACGTCCCGTTCTCGCCGAACATCCGCGTGAACTCGGTGAACTTCGGCGGGTTCAACTACCAGGTCGAGCCCACGATGGTGATCAACTCGACGGGCACGATCTTCGTTGGATGGAAGGAGGCGTTCACGCACAACGGCGGGGGCCAGCGGGTCGGCTTTTCCTACTCGACGACGGGCGGGGACACGTGGGCCCCGAACATCCTGATGCCGCTCGCGACCCTGTCCCTCCAGTCCGACCCGTGGCTCACGGTGACCCGCAACGACCGCGTGTTCTTCAGCCGCATCGAGTACGACGGGACGAGCTTCCCCGGCGGGATCGCGATCACGAACACGACGGATGGCGTGGCGTGGGGCACGACCTGGTTCCTGGACGACACGCCGCGCTTCGCAGACAAGCAAAGCCACGCGAACGACGCGGCGGGAAACGTTTACATGGTGTGGAACTCAGACTCCTCGAACTACGAGCTCGTGTTCTCCCGCTCGAACGACGGCGGTCGGACGTGGACCCCGAGGCTGCGGATCGCGGACTTCCTGACGGGCTCCCTCGGCGGGATCGTGAAGATCGCCCCGGACGGGACGGTCCTCGCGACCTGGTGGTCCTGGCTCACGGACGACGTGTGGTTCGACCGGTCCTTCGACGGCGGCGCGACCTGGGGCGCGGACATCCGGGTGAACAACGTCCCCGGCTCCGCGGAGTCCCCCCTCCCGACGGACCCGCCCGTCCTCCCCGCGATGGCGGTCGCGCCGAACGGGACCGTCTACATCGTCTACGAGGACTACCGGAACGGCCGGCCGGGCGGGAACCCGAACGGGGACATGGACATCTTCTTCGCCCGCTCCGCCGACGGCGGCACGACATGGTCCCCTGGCGTCCGCCTGAACGACGACACGACGACGGCGAGGCAGTGGATGCCGGACTTCGCCGTCGACCCGTTCGGCGGGATTCACGTCGCGTGGGAGGACGATCGCACGGGTGCGCACAACATCTTCTACACGAACTCCACGGACGGCGGCACGACGTGGTCCCCGAACATCCCCGTGACGACCGCGTCGACGCCCCTGACGTACACCCGCCCCGGCGACTACCTCGCGATCGAGTCCGACCCCTGGGGGAACATCTGCGTCGTCTGGACGGACGGCCGGGGCACGGACCTTGACATCTACTTCGCGAAGCTCCCCCGGTCGATCCGCCACACGGTCGACACGGTCCCCTCCGGCCTCATCGTCGCCGTGGACGGGCAGCAGTACAACGCGCCCGCGAGCTTCTCGTGGGCGCCGGGGAGCCGGCACGAGATCCAGGCCCCGAGCCCGCAGCCCGTGACCGCGCAGACCCGTCGCGTCTTCGCGTCGTGGAGCGACGGCGGGGGCGTGGTCCACACGGTCACCGCGCAGAACGCGGAGACCACGTTCGCCGCCACGTTCCGGACGGAGCATCTCGTGACGGTCCGGAGCGCCCCCGTCCCGCTGACCCTGCTCGTGGACGGGGCCTCGATCCTCCAGTCGACGGACTACTGGTGGGCGGAGGGCAGCCCGCACGTCCTCTCCGTGCCGAGCCCGCAGGCCGGCGCGATGGCGGGGGAGCGGTACACGTTCCGCGCGTGGAGCGACGGCCTGCCTCGGAACCACACGGTCGCGCCCGTCGCGCCCGCTGCGTTCGAGGCGGACTTCCAGCGGCAGTTCCTCCTCACGGTCCGCTCGCCGCGGGGCACGCCCACCGGGGGCGGATGGTACAACGCCTCCGACGTCGCGACGTTCTCGGTCGCGGACGAGGTGGCGGGCGGGACCGGGACCCGGTACCTCTTCGCGAGCTGGTCCGGGGACTCCACCGCCGCGACCGCCGCCGCGAGCCTCCCGATGGACGGTCCGAGGACCGCCACCGCCACGTGGCGGACGGAGCACCTCCTCACGATCATCAGCCCGCACGGGACGCCCCAGGGCGCGGGCTGGCACGCGGATGGGAGCCAGGTCACCGCGAGCATCGAGGACACGGTCACCGAGAGCGGCACGGCGTACCGGTTCGCGGGCTGGACCGGGGACGCCACGGAGCCATCGAGCCTCGTGCTCGTGACGATGGACCGTCCAAAGACCCTGACCGCTGCGTGGGAGGTCGTCCCCGCCACGGGCGGGCCGACGGGGGTCGCGTTGGACCCACTTCCGTGGATTCTCGTGATCGCGGTCCTCGCCGTCGCGATTTTCCTCGTGATCGTGTGGCGGCGGCGCCGGCGGAAGGACGACGAGGCCCGCCCGCCGCCCGCATGAGCCCGCGCCCTTCAAATAGGCCCGTGGGGGTTCCGCTCCCGGCGAGGCGATGCGGACCCCGGTCATCCTCGTGAACCTGAAGGCGTACCCGGAGGCGCTCGGCCGGAAGGCCGTCGCGTTCGCGAGGATGTGCGCGGAGGTCGGGGAGAAGACGGGCGCCTCGATCGCGATCGCCCCGGCCGCGCCCGACCTCGCGCTCGTCGCGCACGAGGTCCGGATCCCTGTGCTCGCGCAGCACGTCGACGCGGTCGAGGTGGGCGCGAGGACCGGGTGGCTCCCGCCCGAGGCCGCGCTCGCCGCGGGGGTCGCGGGGACCCTCCTCAACCACTCCGAGCGGTCCGTCCCGCTGGACGACCTCGAGGTCCTGATCCCGCGGTGCACGAAGCTCGGGCTGGAGGTCGTGTGCTGCGCGGACGACCTCGCGGAGGCGGAGGCGGTGGCGCGGTTTTTCCCGGACTATGTCGCGATCGAGCCGCCGGAGCTGATTGGCGGGGACGTGAGCGTCACAGGCGCGAAGCCCGAGGTCGTCGCGGGGGCGGTCGAGCGAATCCGCGCGGTGAACCCCAAGGTCGAGGTCTTGTGCGGGGCGGGGGTGAAGACGGGCAAGGACGTCGCGAAGGCGATCGAGCTCGGGGCCGTGGGCGTCCTCCTCGCGTCCGGGGTCGTGAAGGCGAAGGATCCGAGGAAGGCCCTGATGGACCTCGCGAAGGGGCTCCGCTGAGTCCCGGCGAGTCGGGCGCGGGTGGTCGGCCTGGGTAAGTACATAATAGAGGGCCAATTCATCGCTCGGTCAATCGCTGTCGGACATCCGGAGGGCCGCAATGGAGGGATTGCCCGCACCGCAGGGGGGAGGGGAATCTCAGGGACCGCAAATCCGCGCGGCCCGGAAACAGGTCGCCGTCGTCGTGGTGTCCCTCGCGGTCGTCATCGCCGCGCTCGCCGTCGCGGTCGTCTATCTCGCCAGACCCTCGGGGGTGCGGTATCTCACCATGACTGAGTACTACGACCTCGGGGAGGG
>Ga0209002_10003980_pt1 | contig 11695 bp, 12 predicted proteins | sample Rifsed16ft2_FD_184010 | JGI IMG/M metagenome (GOLD analysis project Ga0209002, IMG submission 184010) | Soil microbial communities from Rifle, Colorado, USA - sediment 16ft 2 (version 2) | ecosystem: Environmental > Terrestrial > Deep subsurface > Rock core/Sediment | place: Rifle, Colorado...
AGATGGTCGGCAAGCCAGGCCAGGTCGGCAGAGGCCTGGGCGGGCTCGGACTCCTGGTAGGCGGGCCAGACCAGGCGAAGGGTGACGCCGGCGGCGGCCGCTTGCTCACGCCATTCGGCGGCGTGCCCATCGGGAGACTGCAGAAGAAGAAATGATCCCGCGTCGCCGGGGTCGATTTGGGGGCGAGAGAGAAGCGGCGTGTCGCGGAGTGCTTCGTACAAAGCGGCGAGAATTTGGCGGCGGCGCGAAGTCGTGGCTGCAAGATTCCTTAGCAGGTGGCAAGCGCGACGCGCGGCGAAAGCCGGCATTAAGGAATCATAACGGGCGGCGTCGTAGAAATTGGCGCCACGCATCCCGCATAGGCGCTCGAGCCAGCGGCCGGCAAAATCCGCCATCCGCGCTCGAGTGGGCCGGTTAGAAGCGAAATCAGCGCGCCGGAGAAGGCCGTAGGTGAAAGCGCCACCGCGCGCCGGGACGAACTCAGCGGATTGGAACGCCCGGGCGAGCCGGGCATGCGCCGACTCCCGAGCAATCAGGATTCCTCCGCCAAAGCACCAGTCGCTTTTCGTTAAGGAAAAGATGGCCAGTTCACCGAACGTACCGGAGGGCTGGCCGTCGCGCGCGTGGGCATCCAGGGCCAGCGCGCAGTCTTCGATCAGTGTGATCTCAAGTTCGCGGCAAGTCTGGGCGAGATCGCCGATGTGCGGCTGTATCTGCCCAAAGTAATGCGGAACGAGCGCGGCCCGCGCGTTCGGCGTGCGGGCGGCGCGGAGGTCCTCCGGACACATGATCAGGTCGCGTCGCACCGGATAGAAGCGCGGGGTGGCTCCGGCGCGGCACACGGCTTCCGGGACTTGGCGGCAGATGAAGTTGGGCACGAGGATTTCGCACTCGCTGGACGAGCAACCGCGCGTCGCGCGGACAACCTGAAATGCCAGAAGCGCGGAGCTGCGGCCGTAACCCATTGCGACGGCGGCGGGAACGCGCAGCCAAGCGGCGAAGTCCTTTTCGAGCGCTTCAACGGCGCGTGGCATGGCGGCCATTATAGGCGGCTGACGGCAAGGGTGTGAGCTAGAGAAGGCTTGGCAAGAGCTTCTGGGAGCGTATAATGGCGCGCAGACTCCGGAACGGTCTGCTCAGGAGAGCATCAATGAAACGCATACTTCCCGCGACGCTGGCGCTGGCACTCGTGGCTGGTGCGGCCGCGCAGGCGCCGCAACAAGCGCCCCGGCCCGCCGTCGCCAAGACGCACCTGAAAGTGGGCGACGTGGCGCCGGAGTTTACGCTGATTGACACGACGCGTAAACCGGTGAAGCTTTCCGACTTCCGCGGGAAGAAGAACGTAGTGCTGGCGTTTTATGTGCTGGCCTTTACCGGTGGTTGAACGAAGGAGGTGAAGGCGTACCAGGCTGGTATCGCCGAAGGAAAGATCGACCCGGAAGATACGCAGGTGCTGGGAATCAGCGTGGACAGCTTTGCCGCCAACGCGGAGTTTGCGAAACAGAACGGCATCCAGTTCCCGTTGCTGAGCGACATGACGCGCAAGGCCTCCAAGGACTACGGCATCCTGAATGAAGAGATGCAGTTTGCGATGCGCACGACGTTTGTGGTGGATAAGAACGGCGTGATCCAGCACGTCGAGGAAGGCGGCAGCGCCGTTGACCCTACCAACGCCATCAGCATCTGCACCAATCTGAAGAAGAAAGCAGCAGAGCAGTAGCGACGCATCCCGGTCTATTGGTCTGTAGGGGCGCAGAATGTTGCGCCCCTGCGTGTTTTTGTCACTTATCATGCGCGCAGGCGCTGCTTAGGCTGCGACGCGGCGATACCTGCGATACAATCCCGTGACCATGAATCCGACCGCAAAGGCCGCGGAAGCGATCCCGATGCTCGACCTGCGCGCGCAGTACGCGGCGATCCGCGCGGAGATCCGCGCGGCGATTGACGATGTGCTGCAAACGCAGCAGTTTGTCCTGGGGCCGCAGGGCGCGGCGCTCGAGGCGGAGCTGGCCGCGCTGTGCGAGAGTCGGTACGGCCTAGGCGTAGGCTCCGGCACGGACGCCCTGATGATCGCGCTGCGCGCCTCGGGCGTGGGGCCGGGCGACGAGGTGATCGTGCCCGTCTTCAGCTTTGTGGCCACGGCAGGCGCAGTGACGGCGCTGGGGGCGCGGCCGGTGTTCGCGGACATAGAGGCAAATACGTTCAACATCGATCCGGCGCAGATCGAATCGAGAGCAACGCCAAAGACGAAGGCGATTGTGCCGGTACACCTCTACGGGTTGCCAGCGGAGATGGACGCCATCAACGAGTTGGCGCGGCGGCGTAGGCTGGCCGTGGTCGAAGACAGTGCCCAGGCCATCGGGGCACGCTACAAAGGGCGACGCACCGGCGGGCTGGGCGACGCGGCCGCGATCAGCTTCTACCCAACCAAGAACCTGGGAGCGTATGGTGATGCGGGGATGATCGTCACCGGGTCGGATGAGCTTGCTGTTCGCGTGCGCGGCCTGCGTAACCACGGGCAAAGCGGCAAGTACGTCAGTGAAGAGGCGGGTTGGAACTCGCGCCTCGACGAACTGCAAGCCGCGGTGTTGCGTGTGAAGCTGCGCCACCTGGACGAATGGCAGAAGGCGCGGCAGGAGCACGCTGATACATACAACCGGCTACTGGCGGGCCTTTCGGGCGTGACGACGCCGCAGGTACCCACGGGCGTGGAACACGTCTATCACCAGTACACCGTGCGCATCGCCGGCGGGCGGCGCGACCGCGTGCAAGCGTTTCTCGCCGAGCGCGGAATTGGCAGCTCAGTCTATTACCCGGTGCCGTTTCATCTACAACCAATTTATGCCTCCCTCGGCTACCGGCGTGGCGATTTCCCTGTCGCGGAAAAAGCCGCTGAAGAAGTGCTCTCCTTGCCAATGTACCCGGAGCTGACCGCCGCCCAGATCGAACGCGTGGCGACGGAGCTTGTGGCCGCTCTCAAAAGCTAGCTAGAATTCAGAAATTGGCCGCCCGCTGAAAGCCCGGGCCGATTTCAAGTTTCGTAATTCCAGTTTCCGCTTTCTCTTAGGGATTGGCGCGGCGGATCGTGTAGGTGAGGATTCCGATGAAGATGGCAAGCGGGGGGAGCAGGAGGACGAGGATGCCGATGTTGAGCGAGCGCATGGCGGCGGCGCTGGCGGCAGCGGCCGAGGTGTAGCACATCGCGCAACCCTGGGCAAAGACAGAGGGGGAAGCCACAGAGACACAGAGAGCACAGAGAGCACAGAGAAGAGTCAGGAAGAAGAGCCGGCGAATTGGACTAATTCGTTTCACAATCCCTACACATTGTATCCCATAAAGGCCCCGCTTCTCTCTTGTTCCGCCTTTGGCGGGCTCGGGACGAATTTCGAGGCGGGCTACAACCCTGTCAACAGAACCTACGACACGAGCTGCTGGCTACGCGCGGCCGGAGCCACATAGTGGCTGCCGGGCACGTGCTCCTTGCGCTGCTTTTCCATCCGGAAGCCATCCGGGAAAAAGAAAATTAGGATCATGCAGATGCAGAAGACCATGGCCGGGATCAACCACAGGACCAGGCTGAGCTTCTCCCAGCGCAGGTGCATGAAGTAGGCCATGATCATGGCCACCTTGATGGTGGAGAGGCCGACCAGCAGGGTGAGCATCAACTCAGGGCGGATGTGCATGTAGGCCAAGAAGACCTCGACGGCGGTGATGAGAATCAGCCAGAACCAGACCCAGGCGAAGGTTTTCCCTGTGCCGGCAGCGTGCGTTTCCGCGTTGGCGTGTGCGCTCATTGTTTGATCAACTCCTTCGACTATCGACTGCCCTCATCACAACGGCGGACAGGCAGAAATGCCTGTCCTACCTAGTATTTCACCGACATCAGATAAATCAGCGGGAAGACGAACATCCAGACCAGGTCCACGAAGTGCCAGTAAAGGCCGCTGACCTCGACGTCTTCGGAAGTGAACTTGCCGCGGCCGAAACCGGTGGCGATGATGCCCAGGTAGATGACGCCGATGGCCACGTGGGTCATGTGCATGCCGGTGACGCCGAAAAACGTGGCGCCAAAGAGCGGCGAGCCATTCCAGGGGTTGGAGAAGGGCCGCAGGCCGTCGTGGATCAAGTGCATCCACTCGTAGGAATGGAGAAGGATGAACAGCAGGCCGCCGAGCATGGTGAACAGGATCCACTTGACGGTGGCGCGGCGGTCGCCGCGAGCGGCTGCGGCCACGCCCATGACCATCGTCAAGCTGCTCGAGAGCAGGATGACGGACATCGTCGAGGAAAGCGCGATGGCCGGCCAGATCGGGAAGGGCGTGGACCAGTTGGGGTTGGTCAGGCGGGAGTAGCTATAGGCCACCAGCAGCGCCGTAAAGGTGAGCGCGTCGGAGATGATGAAGAGCCACATCCCCAGCTTCTTCGACCCAATAGCAAAGGGAGAGACGCCCCCGGACCAGGGTGAGCTGATGGCTGCGTCAGTGCGAGGTTCGCTCAAGGTTCACCGTCCCAGTTGTCGTGGCAGCAGCGCCGCCACGCGGTTCACTGCCCCAAAGAAACCAGCAACAGCAAGAAAACCCAAAGCCCGTCCATGAAGTGCCAGTAGACCGCCGCCAGCTCCGCGGCCGTGCCTTGCGAGATGGACGAGCGACTCCAGGCGCGGAAGGCTACGTAAAAGAGAAACACAATGCCGCCCAAAAGGTGCAGGCCGTGCGAGGCCGTCAGGACATAGAAAAAGCTGCTGGCAGGACTGCCGGCAAGGTAGATGCCGCGGTCCACCATTTCGCGCCAGGCCACCACTTGGCCGACAAGAAATGCCACGCCCAGCGTCGTAGTGACCCACCACCAGGTGTGAAACGCGCCGGTGGCCGCGCGGGCGAGTTTGCGGCGGGCGATTTCGATCGTGGCGCTCGAAGCCAGGAGCACGGCGGTGTTGAGCCAGAGCAGTCGCGGCAGAGCGATGGCCTGCCAGTTTTCGCCCAGGCCCTTGCGGACGATATAGGCGCTGGTCAGCGCCATGAAGAACATCAGGATGCCGCCGAGGGCGAGGGTCAGGCCGGTGAAGTAGGCGCGGCGGGAAACCGTCGCAGCATCACCGCCCGGGCCGCGCGAGCCGTCGTCGCCGCCATCGGGCGGAGGTGGCGGCCAGCCGTCGCGGCCGCCCTGCTTGATCTCGATGTTGCCTATGACAGCAGTGGGCATCGTTTCCAACCTGCCTAGGACTTGGCCATCTTTTCCGGGGCCAGGTGTTGCGGGAGATAATCTTCCGTCATTCCGGGCACGCTGAATTCGTATGGGCCACGGTACACCACCGGCACGTGGCCGCCGAAGTTATCGTGCGGCGGCGGCGAGGGCACGGTCCATTCGAGGGTGGTGGCGCGCCAGGGATTCATTTCTGCTTTTTTGCCCCACTTCAGGCTGTAGAGAAAGTTGATGAGGAAGAGGAGCTGCACGGCGATGGTGGCAATGGCGGCGATGCTAACGAACTTCTGCATAGGCATGAGCGGGGCCAGGAAGTCGTAATTGGTGAAATCAGAGATGCGCCGCGGCTGGCCCACCAGGCCCTGGAAGTGCATGGGCATGAAAATCAGATAGACGCCGATAAAGGTGAACCAGAAATGGATCTTGCCCAGGGGCTCGCTCATCATCCGGCCAAACATCTTCGGGAACCAGAAGTAAGTACCCGCAAAGATGCCGAAGATCGCCGCCACGCCCATGATGATGTGGAAGTGGGCGACAACGAACGGCGTGTCGTGCAGCGCGATGTCGACCGCGGGCTGCGCCAGGAAGAGGCCCGTAACGCCGCCGGTCACAAACAGCGAAACGAAGCCCAGCGCAAAAAGCATTGGCGAGCGGAACTGGATCTTGCCGCCCCAGAGCGTGCCCAGCCAGTTGAAGGTCTTGATGGCCGAGGGCACGCCGATGGACATGGTTAACATGGAGAAGGCCAGCGCCGAATAGGGGCTCATGCCGCTCATAAACATGTGGTGGCCCCAGACCATGAAGCCCAGGAAGCCAATCGCGCACACGGCGTAGACCATGGCGCGGTAGCCGAACACCGGCTTGCGCGCAAACGTGGAAAGCAGGTGGGAAGCGACGCCCATGCCGGGCAGGATGGCGATGTACACCTCGGGGTGGCCGAAGAACCAGAACAGGTGCTGCCAGAGCAGTGGCGAGCCGCCGGCGTGGTTGACGGCTTTGTCGCTGAGGATGAGTCCTCCGGGGATGAAGAAACTGGTGCCGGCCACGCGGTCGAGCAGCAGCAGGATGCCCGCGGCGAGGAGCACGCCGAAGGCCAGCAGGCTGAGGATGGCAGTGACAAACCAGGTCCAGCAGGTGAGCGGCATTCGCAGCAGCGAAAGCCCGCGGGCGCGCAGGTCAATCGTGGTGGTGATGAAGTTCAGCGCGCTCAGCAGCGCGGCCAGGCAGAAGATCGCCAGGCCGATCACCCAGAGCGTCTGACCGGTGCCCTGCCCAGGGCCGGCAATCTCGCCCAGCGCCGAGAGCGGCGCGTAAGCCGTCCAGCCGCTGATGGGCGCACCGGCGGTGACGGAGAACGCTGCCAGCATCACCACCAACGAAACAAACGTGACCCAGAAGGAAAGCATGTTGAGCACCGGGAAGGCCATGTCTGCGGCGCCGATCTGAATGGGCAAAAAGTAGTTGCCGAAGCCGGACTGCGGCGCAGTTGTGAGCACCATGAAGACCATGATGGTGCCGTGCATGGTCATCAGGGCCAGGTACTGCTCCGGCGTAATGATGCCGTCTTTGAAGAACGGTACGTTCGCGTCAGGCCAGGCCAGGTGGATGCGCATGAAGAGCGAGAGGGCCATGCCGACGAACACGGAGAAGAGCGCCAGCAGGAAATACTGGATGCCGATGACCTTGTGGTCGACGCTGAAGATGTACTTGCGGATAAAACCGGTGGGCGGGTGATGCGCGTGTGCCCCGCCTTCCTCGTGTGTCACCATCGAGTCTCTCCTCGGTTCTGCCGAAAGGTCATGGAAATGTTCATTGCGCGGAGAAGGCGGCCTGCTCGCGGAGCCAGTTTTGATAGCCCACATCGTCGAACACAAGCAGGAAGCTGCGCATCTGGTGGTGGTTCATTCCGCAGAGCTCGACGCAGGCCACCTCGTAGCGGCCGGACTTCTCGGCAGTAAAGTGAATGGGAATGCGCATGCCGGGGACGGCGTCCTGCTTCACGCGCAGCTCGCGCACGGTGAAGCTGTGGATGACGTCCTTGCTGCGCAGCGTGAGTTGGACTTCGCGGTTCACAGGCACCGCGATGATCGGAGTGGTCAGGTCGTCCTTGCCGTCCGGGTCGTCCGAGTCAACCCCGAAGAAGTTTCCGGAAGAGTCGTCCACAAACTTTGTGCCAGTGCGGCCGAACTTGCCGTCGGGGCCCGGGTAACGGAAATACCACTTGAACTGCTGACCCTGCGCTTCGATCTGCACGGCGTCGGGCTTAGCACCGCGGAAGTGGACCTCGGCCCAGGAGCGCTGAGCATAAACGCCCAGGCCGACGAAGAGGATCGCCGTAGCCGCGGTCCAGAGGACTTCCATGGTGTTGTTCCCGTGAGAATTGGAGGCGCGCTGGCCCTGGTCGCGGTAGCGGAACACCACCCAGGCCAGCGCCAGTTGCGAGGCCACGAAGACAATGCCGGTGATGATGAGCGTGCGCATGAACTGGGCGTCGATTTCGCGGCCGATGGCCGTGATGGACTCCGGGAACCACCAGCGCCTGGTCCAGAAAAGCCAGAAGGTAATGACGGTGAAAACTACCAAGAGAAGGGAGAGTGTCACTGCAACCGTGGTCGAGCCTGCAAGGGGACGTTTTCTCAGCATCGCCTCCGCTCCGGGCCGAGCTGCACGGACGTGCCATCGTGCGCCCAGCCTGATTGGGAAAGGAAGAACCGCCCAGCAGAGTACACTATATACATAGAAAAGCGAAATTCAAGAAGCAAAAAGAGAAGTGGAAGCGAAACAGGCGAGTGGTCAGCGGCGGACTCGTTCGGGTGAAACTCGCCAAGCGAGTTTTGGTGCGGAAGGTGGGATTCGAACTGTCCTGCCGAATTGATGCACTATGACTTGCTGAATCCTCGAATCGCGAGAATCGCTGAAGATGCGACTTCCGCCGAAATGAGGTACACGCGGGGTACACGGCGAGCGAAAAGTTAGCGACGGGGCCTTACGGCTCCAGTGCTGCACGGAGGCGCGCCCTAGGGGACGATTTTAGAACTTCGGCGGTGACCCGATTTCTGGCAAATGGGCCGCCCATCAGTGAAATGACCCTTCTTTGACGGATCGGCTGATCACCCGGCTAGGCGCTGGCTGCACTCTGCTCAAGCGGGATGCGGCTCTTGTTCTGGGCCAGCCACGTCTCGAAGGTTTGCAGCGCGGGGTTCAGGCTCCGGGCGACGTCGGGGTTGCGCACGCCGCAGTAGTATTGTTCGAAGTCGCCTTTGAACTGGAACATGTTGCCCATATCCTCGGCCCCCGGGAAACCCAACCCACGGTATGCCTCTGGTGACACGCGATTGTAGCGAACCTCTTGACCCAGCACTTTGGTGAAGGCGGCGGCCTTCTGCGCGCCTGTCAAGTGTTCGCCGGCGATGCCGATGGTCTTGCCGATCAACTCACCGCCCTTCTTATAGATTCCGTAGGCGCACTTGCCGATGTCCTCGGCAGCGATGCCCGGTAGCTTCTTGTCGCCCATCGGTAAGGTGATGGCCAGCTTGCCATCCGCACCCTTCTTGGGCCCCATACCGAAGTGGATGAAGTTTTCCCAGTAGAACGAGGTCAGCAGGAACGTCGTGGGCACGCCGAGATCGGTGAACACCTGGTTGGCTTCGCCCTTCGCGTCGAAGTGCGGCACCTTGTACTTGCCCATGAGCGTGGGCATGCGGCTGTCGCTGAGTGGCACCCATTTCCGCGTGTCTTCGAGTGTGGACCAGATGACGTGTTCAATTCCGGCGTGCTTCGCCGCCTTGGCCATGTTGGTGGCCTGAGAAAGTTCTTTCTCGGGCGAAAAGTGCTCCCAGAAAAACGTGACGCAGTACGCTCCATAGGCGCTCTCGAATGCCTTCTTCAGACTTTCTTCGTCGTCGACGTCCACCGAGAAGACTTCAGCTCCCAACTTTGCGAGTTCCATCCCCTTCTCAGAGTTGACGTCCCTCGTAAGCGCGCGCGCAATGAAGCCACCACTCGGGTCACTCAAGATGGCGCGAACCAGCCCGCCGCCCTGCGCGCCAGTTGCACCCACAACTGCAATGATCCTCTTCTCGGCCATGGTCATACTCCTGATTAGGCATTGGGCGTACCCGGGAATGCGGATACGCCCTACGGTCCTTAACAACCACTAGACTACCACTGTAAGTCTTGGAAGGTAAGAAGAGAGGCAGTGGTGCGCTTTGCAGAAAGATCCGCAACGCAGATGGCGCGCCCAGAGGCATTCGAACCCCCGACCCTCTGCTTAGAAGAGTGAACCGAACATTTCTTAACTCGTGACCCGCCTTGCTTTTCTGCGACTTATAAAACCGCCTTGCACATTAAGAGGGGCGGTTTAGCTCCCAAGTTGCTCCCAATTTCTTGCGGACTTCTCCGGCTCGTCAGGAGCGCGTATTTGAGTCCTGCCGCGCGCCATTGGTCGGTAATCTATTTGGCCTGGCCAGGCGCGCCAATGGGTACACGCGAGGTGCACGAAAAGGAGGGCTTGAGTTCGTGACTCAGTTTCAATGCAGTCGAGTGGTGCGGAAGGTGGGATTCGAACCCACACGCCTTACGGCGCCACCCCCTCAAGATGGTGCGTCTGCCAGTTCCGCCACTTCCGCACGGGGAGGTGAGAAGAAGATTGTAGCCGAAAACGGTGGCGGGATAAACCCGCCGCTACACTGAATTCGTCGCCAGCCGAGGACGGGCGAACTTCGCACAGCCAAGCGGGGCTGTGCGACTGGGGGGCAAGCCCCGCGCCTACAAAGGCGGGTGTGAGCTCCCCCAGTCCAAGAAAGCAAAGAACGCCGAGGTTATTGTTTCGCCGGGGGATTCTGCTGCGCCGGCGGAGTTTGCTGCACCGGAGGCGGCGTCTGCGGCGGCGGTGCCGGAGTGGTCGGAGCGGGCTGCGACGGCGCTGGCTCCTGCTTGGCCGGCACGTTCTGGAAAACCGACTTGTCCACCGGACCGCCCTGACGCTCCTGGCGAACAACAACGGCAAACGAAGTGAGCATGAACATCACGGCGCACCATGTGGTGGACTTGCTCAGAAACGTGGCCGCGCCGCGCGGGCCAAAAGCCGTCTGGCTGCCGGCGCCGCCAAAGGCTCCGGCCAGGTCGGCGGCTTTGCCTGACTGCAACAGCACCACCAGGATCAGCAGAAAGCACAGGATCACGTGCAAGATGGTAAGCAGGATGGGCACTTTCCAGCCTGCGAAGATGAGGCCGGCACCGACGGCGAAGGCGATAACCCCCTTGGCTTGAGAAGGCATGGCAGACTCCCAATTCCAGATTATACAGTGCTGGACTGAAGCCCAGCGCTACACAATCGAAAACCTAAGATGGCGAGCTGAAGCCCGCCGCTACACAAGCAAATCCACGGCCACCTAGAAATTCACGATCGAGGCGAAGGACTGCGGATCCAAACTCGCCCCGCCGACCAGCGCCCCGTCAATTTCAATCTGCGCCATCAACCCCTTGATGTTATCGGGTTTGACGCTGCCGCCGTAGAGAATCCGCAGGGCAGCGGCTCGTTCCGGGGTGAAGCTGGCTGCGGCCAACTGCCGCAAGAACCGGTGCACCTCAGCGGCCATCTCCGGCGTGGCCGTGCGGCCGGTGCCAATGGCCCAAACGGGTTCGTACGCGATAATGATACGGGAGAACTCCGCGGCGGTCAACGAAGCCACAGCGCCGCGGAACTGGCGCTCGAGCACGGTTTCGGTCTGCTTGGCTTCGCGTTCCTGGAGCGTCTCGCCGACGCAGACAATCGGTTCAAGGCCGGCGTCGAGCGCGGCGCGAAGCTTCTTGTTCACCCAGTCGTCGGTATCGAAGAAAAACTGGCGGCGCTCGGAATGGCCGATGATCACGCCGCGGCAGCCTGAGTCCACCAGCATGGCTGCAGAAACCTCGCCGGTGAACGCGCCTTCCTTGGCCCAGTGAAGATTCTGTGCGTCAACGGAAATGGGCGTGCCGCGCACCGCCTCGACCGCGGCGGCGAGCGCCGGGAAGGGTGGGGCGATGACGATGTCGCAATGAGTTGAGCCGGCGACAAGCGGTTTGAAAGCATGGAAGAAGCTGCGCGTCTCGGACGGCGTCTTGTACATCTTCCAGTTGCCGGCAATAACGGGTCGTCGCATAGGAGAGTCGTCAGTTCTTAGTTATCAGTATTCAGTATTTTACTGTCCGTTTTCTGTTATCCGCAACGCTTACTTATTTGTCAGGGCTTCGACGCCGGGGAGTTTTTGCCCGGCCAGAAACTCGAGCGAAGCGCCACCGCCGGTGGAGATATGCGAAATCCTATCCGCGACGCCGGCCTGGTGGACGGCGGCAACGGAATCACCACCACCAATGATCGAGGTGGCGCCGGCTGAGGTGGAGTCGGCAACGGCGCGGGCCACGGCGATGGTGCCCTGGGCGAAGGCGGGCATTTCAAAAACGCCCATCGGCCCGTTCCATACGATGGTCTTCGCGCCAGCGATTTTGTTTT
>Ga0209002_10003986_pt1 | contig 11688 bp, 11 predicted proteins | sample Rifsed16ft2_FD_184010 | JGI IMG/M metagenome (GOLD analysis project Ga0209002, IMG submission 184010) | Soil microbial communities from Rifle, Colorado, USA - sediment 16ft 2 (version 2) | ecosystem: Environmental > Terrestrial > Deep subsurface > Rock core/Sediment | place: Rifle, Colorado...
TCATCTGGAACTCCTTTCTTCGCTGGTTTGCTTGCGGATGTTTCCATGCATGCCCTCGCGCTTTCTTCCTGACACCTGACGGCATGCACCGATCATGACCTCCTAATTTAGCCGGAATACGAGGAACCGGCTTCCGTTCTTGCGCTTGATCAACAGCAGGATCCGTTCCTTGTCCTTGCCCAGTGTGGATTCAAGTTCCGCAACGCTGGACACCGGCTTGTGATTGGCTTCCACGATCAGATCGCCCCGTTGCAGATCGGACATGGAGGCGATACTGCCCTCTTCGATGCCGGTGATGAGCACGCCCTTGTTCTCGTTCACGCCGAACTGACTTGCCAGATCCGGGGTCAGTGTCTGCACGCTGAGGCCGAGCCTCGCGAGCTGGTCCTCCGCCATTCGGCCCGGCTTGGCGGACGCAATGGTTTCCGGCCCCATCTTCCCTATCGTCACCGTGATGGTCAGTTCCTTGCCACTGCGCATCACGACGACCCTGGCGTTGCTGCCCGGCGTGGCTGCCGCAACGAGGTTGCGCAAGCGGCCTGTGTCGCTCACTCCCCTGCCGTTGAAACGAACGATGACATCTCCTGCCTTGAGCCCGGCTTTTTCTGCCGGCGAATCCTTGTTGACTTGCGCGACGAGCGCCCCCTTGTTGTCCGGAAGCTGGAACTGTTCGGCCAGTTCCCTGGTAACATCCTGGACCGAGACGCCGAGCATGCCGCGAGTAATCTGGTTACCCTTGAGAAGGGTAGGCAGCATGCTCTTGATCATGTTCACGGGAATGGCAAAACCCACGCCCGAATATTGCCCCACGCTCGATTCGATGGCGCTGTTCATGCCGATGACCTCGCTGCGCATATTGATCAGCGGTCCGCCGGAGTTGCCCGGGTTGATCGGCGCATCGGTCTGCAGGAAATCCTCATAGTCGGCGATGCCGACGTCCGAACGTCCCTTGGCGCTGATGATGCCGGAGGTCACCGTTTGCGTCAGCCCGAACGGCGCACCGATCGCTATCACCAGGTTGCCGTCCTCCATCGCATCGGAATCGCCCAGTTCGACTGTCGGCAGATCAGCCGGAACGACGCCTTCCAATACCAGGATCGCCACATCCGTCTTGCGGTCGGAACCGACTATCCGCGCCTCGAATGTGCGCTTGTCAGCCATCTGCACCTTGATCTCGTCAACGTCCCTTACCACATGGTAATTGGTCAGGATGTGCCCCTGCTTGTCGAGCAGCATGCCCGTACCCATGCCATGCTGGGGTATCCTGAACTCTCTCGGATTGCCGGGCGTCCTGGGAAACTGGAATTGCTCGCCGAAGAACTGGTTGAAGAAATCGTCGCCGAAGGGAAACTGGTATGACGGCGATTGCAGGCGCACGGTCTTTTCGGAATAGACGCTGACGACCGCCGGCTTCACATGCGCCGCCACAGCGGCAAAAGCCCTTCCCAACTGCTCCGCAGGGGCGGTGACGGATTCCATGACGACGCCAGGTTCGGGAGTGCTGTCCGGTGGCGTCTTGTTGGCCGCTATGGTCACGAACAAGCCTGTGGCAGTGAACAAACCGAGGCCGATAGCGATGCCTATCGTTTGGAGTTTATTGGATATCTTCATAATCACCTTCCTTGACCACGCTGCCCCCGTCATGGGACGGAAATGAAGTCATGATCTGCACCACGCGGTAAAACTATAGTGCAAATCGGTACGCCAGACACTACTCACTATCCCTACCCTCCCCCACGAATTAACGGGAATGCACGATCAGGGACAACCCACAAAAAAAGGCGACCATCCAGTCGCCTTTTTTCGCCCGGCACAACTGCCATCAGTCACTGCAGCGTCGCCTCTTCGATGAGCACCTTGTAGGCATAACCGTAACCGAAATCCTTGTCGGTACGGACGATGCCCCTCACCGTCACTATATCCCCTATCTTCGTCTCATGCGTGGTGGTCACCACAAGGTCGTTCGAATTGTCCACTGCGGAACCTGTGCCATCGCGCACATGCACCCAATTCATCCCCATGATCTCGGGGTGGTACTTCACGACTTTGCCGCGGACCAGGACAATCTGGTCTTTGAGTTCGGCACTCTTGGTCACGATCTCGGCAACCGTCCGCGCGTTCGCACCGCTGGCCTTGGCAACACGGATATCGCCGGTATACGTCACCTTCACCATAGAGCGGTGAGGATTCTCACCCGCCCAAACGAACGTCGCAGTCACAATCATGCAAATAGCGAACAAGGCTTTCATGATCTGGTTCCTCCTTTGGGGCAGGTGTGCAAAGTGTAACAGGGAGCGGAAAGGAATTCTGCATGGCGCAGAACGCCCGAAAATACCCTTCAGACCGTCATTGACATGACCCGACCAAGTCCACTAAAGTTCCGGCCACTTGCAAATCCGCCACACGCACATCGCACCGCATGCACGGTACGAGGCTCACAGCGGGATCCCCAGAACAGGAGCTGGCGCAAGATGTAATTCCCGCATCAGACGGGATGCAGCGCCAGCAGCACGACTTGTTCAGCAAAAGGGGATCACTTGAATACCAAATTGCACCGAACTTGCTTTGAGCAGGCCAGAAACTCTTGGTCTCTCACTCTGCTCCCCCATTTAGTCTCGATTAAATTGGCTAAGCGACGCGCATATTTTGGGTGAACTAAATCACATTTCCGTATGAGTCCCGATTTCTGCATTCTAGCTTCTTAACTTAAGGAGAATGACTGTGCCATCAATTAATCTCGCAACATCCACCTATCTGCCATTTCCCACCGGCACGACATCCGTAACTTTTACTATCTCATCTATTTACCCAGCTCTAGCCGCTGGATCCGTTGCGATTCGTGAATTGACACCGAACGGGGGACTGATCGAAGCTGCATACGCGCTAGACACGGACCCAAAAACGCCTACGGGAAACAGCAAGTCGTGGGTAATCAATCCAGCAAACAAATATCTTATTTGGTTTGCCGGGGGAGCCAACCTGATGCAGCCAAGTGGCACCATCGCTTTAGCTGCAACGGTCACAAGCCAGAGCGGAGAGTTGATCGGCACCCTTACAAATGCTGATAAACCTGCAAAGGCTGCCACAACTGTCGATATCAGCTTTTACCTTGGATAAGGGAGGATGTATGCCGTTCAAATCTTTAATTAGGCTCGCTGTCTGTGTTACGTCAACAATCAGCTTATACATGCCACTCGCTCACGGGCAAGAAAGTACCCCACAGCAACTCCAAGACGAGGCAAAACAATACTCGGAAAGCATGCCGACAGGCTCTGTGCCAGCCACCAATATTCTGGGTATCGCGGATAGCAACGTACCACGCGTAACCAATTTCAAGAGCATAGTTAGCCAGCTTTCTCAGGGAATGGGTGCCGATGGAAAGATCAAGAATACATTGGGGTTTGAAGCCGTTCCATATCTACTTGCAAATGACACGCTGGACTGGAACACATACGATAGCAGTACGATGATTCAGATTCTCACTCGGACAACGGTCTCCTTCGCCGCCGTCCCAGCAAGTGATGGAAAGACGGCCTCCAGCGCTTTTGGTGCACAGTCCGTGTTTTACTCCGATGCTGTAAAAAGGGCGAGGGACGCATGGGGTACTAACTGCGCACCAGGTTTGATTGACGCGAATGGTCGTTATCTAAAGTTTGTTTTGGGATTGGCTAATGAAAAAGTCACACTTCAGCCCCCCAATCCGCCAATTGTTCACCAAGAAAAATTAACTCCTGACGAGAAAGCCCAATACGACCAGCTTTTGAAAGCCAGAAACGAGTTGCCATCGGCATGCCAAGTCAAGGTTGATAGTGAATTGCAGGCATGGAATTCGACCATCATTGCCGGTGGGCTTGGCTGGGGGTTCTATTCCCCAGACAGCAATGCCAGTACATTGAAGACGACATCATCTGTTTATTGGATTACCTCCGCCTTGGGGTGGGGGGATGGCAATAGCAACTCGAAGTCAGCCGGTTTGTTAACGCTGCATGTCCGCAAAGCCGCGGATGAGCGAACACCAGATCCGGCAAATGCAAATGGCCTGCTAACTGAGCGCTCTACTTTGTATGGCGCTAATCTCCGATATGGCAGCCGAAAATTTGGAGTACTCATGGAGTACTCCTCCAGGCGGGGAATCGTTTCCGGATTACCGGACGAGAACGTGCATCGCAGCTTCTTAGGGATGGATGCAAAGATGGGGGAAGACCTCTATCTTTCTTGGGGGGTCGGCTCAGAAACGGGACGCCGTGATGGTGTAAGTAGAAAATTCGCTTTGACGAATATCAAATACGCATTCGGGAACAAACCGGTATTTGTCAGTGGCGACTAACGGGGCAGCATATTTTGTGTAGCTAAAGGGTCTGCATCATACTTTCCTTAGCAAGTGTCGATGCCGACCCTATAGTTCGCAGCAAAGTAATTTCGCGAATCCTCAAGGAGAAAATGTAATGCTCGAATCGCTTGATGTGATGATTGGCGTCATCACCATTTACCTGATATTTGCCTTGGCTTGCACCGCAACTGTCGAAGCAATCTCATCCTGGTTTGAGGTGCGCAGCAAAAATCTTGAAGCGGCACTGGGAGAATTCCTGCACGGAGACATTGCACAAGGGAAAAGTTTTGTAAAAGCCTTCTTCGCACATCCGATTGTCCAGACGCTCAGCCTGGGCAAGGATGGAAGACCATCGTATATCGATCCCGAACTTGTTGGGCGTGCCGTAACTGATTTGATCAATGCAAGAGACGGCGTTTCTTCCCTCAAGCAAGCGATAGACAAATTGCCGGGCACAGCTCAGAGCAACCGGATCAAGGGACTGCTTGAGTCACTGCAAAGGGACGCCACGGACGATATGGCAGAATTTCGCAAGCTGATTGAAAACCATTATGACGCCGCGATGGATCGCGCATCCGGCTGGTACAAACGAAAAACCCAAACCATTGCGCTCGTCGTTTCGGCAATATTTGTCATCTTTGCCAATGTCGATACGATCAGTCTTTCCAACTCGCTCTCCGCAAATCCCGCTGCAAGAGCCAAAATGCTCGAGATTGCCCAACAGCAGGTGGACGCTGCCAAAGAGTCTACTTCCAAGCCGGGTGCGCCTGCGGCAAATAATGGGAGCACAGGCGGTGCTGACGCATTGAAGGAAGCCAAAGATCGCAGCGAAAAAGCAGCCGAGGCATTGGCACGAGCCGGAACCGATCTGTCTTCAGCCGGGATTCAACTGGGGTGGCAGGCTCTCCCCGTGGGCTACGGCAACTGGGCAAGCAAGATCATGGGTCTGCTGATCAGCATCCTTGCGATTTCGCTGGGGGCGCCATTCTGGTTCGATCTGCTTAGTCGCGTTATGCAAGTACGTGCTGCGGGTATCCTGCCCGGTGAGAAAAAGCCAGCCGGTACCGGTGAAGCCAAGACGAGTTCGTAATATCCGTTACTATCTCCCAACATTTTCGGAATGATCGAATGAAGAATTTCACACTGCTGCTGGTCCTGGTTTCGGGCTTCCTGTCCGGATACCTGATCGGCGACTACCGCGGCAAAGCGGCACGCGAAGCGCTGCAGAAAGCCATTGAAACCGGGAAGACACTCGACGCAGACCGGGATACCACCATCGCCAGACTCAAGACGGAACTGGACGGCGTCAACGACAAGCACTATCGCGAGCTTGAAGCGATACGCAGAAACAGCGCATCCAAAGCGGCCGAATGGCGGCGCGCCAAGAACGGCCTGGACGACGACATCAGGCTCTCAAGCGCAAAGCTCGTTGTATCCGACGCCAAACTTAAATCTCTCATTGCTCAACGCGACGGCGCATCCGTAACCGACAGGGCCGCGCTTGATCTGGAGATCAAGCGCCTGCGAAAACATCGGGATGAGCTGCGCAAAGAGATCGAAGGCAACACATGCCTGCAAGCACAGGTTCCGCATGGCGTATTCGATGCACTGCAGGTAGCGAACGCAACAGGGAGCAAGCAATGAAAGCAGCCAAACTGAAGCTCGCTCCGATATTGCTAGGCAGCCTGTTCATCGCAGGATGCAAGACGCTTACCGTCGTCCCGCATGCGGTCAATTGCGAGGTGAGCAAGGAACTGCTGGCCGGCAAATGTGCGGAACCCAGGACAATTGCGAACGACACCACCTATGCCGCGCTCGTCGACACCATGCAGGCCGACCGCAGAGCCTTGCGGGAATGCAGCATCGCGGCCGACGCATTGCGCGATGCCATCAAGCGCTGCAATCAGGCGACAGATGAGTACAACAAGAAGATCGATGCGATCAACCGCACAAAATAGGCACCTATTCCGCGCATTCCGGAATATTCACCGCCATCCCCCTCACCTCATCATTGACACCACCCGACCAACTCACCTAAAGTTCGACCCACTTGCAAATCCGCTAGACGCACATCGCACCGCGCGCACGGTGAGGGGCTCACGGCGGCATCCCCAGAACAGGAGCTGGCGCAAGGCTGAATTCCCGCATAAGGGAAGCATCGCCAGCAGCGTTACTTGTTCAGCAGAGGGGAAACACGTGATCGCAAGTCTCTCCAAACATTCGTTACATACTCCAGAGCAATCGTGGCCTGTCCCTGATTTTTCTCACGTGAGGTGATTTCATGTCTAGCAGTGTAAATGCCATTCTGCTTTACCTTTTTCTTTATGCCTTGTACGTTTTGTTGCCACTTATCCCGGCTGTCATTATTTTCAAGCTATTCCCCAACACACAGGTTGCGGTAAATGGGCCACTGAGCGGATTTACAGTAAACGCGACCGGCGCCTTCGGTGCTTATCTTGTCACCGTATTGCTTGGATATTCTATTGTTGCAAATGCAGGAGCCCTGATAGCGGACATGGTTCCAACGACCTGGAAGGTTCATGTCAAGATCAAACTGCAAGACAGAAACAATCAGCCACTAAGCAAACAGGCTTCTATTGCCTCAATGGCTGTCAATTTCCAGCCAGAACTGCTTCAAACAGGGACGGACTCCGTACATGTAACAGTACCAGTAGAAAGACCCGGTGATTGGCCTACGATCCAATTTGACATGGCCGGATTTGAGCAAGGTATCGTCGATCTCAGGGAAGCGGTCAACAACAAGAAGGTGACCATAGACTCAACAAACCGCGAAATCACGCTGATTGAACCTATCCCACTAACAGCGTTAGGCGGGACTTATGAAAATAGAGCATATAACCCGCCTGCTACGGAACTGCGTCCATCACTCACTCCCACTCAAGCGATACCCGGCAACCAATGAGGAGCGCATCCATGTCCAAACATCAAGTCATCGAACCTTTGCTTAGGGCAGCAAAAGGCTTGGCGCTGTCTCTCATGTTCATTCTCTCCATCAGTTCGGCCTCGGCGACTGACTTGCGCGGGAGAATAGACGGAGTGAATGCATATTCCCCCAACCCGTTCCCCGTGCGCGGTGCCAAAGTGGACTTGTGGTATTGGAATGGAGCAGCATGGTCCTTGGTATATACCTACTTTACGGGCTTTGATGGCATGTACTACATCCGTAATGTCATCCCGGGCCAATACAACATCCAGATCAACGGAATGAGCTACTACCCGCTCACGGTATATGCGGCTCCTCTTCAGGACATCCCGCCAATTTCTTTGCGATACTAACCAGTTGTGGCCTCAGTCTTCATGCCCAGCGGTGCGAAGCTACCTGTGTAACTGAATCTACCAGAGCGGTGGATGCCTGGAAACCAAGCGGAGAATAAACCATGCGATTCGACAACTTTGAAAATGACATCGCCAGTATTGAAGCGCGGGATGGGTACCAACTGAGATTCGCGTCAGGCACATCCACCTTCCGAGGCGAATCAACTCCTGTTGAGATGAGGGAAGGAATTTGGGAAGACCTTAATGGCGAGAACTACAGGCTGTTGAACAACACCCTGATCACTATCGATACCGCGGCGAGGAAACAGGGAATCTTGTCGAATACACTGCCGCGATTGCACATGGAACTGACTCTCCCCGAAGCATGGGATGAGAGAACCTACGTTGTGCTGATTCTGGATAATGATCGAAGCGCACTGGTGGATTGGGCGATCGCCAGCCCTGAACTGCCCTCCTATTTCGCCCAGCCGGATTCAAATAGAGCCACCGTTTACTTCGATATCCCCTTGGTGCACGTTACTCGAAATGAAAATCCATTCCCTGACCGCGCCAATTTCCTGAACAGGGCTAGCCAATGGGAAAACGAACCGAGATTGACCTTTGGCATCTTCATCATCGAAGACAAGGAAGTCATGCAGCATACCCGCCGACTTGTACGCAATTATGTTGAGGCAACTCCATTCTATAACCAGTATTTCCGCAGAGACTTCATGGGCATGATCGACTTCATCGCCAGAAAGGCGGACATTTATCTGAAGAAGAACACCGACGGCAAGGAGACGCTACAGACCATCCCGGCAAGCGGTGTACCGCGCGAAGCCACTAGCGACGAACTGCGATCAATGAACGGCAAGGCGCTATTGTTCTGCCACGGCATTCTCAGCTCTACGGAAGGCGCCTTTAAAGGCATCCTGGACGACTCCACGTTTCTTCCTTCCTTGCTGGGCAAGTACGGGAACAATATCCTTGCGTGGGATCACTACACCTTGTCGAAAACAACCGCTACAAATGCAAACAACCTCCTGCTGGAAAAACTGCAGGGTCTGCATGACGTCACACTTGATATTGTTTGCCACAGTCGCGGTGCGGGCGTCATCCGCAATTTCGTCGAAAGCCCGGATAACCGCCGTATCCTGACCAACCAGGGAATCAAGATCAACAAGGTGGTTTTCGTGGCGGGCGCCTGCCTGGGATCGCAGTTGGCAGAAGCACGAAATACCAATCGCCTGTTCCGCCGCATCAACATGCTCATCTGGTTTTTCGGAGGAGCGCCCTCTGGCTTTATCAAGGCGATACTGACAGTGATCAAATTGCTGGCGACGATCGCCCAGAAGATGCCGGGAGTCGAATCGATGAATCCGGTCGGCAATGAAATTGCCGATCTGAATAAGTACGAAAACACGCTGGCTGCCGAATACCACTACATCCGGGCCCATTACGACTTCCGTTTCCTGCCAGCCAAGATTCTTGAGGAATTCCTGTGGGATGACGGCGTATTCGATGGTGCGGCAAATGACTTGGTAGTGCCTTATGAAGGTGCCAGCCCCAGCAAACAATACCTGAACAATTACCAGGCAATAATGAAAGATACCTATCACTACGGCGACGCGCAAAACCCACAGCCTGTAGTCATGCATACCAATTTCTTCAACCAGGCACAAACCAAATGCGTACTTGGCACGTTATTACCGTGAGCATCAAAACGCAAAAGGGATCTGAACCGCCACGGTGGTGAGGCTCGATGTTGCATCCATCGAAATAGTTGCGATGCCGAAGTACACCTCAAGACGCTGAAACGCCCAACTCCGCGCACAACTTTTCCATCTTTGCCCGCAGCTCGCCCACTTCTGCCTCCAGCCTGGCGACGTTGGCCTTGAGCGCGGCGACTTCGCCCACCGTCACATCGGCAACAGGGCTGGCGGATGCCGCGCCGGCAGGCGCGTGCTGCTCCATGACAGGCGCGCCGGAGAGCAGGTGCATCCAGCGGTTCTCGCGCGAACCGGGCTGGCGCGGCAGTTCCAGCACGAGGGCGCCATCGGCACGCTCGGCCAACTCGGCCAGAAAACTTTCCACCGACGCGATATCCGCGAACTTGTGCAGCCTTTCGCAATTGATGCGCAGCTCGCCCGCCGTCTGCGGGCCGCGCAGCATCAGCATGGTCAGCAAGGCGGTGGACTGCGTGGGGATGCGCAAAACGCGTTCGACGTTGTGCCCGTAACGCGCCGCCCTGCCACCGCTCGTCTCCACGATCAGCGACAGCGCGCGCAGGCTGTCCAGCGCCGCCTGCACTTCCGCCTCCGCGGCTTCGATGACCGGGTCGCGGCTGCTCTTCTGGTTGCAGCCGGACACCAGCGAATTCAGCGTCAAGGGATAACTGTCCGGTACTGTGCGCTGCTTCTCGGCGAGCACGCCGAGCACGCGGGTTTCAAGCAGGGAGAGGATGGGCAGGGTCGTGGTCATCGATCTATTCCGTGTGCGGCCGGGCGTCGCAGCCCGGCAGTGAATGCGAAGCTGCGCATGATACCCGCATCGCGCCGGAGTTCGGCGGGATCACGCGCCGCCGCCCGTTTTATGGCGGAGCAGCGATTCCATGAAATCCCCCGGCACCGGGAACACGATGGTATTGGTCTTGTCCCCGGCGATGCCGGCGAGCGTCTGCAGGTAACGCAACTGCATCGCTTCCGGCTGTCGTGCGAGGACCTGCGCCGCTTGCAGCAGCTTTTCCGAGGCTTGCAGCTCGCCTTCTGCGTGTATCACCTTGGCACGCCGCTCCCGCTCCGCCTCGGCCTGCTTCGCGATGGCCCGCACCATCGACTCGTCGATGTCGACGTGCTTTATCTCCACATTGGCCACCTTGATGCCCCACGCGTCGGTCTGCGTGTCGAGCACCTGCTGGATGTCGAGGTTTAGCCGCTCGCGTTCGGCCAGCATCTCGTCCAGTTCGTGCTTGCCGAGGACCGAGCGCAGCGTCGTCTGCGCGAGCTGGCTGGTGGCATTGAGGAAGTTCTCGACCTGGATGATCGCCTTCTGCGGATCGATGACGCGCAGATACACCACCGCGTTGACCTTGACCGACACGTTGTCGCGCGAAATCACGTCCTGCGTCGGCACATCCAGCACCACGGTGCGCAGATCGATGCGCACCATCTGCTGCACGCCGGGCAGCACGACCACCAGGCCCGGCCCCTTGACCTTCCAGAAGCGGCCGAGCATGAACACCACGCCGCGTTCGTATTCGCGCAGGATGCGAAACGAGGCGGCAATCAGGGCAACGATCACGAATGCGAGGCCAGTGAATCCGAATTCGAACATGGCTATTCTCCTTTAATGAACATCCCATCGCCCGCTTGCGGGAGAGAAGGACGGAGGCGAGGGAAACCATCACGGCACAGACGATTCATTATCCGGCGCTGCGTGTGCCATGATTGTTCGACTCTGCCTCCAGGGGTTTGACCTGGAGCACTAGGTCGTCTCGGGCAACAACTCGCACCTTCTGCCCGCGCTGCAAAGGTGATTCCGTTCGTACGCGCCAGCTCTCGCCATGAACCCGCGCCCACCCTTCCGTCGCAGCGTCCTCCAGCATTTCGCCGACACTGCCGATCAGCACTGCGTCGCCGCTCACCGTCTGGCGCTGGCGAGCCTTCAGCGCCATGCCGCCAAGCAGCCCGAGCAGCAGCGCGCTGACCGCCGCGATGCCCACGATGAGTCCGAGCGGAATGCCGAAGCCCGGCAGCTCGGTGTCGATCAGGATGATGCCGCCGACCACGAAGGCCACCACACCGCCGATGCCGAGCACGCCATAGCCGGGATAGAACGCCTCCGCCACCATGAACGCGATGCCGAGCAGGATCAACGCCAGCCCTGCGTAGTTCACCGGCAGCAGTTGCAGGGCATACAGTCCCAGCAGCAGGCAGATCGCGCCGAGCACGCCGGCCACGCCGAAACCGGGCGAGGTGAACTCGAAAAACAGGCCATAGACACCGATCATCATCAGGATCAGCGCGATGCCGGGATCGGTGATGACCGCCAGCAAACGGGCGCGCCAGTCCGGCTCATAACTG
>Ga0209002_10003991_pt1 | contig 11684 bp, 14 predicted proteins | sample Rifsed16ft2_FD_184010 | JGI IMG/M metagenome (GOLD analysis project Ga0209002, IMG submission 184010) | Soil microbial communities from Rifle, Colorado, USA - sediment 16ft 2 (version 2) | ecosystem: Environmental > Terrestrial > Deep subsurface > Rock core/Sediment | place: Rifle, Colorado...
TTGCAAAGTATCTTGCCGAGGGCCTTATCAGTTTAGACGTTAACCCAAGAAGTCTGTGAGTGCTGTGCTCGAAATCATTCATTGTCTTATCAAATATTTCTTCAATTGAAAGTTGTTTCTTCTCTCTTTCAACTATCTGTCTGTAGATGGTGCGGAACCTTGCATAGTAATTGTGGTAGAACCTTTTTTCAATCAAAGTTCCAAAATCGAACCAGTACCCTATTGGGAGTAGATAGGTCATGATGTATTTGTCATTCATGTTCATACATGCATTGGTATTTCCATATTCCTTGGTTATCCAGCCATCAATCACTGAGGTCCTTGTTCTCTTTATTACTCCTGCAACTTTTCTCGATTTCATTAGGTTCCAAGACTTTTCAGCAACTTCACGAGTGAGTTCCTTGCCGTCTTCGTATCCCTCGATCCCGATTTCCCTATCGTTTATCGCAATGGCCTCAGCCCTGAATCCGAAGAAGCTGCCGTCTATGAGGACATAATCAATATCTTCTTCCAGGCAGTGAAGTGCAACGTCTCTTTCGAGTCCCATGCGGAGCAACGACAAAGTCTTCTGGGCAACATCTCTATCGGTAATCTGATCCTGCGAGAAACTTCCCGACCTGTACCCTTCATCGATGACTTTCGACCCTTCAAAGATCATGTACCCAGCTGCATATGCTCCATACCTGACTCCGAGCCTTTCACTTGTAGCAGGTGAATTTGAGCCGTCTACAGCGGCAATCCTCAGCTTCTTCCATTCGTCATCCTTAGGAATAGCATTGGATTTAACAAGTTTCTTGAAGGTGTCAAGTTTCTGGAGTCTGCGTGTAAGACCTTTCTTGACCTTCTCCGCCTCCTTCTCCGCATCCCTGAAGAATTCGTGCTGCAACTGTGAAGGAAGCTTCATCCATGATGTTTCTTCTTGGCTCTGCATCTTACCCACTCAAAGAGAAAGTGATGAGAAGTGGAATTGGCGAAACATTCATGCTTCCCATGAAATAGAAATGACCTGGAGGCAAAGATAGCAGGAATTTAGGATCGATATTGTACGGAGCGAGCCAGTTTGCAGCTTCGTTCATGTCAAGTGGATGAATCTTGCCTACAAACTGCGTGTTTAGGTTCCTTCTTACTGCTGCATTTATTCCGATTTCCCCAGCAATGCCTTGCGACAGCAGGCACATGCAGAGTTTGTGAGTCCTACCTAAAGCACACATGTCTATGATGATCTCAGTGGTTTGGTTCTGGATCCCATCAGGCTTGAAAGGACAGTATTGAGGAGCTTCGTCGATTACCACTGCAAGATCAAGGTCTTCGTCATTCTGCATTTGCTCCATTAGGTAATTTGCCAGTGTAAGAAACATTGCAAGTTTTTCATCTCTCCCTGTTTTCTTCATGTCAACTACAAGCACATTTTTCTTCTGAACCTCTTTTATTAGATCTTCAGGCTTTTTTGTGCCAAGAATGTTCTGTATGTCTTCATTTTTGAGCCTAGATAACCCTCTTTTGAACCTCTGCTCCTCCTCCTTTGGTTTTCCTGACATGACCTTATTCGGGTTCACTTCTTTGATGACAGAAGTTTCGAGCATTTGCCTGAATTCACCAGGCGACAATCCTCTCCATTTGTCAATCAAGACAACCTCTTCGACTGCTTGTATTACTGAACCGCTTGAACCATAATAGCCGAAATTGCCCATCTTCTTTACAAGGTATCGTGCTACAGTATCAGGATCAAAGGCGAGATCAGATATGCTGAGAACTCTGTCCTTTGGATAATATGTGGCATAATCCCTACCTTTCCAGTCAAGGATCAAGACCGAATAGCCAGCCTTCTCGAGTAAAGGAATGGCCTGATGCCTTGCAAGATATGACTTTCCTCCGCCCGTGCTCGCAAATATTCCAATGTGATAGGGGACGAATTTAGTTTGGACGGGGACCTTCCAGTTCGGATGTCCCTCATAATGTGCTAATGTGTCGTTATTTCCATTGCCCGAAAGAAGTCGCATTGGATCGTGATCGTCATCAAATATTCTGACCTCGCATCCCGGCGTAATGATCTTTTTGTTCTGTTTTACCTCTTTGCCGACTTCCCCGATAACTGTCAATGCAAAATCGTAGGTTTCCTTGGCTGTAGATGGCTTGCCTCCAACTCTTGCAAACGCAACTCCGGGATGGTAGCCTCCTGGCATTAGGTTTTCGTTCGATCCATGACCACTGCGGAGCACTGCCATGACCAATGAAGAGTCCCTATTCTCCACAAGTACAAGGTCTTCAGCCTTTACATTGACCTCCTCATGCTCGTTCAGAATAACCCTTGCATTGGTATCCGAAGATTCGCTGGCTATGACGCCAATGATCTTCATGTCAGAATATTCGTCCATTTGTTATCACCTTGAGAGGAGCTTCGAAAGGAGCTGGTTCCTAGTCGCTAGTACGATCTGCGTGTTGGCAGATAAACTGCGCATGACATCTGCAATCCCTCGTATACCGTTTTCGTCCAAGCCTTCTTCTGGCTCGTCCAGCAGCAAAATGGGAGACTTTTCGAGTTCGTTTATTGCATAGAGTAAAGCAAAGCTGAGAGCCACGTTTTCACCCGTACTCATCTGTGACGACGTTATCCACTTTCCATCGACCATCGCCTTTACGATCATGACATCTTTCCCTCTAATCATCTGCGTGTCAAAATCAACATCGACAAAGCGCTCGTAGGGGTAAATCTTCCTGAATGTGGTCTTGAAAGAACCCCTTATCTTTTCAAGGTGCGATGTCCTCGCTTCGCTTAGCGCCTCCAGCATAGCTGATTTTATCTTCTTCAGACTTGCGTGTAGTTCCTCAAGGCGAAGAATTTTTCTGTCAAGGTCTTCTGTAACGACTCCTTGCAGTTCTTTCTGCAGAGCCGTGAGTGACTCTTTCTGCTCCAGCAGTGACGATCTTCTAATTTCGAGCTCCCTCTTTTCCTGACTAATTTCGCCATACTTCCGAATTATGTCCCTTGCCTTCTGCAGGTCGCTAACAGCTTTTACAGACTGGCTGAGTGATGAGATTTCCCGTTCGAGCTCGGCTATCTGGTTGGTAAGGAATTCGACCTTTTGCTTGTTCTTGTCAGCCTGCTCAACCTGCTTCCGCTTTTCGTCAAGCTCGTCCCGCATGGACATCAGCTCGGAAATGTGTGTCTTGTATTCGGCATCGTAGCCTTTGAATCTTGAGAGTGAATTCGTAGTCAGAAATGCTCCGCATAGCGGGCACAATGTCAGCTCTTCGACCTTCTTCCCTTCGATGTCCAGTGTCTGCATCGCAGCCTCAAGAAAGGTTATCCTTCTCCTTACTGCATCGTGCCTTGCCTCTAGCTCGTTCAACTCGTCCTTCATTGCTTCGTCGTATGATGGAAGTGAAGCCCTCTGCTTCCTGTAGCTTTCAAGCAATGTCTGTTTTGAGTGTATCATGGCTTCGGCCTTTCTGGCCTCCTCTGCTGTTTTCTCTATGTTCTGAGCCCAGAGATAGTCTTTGATCAAAGAATCAGCATTTTTTGAATCTTCCTTGAGCTTTGCTTCTATGGACCCCATGTTGGCAGTAATCTGCTTGAGTTTTTCGGATGCTGTTTTGCTCTCTTTGGCCTTGTCTCTGAGTCCCTTCAGTTCATTGACCTTTCTTTCAACGGGCAGTATCGAAATCTCTGATGCTATCTGGTTGTATTCTGCAAGGCCCAGCATTGCGTCTATTTTGAGAGATTTTTCAGCAGTTGCGCCTATGAATAACGATGCTATCTGCCTGCCTTCAATGAACATCCTTGCATCGTAGGGAGGCATCTCTGCAAGGCTAGTATTGATTGTAGAGGCGGACTTGCGCTTCTTCCTGCGCTCAATAGTATGTGCCTGTCCGTTGGCCGTAGTGGCTTTTACCCACATGAAGTCTGAATCGACGTTGATCAAATCGTCCAAGGTAAGCCCTGCGGGGGCAGAGCCCGTAAGGCAGTAGAGTATAGAAAGCAGTTTTGAAGTTTTGCCACTTCCCATATCCCCAGAGAACACAGTGAGGTTGCTGAGGGCAAGGGACTCTTGTAGCAAGCCCCTGAAGCCTACGAGCTCTATTTTAGCAATTTTCAATCCTGCAGCGCCTCGTTGATTTTATCCTCTATGAGGTCTCTGATCTTTGATGTTGGGCTCTTGAGCAGCTTGGATGCTAGTTCGAAATCATCCTTGCTAAGTTTCTTCTTTAGGGCACCCTCTACAGAGCTCATAGGTTCAAGCTGACTCATTGTTGTGGCAATTAAGCGTTATATCGGAAACGAAATGACTTCTTGTCAACAGTAAAGCTCAAAGTTTAAACCCCTCACCGTTGGGGTTCACCTGCTCATTGACAATAGCATACAATGATATACTGAAGGCGAAGGAAGCTCTTGCAGATGTCACTAGAAAGACACCGCTAGACTTTTCTGCTACGTTCAGCACTCTTACTGGATCAAAAATCTATCTAAAATTAGAGAACCTGCAGAAGACGGGTTCATTCAAGGTAAGGGGTGCTTACAACAAACTTGCCAATCTGAAGAACGATGAAAAGAGGAGGGTAATTGCGGCATCGGCAGGGAACCACGCTCAGGGGGTAGCATTTGCAGCCTCAAAGCTAGGAATCCTTTGTACAATAGTCATGCCAGAAATGGCCTCACCTGCAAAGATCGCTGCAGTTTCTTCCTACGGGGCAAAGATAGTTTTGGCGGGTTCTACTTTCGATGAGTCACTTCCCAAAGCAATAGAGATAGCAAAGGATACTTCTGCTACGATGATACATCCATTCGATGATCCTTACGTTATAGCTGGCCAGGGAACCGTAGCTCTTGAATTACTGGAGGATCTGGAGAAGGTCGATGCTGTTGTAGCTCCAGTTGGAGGAGGGGGCCTGATTTCTGGTCTTGCTCTGGCAATGAAAGAGAAGCACCGCAATGTCAAGATCGTAGGTGTTCAGGCCGCTGCAGCTCCATCAATGGTAACTTCGGTGCAGAATGGCAAGATAACGAACATAACGATGGAGAGAACCATAGCTGATGGCATAGCAGTAAAGAATCCCGGCGAGTTGACTTTCAAGATCGTAAATGAGTATGTTGACAATCTGGTTACCGTTGATGACAACGAAATTGCAGAGGCCGTTTACCTTCTTTTGGAAAGAGGGAAGATAGTCGCGGAGCCTGCAGGTGCAGCCGCACTGGCAGCGTTATTGCATCATAAAACGGAGCTTGAAGGTAAGAAGGTTGCTGTGATTGTAAGCGGAGGGAATATCGATATGCCTCTGCTTGGGCAATTAATACAGAGGGGCCTTGCCAGGAGCGGTAGAATAGTAAGGATGGTAATCGAGTTATTCGACAGACCAGGTGCGTTGAAAGATTTGCTCACCATAATAGCGTCAAAGAATGCAAACGTGCTCGATGTTCAGCAGGACAGGTTGGGGCAGAAGATAGGCCTCGGTAAAGTCGATGTGCTGTTGAGCTTTGAAATAGCCAGAAGAGATCAGATAAAGGAGATTACGAAGGAACTGTCTAACCTAGGCTACGAGTACAGGATGCTCTAATCATCACTTCCTTTCCTTACCTTGACTGCGACTCCTCTCTTGATGGAAGTCATTAGCGAAGAGGGCAAAATAGCCCTGCCTACAGCAATTACTTCACCATGGGAATCTAGAATTACAACCTCAGAATTTGGCCTGATTAGCTCCCCTGCTGAAACTACGTGTTTTGCAAACACTGATCGTCCTCCTTTTGCAAATTCCTTCACTTCATCATTTATGGTGATACAATTGTCCTTGAACGAGCGATGCTTTGAAAGAATCTTTGCAGCGTAAATTGTCAATGCTATTGTCCCGTCAGGCCTGAAAGTTCCGAATAATTCGTCGTTATGATAAACGTGCTTTATCCTCTTGGTCTTCTTCGATATTTCAAAGCGGAAGCCTTTCTTGGGCAATGCAGAACTGATATTCTTTCCAAAAAGGTAGTCTATCGTCATCCTCAGTTTCGCTTCGTGTGCTTTCAACTCTTTATGGCTACGCAATAAGAGGGGAAAAAGGCTTCCCTACGCCTTATATCCTAGTCCTGCCTTTTGAACATTGAAAGGGCTGTGGACAAGATAGCACTGGTTGCAGCAGCCATTCTCGCTTCGATATGGGTAATCATGTGGCTAGACCTGCCCCCAGTACTGAATGCACCTCTCCCAGCAAGCCAGAAGGTTGTTGTAGCCATAGGCCAAAAAGAAGAGAAGCCTGTCATACTTTCAAATCAAGTTATACAGTCTGTCCCAGATCCCGAACTTGCAACTGTGAAGGACATAACTTCTACTCGCCTGAACTCTCGATCTAATGTTTCAAAATCTGTCGATATTGAACAGCCCGGATGGCTTAGAATAATTAAGAAAAGTGGCATGGAAAAACTTACTCAAAGAGTGAAGTTTGTCACGGCGCAGGACATTGCGAAGTTTCCAAAGCTGATAGAAGCCATTGCACTAGCTGATCTAAAGTATTCCAACAGAATAGCTGGAATTTACGAAAAGTCCGGAAACTTGACAGAAACTCTTGAAGTCGATGCCTCCCAGGCCAAGGATATCGTTGCGTTCATGGAGGGTAAGAAGGAAGTTTCGGAAGGGAAGCAGTACATTTGGACAATAATGTTCGGAGTGTCGATATATACAATCCAGATGACAGTTTCCCAGAGCGCCCCCGTATAGTGAAATCACTAAAGCAATAAGCATCTTCAGCAATGGGTAAGGTGCAGAAGAGTTGATTGGTTGAGCTGCGAAATCTGTGGCAATCCGATAAGAGGAGTGCCGCAAGTCGTTCTTGTTGATGGTGCTAAGCTCAGGGTCTGCAACAACGATGCGAAACTTGGCACTGCCATTAAAGAAACTGTGCGCCCGCAGGGCTTTGTGCCAAGGCCTGTCAATAGCCCTCTGTTTCCGAAGTTTGACATTATTGAAGAGGAGCTTGAACTGCGGGAGGATTTCGGCACGGCTATTAAAAGTGCAAGGGAGAAGATGGGCCTATCCCAAGACCAGCTTGCTGCCAAGATAAACGAAAGAGCGTCTTTGATTAGGCATTTGGAAACCGGGAAGATGAAGCCCGACGATGTCCTTGCCACAAAACTCGAAAGGTTCCTGAAGATCGACCTTTACGGTGCCGCTGACAGCGATCTAGAGGTCTAGCAAGTGCAGGAACGGAAAGCAGTTCTGCTAACCTATCCCGAGCCTTTTATTAGAGATGAATTTGTCGATCTCGCCCTAGCCGCTGAATATCATCCTTCATCAGTAAAAACAAGCAAGAATTTGGTATATTCGAAATATGGAGTCGGCGAAGGAAAGGCACTTGAAATCAAGGAACTTGTCAAGGACCTCGATGCCAGTGTTATTCTCATAGACGAAAAATTAAGATCGTCGCAGGAGTACAACCTTGCCAAGCTTGCTGGGGTTCAAGTGAAAGACAGGGAGAAACTAATTCTCGAAATTTTCAACAGGAGAGCTTCCTCTGCCGAAGCTAAACTGCAGGTGAAGCTTGCCGAACTGTCATACGAAATGTCAAGGGCGAAGGAGAAGGTGAAACTTGCAAAGAGTGGAGAGCAGCCGGGTTTCTTTGGTCTGGGCAAATACGAAGTTGACAGATATCAGAGGGATATTAGGAGAAGGGTTTCTACAGTAAATAGAAAACTTGAGGAAGCGAGGAAGAGGAGGGAATTGTACAGGGCGTCAAGAAAGAGGTTCGAATTCCCTATGGTTTCGCTTTCTGGCTATACTGGTGCTGGGAAGACCAGTTTGTTCAATCGCTTGACGCAGGAGAGCAAGACCACTGGCGAGGGCGTGTTTACAACGCTGAGCACATGCACAAGGGCTCTGCTGCTGAATTCCAAGAAGGTATTGCTTTCCGACACTGTAGGATTCATTAGCAGATTGCCTGCTTATATGATCGAAGCTTTCAAATCTACGCTTGAAGAGCTGACGTATTCTGACCTTGTTCTACTTGTTCTTGATGCGTCGCTGGTAACCGATGAGTTATCGATAAAACTGGAAAGCTGCGAGAAGACCCTTGCAGACCTTTCGGTTTCACCATCGCAGGTGCTTTACGTTTTGAATAAATCAGATTTGACAACTGCTGAAGAGGTTACGGAGAAGGTTGCTTTGCTACAATTGCATCCGGATAGAATGGTAAGAGTTTCTGCAAAGACCGGAGAGGGTCTTGAGGAACTCAAGAGCGTAGTGCTAAAGAACCTTGAGGTTTCGCCAATAGTCCTGAAGTAAATGCGAAAGATTTTCGTTTTAAGGATGGGCCATAGACTGCATAGAGACTTCAGGATTACTACCCATTGTGCTTTGGTTGCTAGGGCTTTTGGCGCTGATGGGATAATAATTTCTGGCGACAAAGATGATGACATCATAAAGAGCGTAGAGAAGATCAATGCTTCATGGGGAGGGAAATTCCAAGCTAGATATGACAAGAATTGGAAAAGCGTCATCAAAGATTGGAAGAAAAGAGGCTATGTAATTCTAACAACGATGTATGGTATTAATTTACCAGATGCAGAAAAGATTATCAAAAAAGATTCTGCAGGAAAAGACATTCTGATCGTTGTTGGCTCCGAAAAGATGCCCTCCGAGATTTTCCATATTACTAATCTTAACGTCGCTGTTACAAATCAGCCCCATTCGGAAGTTTCTGCTATTGCCATGATTCTTGACAGGATATATGCAGGTACGGAATTAAGAAGGAATTTTAGAAATGCCAAGATGAAGATTAAGCCTCAAGAAAAAGGTAAGAGGGTTGTGTCTGTTTAGCAGACACATTTGTATATTGCGAGAGGTTTATACCTTCTTCAGGAGTGCGACGACAAGATCTTCAGGCTTCTTGTATGTTCCTTTCGGCAGGTTCTTGGCGAACCATTCTGCATCTTCCTTTGGAACATCCATAAAGTTGTTGCATGCTGCTACCGCTTCGTCTCTTGTTGCTGGATATTCGATATGGTTCTTCAGATGATCTAGAGCAGTTTGTATAACGCCCATAGGCACGACTTTGTTGTTCTATTATTTATACCATTTCCAAAATTAGGAAATGGATTACAAGTTCAGAAGTTCTCTGTTAGTGGTTTGCTTTGAGTTTTATTTTGAGTTCATCGAGAGTGAGAAACTTGCTGTAGTCTTTCTTTCTAATATCTGATAAAACTTCTTTGTACAGCTTTCTCTGCTGGGGAGTAAGGTCTTCTTCTGTTATAGGCTCTATCTTGATTAGACCCATAACTAGCCTCTCCAGTACATCAAGCCTGTTCCTGATTTCTTTTACCTCATTTTCAATGTGTGCCTCCAACCTATTCACTTGTATATCTTGCTCCTTGTATCGGCATCGAAAACATAGATAGTATTTCTTTCAGATATAAATAAGATTCTGTAGCTGCCTATTCTTACTCTAAACATATTTTTGGAACCTTTCATCTTCTTGATGTCCAACGATGTGGAAGGAAGAGCTGATAATAGCTCTATTGCGCTAAGAAGTTCCTGTTGCACCTCTTTCGGGAAGCCTGAAATCTTCTTTAGACCTCCTTTCTTACTGAAACTTGCATTCTGAACTCTTGATAGCTAGATGATTGGTATATGACTGCTTGCCATTCATCATGCCATTTATGACAAGGCAAGAATTTATTTGAATATAGCTAAAATTAATGAAAGCGACGATAGATGTCTAGTATCACAAGCGTCTTTGAGGCGGAAACCAGAGGTAAAAGAGGAGGAGGAGGACAGAACTACAAGTAGAATATTCGGTCTGCTGGACTCTCTCCGGCTATGTGGAAAACAAGGACGAAAAATTCGTGAACCTTATCGGCGATCTTCAAGAGCAGTTTGAAAGAGAAAAACTGGGTTTTACCTTGAGTATGAATCAGACTAAGACAGACTTAGCAGATGTTAGAAATGGTTTACAGATATTTCGCTATTTTGACTATAAAGGTATAGGCAAAAAGAAGACTGTCGAATTATGGGTCGGCTTTAACACTACAATCTGGAGGTCCGGGATTTGGGTGGATTGTCACATTAAGCCAAATACACCGAATGATATAATTAAGAAATTTATCAGAGCTTCCTACTACCTATCATACTATAGGCAAGGACCGTCCTATGAGAGGACTATCCAAAAAGTAGGCCGCGTATGGTTAAAGAATCTTAAGAAATCAAAAAATGGTTGATCTAAAGGTCTTAGAGGAAGATGATGCGGTTACCAAAATAGCCAACGCATTTAAAGAGATTGGAGGCGTGCTTGGTGGACGTAATCTGCAACGCTACATAATTAGTGGTAATGCTGCAACATAGGCGGACAATAGAAAGAACCAAATTCACTTAATAATCTGAGCAATAGCGTCGCCTACTTCCTTAGTGTTTGCTTTGCCTCCAAGCTCTGGCGTCTTTACCCCCTTCTTCAGGGCTGCAACTACTGCCCCCTCAACTTCTTCAGCAGCCCTTACGCATCTAGTATCCTTCTTCGACATTGCCAGCCATTCAAGCATCATCTTAACAGACAGTATAGTTGCTATGGGATTCGCTATTCCCTTCCCGGTAATGTCTGGTGCAGCCCCATGAACGGGCTCAAAAAGAGCCTTCTTATCCCCAATATTTGCAGAAGGAGCTAACCCTAAACCTCCGACCACTTGTGCAGCTTCATCTGATAAAATGTCGCCGAACATATTCATAGTCAGTATGACATCAAAATCCTGCGGATTCCTTATCAGGTTCATTGCGCAAGCATCGACGTACATGTCCTTGAAAGTTATCCCTCGATGCCTCTGGGAAACTTCCCTCGAAACCTTGGCAAACAAGCCACAGGTCTTCCTCATGACATTCGCTTTATGGACTGCAACGACACTCTTCCTCCTTAAAGTAGCCATCTTGAAAGCATACTCAGCAATTCTCTCCGAAGCCCTCCTGCTGATCACTCTAACAGCGATGGCAGAATCGCCCATATCAGCCTCTATTCCCCGATAAAGATCCTCTGTATTTTCTCTAACAATTACCAGATCGACATCAGGCCTCAATGCTTTGATCGTAGGATAAGATTTGGCAGGCCTTATGTTTGCATACAGATCAAACATCTGCCTCAATTTAACAATAACATCCATAGCAGACTCTCCAACCGGACCTTTCAAACAGGCATCGCTATCCCTGACTGCAGAGATCGTATCCTTCGGAAGTGCTTCTCCTCTTTTTTTCAGCATGATATCGCCTGCAGGTGCATCGACAATCTCAAAATCAAGAGAGAATTTTACAGAAATAGCATCCAAAACTGCCAGAGCTGCTTGAGAAACTTCTGGCCCGATGCCGTCCCCTTTCATTAAAGCGATAGAATACTTCCTCATCAAAATCGCCTAAAACAGGGTGCAATAATAACTTAAGCTGACGAGTTAAGTACTCTACTACTATGCTCTACTAACCAAATTCCATTGCACAACTTGACAGAGGCAAAATTAACACCACTTCATCATTAACAACATTAACAGCTTGCTTCATGTAGCAATCCCCCGTAATAGTTTTGCAGGAGGAGCGTATTCGTTAGTAACTTTTTTGAGTTCATATTGCAAGGGGGGTAGGGGATATACACAGACAAGGAACAGCATCTTTTACTATCTACTCTAATACTATAGTACTCTACTATTGTTTCTTTACATTGTAACCCTCCTCCCGTCGTTG
>Ga0209002_10003995_pt1 | contig 11681 bp, 12 predicted proteins | sample Rifsed16ft2_FD_184010 | JGI IMG/M metagenome (GOLD analysis project Ga0209002, IMG submission 184010) | Soil microbial communities from Rifle, Colorado, USA - sediment 16ft 2 (version 2) | ecosystem: Environmental > Terrestrial > Deep subsurface > Rock core/Sediment | place: Rifle, Colorado...
TTTAATGCATTGTTCAGTTGTTCTTCATTTATTGTCCCGCTTGCTAAAAGTATTTCCCCGATCTTCGGTAATTCATTTTTATCTTTATGCAGGGATTCTGAACATAAAAACATCTCTATCTTCTGCAGGATCGGTTTGATGTCAACAGGATCACAACCCGGGTATTTGCTTAGCTCATTCTCAGTAAGACCAAATTTGTCTTTTAGAGACCATGGCAGATCTGACCTCATCTTTTTTACTGCATCCACAACCTCGAGGATAAGATCAATAAAACCCTGGGTTACCGGGGCCTTTCTGTTTCTTGCGTTGTCAAGCATGGTTTCGACTGTATGACACAGACGTCCCATATCTTTTATGCCAAGATAACCGCAGTTCCCCTTTATGGTATGGAAAGGCCGGAATATATCATTTACAATATCGAGATTAGTGATGTTCTTTTCAAGACGCAGAATAGAAGACTCAATGTCTTCAAGCAATGAGCCTGATTCTTCCATAAAATCGAGGAATATATTCTTTAATCCTGACATTGTCCTGAGTGATTCCGGTATATCAATGCCATCATTATTACTTATATCCCCCGGCTCCATTCCCCAGTCGTCGGGGGTGGTCTTCTTATCTCCCTGTTCCGGCATGATATACGAAGTTATGTCATCTTCTGTCAGCTTATGCAGGGTTATGTCACCTACAGCAGAGGCGAATTCGCATACATCATTTATATATTGACTCTCGACTTCACTTGAGTAGATCAGCCATATGTCGTCAAAATAGAGCATTGCTGAATTAATCTCAGCAATGGAAGGCAGGTGCTCATCCGAACACCTGATATATAGTATTTCACCCCCGGCAGACAGATTTTTCAAAAGAATGAGAGGGTCAATGCCTTTGTAGAAGCAATATTTGTTCAGGGCAATTGATATCTGATATGTTTTCTTATTGTCTCTGAATCTTTCATTGATTATATTTTTATGCTGCGGGGTCAGACTCAGCAGTAATATCCTGTTTACACCCGGGTCGCGCAGGGTGTTTACCTGAATTTGTTGTGCTTCTTTCTTCGGCAGAAGGGTGCGGATCTGTTTTACAGTACCTTCATATTCAGTGGAAGGATCAGCACCTGACTGGATGGATGAGAGCATATCCTTTATCTGGTCAAGTCCGACAAAGAGGGTGTCAATCATCTTCTCAGAGCTGACTTCTCCGGCATCCTCTTTCCTCATAAAATCGAGGAGGTCTTCACATGCGTGGGCCAGTCTCTCAACTGAGTGGAATTCGAATATGCCGGATGAACCTTTGAGGGTATGCATATTGCGGAACACACCATCAATGGTCTCTCTGTCGCCGGGATTGTTTTCAAGCTGCAGAAGGAGTTCATCCAGGTTGTTAAGGATGTCATCTGCCTCCTGATAGAATGTCTCTTTTAATTTGTCTATGTCTTCCATTAAGGGCATACCTTCTTTAAAACTGCTATGAGTTGTTCAGGTTTGAAAGGTTTTATAATCCACCCTGTAGCGCCTGCGTTTTTCCCTTCCTCTTTCTTTTCAGGCTGTGACTCTGTTGTCAGGACAATAATCGGTGTAAATTTGTGCGATGCAAGCTTCCTGACCTCCTGTATCAGCCTGATACCATCCATATTGGGCATGTTAATGTCGGTTACAATAACATGATATTTGTTTCCATTAAGTTTGCTGATGGCATCCATTCCGTCGTTTGCAAGTGTCACACTGTATCCCTCTTTTTCGAGGGTCGTGGAAATGGTTTGCCTCATAGTGACTGAGTCATCTACTGCGAGGATATTTTTAGACATGATAAAATTCCCCTTTCCATTACTCGATCTTAAATAATCTGTCTAACATCAGCGTTTCGAACACCTCTTTTACATGGCCTTTCAGAGAGCATACCTTCAGTTCTCCATCCACATCCTTGAATTTCTTGTAGAAGAGAAGCAGTTTTCCTATTCCGTAACTGTTAATGCTTTCTACAAGGCCCATATCTATGACTGCATGTTTTTTGCCTGATGTCAGTATTTCACTCAGTGAATCCCGTAAAGCCTTTGCAGCCTGTTCGTTGTCAAGGTCACCATGTACCACTATGACCGTTCTGCCGCTGTTTTCTTTAATACTGCACTGCATGGTTGTCCCTCCTTTTTGTCAGAACAATTCAACATTGTCTCCTATTTCACTGCCGTTCTTTGATGATGTTGATGCCCCGACTGTTGCCAGTTCTTGTTCTGGATTGGATTGATTCAAGCCAGCCAGAGCAACCCTTTCGGTATCAACCGTATATATCTTTTTCAGATCATTATATAAATCAATCTTAGCCTTATCTTTGTGCGGTATAACATCGTTTCCCGCATTCTGTGATGGCACATAATGGCTGTTGTCTGCAGTTAACTCATCCCTGACGTTGTTTATAACAAGATTGGCCTGGATTAGCTTGTCTTTCAGCTTCTGTAATGGTTCTGCGACATGCTCGATTTCCTGCCTCGTTATATCCTGGAACTGTAATGCATACAGGGCATTTTCAATATCTCCTGTTATAACATTGTAGCTGTTGGTGAGTGTCTGCATTGCATCGGAAATATTGGTTATAGAGTCACGGAATTTGACTATTACGTCCCGCAGCAGCATGTCTGAGGACTCTATTTGCTTAATGTCCGTACTTATCCTGTCCCTCATGTGTTTATTTATTTTGTTGATGGTATCTCTCGATGATGTTGCTATCTTCTTGATATTCACCGATGTTTCCGTTGATTTGTTGGCAAGTTTTCTTACCTCATCGGCTACTACAGCGAAGCCACGGCCATGCTCTCCGGCCCTTGCAGCCTCAATGGCAGCGTTAAGCGCAAGCAGATTTGTCTGGTCGGCAATATATTCAATTTCACTTACAAATTTGGAAATACCATCAAAATTCTGTAAGATTGTATGAAGTTCTTCAAGAAACGCCTTGCTCATCTCTGACATCTCATTGAGTACTTTCAGTACATTTGCAGTTGCGTCCTCAGAGGTTTTTATTATTTTGTGCACGTATGATTGATCAAAATCATCACTTTTGGGGGCAATAAAGTAATTTACCACTGTGTTTGCCTCACATGCCCCTTCTTTGGCCTTCTCTATGATCTTTTTGAATGCATCTCCTATCTCGATGGCTGCGGACTCTGTCTGAACAGTAATATTATTCAGGATATTAATCAGCAGCGGGATCAGTTCAGCTCCGTATTTGCTCGTATCCTGGAGGGGTTGTAGAAATACAGTGGTGTCTGTCTCGTGTTTGTGTTTTAAATTCTCTGCAGGCGCTGTCATTTTATTAATCAACGTAATTATTAAAATATATGAGACTATCCCTGAGATCAGCGATATAAATATTCCACCTGCTGATAACCATCCGGTTAATCCTGTGAGAGATATTATGAGGCCGGGAAGTATTGCTATGAGTGTTATAAATACCTTCATCGCTCTATAGAGAATAACCAAACAGCGCCAGATTCCTTATTACACTGTCGCTGATATTCAGTACCTTGAAGCTGTTAATGCTTTTCCCTGAGGATAATAATATCTGTATTATTGGGGTGGAGATGCTGTCTACGTGATGCAGATCTACAATGACGGATCCGTCATTTTCTTTTGCAGCTGAAGATATATATTCTTTGAGAATTGGAGCATCATATATATCCAGTTCATTCTGCAGGATCAAAATCGTATTACCAGCGATTTCATACTTCATTATCCCCTCCAATACCGTATTAACGGTATTGTATATCGGCTAATGAATTGCTTCCTTTAGAGTAAACTTTTTACCATTATTATTTCATTCCCTTTTTCATTAAATGAAACCTCATCCATATACATCTTTATCAATGCAATACCGCGGCCGCTGTATTTTATGAGATTATGAGATGCGGTTGGATCTTCTATATTCATGTAGTCAAAGCCGCCGCCCTCGTCTTTGATATGATATGTTATCCTGTTATCACTTACCTGATATCCGGCCATTATGCTCCTGTTTCCATATTCAGGATCAGCCAGTCTTTCTTTTTTGATTAATTCATAAGCAGCTTCATCACAATTTATATTCTTACATCTGGAGTTTATCTCCAGGTTGCCATGGTCAATGGCATTCATTAATGCTTCATAAATGGCTAACTGTATTCTCTTCATTAACATGGAATCATTACACCCCTTGTCTTTCAATGGGTTTATTAATAACCTGGCTGCCTGGTCTATATCAATATTTGAAGTTGTCCAGCCATAATAATACGAGTCTGTCATTTCGAGACATAATATGGTGAGGTCATCTTCATATTCTTTGTTACCACTGAATAGCTCTAACTCCCGGACAATTCCGGCTGTCAAACTGCCTGCGTTAATTTCATCTGAATACCTCTTGATGATATTAATTAATCCGCTTGATCCTAATTTCAGGCCATGCCTGTCTTTCATCTCAGGCAACCCGTCGGTATAATAGATAATGCGATCACCGGGGTATAGCTTTACCACGTTATTTGTGTATGATGTATCACTGCTGAAGCCGAGGCATAATCCCCTGCTTTCTATATATGAAACCCGGTGTCCTTCTTTACGCATAATTACTGCCTTTGGATGACCGGCTGATGAAATGTACAGCAGTTTATTGTTTACATCAATTATTGAATATAAGGCAGTAATAAAATCACCATCATTGACGTATTGCATTATTCGTTTATTAATCTTCTCAAGAAATTTAAACGGGTAAATATCTGATGTTGTCTTCTTTATTTCTTCTTCCACTACCGCCCTTAATGTCATTTTTAATGTGATATTGAGAAAGGCTGCGGGTACTCCGTGACCTGAGACATCGCTTATGAAAACACCTGTTTTCCCGTTTCCAAGGGGAATAATATCAAATAAATCACCGCCAACCTTATCTATAGGCTTATAGAAGGAACTGATGTATAGTCCATCAATCTCTCTTACATCAAGGGGGAGCAGATTGAGCTGAAACCGCCTTGCCATGTCGAGGTTTGCCTCAAGCTCTGTATTACGCTGAATAAGCAGTTGATTCTTATTCTCGATTTCTTCCTGTAAATGCCTCAGTCGTAGCTGTGTATTTATCCTTGCGACAAGTTCATCAACGTCGAATGGCTTGGTAATATAATCATCTGCCAATGCTTTGAATGCTTTGACTTTCGTCTCTGTATCATTTTTACCTGACAGCAGGATTACAGGCAGGTTCAGACAGCCGTCAATAGTCTTCAGGGCTTTTACCAGCTCAATACCGTCCATTCCCTCCATCACGATATCTGATACAAGAAGGTCATAGTGATTCTTCTTTAATTCTTCCAGTGCTGTTTCCGCGGTATTTGCTGAAAAAACATCATAGCCGTTATCTTCAAGCAATCCGGATAGTATCCTTTGCATAACCGGATCGTCATCAGCTATTATGATTTTTACTTTATTAATCACTCCACCTTCAGGTTAGCGAATGGATTAGGGAAGTATTCTTCACTGCCGGCAGGTTTATCATTCAAAACAACGATCTCAACTCTACGGTTTTTACTGCGTCCTTCTTCCGTTTCGTTTTCTGCAATTGGACGGTACTCACCATAGCCTATAGCGGTTAATCCTGATGGTTTCAGTCCCATATCCACAAATCTGCGTACTATACTGGTTGCCCTTGATGATGAGAGTTCCCAGTTAGACGGATAGAGCGGGCTGTTAATCGGAATGTTGTCGGTGTGGCCTTCGATTTGTATGTTTCTTTTGATGCCTGTGAGAATACCTGCCAGGCTGTCAATTGCCTCTACAGCCTCACTTTTAATCTCTGCCTTTCCTGAATCAAAAAGCGCCGTATCTGTGATCCTGATAACGATGCCCCTGCTGTTCTGAAAGACTACGAGCTTGTTGCTCTGTTCGAATGCCTTCATTACGCCTTTTATAGCGGCTATGTATTCTACTTTTCCTGTCTGCCTGCTCTCTGAGGATATTTTTGGTCCAACTTCAATTTTCTTTGCAACCATGTTTGATGGGTTGAAGGCGGCCTGTGCTGATTCGCTTACAGCCCTGTATTTGCCCTCGTTTACTGATGACGTTGAGTACATTACTACGAAAAAGGCGAAGAGCAGTGTGATGAAATCGGCATATGATACGAGCCACCGTTCATGGTTTTCATGTTCTTCATGTTTTTTCTTTGACATGAGACTCCATTTCTAACTTGCCCGGGGTTTTACTTCTTGGCCTGTTTGCTGTTTGATTTTTCAATAAAACCCTCTAACTTTTCTCTGAGCAGCCGCGGGTTCTCTCCTGTTGCTATTCCGATAAGTCCTTCTATGGCAAGTTCTTTTATAAGTGTCTTGCTTTTTATCTTAATCTTTATATTTCCGGCCAATGGCAGGAAGAGCAGATTGGCTGATCCAACGCCATAGACTGTGGCGACGAATGCTGTAGCTATACCGCCGCCGAGTTTACTTGGGTCTGCCAGGTTCTCCATAACATGAATTAATCCAAGCACTGCCCCAAGGATGCCTACAGTAGGTGCAAAGCCGCCGGCTGTCTCAAAGACCTTTGCGGAAAGCATCTCGCGCTCTTCCTGGTATGACATCTCAATCTCTAATATCTTCTTCAGGGTTTCCGGCTCGGTACCATCAATTACATACTGCAGTCCTTTGCCGAGAAATGGGTCCTTGACATCTTTTACTCTTGATTCGAGCGCAAGGATACCTTCTTTTCTCGCAACCTGTGCAAAGTTCTCAAGTTGAGTTATGAAGCCTTCATAATCTGTTTTTCCCGGGAATACAGCCCCTATGGCAAGTTTAAATGCCATTAGAAAGGGTTTCATAGGATAGTTGACCATTACTGCCCCAAAGGTACCTCCGAACACGATCAGAAAGGCTGTAAACTGCAGGATGGACCCTACATGCCCTCCTTCCAATGCCTGGCCGATGAGGATGGCAGCTATACTAAAGACAATACCTATTGGGATAAGAATATCCATTTTCTACTTATACCTTTAATCCCCTGATTCTACAAAAATAGACGGCACTAAATATTGATTATCGCGTGCCGCGTCATAAACCCGGCATGTCTGGCACTTCCTGTTGTTCATAACACAGCATCCGGGCAGTTTATCAAGTGACCAGCAGACAGATTTCGAATCCAGATAAACCTCACAAATATTTCTGAGTTCCGCAGGGCATTTAAGTACTTTCCAGCAGGGGGTGGTCAGAAGCAGCCTCCGGATCCCCTCATAGTTAAGTCCTTCCTTGTGTATCAGATGCCAGATGTGAGTGATCCATTTTATCTCCGCCTGTGTGAAGAGACGATGATTGTTTTTAGAGTCTCTGTGAGTTCGCAGAAGGCCCTGACGTTCATATTCACGAATGGTTCCTGATGAGACACCGGTAAGCGTGGATGCGACGCGAATAGTGTATACCGGCTGTATATCAGTTTCCTGTGACATGATGGCGTAAAAATTATCGGTTTTGGTGAAAGGGACTTTAGATAAGTACCTGAAGGTATTATGCGAAGATAACTGACAGGTATCTTGAGATGAATGTCACAAGGAAGCGATGCATCATACAGGCAAATATGATTATATTGCCCGGCAAAAAATACCTGGTGTTCCTGGCCCCGGTACCTTGTGTTAAGTTAAGTGTGATCCATAACTATTTGATTATATGGAAATATAATCTGTAATGATTGTTAGCTTCCGCATGGCACATTGATTGCTAACTATCAGAACTCAGGTTTGGAAAATGTTGCAGGGGAGGTTTTATGAACAAGGGGATTTATCCGGCGCTTTCAGGCGGTGTAGCTTACGAAAAGCTCCTTTCTATAATTGCCAACAATGTTGCCAATATTAATACGGCAGGGTATAAGGCAGACAGGCCTGTCTTCAAGGTTGATGTACCTGACAATATTAATGTGACCACATTGCCTTATCCTGTAAGTGATAAGTTTTATACAGAGATAGACAGCGTGTTTACTGATTTTAATACAGGTGTTATACGTCAGACCGGAAATGTTCTGGACCTTGCCATTGAGGGAGACGGCTTTTTTGTCATTGATACGCCGGATGGGCCCCGTTATACGAGGAGTGGTAACTTTGTTCTTGATGCATCAAATGCACTTACTACTGTTGATGGGCACATGGTCATGGGTGAAGGAGGACCTGTTATTCTGGAAGAAGGCAGGATAGCTGTTGATGCTGAAGGCCGGGTATCGGTTGATGGAAGTGAGATAAATAAAATTAAGGTTGTAGACTTCGGGAAGCCATACCTGCTGCAGAAAGATCAGAATAATATGTTTTCAGGTTCAGGGGAGGAGACTGCGTCGGGATATAAAGTCCTGCAGGGCGCTGTTGAACTTTCAAATGTTAATTCTGTGAAAGAGATGGCGGCTATGATAAGTGTATTAAGGGGTTATGAGTCTTATCAGAAAGTGATGACTACCCTGGATGAGGCATCGGCTAAGGCTAATGAGGTGGGAAGAGTATAAAAGGAGGGGATTATGCTGCGTGCATTATATATTTCAGCAACAGGTATGGAGGCGCAACAACTTAATATTGATGTAATCTCGAATAACCTTGCAAACGTTAATACTGCAGGGTTTAAAAAGAGCAGGGGGGATTTTCAGGATCTCTTATATCAGACTGTGCGGATGGCGGGTGCGCCGTCAGGCTCAGGGACTCAGGTGCCTGCAGGCATACAGATTGGATCCGGTGTTCGTCCTGCAACGGTTCAGAAAATATTTACCCAGGGCGATTTTCAGAACACTCAGAATGCACTTGATCTTGCTATTGAAGGTGAAGGATTTTTCCAGGTCTCAATGCCGGATGGCGCTATAGGATATACGAGGGGTGGTTCATTCAAGAAAGACAGCAGTGGAAGGATGGTAACATCAGACGGGTATACGGTGGAGCCTTCCATTACCATTCCTTCAGATGCCATAAATATCTCTGTCAGTGCGAATGGAACAATATCCGTATTGCAGGCCGGAAATCCAACACCGGTAGAAATAGGGACTATGCAGCTTGCAAGATTTTCAAATCCGTCAGGGCTTAATTCTCTCGGAAGGAATTTATTTATCCCGACGGCCGCATCAGGAGAGGCACAGACAGGCGGGCCTGGAGATGCAGGATTTGGAACAATTGCCCAGGGGTTCCTTGAGGCGTCTAATGTGAATATCGCCGAAGAGCTCGTTAATATGATAATAGGACAGCGTGCCTATGAGATTAACTCCAAGGCTATTCAGACGGCGGATGAGATGATGCGTACGGCGAATGAGGTGAAGAGATAAAGACTATATGATTATTAAAATCCCCCTTATTCCCCCTTTTTCAAAGGGGCAAATAAGATCCTCCCCTTTGGAAAAGGGAGAAATTAGTTTCCCCCCTTTTGAAAAGGGGGGCAGGGGGGATTTGAGAAGGGGGAATCAGGATGAATAATAAATACATTTTAGTCTTAATTGTTTTTTTGCTGAAAATCATATTGACTGGTTATGGTACTGCCTGTGCTGCAGACGCAGATAATATCCTGCCGTCAGCAGACGTGGCGAAGATTATAAAGGAGTATGTAATCCGGAATACTCCGTGGACAGAGGAGCAGGTAAATATAAAGAATGTCAACATTTCCAACAAGATACTTCTTCCGGAAAAATGGGACTATTATATTGCAGCAGCCCCGGCGTCTTCCATGTTAGGAAGATCATCATTTCTGCTTGATATCACCGGCATAGACAATTCAGTCCAGTCTTCATGGGTTACTGCAGAGATTGAGGTGTGGGTAGATGTTGTCCTTGCGTCTAAACCTCTTAAGGAAAGACAGATGGTTGGAGCAGATGACATTTATATTGGCAGAAAAGACCTCTCAAGGCTGCCGGCAGGCTATATTGACGATATCAAGCGTGTCTCCGGAAAAAGGGTTAAAAGGTTTGTGGGGGCAAATTCAATATTAACAGAAAATATATTGGAGGAGCCGCCTTTGTTTAAGAGGGGAGATAAGGTGTTCATCGTTGCAGAGTCAGATGCGCTTAGGGTATCTGCTATCGGTGTGGCAGGTGAAGACGGGTACAGGGGGAGGCCTGTAAGGATTACCAATATGCAGTCTAAGAAAGAGGTTATTGGTGAGGTTGATGATAATGGTACAGTAAGTGTTAAATGGTAATAAGGAGATACGATGAAATATTTAATAATTATTGCGTGGCTTGTAATTACTATGTCTCCTGTGTATGCTGCAAATGACGGGTCACTCTGGTCCGAAGAGAGACAGAATGGATTTTATTTTGGTGATCTGAAGGCTCGTAATGTTGGTGATGTAGTTACAGTGCGTATAGTTGAAAGCTCCAGGGGTAACAAGAACGCATCAACTAAAACGGAAAAGGATTCAAGCCTGTCAACCTCAATCTCGGCGTTTTTCGGCATGTCATCTGATAAATTATCTCAGGCTGGTGTAGGTGCAGAGGCCAGTGAAAAACATGATGGTTCAGGCTCGACTTCGAGAAGCAGTGACCTTACTGCTGTCCTCACAGCAAAGGTAATAGACAGACTGCCTAACGGAAATCTCGTTATAGACGGCAGGCGGGAGGTCATAGTAAACAATGAGACACAGCTTATATCTCTAAGCGGTACTGTCAGGCCGGAAGATATAGGCCCGGGCAATACGGTGTTGTCTACCTATATATCTGACGCAAGGATAACCTATACAGGAGACGGAGTAATAGGAGATAAGCAGAGGGTCGGGTGGTTTGTGAGGATTATGGATAAGGTATGGCCGTTTTAGGTATAATTTTATGAAAATAATTAGTCAAATATCAACATTAATTATTGCTTTATCAATAATACTTATCATGTCAGTACCTCTGCAGGCAGCTCGTGTAAAAGACATAGCTACTGTCGGCGGGGTCAGGGACAATCAATTGATGGGATATGGATTGATAATGGGGCTTAATGGAACGGGTGATAAGAAGGGGACGGAGTTTACAATCCGCAGTGTGACGTCAATGTTGACCAAGATGGGTATCACAATTGACCCATCTGCTGTTAGTGTTAAGAATGTAGCGGCGGTTATGGTTACTGCAAAACTCCCGCCATTTGCGAAAAAGGGAAGCCGAATGGATGTGATAGTTTCATCCATTGGTGATTCAACCAGTCTTCAGGGCGGGACTCTGCTGTTTACTCCTCTTAAAGGCGCAAATCAGTTGGTATATGCAATAGCCCAGGGACCAGTTTCTCTTGGTGGTTATGTTGGAGGAGGCGGCGGCGACAGTGTCCAGAAAAACCATTCAACCGTCGGCAGGATTGCAGATGGCGCTATCATTGAACGGGAAGTGGAAATGGATCTGAACAGCAGAAAGGATCTTACCATTACCCTGCGAAACCACGACTTCAGTACGGCTGTAAGACTTGCTGATATTGTGAATCAGAATCTTAAGCAGGGGATAGCTCATCCTAAGGATGCAGGTACAGTTGTTATTACAATTCCACCGGAATTCGAGAATAAGGCTATTGAGCTTATTGCAGCCATTGAAAATCTTGATGTCAGGGTAGATTCCCCTGCCAGGATAATCCTGAATGAACGTACAGGTACAGTCGTCATGGGAGAAAATGTGCGTATATCAACAGTAGCTATTTCCCATGGCAGCCTCACTATCCAGGTTAAGACGCAGTTGGACGTATCACAGCCAGGGCCTTTCTCAAAGGGGGAGACTGTTGTC
>Ga0209002_10003997_pt1 | contig 11680 bp, 9 predicted proteins | sample Rifsed16ft2_FD_184010 | JGI IMG/M metagenome (GOLD analysis project Ga0209002, IMG submission 184010) | Soil microbial communities from Rifle, Colorado, USA - sediment 16ft 2 (version 2) | ecosystem: Environmental > Terrestrial > Deep subsurface > Rock core/Sediment | place: Rifle, Colorado...
CGCCAAGTCTTTGGCCGCATCCAACGCTCGCCGCTGTTCAAACCCATCGATGAAAAGCCGATGTGGTCTGTGGTGTGCTTCTATATTCAAAAGGGATTCCGCCGTAAGGGCATTGGAAAGAAGCTGCTCTCCGCAGCAGAGGATTTTGCGCGCGCCCGAGGCGCACAGATCCTGGAAGCCTATCCTATCGATACGAAAGGGGGGAAGTCTCCCCTTGGTGATGCCGCGATCTTTTGGGGTACCCAGGCATTGTTCGAGCAAGCGGGATTCAAAGTCGTGGCGCGCAGCAAAGAACGCCGGCCAATGATGCGCAAAAAACTTTGGGGTGTTTCCTGAGACAATCCCTAAAAAAACTAGAGGCTGGGTTACCAGCCTCTAGTTAGTTAACAAACTGAAATTCGCTACTCCACTGTCACGCTTTTGGCCAGGTTGCGCGGTTGGTCCACATCCAGGCCGCGCAGGACAGCAATATGGTAGGCCAGCATTTGCAGGGGGATCACTGTGATCGCCGGGCTCAGCATCCAGGGCGTCTGAGGTACCCACAACACGTGATCGGCCAGCGGCGGGATCAGCTCATCGCCTTCCGTGGCCACAGCAATCACCTTGCCACCACGTGCCTTGGCTTGTTCGATCTGGCTGAGCATTTTCTCGTACCAGGGATCGTGCGGGGCAATGGCTATCACCGGCATATCGGGGTCGATCAGCGCAATTGGGCCATGCTTCATTTCCCCGGCAGGGTAACCTTCGGCGTGGATATAGGAGATCTCTTTCAGCTTCAAAGCGCCTTCATACGCTGTGGCGGTGTTTATGCCCCGGCCAAGGTAAAGGCAATGGTTCACATCCTTAAGCACTTCAGCTACCGCCTTGACTTCGTCTTCACGATCCAGGCAGGCTGAAGCCCAGTCTGGAACACGGCGCAGCTCTGCCACCAGGCTATGGCGGTCGTCTTCGCTTAGTACGCCGCGCAGGTCAGCCAGCAGAATGGCCAGCATGTAAAGGTCTACCAAGGGCGCGGTGTAGGCTTTAGTGGAAGCCACGCCGATCTCCGGACCGGACTGCATCGAGATGTACCCATCGGCAATGCGCATGGCTTGCGAGCCAATAACATTAATGATGGCCCAAAGCGTTGCGCCACGCTTCTTCCCTTCTGCCATTGCCGCCAGGGTATCGGCTGTCTCGCCCGATTGGCTAATGGCAAGGACCACGCTCTTATCATTCACCAGGGGGTCCCTATAGCGAAACTCGGAAGCGATGTCGAATTCAACAGGCACGCGGGCGATGCGCTCGATCAAGGTTTTGCCCACCATGCCGGAATAACCAGCGGTGCCACAGGCGATGATAAAGATCTTCTCGATGGCGCGAGCCTTCTTTTCGTCCAGGTTTAGATCGGGAAGGAGAATACGGCCGCGTTTAAAGTCAACGCGTCCGGCGATGGTATCGGTGAGCGACCGCACCTGCTCGTGGATCTCTTTTTGCATGAAGTGACGGTAGGCCCCTTTTTCAGCCGCCACCGGGTCCCAGGCTACGCTGTGCACCTCAAAGTCGAGCGCCTGGCCGTCCAGATTCTGCAAAGTGAGGCCATTGCGCGTCACAACGGCGATCTGCCCAGATTCGAGGAAGACGACATCGCGGGTGTGTTCAACAATGGCGGGCAGATCGGAAGCCAGATACATTTCGCCCCGGCCAAAGCCAACCACCACCCCGCCGGCGTTGCCGATGCGGGCAGCTACGATGCGGTCAGGCTGCCGCGAGCTAAACATCACCACGCCATGGTGGCCGTGCAGGTGGTTCAAAGCCCGGCGAGCCGCCTCCTCCAGGTCGACATCCAGCGAGAGGTAGCGCTCAACTAAATGCACGATGATCTCTGTGTCTGTGTCAGACTTGAACTCGATACCCTCGGCTTGGAGCTCCTCTTTCAGTTCCAGGTAATTTTCCACAATGCCATTGTGGACTAAAACCACTTCCCCCGTGGCTCCCATATGCGGATGGGCGTTGCGCGTGCTGGGGACCCCATGGGTCGCCCAGCGGGTGTGCCCGATACCTAATTTGCCCTCTACCGGTTCTTTTTCGACCAGCGAGTACAGGCGACCCAATTTGCCGGCCTCGCGTCGCACTTCAATGTGCGCGTTTTGCAACACGGCGATGCCAGCCGAGTCGTAACCGCGATATTCGAGGCGCTTTAAGCCATTGAGAATGAGCGGAGTAGCATTCCGCTCACCGATATATCCAACGATGCCACACATGCTGAAGTTCCTCCTGAGTTTGGACTGGCCAAACTCATTATTGTCTCGATCCGCTGCGCCCTATTTGCCTGCAAGATTACTCCTGCAGTGTTGTTTGGGCGCTTTCATTTGGAGGGAAATGGTCGGGGGCGGTTGACACCCGGAAGGCATCCGCTGATCAATCGATTTTCGCGCTTTCGCTGCTATCCTTGTTTTGCTGCCTGGAAACGTCTTCCTCCAAACAGGCCATCCACTGGCGTTGCAAGGAACCTTCGTCCTCGTCACCCGGTAAAAATACCGGGGCATGCGCTGTTTCCCTCAATCTTTTAGCTTATTGTCCGATCTACCTCCTGTTTTTCAGAGTTAGAAACAGATTATACCCATAACGAAACCATTTTATGTTGCCGACCCCGACCACCATGCATCTACCCTTTCCATGCCGGCTGACCAAGATGGAAGATTTAAGGACATGGTAAAATGACGTGTTTTGCAGGCAAACCCTGTGCCGAAGAACTTCCGCAGGCTCACTCACAAAACACAATGAAGCCGAAGCAATCCCATCTGCATGTGTAACCCTTAGCAGGAGCCCGTGTGGCATTTAACCCGCTTAATTGGATCCTAGGGTTTTTCTCCCTGGATATCGGTATCGACTTGGGTACAGCCAACACCCTGGTCTATGTGCGCGGCAAGGGGATTGTGATCAACGAACCGTCTTATGTCACCATAGACAAAAAAACCCGTCGCCCCATTGCGGTGGGACGCGAAGCCAAGGAAATGGCCGGGCGCACGCCCAAGAACGCGCTAGCCATTCGCCCTTTGCGAGACGGCGTCATCTCAGAGTTCGAAATCACCGAAGAAATGCTGGCCTACTTTATCGGCAAAGCGCATGAGCAAAGCATTGTGCCTCTGCCTCGGCCGCGGGTGGTAATTGGCGTGCCCACCGGAGTCACCGAGGTGGAAAAACGGGCAGTAAACGACGCCGCCTTATTGGCAGGCGCCCGGGCTGTCTACCTGATCGAAGAACCAACCGCATCGGCGCTGGCCGTGGGGCTGCCTCTTGATAAGGTCAGCGGAACGGTGATCATCGACATCGGGGGCGGCACTTCGGAGGTGACTGCATTTTCAATGGGTGGCGTGATTACCTCGAAGTCCTTGCGCATGGGGGGTGATGAAATGGATCTGGCAGTGGTGCAATACATCCGCAATAAATACAACATCCTCATCAGCGAGCGGGCGGCCGAGCAGGTGAAGATCAAAATAGGGTCAGCCTATCCGTTAAAAGAAGAAAAGACCATGACGGTGCGCGGCCGTAACCTGGTTAGCGGCTTGCCCGAAACCCTTGAAATCTCCTCTATCGAGATCCGTGACGCTATTTCGGGAGTAGTCGACAGCATCGTCCAATCTTTCAAGGAAACCATCGACGAGATCCCCACTGACATGCTCGGGGATGTCATGGATAGCGGGATTTGTATGAGCGGCGGTGGATCGTTGCTGCAAGGATTAGATGAACGCTTCAGCGAAGAATTGCATATTCGCTGCTGGGTGGCAGACGATGCCCTAACCTGCGTAGCCCGCGGGGCGGGCCTGGTACTTGAAGACCTTGAAGCGTACCGCCATTTATTGCTGCAATTGGATTAATCATTACCCCGCACCCCAGACGTGGGCAGGATATCATCCTGCGAGCCTGTAATTCATGCGTTTTTCAAAAAATAGCCCCTATCAACTCATCGCGTTGATCCTGCTGGCAGCCGGCTTATTGCTGCTAGCCCTGGGTGGGTATCTGAGCCCCATCCTAAACAGCGCCATGGGACCTGTATACGGTATCCAGACTTGGTTCTACGACCGGTTCCAAGCCATCCAAGATTTCGTGAATGCGCCGGCCGACATTACCCGTTTGCGCCAGGAAAACGCCGAATTGCGCGCTGAAAACGCCACTTTGCAAACGCAGATCATCGCTCTGCAGCAGCAAGTTACCGAAATCGAGCTACTCTCCGCATTGCTGGATTTTGCGCGCGCCCGTCCGGAAAACGCCTACCAGGCAGCCGCCGTCATAGGAAGAGACCCAAGCCCTTTCTTACATTACATCGTCATCAACCGGGGTTCCGACGACGGCATCCGCCGCGGCATGCCTGTGGTGGGGCAGGAAGGCCTGGTTGGCCGGGTTGCCCAAGTTGCCGCCAACGCTGCACGGGTGGAGCTGATCACTGATCCAGCCGCGCAGGTAAGTGTTCGCCTGCAACCCTCCGACGTGGATGGAATGCTGACCGGCAGCATCACCGGAGATCTAGCCATCGATCTGATCCCCCAGGATGCAGTTTTGCAAGCTGGCGACCTGGTATTCACCTCGGGAATTGGCGGGCTCTTTCCCAGCAACATCCTGATTGGCCAGGTGAGCAGCGTGCGCCAGGAAGCCCAGGCCTTGTTTCAAACCGCAACCGTGCAACCTGTTGTGGATTTCACCCGGCTTGAGATCGTTTTAGTGATCGTCAACTTCCAACCGCTAGACCTGACGCCCTTGCTCACCAATCCCTAAGAAGTTAGAGCATGCGCATTCTGCTTGGCATCGTGTTTATGTTTGGCGCCGCTCTGTTGCAGATCACCCTGGTAACGCGCATTACCCTCTTACAGGGAGTTGCCGATCTTGTTTTGCTGACCTTAATCGCCTGGATGATGCAACCCGGGACAAAGCCGGACTGGCGCTGGGGCATCCCTGCCGGGTTGATGATGGGCTATGCCAGCGCGCTCCCCGATTGGGTATTATGGGCTGGCTATCTAGGAGCCGCTTTTATTTGCCAGCTGCTCAGGCGACGGATCTGGCAAGGCCAGTTGCTTTCCCTCCTTTCGATCACGCTGCTGGGAACCCTTACTATTCACCTGGTCACCCTGGTTTATTTGTTCATGAGCGCTCACCCCATGGACGCCCTTGAAGCCTTAAATCTGATCACCGTCCCCAGTATGCTTTTGAACCTCATCTTTATCTTACCTATCTATGCAATAATTACCGAGTTGAATAGGTTTATAAACCCCACCGACCAGGCAGCATGAGCGCCATTGTCGAAAAAAGTCCAAGACCTGCCCTGGAAGCCTGGCGCCTTTACGCCTTCATCGGCGTTATCGCCTTTGCGCTTTTTATCTTCATTGCCCGCCTTTTTTATCTGCAAGTGCTCGAACATGAGAACTGGCTGCGGCAGGCAAACGCAAACCGCACCGAGACGATTAGTCTCGCCTCCCAGCGCGGCGTGATCTACGACCGAAACGGCATCGTGTTGGCGCAAAATGTGGCCTCCTATAACATCATTATCACTCCAGCCCTTCTTCCAGACGATGCAGGCGAGATCGAGGAAATTGAAACCGAATTGGCTAACCTTAGCGGTGTGCCCATAACCAAGGGTTCAATCGAAGAACCGCTGATCCCTTGTGGTGACAATCTGGGTATCCGCGAAATGGTCGAGATCCAGACCTCTTTCTCGCCCTACGATCCCGTGCAGATCAAGTGCAACGTTTCCCGCGATTTGGCCCTGGCGGTTAAAGAAAAATCGGTAGATTGGCCTGGTGTAGATGTGCAGGTGGAACCCATCCGCGATTACCCCACAGGCGACCTGACGGCCACAGTAATAGGCTACTTGGGACCGATCCCCGCTGTGCAGGAGGCTGAATTGCGCGCTGAGGGATTCGTGCCAAATCGTGACAAGGTGGGTTATGGAGGCATCGAATTATATTTCGATGAACTGCTGCGCGGCGTGCCCGGCCAGCGTGTGGTTGAAGTGGACGTGGGGGGCCAAATCCTGCGCGATATCGACCCGCCCACAGACCCTCAACCCGGCCAAAACCTGGTGCTCACTATCGAAACACGCCTCCAGCAGGCAGCCAGCACTATCCTCCAAGAAGAGATCGACCGGCAAAATTTCTTCTCCGGCCGATTGGACATGACCAGTGGAGTGGTGATCGCCATGGACCCACGCACCGGGGAGATCCTTGCCATGGTCTCCTGGCCTACTTACGAAAATAATCGCTTTGCCCGGTTTATCCCGGCTTATTACTATGAACAACTGGTCGCGGACGCCACCTACCCATTGGTTAACAATGCCGTGGGAGCTGAGATCCCGGTCGGGTCAGTATTCAAGCTGGTTACCGCAGTGGGAATATTAAACGAGGGCGTGGTGACGCCTGAACAGGTCATCCAAACCCCCGGGCAAATCACAGTGACCGAGCGATTCTTTGAAGGGGAAACCGGGCGGTCTCGCGACTTCGTGGACTGGAATGAAAACGGCTTTGGACAGCTGAATTTCGTAGGCGGGTTAGCCAACTCCAGCAACGTGTACTTCTATAAAGTCGGCGGCGGCTTTCAGGAAGAGGTTCCTGAAGGCCTGGGCATCTGCCGCCTCGGAACATATGCACGCGCCCTGGGGTATGGAGAGGCCTTGGGTATCGAACAACCCTACGAGACGGATGGCCTGGTGCCTGACCCCACCTGGAAACGGCGTACACAAGGCGAAAATTGGTCCACCGGCGATACCTATATCACCAGCGTAGGCCAGGGCTTTGTATTGGCCTCTCCGCTGCAAATCCTGATGTCTGCCGCCACCATCGCTAATGATGGGGTGCAAATGCGCCCTACCCTGCTGCGGCAGATCGTGGATGGCGACGGAAACATCGTGCGCGAATTTTCTCCCGAGGTGCGCTGGGACATCACCACCGATCCCTTGATCGAAAAATATGAAAACCCCGCCGGGATCGGCGCTTGTCGTCCAACGGGTGAGCTGGTAACCGTGGAGCCTTGGGTGATCGAAACGGTGCAACAGGGCATGCGCGGCGCCGTTCAGTTTGGCACGCTGGCAGAGGAATTTGCTGACGTGACCATCGCGGTGGCCGGCAAGACCGGTACCGCAGAATATTGCGACGAAACGGCCTTCAGCAAGAACTTATGCCAATACGGCAATTGGCCCAGCCATGCCTGGACAATGGCTTACGCGCCCTATGACGACCCCGAGATCGTGGTGATTGCTTTTGTGTACAACGGCAAAGAAGGAGCTACCGTCGCTGCACCCATTGTACGCCAGGTGATCGAAGCCTACTTTAGCATCCGGGAGATCGACGCCCAGTTGGGCAACCCCTGAACGTCAGCCGCCTTTTTTCCACGGCTGACAAGCCTGGATGCTATAATTTTTTGATGCTTCCGGAAGTACAAATCAAGGGAATTCGCGAAGGTTTGCTGGTCTCCGTGGGGGAAGGCGACTGGACTGAAGCCGAGCAATCTCTGCTAGGCGAACTGAGCCGCCAAAAGGATTTTCTAAAAGGGGCCAGGTTGATCCTGGATGTGGACGAACACCACATCAACGCCGCGGCGATGGGCAGGCTGCGCGACCAAATTTCAGAGCGAGGCCTTTCGTTGTGGGCTGTGCTAAGCCAGTCTCCTCTTACGGAACGAAGCGCCCAGGCTATGGGACTGGCCACCCGTATTCACCAGGCTGAACTTGAGCCTGAAGTGGATGATCGGGAGGAAGAAGAAACGCCTCAGCCATCGCAGGAAGGCAATGCCGTTTTGCTTAGGAAGACTTTGCGATCTGGTTTTAACCTCAGCCATTCCGGACACGTAACCGTAATCGGGGATGTGAATCCCGGGGCTCAGATCATTGCCAGCGGCAACGTGGTGGTCTGGGGCCGCTTACGCGGCCTGGTGCATGCCGGCGCTGAAGGCAACGAGGGCGCCGTGGTATGTGCCATGGATTTATCGCCCACCCAATTACGGATCGCCGGGCATATCGCCATCCCGCCCCAGGACCAGGGCGAGCCGCGGCCGGAGATCGCGTACGTCAAGGATGGAAAAGTTGTTGCAGAAGAATGGAGCCCTGGCGCTTAACAAATAGCGCTTTGACAATAAGCTATGGGACGCGTAATTACGATTACATCTGGCAAAGGCGGCGTTGGGAAAACTACCGCGGCGGCTAATATTGCCGCAGCCCTGGCAGCCATGGGCAACAAGGTGGTGTGCATCGATGCTGACATTGGGCTGCGCAACCTGGATGTGGTGCTAGGTCTGGAAAACCGCATCGTTTATGACCTGGTGGATGTGGTGGAAGGTCGCTGCAAGCTGCGCCAGGCAATGATCCGCGACAAGCGCCTGGGAGAACTGTATCTGGTGCCGGCGGCTCAGACCCGCGATAAAAGCGCCATCTCGCCCAAGGACATGAAACGGGTGTGCGACGAGCTTCGCTCGGATTTCGATTTCATCGTGATCGACTCGCCTGCGGGCATCGAGCGCGGCTTTAAGAACGCGATCGCTCCTGCCGATGAGATCATCATTGTGACCAACCCCGAAGTGTCCGCCGTGCGGGATGCGGATCGCATCATTGGTATAGTGGAAGCCGAACAGAAAGGCCCTGCTAAATTGGTGGTTAACCGCATCAACCAAAACCTGGTGAACCGCGGCGATATGTTGGCGGTGGCCGATGTGCTGGAATTGCTGGCGGTAGAACTGATCGGTATCGTGCCCGATGATCAGGCCGTGCTGGTGAGCACCAACCGCGGTACGCCGATCGCCCTGGATGCTAAAAGCAGGACCGGCCAGGCTTTTCGAGATATTGCCAGACGGGTCATGGGCGAGCAAGTACCCCTCTCCTCGCCTAACGGCAGCGGTGGTGGCTTTATTACTCGATTGTCCAAACTCCTACGCGCGGGCGGAGACTAACCATGCGAACCCTTGCCAGATTGTTCAACGTCAAAGGCAGCGCCAATACGGCCAAAGAGCGCCTGCGCCTGGTGCTGATCCACGACCGAAGCACCCTGCCGCCCGGCGCCATGGAAGAATTGCGCGATGAGCTGATCGAAGTCATCTCGCGGCACGTAGATGTCGACCGCGGCGCGGTGCGCCTGGAGATCACCCAGGATGGACGCTCCCAGCGTTTGCTGGCAGACATCCCGCTGAAGCGGGTCGACCGCCGCCTGCCCGAAGAATACTAATATCCCGCCCGGTTAAGGCGGCAAAGGAATTCCGTTGAGAACTGCTATTTGGCGTCATTTTGATTTCTGGCTGCTTGGGGCGGTGGCCGTGTTGGTTACTTTTGGGCTGGCTATGATCAGCTCCACCATTGCGGGCAACGCGGAGCTTATAGAGCTTGATATTGTTGGACGCCAGATCACCTACGGATTGGTTGGCTTTGCGGTCATTGTCATCGCCGCCTCGGTGGACTATCGCCTGTGGGTCTCGATTAGCCGGGTGCTGTATGTGATTTTGGCGCTCCTGCTCTTCATTATCTTCGTGGTCGGGGAAGCCAGCTTTGGAGCTGCTCGCTGGCTAAATATCGGCTTGCTGATCTTTCAGCCATCGGAACTGGCGAAAATTACCGTGATCATTATCTTGGCGGATTATTTTGCGCGTAACCGGGAAGCGCCGAAAGACCTCAAGTGGATCGCGCGCAGTGTGGTGCTAACCCTTATATTGGTCGTGCTTATTTTGATCCAGCCTAACTTAAGCACCTCGATTGTGTTATTGACCGTCTGGTTTGCCTTATTATGGATCAGCGGATTGGAGCTGAAACACCTGGCCTTATTCGCCGTTGGCGGGATCTTGCTGGCCGCGCTCAGCTTCCCTTTGTTGCAACCTTATCAGCAGGAGCGCGTCCTAAACTTCTTTGCCCCTGACCCGGAAGCCGCGCTTGCCGAAAATTACAACGTGACCCAATCGCTAATCAGCATCGGTTCGGGCGGCTTGTTAGGCCAGGGTTATGGCCAAAGCACGCAGGTGCAATTACGTTTCCTCAAAGTGCGCCACAATGACTTTATATTCTCTGCCATTGCCGCCGAGTTCGGCCTGGTTGGCGCCCTGTTGGTGCTTGGCGTTATCTTCTTCGTCATCTGGCGCTGTGTGCGCGCCGCGCAGCTATCCCAAGATACGTTCGGATCGCTAATCGCTTATGGGGTGGCTGTCATCATTGCCCTGCATACTATCGTCAATGTGGGTATGAATATTTCCTTGCTGCCCGTCACCGGGCTGCCCCTGCCTTTCATTAGCGCCGGAGGTTCCTCGCTGCTCACCTTTATGTTCGGCATCGGCCTGGTGGAAAGCGTTGTGGCGCGGCACCGCGCCCTGAACTTCTCCTGAATCCTATGGCCATCAAAAATGCACGGGTGCGCTTTGCACCCTCCCCTACTGGTCTGACCCACCTAGGCAGCGCCCGCACTGCGCTCTATAACTATCTGATCGCACAACAAAGCGATGGGGTATTCATCCTGCGCATCGAAGACACCGATCAAAAACGTTACGATCCGCAGGCGGAACAAGACCTGATCGACAGCCTAAGATGGCTGGGCGTAAAGTGGGATGAAGGACCGGATGTAGGTGGGCCGCACGCCCCCTACCATCAATCCAAGCGGATGGAGATCTACCGTAAATATGCTGAGGAATTAGTCGCAAAAGGCAAAGCCTACTACTGTTTTTGCACACCGCAGGAATTGGAACAAGTTCGTAAACAGCAACAAGCCAACAAACAGCAACCGCACTATTCGGGGCGCTGCCGCGACCTGCCAGCTAAAGACGCGCAGCAACGCGTGAAGGCCGGCGAGAGCCACGTGATCCGCTTCAAAGCGCCCAAATCAGGCTCGATCACCGTGACGGATAAGCTGCGCGGCGAGATTACCGTGGAGAACCGCAGCATAGACGACCGAGTGCTGCTCAAATCCGACGGGCATGCGGTATACCACCTGGCCGCCATGGTGGATGACCATGAGATGGGGATCACCCACGTGCTGCGCGGTGAAGAATGGCTGCCCAGCCTGCCCCTGCACGCTCATATCTATGAAGCTTTTGGCTGGGAGCAACCGATTTGGGTGCACCTGTCGGTGTTCCTCAAACCCAGTGGCAAGGGAAAGATGAGCAAGCGCGACACCGAACAGATGCGGCTCACCGGCCAATCTATTTTCATTAAAGACCTGGCCGCCATGGGCTATTTACCCGAAGGGGTGGTGAATTGGATCGCTCTGATGGGTTGGAGTTACGACGATCACACTGAATTCTTCCCCATGCAAGACCTGGTTGAAAAGTTCGATCTGGAAAAAATGAACCCTTCGCCAGCGGCTATCGATTTCAAGAAATTAGATCACTTTAATGGCTTGCATATCCGCGCCTTGAGCGAAAAAGAATTAGCCAAGCGGCTGGTGCCGTACTTCGAAACTGCAGGCTATGCGGTGGATGCCAAGCAACTGGCGCCGATTATTCCCATCATCCAAACCCGCATGACTACCCTGGATGAAGGCCCGCAACTGGCCGGCTTTTTCTTCCAAGAGGAGGTCGAGCCCTCCGTTGACATGTTGATAGGCAAGGGCCTTACCGCGACCGCATCTGCCGCCGCCTTGCGCAAGGCTTTGGGCATCCTCGAAGTGCTGCCCGAATTTAATGCGGCCAGCGCCGAGGAACCGATGCGGGCGGTGGCCGATGAGCTCGGCCTGAAAGCTGGCCAACT
>Ga0209002_10003999_pt1 | contig 11678 bp, 13 predicted proteins | sample Rifsed16ft2_FD_184010 | JGI IMG/M metagenome (GOLD analysis project Ga0209002, IMG submission 184010) | Soil microbial communities from Rifle, Colorado, USA - sediment 16ft 2 (version 2) | ecosystem: Environmental > Terrestrial > Deep subsurface > Rock core/Sediment | place: Rifle, Colorado...
GCCAAGCCGAGGTGGATTCTCGCGACGCCGTCGGAGATCGTCCGGGTCACAAACTCGAGCCCGCGCCGACCGGGCTCCTCATGGTTGAACAGGATCCCGTTCGAGACGAACATTCCGTGGGCCTCCCGGTAGTTCACGCACGCCCAATACGCGTAGACCTTCGCGACGCCGTACGGGCTTCGCGGGTGGAATCGCGTGGCCTCGTGTTGAGGTTCCTCCGTTACATTGCCGAACATCTCGCTCGAAGAGGCCTGGTAGAACCGGGCGTCCGGTGCGAAGCTCCTGACCGCTTCGAGCATCCGCAGCGCTCCGAGGCCCGTGATCTCCCCCGTCAGGACGGGCTGGACGAACGACGTGCCGACGAACGACTGGGCGGCGAGATTGTAGACCTCATCGGGGTCGGACGCCTTCACGGCGGAATTCAACGAGGACTGATCCATCAGGTCCCCGTCGAGGAGGTGCAGGTCGTCTTTGATGTGGACGATGTTACCCAGGTTCGGGGTACTCAGCCGACGGACGAGCCCGTGGACTTCGTACCGCTCCTTGAGAAGGAGTTCCGCCAGGAGGGACCCGTCCTGGCCTGTGACCCCCGAGATGAGGGCGCTCTTCGGCATGTGCGCGGCGGGAATCGTGGCCCCTGCCTTAGTTGTATCTGCAACGCGGCTCGCCCGATCGCGCGAAGCCACCAGGGAGGATTGAACTCCCGACCTGCCGCTTACAAGGCGGCTGCTCTACCGGCTGAGCTATGGTGGCGTAACCCGCCGAACATCCGCGCGCGTAAAAGCATTTCCCGGGGGACAGCCCGATTCGCTCTCAAAATCGGCAACCGGGGCCAAGCCTTTATTCCGAAACCCCCGGCTCCTTCGATCGTCGTGGACCCTCTCCCGTGTCCGAACTGCGGCTCCGCCCTCACGCTCCTTGGGCAGTACGAGCGGCACTTCTGCTACCGCTGTGGACAGTACGCCCCTGAGGGGTACGGCGACAACGGCGCGCGAACCTGCGCGAACTGTGCCGGGATCCTCTCGTACGTCGCGTCGTATGCGCGGTTCTACTGTTACAAGTGTAACGTATACGCGTCAGGCGAGAGCCCACGGACCGCCGCAGGGGGTCCGACTCCCTCGCCGACGACCGACGTTCCGGCTCCCGCGTCGTCGACTGAACCCGGACCCGTGCCCGTCGCGAAGTCTTCCGGGGAGACAGCAAGCTCGATAGGCCTCCCCCGTACGTCTCCACCCGAGCCGGAACCGCCTGTTCCCGAAGAGGCTCCGCCCGAGGAACGGCCTCCCCTTACGAGGGAGGGGATCAACGAGGCGAAGAAGGCCAACCTGCTCGATTTGTGCAAGGCGTACAATCTGAACCCGAGCGGCACGAAGGAGCAGCTCAGGGAGCGCCTCCTGAGTTACCTCGCAGAGCAAGAGGGAATGTCGCGCGCCATCGAAACGGAGGAGGCGAGCGATCGGGAGGAATTGTCCCCGGTGCCGCAGCACGTAGCTCCGTCCCCGGAAGAGACGCCCGTCTCCGAGCCCGTGTCGTCCGAGCCGGAGGAGAACCAGCCCGCGGGCGGGACCGTCGTGCTACTCCGGGAGCCCCCCGGGACCGCATCGTACGGGACCGCGATGGACTCAGGGCTTTCGCCCTCCATACCGCCCGTCCAAGACGCCGTGACAGAGACCCCGGAGGAGGCATCCCGGGACGACAGTCCAACGGGACTCGCGCAGGCCCCCCTGCCGATCGTCTCTCCGAGGATCGAGCATCCCTGCCCCGCGTGCGGCCGCGAACTCGACTTCATCGAGCAGTACGGTCGCTGGTACTGCCACGGGTGCAAGGCGTACGCGCCGACGAAGTTCTTTCGCCATGTCTGCCCCACGTGCGGATCGACCTTACGATGGATCGACCGCTATGCCCGGTGGTGGTGCGACCAGGAGCAACGATATGCGCCCGCGGACCTGCCTCCCCCGAGCGGCGCGGGGACGGCGGCGATCGCGTCGACGATCGTCCAGGCGCAGGGCGCCCCTGTCGCGGTGGCGGACGCCCACCGGCACCGCAGTCCCTCCGCTGGAATCGGTGTCGCGGCGGTCGGGCTCGTGATGTGGGTCGCATACGAGGCGGCGATTGAGGTTCCGCAGGTCATGGGTCTCCCGCCTCCGATCGTGCTTTCGCCGGAGGTCGGACTCCTTCTTCGGTTCCTGGGCCTCCTGTTCCTCGGGGTCGGGCTGATTGCGGGCCTCGCGTCCGCGCGCCACCGCCGCTAGGGTCCAAACCTTTTTGTCTGGGGCGGACTTCGACCGCACCGCATGGACCTCGCTGCGGCCGTGAAGGCAGAACGCAAGCAACGAGACTTCGATCCGCGATCGTACATCTCGACGTGGACGGAGAAGGACCTCTTCCGAGGGAAGGTCGTCGATGCGTGGGTCATCATCTTCCGGACGCGGGGCTGCTATTGGGCCCGGGCGAGCGGCTGTTCCATGTGCGGATACGTGAACGACGTCGCGAAGGACGTGTCCGAGCGGGACCTGCTCCACCAGCTCGAGACGGTCCTCCATCAGCACCGGGGCCAGCCCATCGTGAAGGTGTACACCTCCGGCAACTTCTTCGACGACCACGAGGTCGTCCCGGATGTGCGCGACCGGATCTTGGAGGAACTCGGGGACCGCTGCGACAAGGTCATCGTCGAGACGCTCTCCCACCTCCTCCGACGGGACCAACTCGAACGCGCGCTCGAGCATGTCGACGAACTCGAAATCGCGTTGGGCCTGGAGTCGTCGGACGATCGCGTCCTGCGCCAGGGCGTGAACAAGGTCTGGGGACTCAAGGAGCACGCCCGCGCCGCGAACCTCGCTCGTGAGGTTGGCGCGACCGTGAAGACGTACCTCCTGGTGAAGCCGCCATTCCTCACGGAGGCGGAGGCGATCGAAGACGCAGTCCGTTCCGGCCACGATGCGGACCCGTACAGCGACACGATCTCGTTCAATCCGGTGAACGTGCAGAGCCACACGGTCGTGGACCGACTCTTCCGTCGGGGGGAGTATCGGCCTCCGTGGCTGTGGTCCGTCCTGGAAGTCCTCGAGCGCACGCGAGACCTGAAGGCGCACGTGAAGTCCCACCCGACCGCGGGCGGAATGGCCCGAGGCGCGCACAACTGCGGGACGTGCGACCGGCGCGTGGTCGACGCAATCGAGGAGTTCTCCCTCGGCCTACGGCGGGACTTCGGCGAGATGTCGTGCGACTGCAAGGAGCTCTGGCGGGAATACGTGGACGCCCAAGACTTCATGCTCACCCCGGCAGACCCGCTGTCGTTCCTCGAAGCGTAATGTTGATAGGACCCCGCCAACTCGGGAAGCGGGGACACGATGCGGGCATACGAGTTGAAGCGCGGCTGGGGAAAGAACCTCGAGGGCGACAGGCTCCGCGCCATCGTGGCGGAGACGTTCGGAGCCGCGACCGTGGAGGACGGCGCAATCATGGCATCCTTTGGGGCCATCGAGAAACTCGTCACCTGGACGGACGGCAAGAGCCTGTTCGTCGACCTGACGATGCGGGCGGGAGTCCCCGACGCCCTCGCCACCGAGACGATCACGCGGAACAACCGGTTCCTTCAGGCGGCGACGGGTTACAATGCGAAGGAGCGCGGCAAGCGGATCCAGGCGAAGGCGAAGAGCGGGACGGGCTGAGCGCACGGGTCGACCCGAGTCCTTCGGGCGAGCGAGCATTGACCGCGCTCTCGCTGCCGCTCGGAGAGGATGTAAAAGGGAGAAGGGAGGGCCTCCGGCCTAGAAGCCGAAAAGCGCTCCGAGCCCCGCGGCGGCCTCTTCCTCGGTCACCTTCTCTTCTTCTTTCTTCTTTTCCTCTTTCTTCTCTTCCTTCTTCTCGGCTGCGGGTGCGGCCGCGGGAGCGGCGGGCATCGCGACGGCCGTCTTCAGGGCCTCGTCGATGTTCACGCCTTCCAGCGCGGCGGTCAGGGCCTTCACGCGGGTGTCGTCGACCTTCACGCCCGCCGCCGTGAGGACCTTCTTCAGGCCGTCCTCGGTCACGGGCTTGCCCGCCGCGTGCAAAACCAGCGCGCCATATACGTATTCCATGTGTCTTCACCTCCTTCGCGTTGGATTCCTTCGAACCATGAGATGAATCACGTCGCCACCTCCGGGGTCCGGCGGGCGAGGGCGAGCATCGTCGCGTGGGCCTTTGCCAGGAGGATGTTCAAGGACTCCTTCGTCGGGAACCCCGCCTCCACCGCGAGGGCCAGGGCCTTCGCATGGGCAACGCCCAGAAGCGGCCGGACCGTCGCCTTCGCCGGATACGCCACGACCATCGCGAGGTTCAACGCGGACCGTCCGGCATCCGCGAACCGGGCACGGACCGCCGCATCGTCAATCGCGAGCGCCTCCCGGCGGAACACCATCCCCTCCTCGTACGCCCCGCGGAGGTCGAGCCCCACGGTCAGGGGAAAGATCTCGAGGCGGGCGAGCACCTGAGCGACGTCCCGAGGGATTCGGTCCCCTGCCTTCACGACGAGCTTGTCCTTCTTGAGAATCACCTTCCCCCGCTCGATTGCGGCCGGGAGTCCGGCCTTCTGGAGCTCCCCGACGATCGGCCCGGGCTTGAACGTCGTCTCACCCTCCCGGACCCATAGGTCCTCCGGAGCGACCTCCCCGCCGCGCGCGGGGGCCTTCGTCTTCGTGGCCTCGAGTTCTCGGAACAGTTTGAAGGGATTGACGTCCGCGGTCACGACGGCCGTCTGCCCCTCGACCGTCCCCGCAAGCTCGTCGAGATGAGGCCTCTTCGTCGCGGCTTCCTTCAGGGCGAGTCTCAGGAGGTTGTTCTTGGAGACCGTGATCGTCGCCCGACCCGCCAGATTCCGTCGGATGGATTGGAACTGAGGCGCGGGAATGCCCTGGATGTTCGCAATCCCGACGACGCGACTCTCCGTGAAGCGCCGGACGAGATCCTCGACGACCGCCTTCTTGTACGCGGCAACGTGCGCCATCGTGACCCTCACAGATACTTCACGGCGGGTCCCATCGTCGTCTTCACGTACGCGGACCGGATGTTGAAGCGCCCGCGCTCCAGCTTCCCGATCACGCGGCGCATCAGGAAGTCCAGGTTCTCCGCGAGGTCCTCCACGGTCATGTCCCGCGTCCCGATGGGGGCATGGAACGTGCGCCGGTCCTTCGACCGGACGCGGACCGTCTTGCGCATCGCATTGATGAGGGACGTCGGGTCCGACGTCGGAGGGACGGGTCGCGGCATCTTCCCCCTCGGACCCAGGACGACGCCGAGACGCTTCCCGATCGTGGGCATGAGGGGGGCCTCTGCGACAAAGAAATCGAAGTCCTGGGCGAGGGACCTCGCCTTCGCCTTGTTTCCCGCGTACTCTTCGATCTCCTGAGGCTGAATCACGAGGTCCGCGATCGGACGCGCCTTCATCGCAAGCTCGCCGGAGGCGAACACGCACACCCTGATCGTCTTGCCGCGACCTTTCGGGAGAGAGAATTCCTCGTCGATGCGGTTCTTCGGAACGGATAGGTCGACATCCTTGAGGTTGATCGCGATCTCAACGGACTCCCGAAATCCGCGCTCCTTGGCGGCCTCGAGAGCCTTCTTGACCGTGTCGACCGTACGCTTCTCCGCCAAAGGGATCGCCTTCCAGCAGTACCACCGGCCCCGCGGGCCTCCTGCAAGGGGAGGCGACGAAAGAGAGGGGTCTACATAAGGATTGCGGGGTGGACGGGCCGGGCATTACTCGGACGGAACGGATGGCGGCTCCGGGGACCGGAGCTCCGCGTTATCAGCGCACGAATGATAACCCGCGGAAGCCTTTTCTAGCGTAGGCGCGTATGCGCCCCGAATGCGAGAGGAGGACGCGTCCCGGGCGTTGGAATCCCTCGGCCTCACGGGGAAGGAAGCGTCCGCGTACGTCGGCTTGCTGCGGAGCGGGACGTCCACGGCGCACGAGGTCGCGGACCTCCTCAGAGTCCAGTACCCTGCGGTCTACCGGATCCTGCAATCCCTGCAGGCGAAGGGCTGGATCGAGGTGTCGCAGGAACGCCCGAACCGGTACCGCGCGCGCGCCCCTCGGATCGTTTCGGAGGAGGCGCGGCAGAGCCGAACGGACGACCTCGTCGCGGCCGCCGAGCTCATCGGGAGCCTCGGCGAATCCGCTGGCGCGCGGAACCGAGCGACGGACGGCAACCTCTGGATCTACAAGGGTGCGGAGTCCGTCGGCCGGAAGCTTCGTGAGATCGTCCTAGCAGGCCGAGGGCCTGTCCTCTGCGCGAGCCCATTTCCCGTGGACGCAGAGGTCCTTCGGCTCCTGGTCGACGCCCTCGAACGGTCCCGACGCCTCGTCCGTGTCGTGCTCAACGAAGCGAACCGCGACGACGTCGAGGCGCTCGCCGCCACCCTTGGGTCTCACCTTCGAATCCAGTTCCGGTTTCCCGGGCGTCCCCTTCCGGCGACGCGGCTCGCCCACACGTACGTGTTCCCGAACGACGAGGAGGTGTTCATTCTGAACAGCTTCTACCGGGACGGAGCCCTCGTGCGGGACAAGCTGCAGGGACTCTGGATCGGGGATATGGACTTCGTGCGGATTCAGCTCGAGGCGATGCTCCAGGGACTCGAGGCGTCCGGGCGGACGCGGCGCCGTCTCCCCCGGTCCGGGTGATCGGTCACCGAGAGAGTTGCTTGTCGAACTTGCCCGAACGGATGTCCTTCGAGACATCCTTCGCGGGCCGGCCCTCGACCGTGACACCCATCGAGACACACGTGCCGACGACCTCGAGGACGCGCGACTTCGTCGTCTTGCCTTGCATCGCATCCGTCTTCATGCCGGCGACCCGAATCGCCTGGGCCAGGGAGAGATTCCCCACGCGGGTCTTGCCCGCGTCTCCCGACCCCTTTTCAAGACCGATCTCCTTCAAGACGAGGGCCGACGTCGGCGGCGTGCCCACCTCAATCGTGTACGCCTTCGTCTTCGCGTCGATGAGGAGCGTGACGGGGACCTTCATCCCCTCGAAGTTCTTCGTCTTGTCGTTGATCGCCTTGACGATCTCGACGATGTTCACCCCGAGAGGCCCGAGGGCGGGACCGAGAGGCGGACCCGGTGTCGCCTTGCCTCCGTCGACGAGGACTTCGAGTCGTTCCGCCATCGGTCCACCCGGTAGGACGGCCCCACCGTGGAGCGCGAGATAAACGTTTCGTCCGCGCTCGCGGTCCTGGCCCGAACCGTTATCGTCCATGGGGACCATGCGGGTCCGTGGCCTTCCAGATTCCGCCGAGGGTCGGAGCCGCGTCCGGGCTCGCAGCAATCGTCGCTTGGGTCTCCCTCTACCTCGTTGCCGTCGCGTTGTACCCCGGGTACAGCATCGTCGACAACTACCTCAGCGACCTGGGACATCCGTCGTTGGCCCCGGGCTACTGGGCCTTCAACGCGGCGGACATCCTCGCGGGAATCCTGTTCATCCCGTACGGGCTCGCCGTGGGCTCGGTCCTCCGCACACGGCTCGGGAAGGTCGGGGGCGCGTTCGTGGTCCTTACGGGGATGGGGCTCATCCTCGTGGGCGTCTTCCCGGAGGATTCTCCCTACGGGCTGCACTTCGTCGCATCTCTCGCCTTCTTCCTACTGCTGACGGCGAGCGCCGCGTTCCTCGCTTCCGGCGGCTCCAAGCTGCTGGAACACGTCGCGGTCTACGCGGGCCTCATCTGGGGCGCGTGGACGGCGGTCCGACTCCAAACCGCTGTCCCTGCGCCCGGGCCTATCTCTCTTGCTCCTTCTGCAAGACCCGAACGTGGTCCCCCCGTACCGTGACGGGGATCCGGACCATCGCCTCGAACAGTTCGACCGTGATCTCTTCCTTCGTCTCGTCGATCTTCATGACGCGGGCCTTTTCGCCCTTGAACGGCCCCGCGACGAGTTCGACGATGTCCCCCTCCATGATCCCGCTCACGATCGGCTTCGGGGTCAGGTAGAGGTCGATGTCCGAGAACGCGATGCCGCGGGAATCGTCCCGGCCCTTCACGACGCCACGGGCCCGGCGGATCCCGCGCACGAGCTCCTCAAGACGGTCCGGGTTCATCGATTCGACGAGCACGTACCCGCGCAGATTCGCGGGGACGAGGATCGAGAACACCCCGAGGTCCTTCGCCTTCGCGCGCGCGTGGATTGAGTCCGCGACCGCGCGCTCGTGGCCGATGGACGACTTCACCGCAATCATCGCCTGGCGGGCGGTGAAACTCAGCGTCTTCGCGTCGAACGCGGTCGCGTCGCCCTTCGACGACACGTTCACGACGACGTTCAGGCGGTCCCCGTATCGCGCGCCCTTCGGGCACGTGATCGAGAGGGTCAGCTCCCGCTGCCCGCCGGAGATCAGGACGAACTCCTTCTCCGTGATCTTGCTGTATGTGACGTCCCAGACCTTCTCCTCCGCGCCCAGGACCTTCACGATCCATTCGGGGGGGTCCGGGAGTTCGGAACCGTACACGAGGTCGAACTTGACCTGGAGGGTGTCGTCCTCCGTCCCGCTGTTCGAGAGGACGAGCTCGTACTCCTTCGCCTGGCCCGCGGTGAGGGAGGTTTTCTCCTCTTGCAGCTCGAGCTTGACCCCGAAGTGACCGGGCGGGGGTCGCTCCTCCGCCTTCGCCTCGGGCTTCGCCGCTCGGTCCTTGTCCATGTCATCCAGGAAGCCCATCGCATCACCCAGGTCAGGGGCCGAAGAGCCGGCCGAAGGTCTCGGGTCCGTATCGGAGAATCCAGTAGATCGCGAACCCGAGGGCTCCGATGAGGAGGAGCCCTATCCCCGTGATCAGGACGACCCTCGAGTACTCGTCCGACGTCGGCCTCCGCGCCATCTTCAGGATGCGGCCGTATTTCCCCTTTCCGAGGCGCTTCGCCCGCTCCTCGATACGCCGCTGCACGTCCCAACTTCGGTCCACGACCTTGTTCGGGATGTCCGCCATGGTCGAACTGCCTCACCGTACGAAGTCCACGCCCGTCTCGCGTCCCCGGAGGTGCTCCCCCGGGCCGAGGATCTGCTTCGACCGCACGCCGGTCAGGATGAGCATGACCCGCAGCTTGTGTTGGAGGGTCGGGTCGATCGCCGCCCCCCAGATGATACGCGCGTTCGGGCTTATCCGGCTTTGCACGATCTCCGCGACCTGTTCCGCCTCGGAGACGGACATGTCGTTCCCTCCCGTCACGTTGACGAGGGCACCCGTGGCCGCGCTCACGTCCACGTCGATGAGGGGCGAGTTGATCGCCGCGACGATCGCGTCCTCCGCGCGGTTCTCGCTGTCGCTCTCACCCAGGCCGATCATCGCGACCCCGCCGCCCTTCATGATCGTCTTGATGTCGTTGAAGTCGAGGTTCACGAGCCCGGGTCTCGTGATGACCTCCGTGATGCCCTTGATCCCACGCATCAGGACATCGTCCGCGACCCTGAACGCCGCGTTCAGGGCGAGGCGCGGCACGATCTCGAGGAGCTTGTCGTTCGGGATCACGACGACCGTGTCCGCGAACGCCCGGAGCTTCTCGAGCCCGTACTCCGCGTTCTCCGCCCGGATCGCACCCTCCGCCCGGAAGGGGAAGGTACACACGGCGATCGTGAGCGCGCCCGCCTCCTTCGCGAGCTGCGCGACGACGGGGGCCCCACCCGTGCCCGTCCCGCCCCCGAGGCCGCACGTGATGAACACCATGTCCGCACCGTGGAGGAGCAAGCGCAATTCGTCCGCAGCTTCCCGGGCGGCCTCCTCCCCCACCTGGGGCAGGGCGCCCGCCCCGAGGCCCCGTGTCGCGCGCCGCCCGAGGAGGACCTTGTGCGGCGATCGAATCGTGAGGAGATGCTGCGCGTCCGTGTTGCACGCGTACAGTTCCGCACCGATAATCCCGGCTTCGACGAGACGGTCGATCGTGTTCGAACCGCCGCCCCCGATCCCGATGATCTTGATGTTCGTCCGCAGGCTCGCGAGGATCCGCTCGAGCTCGGCGTCCTCCGTCTGGACGCCCATCGACGCCGTGGGCGCCTCCGGGACCCGGGGCTCCTCGGGGGCCCGGGAAATGACTTCCCTCACGATGGAATCCATGGTTCGGCCTCCGGCTGCCCGAGGAACAGCTCAGAGCAACCGCGAAGGGCACGTAACTTCGCGACTTTAATAAAGGTTTCCGGCGGACGCTCGGCGTTGCCGCCGCTGGGTCTTCCGCGGCTCACGAGTTCAGCGGATGACGTCCACGCCCACCCTCGCGCGCTCCTCCGCAGGGTCACGCCGGCCCACGATCTGCTTCGATCGAACGCCGGTCGCGACGAGCATCACCCGTAAGGTGTGCTCCAGAGACGGATCCACGGTCGCGCCCCAGATGATACGCGCGGTGGAGCTGACCTTCTGCTGGACGACCTCTGCGACGCGCTCCGCCTCGGAGATCGTCATGTCGTTCCCGCCCGTCACGTTGATCAGGACCCCGTGGGCGGTCGTCACGTCGACCTCGAGGAGAGGCGAGTTCACGGCCTCCTCGATCGCCTCGTGCGCGCGGTTCTCGCCCATCGCCTGGCTCTCGCCGAGGCCGATCATCGCGACCCCGCCGCCCTTCATGATCGTCTTCACATCGTTGAAGTCGAGGTTCACGAGCCCGGGTTTCGTGATGATCTCCGTGAGGCCCTTGATCGATCGCATGAGAACCTCGTCTGCGAACGTGAACGCGAGATTCAGGCTCATCCGCGGGACGAGGTCAAGGAGCTTGTCGTTCGGGATCGTGATGACCGTGTCCGCCGCGTCCCGGAGCCGGTCGAGGCCCCACTCCGCACTCTCCATGCGCAGTTTCCCCTCGCCGCGGAACGGGAGCGTGACGACCGCGATCGTCAGGGCGCCCAGTTCCTTCGCAATCCGCGCGACGTACCCGCTCCCGCCCGTGCCCGTGCCGCCCCCGAGGCCGCACGTGACGAACACGATGTCGGACCCGTGGAGGATCTGTCGCAGCTCCTCGTCGGCCTCTCGGGCAGCCTCCTCGCCGATCTGCGGCAAGGCCCCGGCCCCGAGCCCTTTCGTGATCCTCCGGCCGAGCAAGACCTTCTTCGGCGCGGTGACGTGGAGGAGGTGCTGCGCGTCCGTGTTGCACGCGTACAGTTCCGCGCCAACGATGCCCTCGTGATAGATCCGGCCGATCGTGTTGCATCCCCCGCCGCCGATGCCGACGATCTTGATGTTCGTCCGCATCTTGCTCAGCATCTCCTCGAGTTCCGCGTCGACGCGGGTGTCCTCGAACACGGGGGCAGTCCCTTCTCGGGCCAGTACGTCCTCTAGCATGCTGTTCATCGCGTCACCAGCGGAACCTGCGAGGTCATCCCATCCCGCAAGATGGGTCGCGTATCCGAGGCACGCTATTTAAAAGTTGTCGGACGAACGTCCGCCGCCTTGACAAAGGACGCGCGGTGTCACACCCGAGGGGCCCGCGCGGCCGTTCGGGGGACCTCAAAGTCGTTCAAGGGAGCGCCTCGACTATCCGAGCAGGGAGGCTGCGGCCTTCCGGACGGCGGCGACGGCCTCCGGGGGGCAGGCGACCATGACGACCCAATCCACGACGGGTCGCGTCTGCAGGGCGCGGCCTAGGGGGCTCGCCCTTGAGAACCGAGTTGCCTGCCCGTCGTCGAGGATCGTCACCTCCGTCTTCGCGATCCGCGGCTCGCTGAGGAGCA
>Ga0209002_10004003_pt1 | contig 11671 bp, 9 predicted proteins | sample Rifsed16ft2_FD_184010 | JGI IMG/M metagenome (GOLD analysis project Ga0209002, IMG submission 184010) | Soil microbial communities from Rifle, Colorado, USA - sediment 16ft 2 (version 2) | ecosystem: Environmental > Terrestrial > Deep subsurface > Rock core/Sediment | place: Rifle, Colorado...
TATCTGAAATTGAAGAACTCCGCCATAAATGTCGGAGATTCTTCGACGGTGAGGAAATTGTCATTTATATAGCTCGCCCGACCCATCCTTCGGATGGGTACCCCGCGCCTCTAAAGAGGCGGGATTGCGGCGAGCATTCCGTTCATTAAAGAACAGAGGTGGGGCTTATCCTTCAAGCAGAAGGGCAGACATCCTCCGGCCTTTCTATTGCCCTCATGTCAAGGATGAATCTCTCGCGGCTGATTCTGCCGAGGATTGAAGGGGTGGATTGGAGGAAAATTCTAAAGATCTTTTCCGCGGTAAGTTCAGGGTGAGCAATTGATAAAAGCCTTGTCGGTATTTTATGTCCCGGCAAAGAGCCGCTCCCGGCAAAACTCTCGCCGTCTATTATCTCTATTTTATACCCCTCCTTTAACCTTTCGGTAAGGAGCAATTTTGCCTTTTCCGCCGCCTTTTCAATCTCCTCAACTGGCCTTGTAATGAACCTGAGTATCGGCAATCTCGCGGCAAGCTCTTTTAGAGGGTTTAAATAAAGCCTGAGTGTGGCATCAAGCGCCGAAAGCGTCAATTTGTCAACCCTCAACGCCCTTTTTAGCGGATTTTTCCTTATTTTTTCTATCATCTCCTTTTTCCCCGCTATTATCCCTGCCTGGGGGCCGCCGAGGAGCTTATCCGCGCTGAAACTTACAATATCCGCCCCAATCTCAATCCTCTCCCTCACAACCGGCTCTTTTTTTATGCCGTAGAAAGATAAATCGATGAGCGCGCCGCTTCCGAGGTCCTCAAAGACAGGAATTCCTTTTTCCCTTCCTATCTCAACCAGTTCCTTAAGCCCCACCTCGGAGGTAAAACCTGTCACTTCGTAATTACTTTTGTGAGCCTTAAGGATAAGCGCCGTATCAATGGTTATTGCCGAGGCGTAATCATCCGGGTGCGTTCTATTGGTGGTGCCGACCTCTTTAAGTATGCAGCCGCTTTTTTTTATAATCTCGGGAAGGCGGAATGAGCCGCCTATCTCAATCATCTCGCCCCTTGAGATTATCACTTCCTTTCCTTCGGCAAACGTATTAAGCGCAAGCAATACCGCCCCGGCATTGTTATTTACCACACACCCCGAAGGGGCCGAGGTTAAAATTTTAAGAAGCTCCTCTATGCGGGCGTCCCTTTCGGAGCGCCCGCCTTTTTCAATGTCAAATTCAAGATTTACAGGCTCTTTTGCCGCAATCGTAAGGGCATGAACGGCCTCATCGCATAAAATGGCCCTTCCGAGATTTGTGTGAAGTATCGTTCCGGAGGCATTCACTACCTTTTTAAGCCCAGGCTCCGATATTTTTTTGAGCCTTCCTTCAACGGATGCCGTTATGCCGTTCATGGAAAAGATGTCTGCCTTTCCGTTTATTATCCCTGAACGCAACGTTTCCAGAACCTCCCGCACCGTTTCCTTTATAATATCGTAACCATAGCCGGAAAAAGACCCTCTTAACCCTTCGCTCTTTAAGACCTCATCAACCGAAGGCAGCTCCCTTAATTTCATCTTCCGGCTTAAAAAAACCGTATCAGACATCTCTTCCTCGCCCTCTAAAATCATAAAACCTTCAAAACATCTTACAATACATGAACTTATACCACACGCGCCATTTAAGGTCAACAGCGGTTGTAATTGATTTATAGACTATGCTGTGGCAAAATAGCGGAGAATGAACCTCCCCGATAGCCAGGCTGCGGAGTATCGAAGACCTAAATTCTTAAAAAATCTCGAAGCAAGATACGTGGAATTGAACCCTCGGTGAGGGATTAAAATCAAGGTTCTGAAATTTCATCCAAATATGAAAAAAAGCCCGCTGGATAAACTTGTATCACTCATGGAACGGCTGAGGTCCGGGTGTCCCTGGGACAGGGAACAGACCATGGAAAGTCTCGTTCCGTTTATAATAGAGGAGGCATACGAGGTTGTCGGGGCGATTGAGTCAAAAGACAAAGAGTCCATAAAAGAGGAACTGGGGGATCTGCTTTTCCAGATTATCTTTGCCTGCCAGGTTGCGAAGGAAAAAAAGCACTTCGGCATGGAAGATGTAATAGAAGCAACCATCGAGAAAATGATAAGACGCCATCCCCATGTATTTGAAGATAAAAAACTGAGAACATCAAAGGATGTATTAAGGCACTGGGAAAAGATTAAAAAAGCGGAAAAAGAAAAAAAGGGGGAAAAGGAAGGTTATCTTTCGCAAGTGCCATCTGCCTTTCCGGCGCTTCTTCGGGCCAAGAAGATAAGCGAAAAGGCGTCAAAGGCCGGATTTGACTGGAGAAATATCGGCGAGGTCCTTGAAAAGGTAAACGAAGAGCTTAATGAATTCAAACTGGCGCTTTCGGAAAAAAACGCGAAGAGAACAGAAGAAGAACTGGGGGATTTGCTCTTTTCCCTTGTAAACGTTTCCAGGTTTATAGAGGTAAACCCGGAAGAGGCGCTCAGAAAAACTATCGGAAGATTCATGGGCCGCTTCCATTATATAGAAAAAACCCTGGAGAGAAAAGGCGGCAAACTTTCCGAAACGTCACTTGAAGAAATGGAAAAACTCTGGCGGGAGGCAAAGGCCAAAGAGAAAAAGCAAACGATTACGGAAGCTTAATGCGGAAGCTTAAAAAGATTTCCCCACAGACTGTGGATATCGTGTTGAAAAACCTGTAAGTGAAAATACCGGGGAAGGCGGATTACAAAGGATTCTTGAGGGTTGCATATTTTTTAATCACAAAATTCAACTTATAAATCAAAGAGTTAGGCTGTTTCGGGGGATTATTCAATACTCATGAAATTTTCGCCCTGCCCCCTTTTATTTTTCCTCCAATAATCTCCTTTAAAAACACAAGTTCCGGCGCATTAAACGCCCTGCAAGAGACAAGATAGATAATAACGCCGGAAGAAATGGATGCAAAAAGAAGCGCTACCTTCGGAAAAGTTTTAAGACCGGCCCATCCCGCATAAAAGATCACGGCGTAGGCAACTATTCCCATCAAAACAGCCGAGGCAAGGGATTTAGAGGCTGAAAGTATTATTTTCCTTGCGCCAAAACCACCGATCTTTATCCGAAGCGCAATTGAAAGAAATGCAAGGTCAACGACCGCGGAAAGCGTTGCCGCGAGGGCAAGGCCCCCGTGCCCCAGGGGTTTTATAAGAACAATGCACATTATTATATTGAAAAAGAATGAAAGAAAGGCTCCGAAAACCGGTGTAAGCGTATCCTTAAGAGAATAAAACACAGACGCCAATATCCTTGATGAGGCCACCGGCACTATCCCAAGGGCGTAGAAATAGAGCGCAAAAGCGGTTGCCGAGGCATCTTTTCCTCCAAACTCTCCGCGCGTAAAAAGCACATCAATTATCGGCGCACCCAGAACAATAAGCCCAACCGTGGAAGGGATGCTTACAAAATTAACCATCCTCATTGTAAAAGAAAGGGAGTCCCGGAAAGAAACGCTGTCTTTTTTTATGGCAAATTCAGAAAGGCTCGGCAAAACCGCCTGTGTAAAGGCAACCCCGAAGACCCCGAGCGGCAATTCCATAAGCCTTGAGGCATAATAGAGATAGGAAATGCTGCCTTCGCCCAGGCGGGACGCAAACCTCATGGTGACAAAAACGTTTAACTGGTACACACCGATGCCCACGATGGCCGGCCCCATAAGGGTAAATATCTGTTTAATGGCAGGGTCGTTGAATCTGAAAGAAACACGGGGGGCCATATCGTATCTTTTAAGGAATGGCAGTTGCAGGGCAAACTGCAACGCCCCACCCAAAACAACCCCGAAGGCCAGGGCGTAGACAGGCTCTCTTAAAAACGGGGCCACTATGAAAGAAGACGATATTATCGCGATATTAAAAAGTATGGGGGACATGGCAGGGGCCGCAAAATGCCTGTGGGAATGCAAAACCCCCATTGCGGTTGCCATGAGGCCTATGAAAACCATGTGGGGGAACATATACCTGGTAAGGCTTACGGTTGTTGCAAACTTCACGTCACTTGCGGAAAACCCGGGCGACATGATATCCACAAGATTCCTTGAAAAGACTATCCCGGCAAAGGCAAGCACGCAGAGTATGATAAAAAAAAGGGTAAAGAATCCCGATACAAAGTTTTTTGTCTCCTGTTTCGGGCGGTTCGCCAGAACCCCGGTAAATATCGGTATAAAAGAACTCGTTAAAGCCCCCTCGCCCACAAGCCTTCTTAAAAGGTTTGAGACCCTGAACGCAACAAAGAACGCGTCCGCGCTCATCCCGGCGCCAAAGACGTATGCAATGGTTGCGTCCCTCAGATAACCGCTTACGCGGCTAAGCAGGGTGGAAGACCCAAGAATCGAGGCCGCCTTTACAATATTTCTCTCATCCGCCATGTTTTACTCTCAAACAAAACCTTGACAATGCCCCTTAAAGATATTATTATTTATCACTTATTAACCGTAAGGAGGTAAAAAGGATTGGCAACCCACCATTCGGCAATCAAGAGGCACAGACAGGACGAAAAAAGAAGGCTTAGAAATAAGACCGTTAGATCGGCCATAAAGACTGCCACAAAGGATCTAAGAGAAGCAGTCACAAAAAAGGACTCGGAAGGGGCAAAAAAACTGCTTGCAACGGCCGTATCCCTTCTTGACCGGGCCGTGGTAAAAGGGGTTCTCCACGGAAATAACGCCTCCCGCAGGATTTCCCGTCTGTCTTGCGCTGTAAACTCCATGACCTCGAAATAATCTTCTTGCGTATCGCTTTTAGGGGACAAAGGTCTTTACCCATAGGCGCGCCTGCGCGCAAAATAAAGATAATCTGCTTATATGGCAGGTCATGGGACAGGTACCGGGGCGGGCCCGGCTGGGAAGGCCCTGCCTTTTGCGCATAACTCGATTATAAGCCTTGAAAGCATAAACCCATGGGAAAGCCGCGATGATTTAAATTCAATATCGGCCCTGCTCAGCCGCACAAGGGAAGAAAGAAGTTCCTCCTGCGAAAAATTCCTCCCACCCTTTATATAACAGCCGATATCCCTGGGCGATTTCCTTAAAAGCCCGGACATCTTATACGGCTCAATGCCCTTTTTCTGGTATTCCTTGACTTTAATAAGGATCCTCAGGTGCCATGCGATTGCGCCGAGGATCTTAAGGGGTTCCTCCCCCTCAAGTTGCGAAAGGATTTGCAATGCCCCTGCCGCGTCTTTTCTCCATATCGCGTCGGCAAGGTTAAAGGCCGTCGAATCCGCAATGGAAATAGCGCACCCTGTAACGTCTTCTTCGTCTATTCGGTTTTTCTCGCCCGCAAACGTTATGATTTTATCAAGTTCGCCCTTTATGTCCCTGAGTTTTTTCCCCGCGAATGTCATGAGTTTTTCAACGGCCCCGGCCGTAATGTCTCTATTGTTTTTCTTTACATAGTCCTCCACCCACCCTTTAAGTTCCTCTCCTGTAAGCGTCTTATATTCCTTCGTGCAGTTAACGGTTTTCAGGTGCCTGAAAAGAGGAGATGCCCAGGCAACCTTCCGTCCCGCCGAGACGAACACAAGGCAGGTCGAGGGACAGGGGGATTTTGCGTACTCAAGGAATTCTTCTTCTCTTTTCCTCTCTTCCTCTTTTTTCCCGCCGATATCCTCAGCCCCCTTTACAATTATAAGCCGCATCCCGGAAAATGCGGGAAGGGTCCTTGCCGCCTCAATAACCTTTGAAGTTTCGAGTGTACCAGCTTCATAGACTTGATAATTCAGGGACTCAAAACCTTTGGTGAGAGTAAGTTTTTTAACCGTTTTCAATGCCTCTTCGATAAGATAATCTTCTTCGCCATAGAGATAATACACGGGTTTTACCTTTTTTAACGCCTCGCTCATCAGAAACCCTCAAGTATGTGCTCTTTTATAAGGCGCGCGGTATCGCGCGCAATCTTTCTAAGGGCGGTTTTTTCGGCGTCCTTTGTCGCCATCACATCCGCCGTGTCTACAAGGAAGTCCTCATAATCAGTTATGTTATCATCCCGCCAGAGGACTTTGGAGTCGCTTTTGCGGATAAGCCTTACAGACAGAATAACCGTCAGGCGGTATTCCCTGACAACCTCCCTTGAACTGTAAGATACCGGGTCCAGTTTATAATTTTTTATACTTCCCTCAATTGCAGCATCCGCCACTTCGGAATCTGCGATACTCACGCTGTTTACAAGCTCATCCACCACCGCCCCGGTTATTATCACCTCAACCCCGGCCCTGTAGGTGTCATTTTTAAAAACTGGCACCGCCACGGAATTAATCCCGGAAAGAAGGGAATCGCCCCCCCTTCCCATGACGTGATATCCACAGCCATAGATGAAAATCATTAAGAAAAATATGAAGATATACCTTTTCATTAAACCACTATATTAAATATCCTGTCAGGCACGTAGACCGTCTTTTTTACGGCCTTTCCCTCAGTCCATTCCAGAACCCTTCTATCCTTCATAACAACCTCTTCCACGGCCTGTTTTTCCGAACCGGGCGCAACGCTGACTTTTGCCCTTACCTTTCCGTTTATCTGCACAACGACCGTAACCTCTTCGGTCTTGATGGAATCGTGGTCAAAGACCGGCCACGGCGTTCTGTAGAGAGGGGTGGTATTTCCGAGCCCCTGCCAGAGTTCCTCCGAGATATGGGGGGCAAACGGGGAGAGAAGCAGAATAACGCTTTCAACGGCCTCCTTAAAGACGCTCCTTTCAAGGGCGCCGTTTTTCCCGCCTTCCCATTGATAGAGGCTGTTTACGAGTTCCATTATGGAGCTTATGGCGGTGTTAAAGTGCAGCCTTTCTTCTATATCCTGCGTAACCTTTTTTATTGTCATGTGCGTCCTGCGGTGTATCTCCCTCAGAAATCCCTCAAGAGGGTTTTCTTTCCTGTAGGGAGGGGCATTCAACACTTCCATGTTTTCGTTTACAAGCCTCCAGACCCTCCCAAGAAATCTGTAAGAACCCTCAACCCCTTCCTCGCTCCAGTCAAGGTCCCTTTCAGGAGGAGCCGCGAAAAACGAAAAAAGCCTGGTCGTGTCGCAACCGTATTTCTCTATGATGCCGTCGGGGTCAACCGTGTTTTTCTTTGATTTGCTCATCTTTTCGGTCGGCCCGATTTCAACGCCCCTCCCGCAGTGTTTGCATTTGCCGAGATGCGCCTCCTCCGGGAAAAGGTACCCGTCTTTGGGGCATTTAAGTATTTCCTTGCAGACCATCCCCTGGGTAAGAAGGTTTTTGAACGGCTCGTCAATTTGAAAAAGCCCCATGTCCCTCAACGCCTTTGTAAAAAACCTCGAATACAGAAGATGCAGGACCGCATGCTCAACCCCCCCTATGTAGCGGTCAACCGGCATCCAGTGGGAGACCTCTTTTTTATCAAACGGAAGGGCCGCCTCATCCGGCGAGATGTACCTCAGAAAATACCATGAAGAATCCACAAACGTATCCATCGTGTCGGTCTCCCTTTTTGCCGGTTTGCCGCACCTTGGGCAGTTTGTCTCCATAAATGCCGGGGCCTGAAGCGGGGAAAACCCCTTCCCTGTAATTTCGATATCCTCCGGGAGTATAACAGGAAGATCTTTGTAAGGCACCGGAACCGTGCCGCAATCCTTACAGTATACGACCGGTATCGGGCATCCCCAGTAACGCTGTCTTGATATGCCCCAGTCCCTAAGCCGGTAAGTTACGCTTTTTTTCCCGTAACCCCTTTTTTCAAGAAGAGAGACTATGGCGGGCATTGCCTCGGTGTTTTTCATTCCGTTAAACGGCCCGGAATTTGTCATTACGCCGTCGTCCGTATACGCCCCCCGCATATCCTCCGGAAAAAGCGCCCCCTCCGGCGCTTTTATGACGACGGTTATCGGAAGGCCGTATTTTTTGGCAAATTCAAAATCCCTCTGGTCGTGCGCCGGCACCGCCATCACGGCGCCGGTTCCGTACTCCATGAGGACGAAGTTTACAACATAAACGGGGATCTTTTTTTCCGTAAGAGGGTTAATGCACCATGCCCCTGTAAATACCCCTTCTTTTTCGGCCTCTGCCGGGACGCCGAGCATGGATTTTGTCCTTGTGATAAACTCCCTGACTTCAGAGAGCCTTTCCGGCAGTGTTATTTTTTCCACAAGGGGGTGCTCCGGGGCAAGGCTCATAAAGGTGGTTCCGTAGAGGGTATCAGGCCTTGTGGTGAATATTTTTATAACCTCATTGGAACCGGCAACCGGGAAATTAACCTCCGCCCCGGCGCTTTTACCTATCCAGTTTCTCTGCATAATCAGGACCTTTTCAGGCCATCCGGAAAGCTTCCCCGTGCATTCTAAAAGTTCTTCGGCATAATCGGTAATCCTCAAAAACCACTGCTCAAGTTTTTTGCTTTCCACCCTTGATTCGCATCTCCAGCAAAGCCCCCCCTCCACCTGCTCGTTTGCCAGAACCGTGGAGCACTCCGGGCACCAGTTGACATTGGATAGTTTCTTATAGGCAAGCCCCTTTTCAAGGAATTTAAGGAAGAACCACTGGCTCCAGCGGTAGTATTGCGGGGCTGCGGTGGATATCTCCCTTTTCCAGTCATAACTCAAGCCAAGCCGCTTAAGTTCTTTTCTCATGTAATCTATATTTTTACGCGTCCACTCGGCGGGATGTATCTTGTGCTGGATTGCCGCGTTTTCCGCGGGAAGCCCGAAGGCATCCCATCCCATGGGATGCAGGATTTTCTTACCCTTCATCATAAAGAATCTCGCAAGGGCATCCCCTATCGAGTAGTTCCTTACGTGTCCCATGTGGATCTTGCCGGACGGATAGGGGAACATCTCAAGGACGTAGTATTTCTCTTTGCCAGAAACCGCGCCGGTTGAGAAAGCGCCGTTATCCTCCCATATCCTCTGCCACTTAAGCTCTATATCTTTAGGTTCGTATCTTCCCATCGGGTAAAAACTCCGGATAAATTATAGAATTTCTAACACATAAGCCGTGTTTTTTCAAATTCTTTCGGATATTTTCCGGTTTTCATGTTCAAGAAACGGGGCCCCTGTTTTTTGAAGCAGAAGGGTTATGGATTATTTAACATCAAAAAGAAGGAAAAGGGCCGGATGGAAAAAAGTTTGACATTCAGTGATGGTTTTTCCTGAGATCGGCCAGTATGGAAATCACCTCCGCGTCTCGCAGGTCATGCCATACCTGATACGCGTCCGCCACGGCAAAAAAAGGCCCGCTCCTTATATTCAGGCAGAAAAGCTCATCCGCCTGCGGAAGTATCATTTCAACGGTTTGAAGCGAGGCGGTCGGGACCGCAACGATAAGTTTTTGGGGGCTGCGCCTTTTTACAAACTCTATTGCCGAAAGCATCGTGTAGCCGGAGGCAAGCCCGTCGTCCGCTATTATCACTTTTTTATCCTTAAGTTCCGGGAAGCTTTTGCTCCTCCTGAAAAGATTTTCCCTTTTTTTAATAATCTCTTTTGTCTTTTCAACCTCTTTTTTTATCTGTTTTTCCGTCAGGTGAAGCCTGGAAAGAAGTGTCGCGTTCAAAAACACCTCTCCCCCCGGCCCAACGGAACCGAACCCTGCCTCGGGGTTATTGGGTATCTGGACCTTTCTTACGATAACAAGGTCTAAATCAACCCTCAAAAACTTTGCTATCTCGGCCGCGACCGGCACTCCGCCGGACGGTATGCCGAGCACAACAGTGCCTTTGCCTTTGTAAGAGAGAAGCCTCTTTGCAAGCTCACGCCCCGCGTGCCTCCTATCCCTGAAGACATAAAGCCTGTCTCTAAGTATTTCATCCTCAATGAGATTTTTCCTGTTCCCCAGCAAGTAAACGGACCACCTCCTCGTCCGCAATCTGCCTGAAATCCCCGTAATGCGCCCCGACCGCAAAAAAATCATCCGGCGTCATAAGGCATACCAATTTATCAGCAATCTTTTTAAGCTCCATGGCCGTTTGGGGAGGCGAAACAGGCAGGGCAACCACCAGTTCCATGGGATGTTCGGCCCTGATGGCTGCAATGGCGGATTTTATCGTGGCGCCGGTTGCGACACCGTCATCAACCAGTATGATTGTCTTATCCTTAAGGGGCGGCAGTTTTTTCCCTTTTCTGTAAAGAGAGACCCTTCTTTCTATCTCAATTCTATTAAGGGATATCTCCTTTTCTATGTACTCCTTTGAAACGCCCCCGGATGATATAATGTCGCTGTTTAAAAAAACGGTCCCGCTTTCCGAAAGGGCTCCTATGGCAAGCTCCGGCTGTCCCGGGAAGCCCAATTTTCTTACAATTACCACATCAAGCGGACATCCGAGATAATCGGCCACCTCTTTGCCTGTAACCACCCCTCCCCTCGGAAGCGCAAGCACCAAAACCCCTTCCCTGTTCTTATACTCCGAAAGTTTCTTTGCGAGTTCCCCTCCGGCAGACCGCCTGTCCTTAAAAACCCTTATTCCCGGATTTTCAGTATTGAGAAACATTCCCGTAAACCACTCGACTATCTTCTCCCTCGCCTCCTTAAGATGCTCCTCCCTGGAAAAAAGATGGTCTGCCCCCTTAACCACATATAATTTTTTTTCCCCGCCGAGCTTCTCATAAAGAACGATACTTTCGCGCATTATCGGGTCTGCGTCTCCCTGCACGATAAGAACCGGAATAGCAACCTTGCCGGCATACTCATGGTATCCCTCGGAAGGGGAAGAGCGGAGAACCATTGCGGCTATCCTCCCGGTTTTACCTTCTTTTGCCGCCGCCAAAAGCGCGGCAGTCCCTCCCATGCTCGAACCAACGATACCCACCCTTTTACGGTCTATTCCGTCCATGCCGCCGATATGATTTAACGCCGCATCCATGTCCGAAGCGAACTGCTCGACCGTTACGTCCCCGGCTGTGCCCTCGCTTTCCCCATGCCCTGTAAAATCAAGCAGCATGCAGGCAAAACCCTTGCCAACGAGTCCGTCCGCAACATAGGTATTCCTCGGGCTGGACCTGGAACTGTTTAATCCGTGCGCAAAGAGGATGAGCGGCTGTTTATTCTTCCTTACTCCCCTTACCCCCCTTACTCCTATGACCTCCGCAAAGAGCCTGAACCCCTTACTGTTCCTGAAGGTTACCTTCACTCTGCCTTTTTAATCCCGAAGATACTTGCAATCCCCGTTAGAAAAAGCGCCGCGATAAGGGCAACCACCCCTATTATCGTCAGATTGCCGGCCCATCTAAGCCCGAATACCGCGATAAGATACAGCATCCCGGAATGCATGACCGCCCCGATTAGGAATAAAAGGCTCAAAAGCGTTTTATAACTCGCGGGTATAGCGAGTGTAAGTAAAACAAGGCCGGCCGCGATATTCAAAAGCGACTCGAGGTTCCCGTGGGCATGCACACTCGCAAGGAAACTGGTCCTGCCCGCGCTCCTGAGATAATCCATCATCCCGGCAACGGCCGGGGCTATGGTTTTTGCGGAAGGCTCCCCTGTCTTCATCTCTTCTTTCACCGCGTCAACGGCCTTGCCTGCCTCCATCATCTGCTGAAAATTCGCGCCCTTCTCCGGAATAAGAAGCACCGGCCCGAGAAGCGCCGTGAATGTAAGATAGATGAGGCCGAAAACAATGTTAACCTTCCCGTTCATAGAACCTCCTTCTTATAGTGTTTCTTTTAATCGGGTGCTCGCCGAATTCCCGCCCAGCACCACATTCCG
>Ga0209002_10004005_pt1 | contig 11668 bp, 10 predicted proteins | sample Rifsed16ft2_FD_184010 | JGI IMG/M metagenome (GOLD analysis project Ga0209002, IMG submission 184010) | Soil microbial communities from Rifle, Colorado, USA - sediment 16ft 2 (version 2) | ecosystem: Environmental > Terrestrial > Deep subsurface > Rock core/Sediment | place: Rifle, Colorado...
CCTCAAACTGAGGAAGTCCAAAAGGGTCGTCCAGGGGATGATAGACCAGCTTCTTACAGCAGAGGCAAACCTGATCGGGTTGACCACTATCCGCAGTCACGATGAATATACTTATAATCACTCCGTCAATGTCTGTATCCTTTCCCTGAGCATAGGTCAGAGGGTGGGTTTTAGCAAGGGCAAGCTGTGCGAACTTGGGGTGGCCGCTCTTTTTCACGATATTGGCAAGTCAGATGTCCCCATAGAGATACTTAATAAACCTTCTGAGTTTTCCAAGGAAGAATGGGAGGTGATGCAGAGACACCCTATTTATGGGGTCAGGAAGATTATGAAGCTCAAGGGACTTGATGCCCTGAGCTCAAGGATTATTACGGGCGCCTTTGAGCACCACCTCAACTATGATTTTTCCGGCTACCCGAAGGTTCCCTATAAGAAGCTAAGTCTATTCGGCAGGATTATAAGTCTCGCAGATTGCTATGACGGGCTTACCTCTTCCAGGGTTTACAGCAGGGTTCCGTATGTTCCAGATAAGGCCCTCAAGTTCATGCTGAGCCGAGCCGGAAAGGCCTATGACCCCATCCTGCTGAAACTATTTATAAACTGCATAGGTATCTATCCTGCGGGATCCCTCTTATTGCTTAATACCAAGGAGCTTGCAGTTGTTATGCAGAGCAACCCGGACCCTGAGAAGTCGAGCACACCCAGGATTAAGGTAATAGCCGATCCTGAAGGTAATGAGATAGACGGGGAGATAATTGATCTATCTGACCCCAAGACCGGAAGGTCAATCAGCGATACCCTTGATCCCCAGAGGTACAAGATAGACGTAACTAGATATTTTATGTAGCATTTACCAAGAAAACTCCCCCTTCCCACCGGGAATGGGGGATGGGGCTGATTTTCATAAACTGGGGGTGACGAAAGACTTGAAAGCTATCCTCATGCCCGTCTAGAAGAGCTTTGAAAGTAATACTGGCACAGCAGTTTCCACACGCAGTATCCGTTCCCCGATGTTAACAGATCTAAAACCGGCAGCCTCAAGCATTTCCACCTCATATGGCATAAAGCCACCTTCCGGGCCGATTGCCAGGGTTACAGGGCGGTTGACCTGACTGGGGCAGGGTTCTGAGGTTCCCGGGTGAGCAACGAGTGGAAGCGTTCCTTTTATCATGTCCGGTAAATCATCTTCGACAAATGGTTTGAATTTTTGGCGAAGCCATACTTCGGGCATGATGGTATCCCGTGCCTGCTCAAGGCCGAGGATAAGTTGCTCTTTAATCTTTTTTTCATCAAGGACAGGGCTGTTCCAGTAGCTCTTTTCTACGCGCCGTGAGTGGATCAGGACTATTCGCTTTACACCCATGGAGCTGGCGGACAGCAAAATCCTTTTAAGGACAATTGGTCTCGGCAAGGCCAAGATCAGGGTTACATCAAGGGGCGGGGGAGGGTCTCTATCGAGGACAATATCCATCTCCAGGGCATCATCATCGATACGGGTTACCGCCCCTGTTCCTATCATGCCGTTCAGCAGGCCCACAGAGAGCCTGTCCCCTGCTGAAGCCCGGTGCACGTTTAATACATGCTCATGGCGGCGGCCTCGCAGACTGACCCGTTGTCTATCCTTAACAAAGTCGTCCTCAAAAAGAAGTATCAGGTTCATAAGGCAGGATTATACCTGCTGTTGCTCAGGTGTCAACGGGGCTGACTGTTTATTTTGTCAGTTAAAATTCTATTTTGCATTTTTCTGTTGACAAAACAAACCTTTATAAGATATATTTCTCACTTTAATTTTCGTCCAACCTTATCGGGCCCATAAAACCAATGCGTAAGTAGTAAATGCTGGCGTAGCTCAGATGGTAGAGCAGCTGATTTGTAATCAGCAGGTCAGGAGTTCGATTCTCCTCGCCAGCTCCAGGAAGTTATTCGTCGGGAGTTGGGAGTACGGGGATGGAGTTTTTTTTGCTCCGAACCCGGAACTGAAAAGCGCCGATTGTTTTTTTGGAGAGGTACCCGAGCGGCCAAAGGGGGCAGACTGTAAATCTGCTGGCGTATGCCTACGAAGGTTCGAACCCTTCCCTCTCCACCATGTTAAAGGCAGCAAATAGTTGTTAGTGAATAGTCGTTAGTTGCGGCGTTAATTTTGGGCCATCTTGCTGTTCACTAATAGCTGATTTTAATGCGGGTGTAGTTCAATGGTAGAACTCCAGCCTTCCAAGCTGGATGCGAGGGTTCGATTCCCTCTACCCGCTCCAACGCCCACGTAGCTCAGTTGGTAGAGCACTTCCTTGGTAAGGAAGAGGTCACCGGTTCAATCCCGGTCGTGGGCTCCATAAGCAAAAAGATAACGTGGCCAGTGGCCGGTGTTCGGTTGTTAGTTAACCGACCACTGACGGCTGACCACTGACCACTTAATTATTTTTAGGAGGCACATATGGCCAAGGCAAAATTTGAAAGAACAAAACCGCATGTCAATATAGGCACAATAGGTCACGTAGACCACGGCAAGACCACGTTGACAGCAGCAATAACCAAGGTATTGGCCGATAAAGGTCTGGCGCAGTACAGGGCATTCGATCAGATAGACAACGCCCCTGAAGAAAGGGAAAGAGGCATCACCATAGCAACGTCCCATGTTGAGTACGAGACGGTAAACAGGCACTATGCCCACGTAGACTGCCCCGGACACGCGGACTATATAAAGAACATGATAACAGGAGCCGCCCAGATGGACGGAGCTATCCTTGTAGTCAGTGCAGCCGATGGCCCCATGCCACAGACCAGAGAACACATTCTCCTTGCGAGACAGGTAGGAGTCCCATATATAGTAGTATTCCTCAACAAGGCAGATATGGTAGACGACAAAGAACTCCTTGAGCTTGTAGAGTTGGAAGTAAGAGAACTCTTAAGCCTGTACAACTTCCCCGGAGACACGACCCCTATAATAAAGGGAAGCGCATTAAAGGCGCTGGAAGGCGACAAGGGAGAGCTCGGCGAGCAGGCCATAATTAAACTCATGGAAGCAGTAGACAGCTTCATCCCAGAACCCAAGAGAGACATAGACAAGCCATTCCTCATGCCCGTAGAGGACGTATTTTCCATCTCAGGCCGTGGAACCGTCGCAACAGGTCGTGTAGAAAGAGGGATAGTAAAGGTAGGCGAAGAGATAGAGATAGTAGGAATGAGGCCCACTACCAAGACCGTAGTCACCGGAGTAGAGATGTTCAGAAAACTCCTTGACGAAGGCCGGGCCGGAGACAATATCGGAGTGCTCTTAAGAGGCGCCAAGAGAGAAGACATAGAAAGAGGACAGGTGCTAGCAAAGCCGGGTTCCATAACTCCCCATACCAAATTCAAGGCAGAGGCGTACATACTCAGCAAAGAAGAAGGTGGAAGACACACCCCGTTCTTCAATGGATACAGACCACAGTTTTATTTCAGAACAACCGACGTTACCGGCATAGCGACGCTGCCCGAGGGTGTAGAGATGGTAATGCCCGGCGACAACGTAGCAATAACAGTTACATTAATAACCCCCATAGCAATGGAAAAGGGGCTCAGGTTTGCAATAAGGGAAGGCGGCAGGACTGTGGGCGCCGGCGCCATCAGTGAAGTAATAGAATAGTACAGGGGCAAGGGATTGCCCTGTCTTTTTTAATTTTGGAGGATAGAAATGAGAGATATAGTTAGCCTGGGATGTGCCACGTGCAAGAGGAAGAATTATTCCACAACGAAGAACAAGAAGACTACTCCTGACAAACTGGAGTTTAAGAAGTTCTGTTCCCATTGCAGGGCTCACACTGTTCACAAGGAAATGAAGTAGAGACTTGTCCTTGGCTGTTCTAGCTGAGAAGTTCGAGCGGGTTGTTTCTAAATTATTTTTACAGGCCAGTAGCTCTAATGGTAGAGCGTCGGTCTCCAAAACCGAGTGCTGGGGGTTCGAGTCCCTCCTGGCCTGCCAATGGATTATGGGATGAAACTGGCAATCGGATAAAGGGGACTCTGTTTTGCCTTTTCACTCTTTCGTCGATTTATAGACTTAACTAAGATGGTTATGGGGTGTATATGGAATACGTGGATAAAGCCAGGGATTATTTTAAAGAAGTTGTTGCGGAGCTAAAGAGGGTCACATGGCCTACCAAAAAGGACACAATGGCAGCAACCTGGGTTGTGATTATTACAGTCATAATTTTATCCGTATTCCTGGGGATTGTGGATCTCGGACTTTCACAATCGATAAAGCTGATTATAAAGTAACGGCCAGCTACGGCTTTGTTCCTGGTTGGCAGTTATAAAGCAAAGATCAGGTTTTGCCTGTCCGAAAGCATGGTTGGGGCATTGGGAGCTTGGCGAGCAGGCCTGCAAATCATATACAGGTTGCAGCGTATAGACCAGCGAATATAGGAATGGTCCCCTTATAAAAATTATACAGGAGTTAAAATGTCGCAGCAGTGGTATGTTGTTCACACATACTCGGGATTTGAAAATAAGGTAAAGCAATCCTTAGACGAGAAGGTAAAGGCTCTGGGAAAGGAAAACCTTGTTTCGGAGGTAATTGTCCCTTCTGAGAAAGTTGTTGAACTTGTGAAGGGAGAGAGAAAGACCACCACAAGGAAGTTTTTCCCAGGTTATATATTGGTAAAGATGGAACTTAATGACGAGGCATGGCACCTCGTAAAGTCCACACCCAAGGTGACCGGGTTTGTTGGGGGGCTGATCCAGCCGCCACCAATATCCGAAGAGGAGGTGGCCAAGATAACCCACCAGATGGCTGAAGGCCGTGCCAAACCAAAGCCCAAGGTGATGTTTGAGGTCGGGGAATTGGTGAGGGTTATTGACGGTCCATTTACCAACTTCACTGGAGAGGTTGAAGAGGTAAAGCCTGATAAAGGCAGGCTCCGAGTTATGGTCAGTATCTTTGGCAGGTCTACCCCTGTGGAATTGGAGTTCATACAGGTTGAAAAGGGATAATAAACAAGATCCAACTTTGATTTTAAGGAGAGTTAAATGGCAAAGAAAATTCAGGCTTATGTAAAACTTCAGTTACCGGCAGGGAAGGCAAACCCCTCTCCGCCAGTTGGTCCTGCGCTTGGTCAGCACGGCGTAAATATAATGGAGTTCTGCAAGGCATTTAATGCCCAGACCCAGGGGCAGGAAGGAATGGTTATCCCTGTGGTAATCACCGTTTATTCAGACCGTTCCTTCTCGTTTATCATGAAGACCCCGCCTGCTCCTATACTATTATTGAAGGCGGCAGGGATAGCGAAGGGTTCCAAGGAACCCAATAAGCAGAAGGTCGGCAAGGTCACAAAGGCCCAGGTGACTGAGATAGCCAAGACCAAGATGCCTGATCTGAATGCGGTTAACCTGGAAGGTGCTATAAGAACAATAGAGGGTACAGCTAGGAATATGGGGATTGAAGTGGTAGGTTAGATTTGAAGTTTGGGCGGCCATATGGCCGCAGTACAGATGACTTATTTAAAGGGGTAAAAAATGGCAAAGAGCGGCAAGAAATTCATTGAAGCAAAGAAAAAGATAGGAGAGGTTGAAAAACTTCAGGTATCCGAGGCTGTTAAAAAGGTTTTGGATGCTGTGTATGTCAAGTTTGATGAAACCGTAGACGTGGCTGTGAGGCTTGGGGTTGACCCAAAGCATGCGGAACAGATGGTTCGCGGGACGGTATCTCTCCCTCACGGCATCGGCAAGACAGTCAAGGTTGTCGTATTTGCCAAGGGTGAGAAGGAAAAAGAGGCTAGGGACGCAGGCGCCGATGAGGCGGGCAGTGACGACCTTATAGCAAAGATAGCCGGAGGATGGCTGGATTTTGACTGTGCCATTGCTACTCCTGATATGATGGGAGCAGTCAGCAAGCTCGGTAAGGTTCTGGGTCCGAGAGGCCTTATGCCTAATCCTAAAGTTGGTACCGTGACATTCGACGTTGGTAAGGCAGTTGTCGATGTTAAGGCTGGAAGGGTGGAATTCAGGGTAGACAAGACTGGAAACCTTCATGTTCCAATAGGCAAGGTTTCTTTCGGTGCTGACAAGCTCAAAGATAACCTGATGGCCCTCATGGAGACGGTGGTAAAGGCAAAGCCGGCAACCAGCAAGGGAACGTATCTAAGAAATATATGTGTCTCATCCACAATGGGGCCTGGTGTAAAGATAGACCCGTTACAGTTGGGAAGTTTATTCAGGTAAAACGTATATCTTTGTAGGGGCAACCCTATGTGGTTGCCCCTGGGCGGCCACATAGGGCCGCCCTTACAATTTTAATAGTCAAAGACAGTAGGCGCATAAAGCTTAATGGGATTCTATCCAGCCTGCCGAGACGATTGTTTGGATAAGTGACCGGTTGTACACGTATCTCTTATACTGATTTTCTCCAGTCTTTGACAGTAATCCATAATGAAAGGGGGCGATAAAGATTGGAGAAAAAAAAGAAAGAGGATGAAGTTTCCGAGCTTAGGGAGAAGTTTTCCAGAGCAAATGCCGCAATTCTCGGGGACTACAGAGGATTGACAGTATCCCAAATAGACAAGTTGAGGAATGCCCTCAGGAATGTGTCTGGAGAGCTCAGGGTTGCAAAGAATACCCTCGCAAGGATTGCATCCAAAGGGACAGGCATCGAGAAGATAGAAAGCCACCTCAAAGGGCCGACAGCCATAATCCTGAGCTACTCGGACCAGGCTGCAGTGGCAAAGGCATTGACTGCGTTTGCCAAGGAACAGGACAAGTTCAAGATCAGGGTCGGGGTATTGGGCAACACAGTCCTTGACGTCAAGGGGATAAAAGCCCTTGCGGAGCTGCCAGGATTAGATCAGCTCAGGGCCAATATTCTGGGGCTCATACAGGCTCCGGCATCAAAGCTGGCAAGGCTCATGGCTACTCCTGGTTCGCAGGTTGCCAGGGTTGTTAAGGCGCACTCAGAAAAATAATCATAAATAAAAACAATAAACAATAAAAGGAGATAGAGAAATGGCAGATTTGAAGAAGATAGTTGATGAACTTAGCGGCCTTACCGTTATCGAGGCTGCAGAATTGAGCAAACTTTTGGAGGAAAAGTGGGGTGTTTCTGCTGCTGCACCTGTTGCTGCTGTTGCCGCTGTTGCTGCTCCAGGCGCAGCTCCTGCTGCTGAACAGACGGAGTTTAATGTTGTGCTTAAGGCTGCCGGTGACAACAAGATCAATGTCATAAAAGAGGTCAGGGCAATAACCGCTCTGGGACTGAAAGAGGCCAAGGAGCTGGTAGAAGGAGCTCCAAAGAACGTGAAGGAAGGCGTTTCCAAGGATGAGGCTGCGAAGATAAAGAAGCAGCTTGAAGGCGCAGGGGCAACCGTAGAGGTTGTATAACAACCTGTTAAATGTGAGGCGTGAAGCGTGAGGTGTGAGGATTGCATCTTACGCCTTACGCCTTTTGTCTTTGAATAAAAGTTGATTTGATAAAGCCAAGGTCAACCGCAGAGATTAGAGCTGAAAATATGGAGACTATTTGATTCTCTTTGCTCTCGGTGCAGCTGTGTTTAAAAAATAAGAGTTTTTAAGGAGAGTCCATGGTCAGTTCTTCCAGTACCCTGAGGGTTAGAAAAGACTTTTCCAAGATACCAAAGGTCCTTGAAATATTTAATCTCATTGATGTCCAGGTAAGGTCATACGAGAGGTTTCTTCAGGCCGACGTAAAACCAGAAAACCGTAAGGACGTGGGTCTTCAGGCTGTTTTTAAAAGCGTGTACCCTATCAAGGATTTTAATGAAACATCTTCACTTGAGTTTGTAAATTATACCTTGGGTGAGCCAAAGTATGATGTCCTTGACTGCCAGCAGAGAGGGATGACCTTTGCTGCTCCCATGAGAGTGACCGTAAGGCTGGTAGTGTGGGATAAAAACGATGAGACTGGCGCTCAAACTATAAGGGACATAAAGGAGCAGGAGGTCTACTTCGGAGAGATTCCGCTTATGACCCAGAATGGCACCTTTATTATAAACGGCACTGAAAGGGTGATTGTGAGCCAGCTACACCGCTCTCCCGGCGTCTTCTTTGACCATGACAAGGGCAAGACACATGTCAGCGGAAAGGTGTTATACGTAGCCAGGGTTATCCCTTACAGGGGCTCGTGGCTTGACTTTGAATTTGATCCCAAGGATATCCTCTATGTGAGAATAGACAGAAGGAGAAAGTTTTATGCCTCCGTTCTCCTTAGGGCCCTTGGTTACTCCATAGAAGAGATACTTAACTATTTTTACAAGTCAGAAGTTGTAACCATAAAGAATGGCAAGGTTCAAAAGAAAACAGATTTTGAACTGCTATTGAACCAGCATGCGCCTCACGATATCCTGGATCCCAAGACGGGGGAGGCGATAGTAAAGGCCAAGAAAAAGATTACGAGGCTGCATTTAAAGAAGATGAAAGAGGCAGGGATAGAGTTTATCCCTATAGAGCTCGAGGATGTAGTCGGGAAGATCGCAGCTGCGGATATATATGATTCCAAGACTGGCGAAGTCATAGTGGAGTGCAACGGGGAGATTACCCCTGAAAAGATAGAAGAGATAAAGAAGAGGAAGATCACAGAGCTCAAGACTCTCTTCATTGACCCGATGATTACCGGAACCAGCATCCGTGATACATTGATGCTTGATAAGATTTCCACTCCTGAAGATGCCCTCATAGAGATTTATAAACGGTTGAGGCCGGGAGAGCCACCTACGCGTGAGACTGCAAGGGCTCTCTTTGACAATATGTTCTTCAATCCCGACAGGTATGACCTTTCAAGGGTCGGCAGGCTTAAGCTAAACCACAAACTGGGCAGAGATCTTCCTATAGACCATCTTGCCCTGTCCAAAGAGGATATCCTCGCAGTGGTAAGATACCTGGTGGACCTCAAAAACGGCATAGGAGAGATAGACGATATCGACCATCTGGGTAACAGAAGAGTCAGGGCAGTCGGGGAGCTCCTTGAAAATCAATATAGGATAGGCCTCGTCAGGATGGAGAGGGCTGTTAAGGAGAGGATGTCGCTCCAGGATATACAGGGTATGATGCCCCATGACCTGATAAACCCGAAACCGGTTGCAGCGGTTGTAAAGGAATTTTTTGGTTCAAGCCAGTTATCTCAGTTCATGGACCAGACAAACCCGCTCTCAGAAATAACTCATAAGAGGAGGCTTTCTGCCCTTGGGCCTGGAGGTCTTACGAGAGAGAGGGCAGGCTTTGAGGTCAGGGACGTGCACCCGACCCACTATGGAAGGATATGCCCCATTGAGACTCCTGAAGGCCCGAATATTGGGCTTATTGCGTCTCTTTCAACATATGGTCGGGTCAATGAGTATGGCTTTATAGAGACCCCGTACAGGATTGTCGAGGGCGGCAAGGTTTCGAAGGAAATAAAGTTCCTGACCGCATTGGAAGAGGAGGAGCACGTTATAGCCCAGGCCGATGCCCCGCTGGATAAGGAGGGAAGGTTCAATGTCCCACTGATCTCGGCAAGAAGAGCCGGAGAGTTTATTATGGTAAGACCTGAGGACGTCACCCTCATGGATGTCTCTCCCAAGCAGCTTGTGAGCGTGGCTGCGTCCCTCATCCCATTCCTTGAACATGATGACGCCAACAGGGCGCTCATGGGTTCAAACATGCAGCGTCAGGCAGTGCCTTTACTCAGAACAGAGGCCCCTTTAATTGGCACCGGGATGGAACACGTCGTGGCCAGAGACTCTGGTGTTGCGATAGTCTGCAGGAGGGAGGGTGTCGTAGAAACCGTTGACGCCTCAAGGATTGTAATCAAGGCAAAGGGCGATGCTGGCGTAGACATATACGATCTGATTAAATACCAGAAATCAAACCAGGGGACCTGCCTGAATCAGAAACCGATCGTTAAAGAAGGCGAAATGGTTGCCAAGGGCCAGATAGTTGCAGACGGTCCAGCCACAGATAATGGCGAACTTGCACTCGGTAAAAACATAGTAGTCGCGTTTATGCCGTGGCGCGGCTTCAACTTTGAGGACTCGATCCTGATAAGCGAGAAGCTTGTTAAGGAAGATACTTTTACCTCTGTCCATATAGAGGAACTGGAGGTGGCGGCCAGGGACACGAAGTTAGGGAAGGAGGATATTACTGCCGATATCCCAAATGTCGGAGAAGATTCCCTTAAAGACCTCGACGAGAGTGGTATCATCAGGATAGGGGCTCGTGTAAAGCCTGGAGATATCCTGGTCGGCAAGGTTACTCCAAAGAGTGAGACCCAGCTTACCCCGGAAGAGAAGCTCCTTCGGGCCATATTCGGTGAAAAGGCCGGAGATGTAAGGGATACTTCCCTGAAGGTTCCCCCTGGAATAGAGGGCACCGTTATAAATGTAAAGGTCTTTTCCAGAAAGGGTGTGGAAAAGGATGAGAGAAGCAAGGGGCTTGAGGATCTGGAAATATCCAAGCTGGAGAAGGACAGGAGCGATGAGGTACGGGTGACCCAGGAAGGGGCATACAGCAAGCTGAAAGCGCTGCTTGTCGGCAGTACCGTTTCTGCCAATATCCTGGATGACGAAAAAAAGGTCATTCTGGCAAAGGGAAAGAAGATCACAGAGGGGATGCTGGAAAAGGTTCCGAGGAATAAATGGGGCACGATCTCAGTTTCAGACAACGATGTTGAGGCAGAGATCGAAAAGGTCGTAGACAACATGAACGACCAGATTGAACTGGTCAAAACATTTTTTGTGGATAAGATAAACCGCCTCAAGAAGGGGGACGAGCTGCCTCCTGGTGTTATAAAGCTAGTAAAGGTCAGTGTGGCCATGAAGAGGAAGCTCCAGCCGGGAGACAAGATGGCCGGGCGTCATGGGAACAAGGGCGTTCTCTCCAAGATAGTCCCGGATGAAGATATGCCGTACCTGTCGGACGGCACACCTGTCGACATGGTGCTGAATCCTCTTGGAGTCCCATCCAGGATGAACGTGGGGCAGATATTGGAGATTCACCTGGGATGGGCAGCGAAAGGGCTTGGACGGCAGATAAACACCTTCCTGGAAAAGAACTATTCCGCTTCAGCCCTGAAAAGCGCGCTCAAGAAGACATATAATTCACCGGTTATCGCACGGATCATAGATGGGGCAGATGATGAAGCGATATTCAGGATGGCGAGGGACGCCAGAAAGGGTATACATATGGCAACCCCCGTGTTTGAGGGGGCATCTGAGGATGAATTGAATGCTGAGCTTGAGAGGGCGGGTCTGCCCGAGTCTGCACAGTCAACCCTTTATGATGGGAGAACTGGTATCGTATTTGACTCGGAGGTGACGGTAGGGGTCATGTATATGCTGAAACTGCACCATCTTGTTGATGACAAGATACATGCTAGATCTATAGGTCCTTACTCCCTGGTAACGCAGCAGCCGCTCGGTGGGAAGGCGCAGTTCGGAGGTCAGAGGTTTGGTGAGATGGAAGTGTGGGCTTTACAGGCATACGGAGCAGCATATACATTGCAGGAGATACTGACCGTCAAGTCTGATGATGTGACCGGCAGGATAAGGGCCTATGAAGCTATTGTTAAGGGAGAAAATCTTATAGAGACGGGTCTCCCTGAGTCATTTAAGGTTCTTGTAAAGGAGCTGCAGAGCCTGGCGCTAGACGTAGAGCTTTTAGAGAAAAAGGAAGAATAAATATAAGGCTGGCAACGGATTTATTCCGGGCC
>Ga0209002_10004006_pt1 | contig 11668 bp, 10 predicted proteins | sample Rifsed16ft2_FD_184010 | JGI IMG/M metagenome (GOLD analysis project Ga0209002, IMG submission 184010) | Soil microbial communities from Rifle, Colorado, USA - sediment 16ft 2 (version 2) | ecosystem: Environmental > Terrestrial > Deep subsurface > Rock core/Sediment | place: Rifle, Colorado...
CGCGCGGCATCCCCATGAACATGAAGTGCTCGTCGAGGCCGCCGACGATGATGTGAAAGATCGGTTCGTCACGGTGGTAGATGCGATCAACGACGAGAACCGGCTCCTTCCGCACGCGATCGTACGTGTGGACGGCGTCGACGAACGGTCCCTCATCGTGGGTCTCGTTGATGAGGCGGCCTTCGACGACATACTCCGCCTCCGCGGGGATTGTGAGGCCGTTCTGGAGTTTCACCATGTCCACCGGTCTTCCCAGGCAGGAGTGCGTGAGGGCGGACGCGATTCTCGACTCGTCCACGCCGTACTCGACAGAGGTCCCGCCCGCGAGGAGGTTCCACGGATCGAGGCCGATGCACACGGCGACCTTGAGCTCCTCGCCGGCCTTCATCGCCTCGTTGTACATGTGTTTGAGGTGGCGCGGTACGATGCGGCACACGCCCCGGTTCGCATCGAGGATCTGAATCCGATGGAAGGACAGGTTCCGCACGCCCTGCCACTCCGCGACCCACACGCCGGCCGTAATGTATCGACCCGCGTCCTTCGGGAAAAGCTTCGGGACGGGCGAATCGAGGAGGTCCACGTCGGTGGAACTGTTCCTCTCGAACTCCGCGTGGTCCAAGGGGCGCGTATCGCGGGGATTGGCCTGCGCCTCCATGAGCTCTCGAAGGAGTCGCTCCTTCGGGATGCCGAGGGCGGCCGCCACCCGCTCCCGCGTGGACCATAGGTTTCCTACCGCTGCGAAGCCATCGAGGTCCGTGAAGTGGACCGGTGCCGTGGGATGGTTCAGGAGGATTCGCGTACATTCGAGCTCCCGACTCGTCCTCTCGTCGACTCGAACCACGTCTCGTGAGAACTTCTCGAGCCACTGGCGTATGGCCATGGGGACTCCTCGGTCCGCGGAACTCGAGGGGCCCCTTTAGGTCTTGCGGCAAGCCGGTACAGTCGGGTTGGTTGGGCTACTTCGGAGATGTACGCATACGTCTCCATGCCAAGTATCCGGCACCGGCCGCTGCAGCCACAACTACCCCTCCTAGTGCCCATAAGACGGCCGGCTGCAAGCCACTGCTCGGCGGCGGTGGAGGCGCGGAGACGTTGACGGACGCGGTCTCGCTCGTCGAGCCCCCTTCCGCGTCCGTCACGGTGAATGTGATTGTGTAGGTGCCCGGAATTCCATACGAGTGGGTAGCCGTGATCGGGCCGCCACCCGCCGGGGTCGAGCCGGTGGATGTAGCCCCGTCGCCCCAGGCGATCGTCCAGCTTAGCGAGTCCCGGTCAAGATCTGACACCACGGCCGTCAAGGTTACCTCATGGCCTGCGATCGTTGACGAAGGCGAGATCTCCGTGATTGTCAGGGAGGGCTCATGATTGACCGGTGGAATGCCGGTCACGGGGATCTCGCGCGTCATCTCGCCCGTCAGGCCATCTGTATCACGAACTTCGAGTCGGATCGTGTACGTTTCATCCCTCGAATAGTCGTGGGACGCTACCTTGACCGTCGACCATGCCGTATCCCAGACGCCATCGTCCTCCCAATCCCAGCGAATCTCCAGCAGATCCAGGGGGTCTTCGGCATCTGAGGAGTTCGTCGCGTCCGCGGAGACATGACCAGGGTCTTCTGGAGAGGACGTAACCTCGAAGTATGCAACGGGAACTCGGTTGGGTTCTGGGATCAATTCCATCCGAACGATGAAGATGTCGAACCGGCCCCCGTTGAACGTCGGATCGTCGGCGCCTTCGGTAACAGGGAAATCCAACGCGTTCGTCGTCCCGACGACGGTTGCGTTGCCCGTCGAGTCCAGGACCAAGGAATAGCCGAGGTCGCCGCAATCCTGGGAGCAGCGGTCGCGTTCTGGTTGCGTCTCGATGAACAGCACATCGTCCCCGCCCCCGAGGAAAGTCGAATACGCAAGGGTGCTCCCCTCGGGGTCCAGCTTGGTCACGAACGCATCCTGGTTGTACCAGGATTCTCCATTGTAGGTCGCATCGTACGCCCCCGGAGACGTTGGGAAGTCGACGGAATCCGTCGTTCCCACCACGTAGGCCTGGCCGAACTCGTCTACAAAGATTCCGTTGCCTTGGTCAACACCCACGTAACCCCCACCCGCCGGCTTTGCGCCGCCGAGGAAAGTTGAATAGAGGAGCGCGCTTCCTGAAGCGTCCAGTTTGGCGACGAAGGCGTCGCAGCATTGAGGGCTCTGGGCGTCACTTATCGTGGTGTCGAACGCCCCGGGTGTCGTGGGAAAATCGGGTGAATTAGTCCAGCCCGTGACATACGCATTTCCGGCGTTGTCCACGACGACGGCGAAAGCCGCGTCGTCCCCGAAACTCCCCCCGAGGAATGTCGAGTACTCCAGGGCGCTTGCCTCGGGATTGAGTTTGAAGACATAGCCGTCTACGCCGCCGTCCTCCTCGATCGAGGTGTCGAGGGCACCGGGCGTGACGGGGAAGTCGAGCGCGTCCGTCCGTCCGGCAACGTACGCACTTCCCTGGGCGTCGACTGCAATCGAATAAGACCATTCGAGCCCCATCCCACCGATGACCGCCGAGTACTCAAGGGCGGTTCCCCAGGGATTGAGCTTTGCGACGTAGACGTCGAAGCTGGTCCCTCGGTGGACGACGTCCGCCTTGATCGGGAAGTCCGGAGACGACGTCATCCCTGTCACGTAGGCACTTCCGAGAACATCCACCGCGATGGCCTGACCGAATTCCTCGCCGGTGCCGTCCACCACCGCTTTTCCACCGAGGAAGGTGGAATAGAGGAGGGCTCCGTTGGGATCGAACTTCGCGATGAAGGCGTCCGCGCGAGGACCAAAGGTCGTATCGAAGGCGTCCTTCGTCGTCGGGAAATCGGTCGACCGTGTCGTTCCGGTGATGTACACACTCCCCGAGGCGTCGAGCGCGATGGACGAGGCAGTATCGACTGAAGTGCCTCCAAAGAAGGTCGAAAAGACGAGGTTTCCCGTTGGAGTGAACTTAGCGAGGAATACGTCGTAGATGCTGATCCATATGTCCTGGCCGGGAATGTATTCCTCGGGAACCCCGTTGAACGTGGGATCGTATGCGTCCGGCGTCGTAGGAAAGTCTGTGGAATTCGTGTACCCCGTGATGTAGATGTTCCCGGAGACATCCACGGCAACGTCCTTTGCGACGTCATGGGAGCTGCCGCCGAAGTAGGTGCTCATCACGATGCCGGGGCATGGGTTGAGCGGGACCGGCGGCGGAGTCGTGCTCAATGTCTGGGGGCTCGAGGCCATGATTCCGGGACAAGGGACCACGGCAGGAGCGACCTCAGAATCCGCCGCCGGATATGCGTTGGCTAGTTGGGGGAGAAGGGCGGCACCGATTACAAGCAGGAAGGCCGCCCCCATGCTCCCCAATCGGCGCACGTCCTACCATATTCCCCCGTGCCCTAATAATCGGAAGTGACACGAGAAGGGGACCGCGTGTCGCGACATTCCACCCGGTTGGGCGCTCCACGATTTCTCCGAACGATGGGCACCCGCGCCGGCGACCCCAACGCTCGCCACGCGTCACGGGCCTTTGCTGCTTGGAACAAGGCGTGGTTGGGTTCGTTGAGGGAAGAGAAGGGGTCCCCCTGCGGACGGTTTCGGGCATCGTCGGCCCGGCGGAACCCGATCAAACGCAGCCCGACGATGACGGCCCACATGCCGATCATCGCGCACGCGCCGATCAGATAGCCCAGCGGGGTACCATCAAAGGGTGCATAGGCGAGTTCCGCCGCCACGAGGGGCAGGAGTCCATACGCGTAAGGTTTCCTTAACAGGAAGAACAGGAAGAGGAGCACGGAGCCCGAGATAATGCCGCCGGCGAGGAATAAGAGCGTTGAGGCCTGTTCTGGGATGGGTTCTGCGGTGACCAGGATCACGCGGTCCCCATCAATGTACGTATCGATGCCTAAGGCCGAGGCGGCCCAGTAATGTCCGTATTCGTGGAGGGGCTCTCGAATCACACAGGCAAGCCAGAAGGCGACGCACATCTTGGCGATGTCCGCGAGCAAGGTCTTGCCTTCCTCCACGGACTCATTCCTGTCAAGGACGCGGCATCTTCGCACGCAGTCCGCTAGCGATCTGCCCGGCAAGAAAGTCCGGTGACAGGGCGGAATGGGTCTTGTCACTATACCTTTAATTAGCGCGTAATACGCTCGCAATCGCGCGATGCGTCTCTTCGACCGCCGTCTCCTGCAGCTCCTGAGCTTCCTTACGAGGAGGCAGGCGTGGCTCTCTCCCTACGACATCAGCCGCGAGTTCCGCATCGACGGGTCGAAGATCACCGCGCGGACGATCCATCGTTGGTTCCATTACCTTCGGGAGAACGGCTCTTTCGTGTACTACCCGTACCCGAGGGCGAACCTCCTCGGCCTGCAAGACGTCCTCGTGCGGATCCACGACCTCCGGAATCCTTCGGTCCTCGGCATCCTGCCGTTCGCCGCATCGTTCAACGTCGAGGTCGGTCTGGGAGCAGGCGAGCCCTTCGTGAGCCAGGGATACTGGGTGCCCGGATCCGGTCTCGACGCGTTCCGCGACTATTGGCGCGCGGTCAGGGACTTGGGCTACGCGGGGGATGTCGAAATCTTGCCCTGCCGGAACACCCACTTCATCTTCTCTCCACTCCATGAATTCATACGGGAGGACGGCGTCGCAGTGTTTCGGAAACCCGCGGACAACACGCACTTCGAGGCCCTCCTGCGTCGGAATATCAAGGGGCGATTCGAGGTTCGGATCGGAGAGCCGGTCGCAAAATCGCCCTTGGTCATCCCGATTGTCGTGGAGCACATCTGGGCCCACTTCTCGAGCCGACAAGTGTGGCAAGCGATCCGGGCGGCGGGCGAAGACCGCATTCGTCAGTACGGCATGCTGTCGCGGACCCTGGACCGACCCGGGGCGGCCCTCCGCCTGCTACAGCAGCAGTGGGCCGACCTGACTCGGAAGTTCGACGAGGTTTTTCTCCAGCCGCGCGTCATGTTCGACTGGACCTCGCTAAGCAACGCGGCCTGGCTTAGCATCTTGATCCGCCCGGGGTCCGTCGACAAGATGGTCGAAGCGGCGTCGCGGATCTCCCAGCGGTCCCTCCTCGTCCACCTCAAGCCAGGGATGGAGTTCGAAGAGCGCTGCCACATCCTGTCCCTCCTCCCGAGCGACCAGCTCCTCCCCGTCCTCGAGATTGTCCGGGCGTACCATCGGGATCGCGAGCCGCCGATCGTCGCGATGCAGGACAAGGACAAGACTCTCGCGCTCTTCCGGCCGTCGTTCTGCAAGTTGGATTGGCGGCTCTTCGACCCCAAGGCCCTCGCGTGGCGATTCGATGCGGATGACTACATCGAGCGCCTCAAGGCCCTATCCGCATGATTACGGCGGCCATAGGGGCGGCGGAGACCGGTCCGGTGGCTCCGCAGGCGGCGGCTCCAGCGGCCTGGATTGGGGAGGCCGAAGGAGGAGTAACGCGGATCCCGCGAGGGCGGCCACGGCGGCGGCCGCGAAGCCCGTTACGAGGGCCGCGGTTGCGAGATCGAATCCGCCATTCGGCGGGGGCGGGGACGTGGCGGGCGTCACGGTCATCGTGAAGGTCAGGTCGTTGTCCTCCGTGAACGTCTCCTCTGGCGTAACGTTCCCGATCCGGATGCGGATCCTGTGGTCCCCTACTGCCATCGCCACGAAGGACTCCGACAAGACGACGGCCGAATCCCCTGGAGCCAGAGGGCCTGCGAGTTCGACTTGGCCGACGTGGATCGTCACGCCCGTGGGTCGGTCGTCGAACAGGTCGACCGTCGCCTCCTCGGCTTCCGACCCACCTTGGTTCAGGATTGTCACAGAGACCGTAACGATATCTCGCTCCTCCGGCTGTAAGGGAATCGATACGGCCGCCACGGGAACCAGATCGGGCGCAGGACCCGTCGGGCCCGGCGCTCGCTGCACGTGGACGGCGAGGGACGTCGTGCCTTCAAGGCCTCGCGCATCCCGCACGGTGACCGTCGCCCGCATCTCGCCCTCGGCGACGTAAGCGTGGGTTGCCATCGCGGACGACTGCTCGGGGGTCCCCTGGCCATCGCCGAAGGCGAACCGGTACGCGACGATTCGGCCGCGGCCCTCGTCGTGCGCGACGCTCGAGGAGGCGTCGAAGCGGACGACCTGATCCACGACGGGCGAGGGGTCATCGACCGTGAGGACGGCCCGAGGGCCGGTCGGGAGGGCGCTGGCGACCGCGAGAAGTCCGAAGGCGATGGCCCAGACCGCGAGAGCTACGCCCGCCCGCTGTCGTAGGGACAGCGGCCCCCACGCCCGGCCCACGTTGGAATAGAGTCGCGGGTGGAACCTTATACTTTCCCGCGCGCGGACAGAAGTCTTAAGCCAGCCCGGGGGTTCGGACGGCCGTGGGCCTCGACTCCGCGCGGAAGTACGCGCTTCAGAACGCTATCCTCCATGGCGGGAAGGCGGAGGCGAAGGCCGTACTGGGCAAGCTCCTCGCGGAGGATCCGTCCCTCCGATCGAGGGCGCGCGAGGCCTCGGCCCACGTCGAGACGGTCGTCGCGGAGGTGAACCGGCTGGACGTCGAATCGCAGCGGGCCGAACTCGCGTCCCTCGCTCCGGATCTCCTCGAGAAGCCGAAGTCCGAGGCGGGCCCGAAGGAGCTCGCATCGCTAGCGGGCGCGGTCGAGGGCCAAGTGGTTCTGCGTCTCGCGCCCTATCCGAGCGGTCCGTTGCACATCGGGAACGCCCGCGCTTTCGTCACGAACGACGCATACGCGAAGAAGTATCGCGGGAAGCTCCTCCTCGTGTTCGACGACACGATTGGTTCCGAGGAGAAGCCGATCCTCCCGGAGGCCTACGACCAGGTGAAGGAGGGTCTCGACTGGGCGGGCGTCGAGTATCACGACGTGCTTTACAAGAGCGACCGTATCCCTTTGCACTACGAGTGGGCGGAACGACTCCTCGGGACGGGCGAGGCCTACGTCTGCGAGTGCGACGCGGACACCCTGCGGAAGAACCGCGAGGCGAAGCGCGCCTGCGTCCATCGGACCCAGCACGCGGACGAGACGATCGCGATGTGGAAGGCGATGCTCTCCGGCGAGTACGGCGAGGGTGAAGCCGTCGTCCGCCTGAAGACGGACATGGCCCACCCGAACCCCGCCTTCCGGGACCGCGTCCTCTTCCGGATCGCGGAGCGGGAGCACCCGCGTGTCGGCACGCGCTACCGCGTCTGGCCCTTGCTGGAGTTCTCCTGGGCGGTCGACGACCACGTCCTCGGCGTGACCCATGTGTTGCGGGGGAAGGACCTCGTGATGGAGGACCTGATGGAGACGAGGATCTGGGACATCCTGGGCGTCGACCGGCGTCCCCACTTCGTCCACTTCGGTATCCTGCGGTTCAAGGACATCGAGTTGTCGAAGTCCCGCTACCGCCGCGAGATTGCGGCGGGCCGTCTCGCCGGAATCGACGATCCTCGCACGTGGTCCCTGCAGTCCCTCCGCCGTCGCGGGATCCGTCCGGCGGCCCTGCGGAACTTCGTCCTGTCGTTCGGGCTGAGCCTCACGGACATCGAGGTCCCCGCGGAGACCCTGTACGCGGAGAATCGCAAGATCATCGACAAAGACGCGAACCGCTACTTCTTCGTCCCGGAGCCCCTGGCAATCGAAATCGAGGGGCTACCGCCCGTGAACTCCGTCAAGGCGCCCCTGCATCCCGACTTCCCTGGGCGGGGGGAGCGCGAAATCCCTGTCGGGCCGAAGGTCCACCTGGCCCGCGAGGACTTCGAGAAGTTCCGCGGGCGAGAGGTCCGCCTCAAAGACTTCTGCAACGTCCACCTGGAGAAGAAGGCCCGCTTCCTCTCCCTGGAGAACCGGGACATCCCGAAGATCCAGTGGGTCACCCACGGGGTCTCGACCCATCTCGTCCTCCCAGATGGTTCGGAGTCCCGCGGCCTGTCGGAGCCCCTCGTTGCGTCCCTGAAGGCCGACGAGGTCGTTCAGTTCGAGCGGGTGGGCTTCGCGCGGATCGATCACGTGAGCAAGGCCGAAGTCCGTGCGTACTTCGCCCACCGGTGAGCGTCCGTCGCCCAAGGGGGGATTTTCACTTTCGCGGACGTCTCCCCAAGGAACGTTGACGTCTTCTAGCGCGCTTTACTCAACTGAGTAAAAATGCCTCCCCACCGATCGGTCCGCCGCGCCCGTCGCCAGAAAGGCCGGAGCCTCGTAGGCTTCGTCGTAACCTGGGATGTCGACAGCGCGGACATGATCCAATGCACCCGAGTACGTCGGTATGTCTTTGGCCAGACCGTCTCCGTGAACGGCAAAGTGTATCGATATCCGGGATTCGTCGAGCTCGATGGCGTGAGATATCTCGGACAGTCCGTGCTCTTCGTGGCCCGAGACCGTCTGGAGGCTCTGCGGGCGTTCCTCCGCTCCAACGGAGTGGATCACGTCGTCTCCGAGGCGACCCTGGGGCCGATTTTGCCCAACTGAGTAAAAAAGGTGGTCCCGGTCGGAGTCGCGTTTTTTTCTCAACTGAGTAAAATGACGTCGGCACGATCCTGCTCGAGGAAACGTATGAGCGTTCGGAGGTCATGTCCCTTTGCGCATACGGGAGAGGATCGTGAGCGCCCATCCGTGATGCGCGACCTGCGCCTTTGGCGGCAGCTCCGTGAGGGGGAACCACTCCGCCTGGGCGATGTCGCCGGACGGCCGCACCTTCGGGGCCTCGGCGAGGTCCGCGAGAAAGTGGAACGGGAGATGCCAGGAGCCGTCGTTGCCCTTGAACGATTCGAGGTGGTGAAGGGTCGGTTCGACGCCCGTGATCCCGAGCTGCTCCTCGAGGATCCTCTTCACCGCGTGATCCGGGTGTTCGAGGTGGCGGATCGAATCGTCGGGGAGGAACCAGCCCGCCTGATGGTCGTACTTGTTCGCGTCCTTGTATCGAACGAGGAGGACCTTCCCGCGCGCGATCATCGCGACGTCCGCGATGAGGCTATGGTCGCATTCCATGCCGTCCCTTACGGTGGCCTCCCGGTAAATAGGTGAGGTTGGCCGGTGAAGCTTTTCTAGTCCGCCGTCTTGCCAGCGGTGATGGCCCGTTTCGCGAAGCGCGTGACGTCGATCGAACCGTCGCCGACCGTTCGCTTGGCGGGTCTGATCGCGGAGAGGAAAGCCCAGGGGACGGAGGTCCTTTCCCTCGCGATCGGGGAGCCGGACTTCCCGACGCCCGCGCACGTCGTCACGGCGGCGAAGGGCGCCCTTGATGAAGGCTACACGAAGTACACTCCCGCTCCGGGAATCCCGGAGCTGCGGGAGGCGATCGCGGAGAAGTCCGTGCGCGAGAACCGGATCCCCGCCAGCGCGGCGAACGTGCTCGTCGCGCCGACGAAGCACGCCCTCTTCATGACGTGCATGGCCCTCCTCGACTCCGGGGACGAAGCAATCATCCCGGATCCCGGGTGGGTCTCCTACGGTCCGATGGTCCGGCTCTCAGGTGCGACGCCGATTCCCGTACGTGCGGCGGACGAGGACGGCTTCGTCCCCAGCGCCGACGCGGTCTCGGAGGCGATCACGCCGCGCACTCGCATGCTCATGCTGAACTCTCCCTCGAATCCTGCGGGGTCCGTGTACTCCCGGGATCAAACGCGGGCCCTCGCGGACATCGCGAAGGACCACGACCTGATCGTCGTGAGCGATGAGATCTACGAGAAAATCCTGTACGATGGCATGCACGTTTCGCCCGCGTCCCTCGATGGGATGTTCGAGCGGACCGTGACCGTGAACGGCTTCTCGAAGACGTACTCGATGACGGGATGGCGTCTCGGCTGGCTCGTCGCGCCGTCGCCCCTCTTCCGGGAGATCTCAAAGGTCCAAGAGCACACGATCACGTGCGCGACCGCGTTCGCGCAGAAGGCTGGCGTCGCGGCCCTCCGGGGTCCGATGGCCCCGGTCGAGGCGATGGTCGCGGAGTTCCGCGCGCGACGGGAGCTCGTCCTCGCGGAACTCGGGAAAATCGATCGTGTGTCGACGTTTCGCCCGGGGGGCGCCTTCTACGTCTTTCCGCGCGTCGACGCCCCGATCGACAGCGCGTCGCTCGCCGAACGGATTCTCACGGAGGCGTCCACGGCCGTGACGCCCGGGAGCGCCTTTGGCGACGCGGGGGACGGCCACCTTCGGATCTCGTACGCCGCCTCGCGCGAGACGATCGTCGAGGGCGTGCGCCGGATCGGAGAGGTCCTCCTGCGCTTGTGATGCGGGGCGACCTCTCAGGCCTTGGAGGATGCCCGCATGGCCTCGCGGACTTCCGCCTGAAGATCCCGACGCCGGCCCCTAGGGCGGCTGGGGCCGCGATCCGCGGTCCGCCAGGACGGCCACCACGGCGTCATGGCCCTTCTCGCGGGCGTCGTCCAGGGGCGTGTGGCCCCCGTCGCGCACGGCGGTCGGGTCCGCGCCGTGCTCCAGGAGCATCCGCACGATTTCCACGTTCCCATGGAGAGCCGCCTTGTGCAGAGACGTGTAGTTCGCCTCGCTCCTCACGTTCGGGTCGCCTCCCGCGTTCAGGAGGATCCGCACGACCTCTGTGTGGTCCCCGGCGACCGCCGCGTCGAGGGCGGTGTTCTGGAAGCGGCTCGGTGGTCGCAGGTTCACGTCCGCCCCGTTCCCGAGGAGGACCTTCACGGCATCCGGGTGTCCGAAGAACGACGCGAGGCCGAGCGGGCTGAAGCCCTCCGGATTCGGGTCGTTCACCCGGGCGCGGGATTGTCCGAGGATCGTCTTCAACCGGCGAGGGTTCCCCGTGGCGGAGGCCTCGTACAGGTTCAGGGCGTCCTCCGGCGTCCGCTCCAGCAGGACCTTCAGCGCCTCGCCCGCTCCGTGGTACACGGCGGTCAGCACGAACGTGCCCTCCGGAGTCGGCGTGCGCACGAGAAAGGGACTCCGATCCAAGGCGCCGCGGACCTTCCAGGCGTCATCGGCCTTCACCGCGGCCCGGAGCTCCTCCTCGTCCGACATGTCTCTCCTCCGCTGGAATCCGATGCGGACGTCGGGCTATGAACCTTCCCGTGCGCGGGTTCTGCATCGGGTCGGCAGAGATTATTCCTCCGTGGCGGATCTTCGACCCTACATCCCGGGGGGCTCAGCGTCGAAGACCTCGATGGCGCCCCCAGCGGCGAGCTGGGGGTGGCCCTTGGTCATGGCGATGGCCGCATTGAGATCGGCCGCCTTGACGATGGAGTAGCCGGTGGCCTTGCTGGGGGCGCCGTCGCCGACGACCTTGCGCTCGCCGAGCGGGGCTCCGAAATCGACGAGCTTGGCACCGAGGTTCTTCATATAGCTCTCCCAGGCCTTCATTTCGTTGGCGACTTCGGCCTCGGTCATGTTGTCGGGGCTCGGGCCGCCGATGTACAGGTACAGGAACTTCTTCATGGGCAGGTCTCCACAACCCAGAAGTTATCAAAAGTATATAAATGAGAACGGGAACCGGATGATAGCATGCCCAAAGGAGCCCCCAGCGGCCTCGTCATCCGTCATCACGCCAATGTCGTCTTCCCCGACCGGCAGCCTCGCACGCTTGGTGACCTGCGGCCAGCGTCCCAGTGCGAAATGCTCGGCAAACTAACGGACTACGCCCGGCTGGCAGATGCGCCCCAGGTCGTTGCGGCCCAGGTCCACCAGCATGATGTG
>Ga0209002_10004007_pt1 | contig 11667 bp, 19 predicted proteins | sample Rifsed16ft2_FD_184010 | JGI IMG/M metagenome (GOLD analysis project Ga0209002, IMG submission 184010) | Soil microbial communities from Rifle, Colorado, USA - sediment 16ft 2 (version 2) | ecosystem: Environmental > Terrestrial > Deep subsurface > Rock core/Sediment | place: Rifle, Colorado...
ATGGGGGTGGGGTCGGAGGTCTATCAGGCGGTTGCCCTCGGGCGGAGGGGGGTGGGGATGGAGCTGAAGGATACCTACTACCGGCAGGCCGTCCAGAACATCGCGGAGGCGCTGTCGGCTGTTGCTCTTGAGCAGGGGGATATCTTCGGGCCGGCTGCGGAATCATCCCCGCGTGGCGCGATAAGGTAGCGCGAGATGGCGAACCCGAGGGACCTGATGGTGGTGCGGGCGAAGGTGGGGGGCCACGACGTGGTGGAGGACCTCTCCGCCCTCTCGGCGCTGTCGGGCGACCTCCCGGCCGTCGAGGCGGCGCTCGCCCAGCAGGTGGACCGTTTTGCGTGGTGGTCGACGCTCGAGGCGCTGGCCGCCGACCAGGAGCAGGACGCCAAGGACGCGCTCGACGCGCTTGAGGCAGACCTGATGGAACTGGGGCCGGACCGGGACCTGAAGGCCACGGTCACCGAGATGAAGGCGCGGATTCGGCGCCAGGACGACTGGCGGCGGCTCCACGGGGAGTGGCGCGCCGCCCAGCGGCAGGCCGCGATGGTGCGGGTCGGGCGCAAGGTGTGCGAGGAGCGCAAGGATTGCCTGAAGGAGCTGGCGAAGCTCCTGCTGGGCGAGATGGCGACGGGTCTGGAGCGCGGCGGCGTGCGGGCGAACCCGGTCGTGGCCGACGCCCTGCGGCGTCAGCGCGAACGAAAGGGAGGCTAGCGGTGGGGACTCTGAGTGATAAAGTACGGGAGCGTATGCGCCAGCAGGCCGCGGCCGTGCGGGAGGGCCTGCAGGGGTCGGGCGGCAGGACGGCCCCGATGTTCGACCTGACGGGCAAGAACGCGCTCGTCCAGGCGGGCGGATCGTTTTTCGCCAGGCTCCTGCCGCGGTGGGACATCGCGCAGAAGTTCGTTCTGAAGGACGGGAAGTGGGAGCAGAACCCGCAGTACGAGGACGACTTCATCTTCTTCGTGGCGCTCGAGCACTGGTGGGACGACGCCTCCGGGAAGCCGAACCGCGTCTGGTGCCCGCGCTCCCACGACGAGGCGGCGCCCTGCCCGCTCTGCGAGGCCGCCGAGGAGTTGCTCGGGAGCGCGGATCAGGACGACCGCCAGCAGGGGAAGCGGATCGGGGCCCGGCGCTCGTTCCTCTTCAACGCCGTGGTGGGGCGGACCGGCAAGCGCCAGATGACGCCGGAGGGTCATCCCGACATCCGGGTGCTGCCGGTCGCGAACACGCTTTTCGCCTCGATCTGTTCGTTCATGACGGGGGACTCCGACGACGAGGACGCGGCCGCGTTTGCGCGGGGCGATATCAGCGACCCGCGGGACGGCTACGACCTCATGATCACCCGCCCGGCGAAGCAGAACGACCGCTGGAAGGCGGATTGCGCGCCCCAGTCCTCGCCCCTCTGCGCGCCGAACGACCCGGCGTGGGGCGACTGGATGACGCGGCTCGTCGACCTGCCCGAGATGGTGCGGCGGGAGACCAAGACGTACGAGGTGCTCTACCAGCAGTACTTCGGTGAGGCGCCGCCCGCTGCCGCCGAGGCGCCCTCAGCCAGCCCGACCCCGGCCGCGGGGTGGGGGGAGGCCCAGCAGCAGCCGCCGACCGGCGGCCCGGCACCGGCCCCGCCGTCGGGGTCCGACCCGTGGGCGTCGGCCTTCGCGGGTTCTCCATCTGTGGCCCCGCCCGCTCCGGCTCCGGGCCCCGCAGCGCGGCCCCGCCGGCCGTCCGGGAGGCCATAGGTGGCGAAGCCGCGAGACGACAGGCAGCGGCTCCTCGATGCCGCCGAGGCGAGCGTCCGGAAGCGGTACAAGGAGGCGCTCATCGGGCGCGCAGCCAAGGAGCTCGAGACCCCGTCGGTCTTCTGCTCGACGGGGTCGCTCGCGCTGGACCGGATCTGCGCTGGACGTCTGCCGGGTGGCGTTCCGATCGGGCCCCGGAGCGGGCGGGTCGTCCACATCCCGGGGGAGTGGAGCACCGGGAAAACTCTTCTGCTCGACGAGATGTTCAAGAGCGTGATCGTGGATCTTGGGGGCCTCGGGTACTGCAGCGAGGCCGAGGGGACGCGCGACCCCCACTTCGGGCAGGCGATCGGACTCCCGATGGACCTCCTCATGGTCGACCGCCCCGGCACGCTCGAGGAGGCGGTCGACCACTTCCTGGAGTGGCACGACGCCGTGCGGGCCAAGGACAAGGCGGTTCCGGTCCTCGCCGGCCTCGATAGCCTCGACAGCACCACCACGGAGCGGGCCTCCGAGAAGGGGCTCACGGAGGGCGGGGGCTGGCACTACGGCGGCGGCAAGGGCGAGGTCCTGGGCGCCGGCTTGCGGGAGATCGTGAAGCGGTGCTCCCGCTATCCGACCACGTACGTGATCCTGAACCAGACGCGCGACAACGTGGGGGTGATGTTCGGCCCACGGAAGAAGAGCACTGGCGGGAACGCTCCGCACTTCTACGCGAGCCTCGAGCTCTGGCTCACGCTCTCGCCCCTCGGCGACGTCCGGGGGCCGTACCGCGGGACGCCGCTCAGCGCAGCGCAGCGCAAGCGCTTGGGATTCGGGCCCGCCGACCACGGGGATGTCGTGGGGCGCTGGGTGCGGGCCCGCGTCACGAAGACCAAGATCGCCTCGACCTTGGACCGGCGCGCGGACTTCTACATCGACTTCGAGCGCGGGGTCCACCGCTGGGGCGGGCTCCTCCAGCAGATGATCATGGAGGGGCGCGTCCTGGTGCGCGAGGACGGGACCGCCCAGCACAAGGCCGTCGACCGCGAGACCGGCGAGGCCGAGACCGTGGAGTTCAAGACCACGGGTGAGTGGCTCGAGTGGGCGGCCCAGCATCCGGAAGCCGTGGCGTGAGGGAGCTGCTCGAGGGCTTCAGCTTCCGGAAGGTCGAGGAGTCGGCGCGCGCCGTCCAGGAGGCGGCCGACCGCGCTGGCCTGTGCGGCCCGCAGTGCGGCCTCGAGACCGTGGCGGACGCGGTCGCGGACGGCTGGCGGACTATCACTCTCTACTGCGGAGACCACGGGCTCAAGTCGGTCAAGTTCGCGGTACGCCGATGACGCCCGAGCAGGTGGACCTCGTCGTCGGGTTGATCGCGCTGGTGCTCGTCGGTATCTTTTTCGTCGCCCTCGTACGGCTGTTTCTCGGGCGATGAAACCTGAGCGCCTTGCGGACCTCTGCCGGACCGCGGAGCAGGGGAGGCCGGACGTCGCCGCCCAGGCCGCGATCGGGGAGTGCGACGACCAGGATGCGGAGGTGCTCGAGGCAGTCATGCGGTATTCGGTCCTGCCGGATGCCGAACTCGTCGATTTTGAGGAGCGCGCGGGAAGCTGCTGGTTGGTCCGCGTGCCGCGTGTCGGGGAGTTTTGGCTCGCGCCCCTCTCGGCCTGGAGTCAGCTCCCGGCCGGCGCGGTGGTGGTGAGCCCTCGGGGGCTCAAGGCTTTGGGTACGGCGCTCGTGCGGGCTCTTGGGGTGAGAGAGGAGGCCGGGAGATGAGGGTGATGAGTTCGGCGTGCCTGCTGTGTGACGCGCACGTCCCGACGGGTGAGCAGTATGTGGTTCTGTTGGCGGATGTAAATGGCGACGGGGGCGTGAGTGGCGCCCGCGATCTTGGCGTGCTTTGCCTTGACCGAGACCTCTGCGCGACGCGCGCTGTGACCCGCGCGCGGTCCTTGGCCCCGGTGCGGACCGGGTGGCAGAACGCCCTCCGGGACGTACTCGGCGGGGTGATTCGTGATGCCCCGCGGTGTCGGCACTGCGGCTGCGCGCCCTGCCAGGGGATCAACACCGGGTGCCGACCGCGGCACTGCGTCACGGGAGTGGCGTTCGAGTGAGCCTCGACACCCGCGGCTGGCCGCGCGTGACGCGCATCATCCGGGCGGTGGGGCTGGGCCCGGACTTCGGCAACGTCCCGATCAACGTCCTGGCGGCCGCCCAGCTCCGGGGGCGCCAGGCACACGAGGCGGTCGCTGCGCTCGCGGAGGGGCGGGACGAATCTGTATCACCGCGTGTCGCCCCGTATCTTGAGGCGTTCCGGAAGTTCCTCGCGGACTCCGGGTGCCGGGTCGTGGCCGCGGAGGTGGAGGTCGCGCACCCGCTCTGGCGGTACGCCGGGCGGCTCGACCTGCTGGCGTGGCTCCGGGGCCGCCGCGCGATCCTGGACGTCAAGACCGGTGCCTCGGAGGGGGCGGACTACCAGGTCGCTGGCTATGTCGACGCTTGGAACATCCAGCACCCGACCGAGAGGGCGGAGGTCGGAGGAGTCATCGAGGTGAGGGAGGATAAGACGTACCGCTACAGAGAGATCAACTTGCCGAGGGCTCTGAACGTGTGGCGCGCCGCACTGGTGGTGCACGGCGCGATCACCGGGAGGTAGCGAAGATGGCGGAGACGCAGCAGCTCGCGGTACCGGCGGAGTCTGGGAAACTGGTCGCTCAGGGGCAGGAGTTGATCGCCTCGGCGCGGTCGCTCGAGGTCCTGGATGCGGCGGGGTTCGAGTTCGCGGCGGCGGTCGCGCAGCGCCTGCGGGGGGCGCTCGCGCGCGCGAAGGAGGTCCTCGACCCGTTCGTCCGGACGGCGGACCAGGCCCACAAGGCGGCGGTCGCGCACCGCGCGGCCGTGCTGGCGCCCTACCAGGAGGCGCAGCGGATCGTCGACCAGAAGGCCGAGGCCTGGGAGCGCGAGCAGCGCCGGATCGCGGACGAGGCTGCCGCCGCTGCGCGCCGCGAGCAGGAGCGCCTGGAGCGCGAGGCCCGAGAACGGGCGGAGGCCGAGCAGCGGCGCCTGCTCGCCGAAGCCGAGACGCGGCGCCTCGAGGAGGCGGCGGCGCTCGAGGCGGCGGGCGACCGCGAGGGCGCGGAGCGGCTGATCGAGGAGCCGGTCGAGGCGCCGGTCGTGGCGCCCGAGCCTGTGTTCGTCGCGACCCCGCCAGCCGCCGCCCAGCCGCCCCACGTGAGCGGGTACGGGTTCCGCACCGTCTGGGACGTCGTGGTTGAGGACCCGGCGCTGGTGCCCGAGGAGTACAAGGTGGTGGACGAGGCCAAGGTCAAGAAGGTGGTGAACGCGATGCAAGGGAAGATCTCGATCCCGGGCATCAAGGTCTGCCCTCCGCGGCGCGTGGCAGCCGGGAGAGCGCGGTGATCCTTAGTGGCGACGACGTGAACCTCATGCTCCATGCGCTCGAGCGCGCGAGGCTCGGCGCCCTGGAGGGAAGAGACGCCGCGGCGTTGCTTTTTGGCGAAGACGGAGCCCGTTTGTGGAATAAGGTCCTCGCCGATGTCCGGTACGTCGAAGCCGTGATCCAGAGGTGGGCATAATGATTGTCGTTGGACTGGGGTACCGGATGCGGGTCGGGAAGGATTCCGTCGCCGATGTGCTGGTGCGGCGTTACGGATTCGTGCGCCGGGGGTTCGCTGACGCGCTCAAGGACGAGGTGTTGGATCGCCTGCCCCGGACGCTTGGTGCGTACCTCGAACATACGATGTTTCTGGAAGACACGGCAGACCGCCGCCGGCGACTCGTGTATGGGTTCAAGCCACCTCTCGTCCGCGCTCTGCTCCAGGAGTACGGGACCGAGGTGCGGCGGGCTGACGACCCACGGTACTGGGTCAAGAAGGTCGCCGGGTGGGTGGAGGATTGCCGGCCGCAGCGGCTCGTGGTGCCGGACGTGAGGTTCCGGAACGAAATAGAGTTCGTGCGGGCGCTGGGGGGCCGCTACGTGCGGGTTGACAGGCCCGGGGTGGAGCCGGCGGCACTCGACACCCACGCCTCAGAGTCTGAGCTCGACGGGGTTGAGCCCGATTACGTGATCCGCAATGACGGCACGCTTGAGGACCTCGAGCGGCGGGTCGGGGCGATGGCGCGGGACCTGTTCGGCCTGGAGGCGAATCTGTGAGCGGCCCTGCTCCGATCCAGGACGATTTTCTCGACCCTGGCCGCCCCCGAACGACCGGGATTAGCCTAACCGATCGTTTCGGGGTGCCGCCGCTGACCGCTCTCGATGCTCGGTCGGGGTATTGGGGTGAGCGTAAGGCTGAGTGGCGGGCATTCGGGGTTCGGGGTGAGGAAGGAAGGTCTGGCGGGCGAGGTCCGGGTCCTGCGGTAGTGGCCGACCTCGAGGCCCTGCTCTCCGACCCCCAGCACCCCGGGTGGGGCGATCCTCCCCTGCCGGAGTGGGTGCGGGTGCTCCGCGCTCCTCAGCGAGACGCCATCCTGGCGGCGGTCGATGCGTTTGGGCGTGGAGCCCGACACGTGGTGGTGTCGGCCCCGACCGGGTCGGGCAAGACCGTCATCGGGGAGTGTGTGCGCCGGGCGCTCGGGGGCCGGGGCACGTACGTCTGCGTGGACAAGGGCCTCCAGGACCAGGTGCTGCGCGACTTCCCGTACGCGGCCGTCCTGAAGGGCCGCGCCAACTACCCGACTCTCGATTACCCGGAGCGTCACGCCCCGCCCGAGCGCCTGTCGTGCGACGACTGCACGGCCGAGCCCCCGGGTCGCCCGCGCTGTAAGTGGTGTAGCGATACGGGCGGGTGTCCGTACAGGATCGCGAAGGCAGTGGCAAAGGACGCGGACCTGTCGGTGCTGAACACGGCGTACCTTTTGGCCGAGGCCAACACGGCGGGGGCGTTCAGCGACCTACCGTTCGTGATCGCCGATGAGTGCGACCGACTCGAGGGCGCGCTCATGTCGCACGTTTCGGTGACGGTCGGGGCTCGGCGCCTCCAGGGGTGGGGGATCGAACCGCTCGACCAGAAGCAGGACCCCGACAGCGCGGCGGCGTGGGTGCGGGATCGGGTTCTGCCGGCCGCCGAGCGGGCGGTTGCCGTGGCGCGCGAAGGGAATCAAGAGGTCGTCCAGACCCGGCGCGAGCTCCGGGCACTCCGGAACCTGTGCGCCGGCCTCGACCGGATCCTGGAGGAGATCCCGTCCGGTGGCTGGGTGTGGTCCCGGACCAAGATCGGGGCCCAAGAATTCAAGCCGGTTCGGGTCGCGCGATGGGCGGAGCCCTATCTGTGGCGGCACGCCGAACGCTGGCTCCTGATGTCCGCCACGGTGCTGTCGGGGCAGGACATGCTTGAGGACCTGGGGGTCCAGGACCCGTGGGGGTGGGCAGAGATCGATCTTCCTTCTCCGTTCTCGGTCGAGAACCGGCGGGTCCATCTTCTCGGTGTAGCGCAGGTCGTGCGTAGCAATCCTGGCGCCGCCGCAGAGATCGCCGCCGCGCTGCCGGGGATTCTCGACCGGCACCGGGAGGACCGCGTGCTGGTCCACACCGTCTCGTTCCGCCTCCAGGAAGAACTCGAGAGGCTTCTGCCACACTCCGCGCGGTATTTGTGGTATCGGGGTTCCGCAGAGCGCTCCGAGGTGCTAGGGCGTTACCTTGAGGAGCCCGCGTCCGTGCTGTTCGCGCCGGCGCTCGAACGTGGGGTCGACCTGCCGGACGACGCCTGCCGGGCGGTCGTGGTCTGCAAGGTCCCGTATCCTGATCTCGGGGACCCGCAGGTCGCGGCTCGCGTTGCGGGGCAGGGCGGGAACCGTTGGTACCGGAACCAGACGCTCCGGTCGCTCATCCAGATGACGGGCCGGGGCGTCCGGCACGAGCGGGACTCCTGCGCGGCCTACGTGCTCGACCGTCAGGCCGACCGGATCGTGCACCAAGAGCGCGCCCGCATCCCGAAGTGGTGGCTTGAGGCGGTAGTCTTCGGGACTGAGGGCCTATAATGTGGGCGTGCGTATGAGGCTCCCGCGCGTCGTGAACCTCGGCGGTGGCTACAGGGTGAGGGTTGTACTCGCGCCGCAGCGTGCGATCCAGGAAGTCGCGGAGGAGAGTAATTCCCTGAGCGGGCACTTCGATAATTCGGTGGACCGGGCGCCAAGTGCGCCTGCCGGGACGATCTATGTTCTGGGCCGCCTGCCGGCGCAGAAGAAGCGCGAGACTTACTGGGCAGGCCTCCAGCACGCGGTCCTGGACGTGACGGACTGGGACCGGGAGCATGGCGTGGCGTCCGGCCCTCTCCCGCGAGCGCTCGACCTCGGGCTCGGGCACCGGGTCCGGGTCTTTGTTTCGTCGGTCTCTGCGCTGCGGGAGTTTCTGGACGACGACGAGGCGGAGGCGCGGGGCGCGTGCGACGTCTTCTCGGACGACGTACCGCGTGGGTATTCGGCCGTCGTCCACGTCCTGCGGAGTCAGCCCAGCGTTTCGCGCTGGGATACCTACTGGCACGAGATCCAGCACGTCGTGGCCAGTCTCTCGGCCTGGGACCGCGAGCACCCGGTGGTGGTGTGACGGACTCCTACATCGTCACTTACACGGGCCGGCGGTTTCCGTATGGGGGCGAGATCCCAGACTCGGCTATCAGTGTAACTGACATCGCCTTGGCGCTCTCACGCATCTGCCGGTTCGGGGGCCATATTGAGTCCCTCTACACGGTCGCCCAGCACTCAGTCCTGGTGTCGCGGTGGTGCAACCCGGAGCACGCGCTGGATGGACTCCTGCATGACGCCGCCGAAGCGTACGTCGGGGATCTCGTGGCGCCTCTCAAGCATACCGACGCTGCGGCCGGTCTCCGGGAACTCGAGGTGAGGGTCCACGCCGCGATCGCCCGAAGGTTTGGGGTATATGCCGTCCTCCCGATGGATGTCGTGTTGGCGGACCGCGCCGTCTATGCTGCTGAGGTGTGGGATCTCTTTCCGTCATACCAGCGGGCGGAGCGCCTCCGATGGGGAGGGCCTGAGCCCATCTCTGAGTTCATCGTTCCGATGTCGCCCGAGGCTGCCCGCGCGGCTTTCCTCATGAGGTTCGTGGAGTTGATGGGCCCTGGGGTGGAGAGGGAGCACTGAAATGTCACGTACGGGCTGGAAGCAGGTCGAGCGTGACGCTGCGGCGTTGATCGGAGCCAAGCGGCACTGGGCTAACTCTGGGGAGCGCGTGGACGCGGACTCCCCGCTGTTCGCCCAGCAGGCCAAGAACCCCAAGGAGATGCCCCTCGCGGAGCTCGAGCGGCTGGTCGAGGAGATGACTCTCCTGGGGATCGACTCCGGGCGGATCCCGATGGTGGTGGTAAAGCGGTCCGCTGGCCGTCCGACCCCGACGCTGGTCGTGCTGCCGGCCGAGGCGTGGCTGATTGTACGCCTCCTGGCTGGACTGGACAAGCCCGGTCTCAAGGCAGCCGACGGCGAGGCGATCGCCGCCCGCTACGCGAAGCTGAGCTTTGGCGGACTTATGCGGGACTACTTGCACGAACTCCCGGGCGCCAGGAGGCGAGTCGCGGCGTACGTCGAGAAGTCCAAGCGGAGGGGCAAGCGATGAAGATTGCCGAACCGAGTCTGGCGCCCGCCACCGTGACGATCATAGACGCCTCAGGTGCGTCCCGCACCCTATCGGTTGATGAGTTCCGGCGTGAGCGCGGGACCCGGCAGTGCCGGAAGTGCGATCAGTGGGTCTCGAAGTCCGGGCACACGTGCCGCCGGGTCTTCACGCCGTGGTCCATCCGGGCGGGGGCTTCGTGAGGATCGCGATCACCGGGGTGACCGGGAGCCTGGGGGCCGCGTTGCTCCTGGAGCTCGAGAGGCGCGGGGGCGCCTCGCGGATCGTGGGGGTGTCGCGCGACGAAGTGAAGTCCGGGGACCTCGACGAGCGGTGGGGCGCGTGCCTCCCGCAGCTCCGGTGCCAGCTCGGGGACGTCCGGGATGCCGAGCGCATGGAGGAGCTATTCCGCGGGTGCGACGTCGTGGTGCATGCCGCGGCCCTGAAGCGCGTCGGGCATAGCGTTTACAGCCCCGGCGAGGTCCTCAAGACGAACGTGCTCGGCACGATGGCGGTCGTGCGGGCCGCCACGGAGGTGGGGGTCGGGCGCGTCGTGGTGGTGTCCTCCGACAAGGCCGTGGAGCCGACGAACCTTTATGGTGTCAGCAAGGCGGCGGCCGAGACGTACGCCGTCCAGGCCAACAGCTACTCGCTCCCGCGCGGGACGCGGGTGTCGTGCGTGCGGTACGGGAACGTGCTGGGCTCCCGCGGGTCCGTGCCGCACGTCTGGCGCGCGCAGCTCGCGCGGGGCGAGGCCCCGACCGTGACGGACTGGCGGATGACGCGGTTCATCGTCGAGCTCCGGGACGCGGCGGCCTTCGTGCTGGGGGCGCTCGACGCGATGGAGGGGGGCGAGGTCTTCGTCCCGCTCCTGCCAGCCGCCAAGCTCCGGACCCTGCTCCGTGCCGTCGCGCGGGAGTGGCGCGACAGGCCGACGTCGGCAGACAGCATGAGGTGGTTCGCTGACGCGAGTATGGTCGAGACCCGGGCCGTGGTGACGGGCCTGCGGCCCGGCGGCGAGAAGCTCCACGAGTCGCTGCTCTCGCGCGAGGAGCCGGGGCGCGCGTGGCTCGACTCCGGGCGGGGCCGCGTCGTGGTGCTCCCGACCCACCACTCGTGGCGCGCCGCGTACGACACGGCTGGGTTCGATCCTGTCGGGCAGGCGTACACGAGTGACGCGCCCGTGCGGTGGCTGGGGGAGGACGAACTGGTCGAAATGCTCGGGAGGGTGCCGTGATCTGCCCTGCATGCTTGCGCCTCCTTCCGCTGACGAGGGTGGAGTTTCGCCGGTTGCCGTGGTGGCGTCGGCTTCTCGCCTACCTTCGGGGGGAATGAACAAGATGGCCGTCGAGGGATACAACCCGAAGCAGACGGAGCGGGGGGTGCAGCAGGCGTGGCTCGAGATCGACGCCGGGTGGGTAGCGGGCCTCTGGGGCCTGCGGGCGACGGGTGAAGTCAAGTGCGTGCTGGGCAAGATCCACGTCGAAGTCTTGGCGCCCGGGGCCCGGCGCGGCGAGGTGCTGGTCGGCGAGCTGGCGCAGGCGATTGTCCCGACGCGTGTCCGCCCGAAGGTGCCGGGCGAGGGCGCACCCGTGCTGCCGCGGGGGGACTCGTGATCCAGGTCTCGCTCCGCTCCATCCTCCTGGGGGGCGGCGTCATGGTTGTGGACGACTGGGAGTGGGACGGCGAGATCGCGGAGCACGGCGGCGGTCCGAGGGAGATCCTGCTGTGGCGTCTGCGCGGGGGCCTCAAGCTCTACGTTCCGGAGCGGGACCCGCGCGTCCTCGGGGCGCTGGAGCTCGCGGCCGTGAGCGTGTGCGGCTTGTGCCGTCAGCGTGTCCCCCACCACACCAACAGCGCGACGTCGATCGGGGGCGCGGACCGGCACCCCGTGCGGGACCTTCACGCCGTCGAGGACGCGGGTGGCGTGGGGCTAGCGGAGTGCGGGGCTGGAGACATCTGGGCCGCGCACGATAAATGGGGTGTGGACGAGAGCGCCAGCGTGACTTCGGTCGTCCCCGTCACTGCCGTCACCCTGTATCCGTGCACGGTTGTCCGCGCGCGGTACGGTGGCGCCTACGAGGGCGGCGACTGGTTGGCGTTCCGCCGCCGGCCGCAAAATGTGCCGGAGGCCGTGGACGGCGGCGACATGGAGTGCGCGTCGTTCTTTGACTCGCTTGAGGAGCCGGTCGGGCGCGGCGCCGACCCGATGCAGGCGGTTGATGACCTTGCACGGAGGGTGGGGGCAGACTCATGGAACTGATCCCGGGTGGCGCCCAAACGATCTCGAAGTTCCCCTCGCAGTTCCCGGGCGCGTACCCGCGGAGCCTCGTCGCGGGCGCGGGCGCGCACGTCCAGGCCGAG
>Ga0209002_10004008_pt1 | contig 11665 bp, 10 predicted proteins | sample Rifsed16ft2_FD_184010 | JGI IMG/M metagenome (GOLD analysis project Ga0209002, IMG submission 184010) | Soil microbial communities from Rifle, Colorado, USA - sediment 16ft 2 (version 2) | ecosystem: Environmental > Terrestrial > Deep subsurface > Rock core/Sediment | place: Rifle, Colorado...
CGGGAGCGTTGTCAGTCGCGAGGAAGCCCTGGACATGGCCCGCCGCCATGAGGTCACCATCTTCACCGTCAGCACCAGCGCGCCTCCCATCAACTACAACCCCGAGACCTCGCGCATGCAGAACCCCTGCCAGGTCAAGGGCGCCGAAGGCGACAAGGTGCTCGAGTACTTCGCCGACTCCACCGGCGGCGTCTCCTACTGTCCCTTCTCCACGATTGACGTGGGCCGCTCCTTCGAGCAAATCGCCAACCAGCTCCGCACGCAGTACACGCTCGCCTATACGCCCACGAACCGCGTCCGCGACGGCGCCTTCCGCCGCATCACCATCGAGAGCCGCCGCGAGCAGTTGCGCATCCACCATCGCCCCGGCTACTACGCCCGCCTGGAGCCGGCCGGGAGCGAGCGCCCCTAGGGCCGTTCCAACTTCTTACCCCGACGATCTCGGCTGGTGTTACGGCAAGGTGGCCGCGACTCCTGGTTGCGGGCATTTGGGGCCAAACAGTTGGAACGGTCCTAGGAAGCCGGGGCGTAGTAGCCCCGGCGCGCCTGCACCCGCAGGCCGGACCGCTTCACCTTGATTTCGATCTTGCGGAAGCTGCCGTCGTGCGCCCGGTTGGCGGGGGTGTAGCCCAGGCTGTACTGGCTGCGCAGCTCGGCGGCGATTTCGTCGAAGGCCTTCTGCAGCTCGTCCACGCCGGAGGGGAAGATGGCGCGCCCGCCGGTTTCTTGCGCCAGTTTTTCCAGTACGCGGGTGCCGATGTAGACTTCCCCTCGAGTCGCGTAGGGGTAAGGGTCGGCGATGCCGATGGCGTAGATCATACTGTCGCTGCGGTGGGCGGCCTCGATGGCGCGCTTGTCGTCCACGCTGCTGCCGCGATCCTGCCCGTCGCTCACCAGGATGAGCGCTTTGCGGCCCACTTCGGGGCCCAGCTTTTCGCGGGAAGCCAGGTAGAGGGCGTCGTAGAGTCGTGTTCCCATCGGCCGGTTCTGGGGAAACGGCCCGGGGTTGACGGGATTGCCCGGGGCATTGATGCGCGCCCGGTCCAAGCCTTTTTGCAACTGCTCGACCTCGGCGGTGAAATCTTGGAGCAAGTCCACGTTCACGTCGAAGGTGATGAGCAGCGCCAGATCGCTCGGCCGCAGCACCTGGCGGAAGAATTGCGTGGCGGCATCCTTTTCGGCTGGCAAGAGCTGCTGCTGGCTGCCGCTGGTGTCAACCAGCAGCGCCAGCGTGAGCGGCCGGTCGGTTTCGCGGGCGAAGTATTTGAGCTCCTGGAGCTTTCCATTCTCGCGGATTTCAAAGTCGCCCGCTTCCAGGTCGGTCACCAGCCCGCCCTTGCCGTCCTTCACCGTGCAGTAGAGGTTGACGACGTCCACTTCCACCCGGAAGACTTCGCCGGGCGGAGGCGGCGGCTGCTGCCCGGGGGCCGCCACGGCCAGTCCCGCCGCGGCGACGACGGTCAGCAGCAGGACGGCTCGACACTGCTTGGCGTCATTGAAGCGCATCATCCGCGACCAGTATAATGACTCGTGAGCGCCAGCACCGAACATTCTCCTCTGGCTTCGATGCCGGGACGCCGGGGAAAGATGACCGGGAGCAGCCCGGCTCCGGGCCGGGGCATCCAATCCAGGCGAGCGATGACAGGGAAAGCCAGGCGCGGCTTCGCCAGACTGGTCGTGCCGGGGATTCTCGGCCTGGGGCTGCTCTGCGGCTGCGAGACGGCGGCGCAGAACGACTCCGGCGACGACATCCGCTTTCGCGTGCGCTCCGCGGTCGAGCTGGTGGTGGTGCCGGTGACGGTCAAGGACCGGCGGGGCACTCTGGTGACCGACCTGACGCGGGAAGAATTCCGGCTGTGGGAGAACGGCGAAGAGCAGCCCATCCGCTATTTCTCCATCGACGCCTTCCCGCTGTCGGCCGTGATTCTGGTGGACGTGGGCTTGACCCCTTCGGCGCATGAGGCGGTGCAGGCCACCCTGGCGGTGCTCTCCAGCGCCTTCGCGCCCGCCGATGAATTCGCCCTGTTCGTCTTCGACACCTATCCGCGCCTGAGGCTGGACTTCACGCGCGACCCCGAGGCGCTGCGCGCGGCTCTGGGCGCGGTCGGTCGGGACTCCACTGCGGCTCCCACGGGCGCGAGCGGCGGCCCCCTGACCGCCGGGCCGCGCGTCAACACCGTGCCGGTCGGGCCCGGCGTGCCCTCCGCCACCCCGCAGGCCAGCAAGAGCGTCAAGTCCATCCACGATGCGCTCTACGCTGCCGGCCTGGCCCTGCGTGACCGCGAACCCGGGCGGCGCCGCGTGGTTTTCATCGTCTCTGACGGCGCGAATTCCCGGCTCAATACGCACTCCTTCGACGAGACCCGCGACCTCCTGCTGGAAGGCGAAGTGTCCGTCTATGCCCTCGGCGTGGACAACGCCCGCTTCGCCGTGGGCGGCACCGTGCTCTCGAGCTACGCCCGCGCCACCGGCGGCGACGCCTACTCGCCGATGAAGCAAGAAGACCTGGCCGGAGCGTGGCTGCGCATCGCCGAGCAGGCCCGCCACCAGTACACGCTCGCCTATGCGGCTCGTCCCGCGCCCGGCGGGCGCGAGTACCGGCGCATCCAGGTGCGGGTCAATCGTCCGGGCGTCAATCTGCTGGCGCGAGATGGCTACTTCGCCGGTCTTCCCGTCCGCTAGAGGCGGCCTCTCTCGAATTCGCTCCGCGGCGTGGTGGAAACCGCTTCTCGCGCCGGCCATTTTTCGCTTGACATCGCTGCGGGGCGACCCTATACATCAACCTTGTTCGGGGGAAAGTAGAGATGGCCTAGAGGCAAACTCCAGGCCAAGGCCAATCCACAAGGGGAGCCCGCCCGGGCTCCCCTTTAGTTTTCTTCGGACTCGTTGGCGGCTTCGGCGCCGGCGCCCGGCGTGCCCGCGCCCGGCAACAACTGCTCGTATTCGGGACAGATGCGGCGGTAGTCGCAGTAGCGGCACCAGTAGCCGGGCCGGGCCGGGAATTCCCGGGCGCGGACCCGGGCGGCGACCTCGCGCACCGCCTCCAGCGCGCGCGCCGCCGTCTTCTCGGCGGGCGAAAAGCTGATGGGCTCGTTCACCGTCAGGTTGTAGAGCGTCAGCCGTGCCGGCTGGAGCTTCAGGTGGTGCCTGGCGGCCAGGGCGTAGAGCGCCAGCTGCAGGTCTTTTTCTACTTTCTCGGGCGGACGCGGCTGCCCGGTCTTGTACTCGACGATCTCCACCGCCGGGCCCGGCAGACGGTTCACCTGGTCGATGCGGCCGGTCAGCACCACGTCTTCCCAGGGCCAGTGGAAGGTTTTTTCGAGCTCCAGCACCTGGACCGGTTCGGCCGCCTGCTTCCGGTAGAACGCCTGCAGTTGCCGCCAGCCGCTGGCCTGGTACTCCTGCTGCTGGTAGGAATCGCGGAACGGCCAGCCGGTCAGGCGCCACTGCTGCTCGTAGATGTGCTGCAACTCTTCGACCGGCAGCGAAGGCTGCCGCTGGCGGGCGCGGAAGAACTCCACCACGCTGCGGTGCATGATCTGGCCGAACACCATGGCCGGAGTGGCCCCGCCGCGGAGCTGCCATTCCTGCTCCAGCTTGTACTTGAGCGGGCACTTCTGGTAGGTCTCGATGGCCGAGTGGCTCAAGTCCAAGGGCTCGGGGGGCGGCGGGCCGGCGGCGTCGCGGGCCCATTCGGCCATGCGCGAATAGCAATTCGTAGCTTGCCGCGCCGCAAAAAGGGCGCTCTGGGCGGCGCCGAAGGGCGGGCCGGCGGCTCCGCCGGACGGCGCCCGTTCGGCCCCGAAGCCTCGGGGCTCAGGGCGAGCCGGCGGCGCCTCCCCGGCGGGCGCGAGCTGCTCGACCTCGCGCGCTGCCGCCGGGTCGCGCAGGATGTCTTCCAGAAAGACGGAGGGCGCCTTGCGCTTGCCGGTGAGCGTCGAGAGGGTCAAGCGCCGCCGCGCCCGCGTCAGGGCCACGTAGAACAGCCGGCGCTCTTCCTGGACGTGGAAGTCGCCCGGCGGCAGGGCCTCTTTCATCAAGGCTTCGGGAAAGACGAAGAGCGGGCGGCGCTTGGTGGTGGGGAAGTCGTTGCGGTTGACCCGCAGGACGAAGACGGTGTCGAACTCGAGCCCCTTGGCCGTGTGCACGGTCATCAACTCGACGGCGTCGCGGTTCTCCTGCTCTTCCGGCAGCTCGATCTCGCCGCCGGCCTCTTCGAAGTAGTCGAGGTACTCGATGAACTCCGGCAGCCGCTTGGTCTCGCTCTTTTCTTCCTCCCACTGGCGGAGGAAGCGCGCGAAGGTTTCCAGCGCCCGGGCGTCGGGGTCCGAGGGCAGCGGGCGCAGCTCGAGCCGCTCGACCATCGCATCGAAAAGTTGGGTGAGGGTGTCCTGGCCGGCGCGGGCGCGGAGCTCTTCGAGCAGCCGGAGCAGCTTGCCCAGCGGCGTCTGCTCGTCCCGCACGCCCGATTCGGGCACGCGCGCCGGCAGCGAGGCGATGGCGTCGGCGAGCGAGCAGCGCTTCTCTTGGGCGCGCGCCGTCAGCTCGCGGAGGCGCTCCGGGGTAAGTCCCCAGGCCGGGATGGCCAGCAGGCGCGCCAGGCTCACGTTGTCGCCCGGCGAATGAATCACCCGCAGGTAAGCGATGAGGTCGCGGACCAGGGTGTTGGAGAGGATGGAGAGCCGGCGGATGACGAAGGGGAGGCGGGCGCGCGTGAGCGCCTGGACCAGGACGTTGCGGTGGGCGTGGGCGCGGTAAAGTACGGCGATGCCGGCGTAGGCGCCGGCGGCCTGGCGCCGCCGCTGGATTTCGCCCGCGACGAAGGCGGCCTCGGCGGCCGCGCCCTCGACCTCCGCCAGCCGGACTTTCTCGCCGCCGGGGTGCATGGGCAGGAGTTTCTTGTGCGGGTCGAAGCGCGCCGGGCCGTTCTGGGCGATGAGCTCTCCGGCCGCGCGCAGCAGCCGGGCGGTGGAGCGGTAATTCTGCGCCAGCGTGATCTTCTTGCAGTCGGGGAACAGCTGCTCGAATTTGCGAAAGCTGGCGTAGGAGGCGCCGCGGAAGCGGTAGATGGCCTGGTCGTCGTCGCCCACCACCATCAGGTTGCGGTGTCGGCCGGCCAGCAGCTCGAGCAGGCGGATCTGGGCGATGTTGGCGTCCTGGAACTCGTCCACCAGGATGTAGCGCAGCCGTTCTTGGTAGTGGGCCCGCAGCTCGGGATTCGATTCGAGCAACTGCACGGCCGCCAGCAACGACCCGCCGAAGGTGGTGCGCCGCGCCGCGGCCAGCAAGCGCTCGGCGGCGGCGTAGGCGCGGGCGATCTCCTGCTGCCGGCGCAGCTCTTCTTCGCGTGCCGCTTTCTCCTCGGCGTTCAGGAGATTTTTTTCTTTCTCGAAGGCGGCCCCGAGTCCGGCGACGTAGCGGTTGTAGTCAGCCGGGCTGACCAGCTCGTCCTGGCAGCGGGAGAAGAACCGGCGGAAGTCGCTCAGGAAGCGCCCCGGCTCGGAGAGGCGCTTGAAAAGATCGAGGCCGAGCCGGTCGAGCCGCCGCCGCAGGAAGATCCAGTAGTCCACGTCGTCGAGGATGCGCAGCGCCTCGTCGTGCTGGCGCAGGAGCCGGTAGCAGAAGTCGTGGAAGGTGTGGACGCCGACGCGCTCGGCGCGCTTGTCGCCCAGGCGGCGGAGGCGCGCCGCCATCACGCCGGCCGCCTTGTTGGTGTAGGTGATGGCAAGGAGGTTGTCGCCCTCAAGCTCGGGGATGGTGTCGAGCAGGTAAAGGACGCGCTCGATGATGACCCGGGTTTTGCCCGTGCCCGCCCCGGCCACCACCAGCAGCGGCCCGTGCAGGTGCTCGACCGCCGCCCGCTGCGCGGCGTTCAGGGTGTCCTGGGGCGTGGAGGGTGTCATGCGAGGGTTTGTTCATCTTAGCCGCGCGCCCGCCGACCGGCAAGGGGAGCCTGCCGGCACAGGGAAGAGATCCCTCGTCCCGATTGCCTGCTAGGGCGGGCTTTCGGGACTCGGGATGACAAGCACAGGGCACAGTGGCCTTAGTTGTCATTCCGAGCCCTTGCTTGCCTTGGCGGCGAGGAATCTCAATCGAGCCACTGGCACCGATTGAGATCCTTCGCTCCGCTCAGGATGACAAAGTGGAGCCGTGCGGATTTTGCGGTTTTTGCCCTTCGGCTTCGCTCCCTTCGGCAGGCTCAGGGTCTCCGCTGCGCTTCGACAGGGCGAAATCAGGCCAGCGCATGCGGATTTCACGGTTTTTGCGGATTTCGCGGATCTGCCGAGCGCGTTTTGGGCCGCGAAAACGCACTCCCGAAAAAAACGTCCGCAAAAGACGCAAAAACCGCAAAAACCGTGGACGCAGGGGTGTGCGCTGTGCTAAGGCGGTTGGTAGCGGCGAGGAACGCGATTTCTGCGTTCCTCGTCGGTAGTCGGTTAGTAGGAGAATGCCGACGACGAATCCCGAACGACCGGATTCGTCGCCGCTACAAAAGGACGGCGAAAAATCTCGCCAGCTAAGCTGCGATGGATCAAGAAGATGATGGCAAGAGCAAGAAATCTCCCCTGGCAAGGCCGGAAGAATCAAGCAGATGCGTACCCCCGGGGGAGGGGTGGAAGGTGGGAGTGACTGAAAACAAGAAAGTTGACAAGCGAGATTTCCGAGAATCTCCGGGCGGCTTGGAAAGCCAGTGGAAACGGCACGTGGGTTCCTTGACCCGGTGGAGGGCGGAACCTATAATCGCTGGAGGGGCAGAAGGAGCCAGCCATGAAGCAGGCAGTCATCCTCAGCGCTGTCCGCACCGCCATCGGGAAGTTCCAGGGATCGCTGACCCCCTTTTCCGCCACCCAGCTGGGCGCCAAAGTGGTCGCCGAAACCGTGAAGCGCGCCGGGGTGCAGCCGGAGCAAGTGGACGAAATCATCATGGGGAACGTGTTGTCGGCGGGGCTGGGGCAGAACCCGGCGCGGCAGGCGGGGCTCGGCGGAGGCCTGCGGCCGCAGGTGGCGGCCATGACGGTGAACAAGGTCTGCGGGTCGGGGCTCAAGTCCGTGGCCCTGGCCGCCCAGGCCATCGCCACCGACAACGCTGCGGTAGTCGTGGCGGGCGGGATGGAGTCGATGACCAACGCCCCTTACCTGCTGACCCGGGCGCGCGAGGGCTACCGGCTGGGCCACGGGCAGATCCTCGACTCGATGATTACCGACGGCCTCTGGGACGCCTACGAAGACTTCCACATGGGATTGACGGCGGAGCTCGTGGCCGACAAGTACAAGATCAGCCGCGCCGAGCAGGACCGCTTTGCCTTCGAGAGCCACCAGAAGGCGGTGAAGGCCATCAAGGAGTGCCGCTTCGAGTCGCAGGTGGTGCCGGTCGAAATCCCGCAGAAGAAGGGCGAGCCCGTCCTCTTCAAGAAAGACGAAAGCCCGCGCGAGGACAGCACGCTCGAAAAGCTCGCCACGCTCAAGCCGGCGTTCAAGAAGGACGGCACCGTGACCGCCGGGAACGCGCCGGGGACGAACGACGGCGCCGCCGCCCTGGTGGTGGCCTCGGAAGAGTGGGCGAAGCAGAACGGCAAGGCGCCGCTGGCGCGCATCGTCGGCCAGGCGGTGAGCGGAGTCGAGCCCAAATGGGTGATGATGGCCCCGGTGGACGCCATCAACCTGCTGCTCAAGAAGGTGGGCTGGAAGCGCGAGGACGTGGACCTCTACGAGCTGAACGAAGCCTTCGCCGTGCAGGCGCTGGCGGTGATGCGCGAGGTGGGGCTCGACCCGGCGCGGGTCAACGTGAACGGCGGGGCGGTGGCCCTGGGGCATCCCATCGGGGCGAGCGGGGCGCGCATCCTGGTGACGCTGCTGCACGAGATGGCGGCGCGGCAGGCGAAGCGAGGCATCGCGGCTTTGTGTCTCGGCGGCGGCAACGCGGTGGCGCTGGCCGTGGAGCGGGAGTGACGCCCGTTCGAGTTCGGCAGGTTTGAGTTGACGACGTGGTGGTTGTTGGGGTTGGCGGCGCTGGGGGCAGGTCTTTCCCTCTACTTGGCGCTGGCCTACTACGGGCGCGTGGAATCCTCGGCGGTGCCGGCGGCGCTGTGCCGGCGGAACGAGCGGGCCTGCGTGACGATTCTCGACACGCCCTACGCGCGGCTGTTGGGCGTGCCCAATGCGCTGCTCGGCCTGGGGTTCTACCTGCTGACGGCTACGACGGCCGGGTTGGCGCTGGCCGGGTGGCTGCCGCACTGGCTGTGGCAAGCGAACACGGCGCTGGCCGCGGGGGCGGTGTTGCTGGCGCCCTACCTGGTCTGGGCGCTGGCGGCGCGGCTGAAGGTCTGGTGCCGGCTGTGACTGGCGAGCCACGTCGTGAACGTGGCCATCCTGGTTCTGCTGTGGCGGGAGCTCTAGGGCGGACATGGAAAGGGAGGAAGAGAGCGTCCGGGTCTGGGTGGGCTTGAACTTTCTCCAGGCCCAGATGATGAAGCAGATGTTGCTCGAGAACGGCATCGAATGTTTCGGCGACCGCGACCCGGGTGTGCTCCCTTTCGGCGAATTGGGCGAAATCGGGTTGTGGGTGAGCAAGCAGAATGAACCGCGGGCGCGCCAGTTGCTCGAAGAATTGGAAGACGCGATGAGCGCGCAGCTGGACGAGGAATCTTCGGACGACGACAAGGAGAAGCTTTGATGGCGGACGACCGGAAGCGTCAACTGGATGTAGCGATCAGCCAGATTGAGAAAGAATACGGCAAGGGCGCCATCATGCGCCTGGGCGACAAAGACGCCCTGGTGCCGGTGGCGGTGATTCCCACGGGAGCCCTGTCGCTCGATGTCGCCCTGGGCATGGGCGGGCTGCCGCGCGGCCGCGTGGTGGAGATTTTCGGCCCGGAGGCCGGGGGCAAGACCACGCTGGCCCTGCACGTCATCGCCCAGGCGCAGAAGCGCGGGGGCATGGCGGCCTTCATTGACGCCGAGCACGCCCTGGACGCCAACTACGCCAACAAGCTGGGCGTGGACGTGGAGAACTTGCTGGTCTCGCAACCCGACAGCGGCGAGCAGGCGCTGGAGATCGCCGAGACGCTGATTCGCTCGGGCTCGGTGGACGTGGTGGTGATCGACTCGGTGGCGGCGCTCGTGCCCAAGGCGGAGCTCGAAGGCGACATGGGCGACCCGCAGATGGGTTTGCAGGCGCGGCTGATGTCGCAGGCGCTACGGAAGCTCAAGGCCATCGTCAACAAGTCGGGGACCTGCCTGATCTTCATCAACCAGTTGCGGGAAAAGATCGGGGTGATGTTCGGCAACCCCGAAACCACCCCGGGCGGCCGGGCCTTGAAGTTCTATGCCGACGTGCGCATCGACGTCCGCCGCATCGCCGCCATCAAGGACGGCGACCGCGTCATCGGCAACCACACCCGCGCCAAAGTGGTGAAAAACAAGTTGGCGGCGCCCTTCCGCGAGGCGGAGCTCGACCTTATTTACGGAGAGGGCTTTTGCCGGGAGACCGACCTGCTCGACCTGGGCGTGACCCACGGCCTCGTCGAAAAGAGCGGCGCCTGGTTCACCTTCGGGGGCGACCGCATCGGCCAGGGGCGGGAGAACACCCGGCAATTCTTGCGGGAGAACTCCGACCTGCGCGACAAGCTGGAACAGGCGCTGCGCGAGAAGCTGGGGCTGGCGAAGGCTCCCGAAGCCGAGAGCGCCGCCGCCGCCGCCGAGCGGAGCGCCAAGGCCAAGTCGCGCTGACGGCCTTCAGGGCTTCTTCTTTCCGTGCAGGCGGGTGAAGCCGAGGGCGTTCAGCTCGGCTTCGCCGAGCACGGCTTCCATTCGGGGAAAGACCTTCTCTTCCTCCAAGCGCACGTGGTCGTGCAGCCGACGCCCCAGCGCTGTCAGCGGCTCTTCCACGGGGCGGCCGGCCGCCAGCGCCGCGGCGAGATCCTGGTAAGCGGCGCGAATGGCAGCGTGGTCGGCCAGCAGGCGCACCACGTCCCTATCCTGCTCCAGGGAAACATGGCGGGCGTAGGCGGGCAGCAGCACTTCCTCTTCTTCGCGGAAATGTTTCTGCCCGCTCCGTTTCCAGAAGCGGAGCAGAGCGCGGGCGGCCAGGCGGAAGGCGGTGCGGCGCCGGGCGGCGGGCAGGTCCCCGGCGCGGCGGATGGTGAGGGCCTGCACCAGCACGTGGTGATGATGCTCGCTGAGCGGGTGCAGGCTCCGGTGCCGTTTCAAGAGCTGACTACTTCTTCAGGGTGCGGACGAAGGCGACCACGTTGGCCACGTCGGCTTCGCTCAGGCCCGCCACCGCCTTCATCTTCCCGTTGCCCGCGGTGATGTCCTTGGTGAGCTCGGCGTCGGACTTGGCCTGCACTTCCTTCGAGCCCAGGTGGCGCATCTCCACCTTCATCATCTTGGCGATGGCGTCCTTGCCTTCGCCTTCCTTGCCGTGGCAGGTAGCGCATTTCTTGTCGTAGACGGCCTTGCCGGCCGCGGCGTCGCCGGCCGCGAGCACCAGCGCAGGGACGGCGACCACGAGCAGTAGAACCAACCCGGGCCTGAGGCAGCGTTTCATCGTTTTCCTCCTCCTGGTGAAGCGTCGGCGGCAGTCAAGAATGAGATGCCTATTGTCCCCCAACTTGTTGTCCCCGGTCAGGAGGAGAGGACCTGGGCGGCCAGCTTGTCCATCAGGGCGTGCAGCCGCTCGTGGGTGCCCGGGCCCATCTTCTCCTCTTCTGTTCTCTCAAAGGCGCGCGCCAGCTCCGCCTGCTCGGCGTCGCTCAGCAGGTTCTCCGCCACCATGAAGAGCACGTTGTTTTCCTTGAAGATGTGTTGGCGGAGCAGGGCGGCGTAGCCGCGGGCCGCTTCGGCCCAGCGGCGCCGGGCGGCGGAGTCGTCGCGGGCGCAGGCTTCGGCGGCCTCGGCCATCTGGCGGACGAGGGAGCGGCCCTGCTCGTGCTCGTCCAGCATCACCCCGATGGGCCCGCCGGCGCGCGGCAAGCCCTTCTTTTCCAGGAGGGGGAAGAGCAGGTCTTCTTCCTTGCCGTGGTGGCAGCGGTCGGCGAACAATCGGAAAAACTCGAGCAGGCCGGCGAGCGTCTCCGGAGCGACGCGCGCGCCGCGGTCGAGCTGCCGCGCCACTTCTTCGGTTACGTCCAGCATGCGCAGGATGGCGTCGTGTTCCTTGCGCAAGACTCCGGTGGCTGTGTCCATGATGAGAGACTCCTTTCCGCAGCCGACGCAGCCTACCCCGGGCCGCCGCGGCTGGCTGTGACCTATATCACAACGGGCGCGGAGGAAAAAAACGCTTGCGTCGGCGGCGGCAGAATGGCTATGATGGCGCCACTTCGCAGCGCCACCACGACAACCTGAGGTCAGGAGCCGACCAATGCCGAGGTCGAGAGTGCGGTGGTGGAGCGTTTTTCTCAGCGCCCTGCTGATTCTTCTCCCGGGCGCCGAGCTTTCTCTCGAAGCGCAGAAGAAAAAAACTTCGCGGCGCCGGGTGCGTTACACCGTTCCCAGCTACGGCAACCCCACCGCCAAGGATGCGGAAACCGGGGAAGACCGCGCCGTGCGCGAGGTGGCGGTGCAGGCCCTGGGGAAGCTGAACGGCAGCGTGATCGTGGTCGAGGCCGACACGGGCCGGGTGCTGACCATCGTCAACCAGCCGCTGGCGCTCTCGGCGGGCTTC
>Ga0209002_10004010_pt1 | contig 11662 bp, 15 predicted proteins | sample Rifsed16ft2_FD_184010 | JGI IMG/M metagenome (GOLD analysis project Ga0209002, IMG submission 184010) | Soil microbial communities from Rifle, Colorado, USA - sediment 16ft 2 (version 2) | ecosystem: Environmental > Terrestrial > Deep subsurface > Rock core/Sediment | place: Rifle, Colorado...
CACGCCGTCAATCTGCCTCCTGAACCCCAGGAAATCGCCGGGACGACTTATTACTACCGCTACCGCTTCCCCTCCGCGCTGCGCCCGGCCTCCACCGGGATCGAGGGCACGGTTGGCGGGACGGCGGTTTTCCGGGTGGACGACTCGACCGGAGCGCTGATCGCCGGGACGCTTTACGCATTCAACCCCGACGCCCTGGACGTGGTTTTCCCCGCCGATCAGGGCGGCAGCGCCCGTTATTGGACCGGCTTCGCCTATGATCTGAACGCCATCGCTTATGATCTGTGGACCCGGAAAGCCGGCCACGCCTGGACGGCGATCAACTTCAGCGCGGACGGCCACCGCTTCGACCGGGCGGCGCTCCACGCCAATTGCCTGCGCATGGCCGAGATGTTCGCCAGCGCCCAGGGCGTGCAAGTCAGCCGTATGGTAAGACTGGATGCTTATTAGGAGTTTGAAAGATGCCTTTTAAATCCAAAGCTCAACGAGGCTGGCTGTGGGCCAACCGCCCCGCCATCGCCCGGAAATGGACGAGTAAATACGGCTCTAAAATCCGAGGCGGGGCCGGTAAGAAATCCGGCGGCCAACGGGGGCGGAAGAAATAATGCTGAGCGACGCCGAACTGACCGAACTGCGCGACTTCGCCGAAGCCAATGTCATGCCGTCCACGTGCACGCTGCAAACGCCCACGGAAACGAACACCAAAGGATCGGTCGTGACGACTTACGCGAACACGTATACAGCCGTCCCGTGCCGAATCATGCCCGTAACAGGTCAGCGGGGCCGTGAGTATGTGACCGGCGAAAAGGTTACCAAACGGGCGGCTTATATTCTGACCGTTCCCTGGGATCAGGCGCTGGACGCCGGTTACCGGGTCGTCGCCGGCGGCGATATCTACGAAATCCTCGGCGTGTGGGACGCTCACGATTTCCGCACCGCGCGCCGGGCCGATCTGGTGAAACTGTGATGGCCGACAGCACCCAGGAAGTGCTGCGGCACAACGCCGCCATCCAGAAGCTGCTGACAGATATTTCGCTGCGCCTGTATTTCCGCGGCCTCGCCCACGACCGGGATAAACTGGTCCCCCCGCAAAAGGCCGGGTGGGACGCCAATACCCCCCGGCCGACGCTCCATTATGGCACACGCGAGTATTACGAGCATTTGGTCGAAATAGCGCAGACGACTACCCGCCATTACGAGGTCGCCTCGCATCACCCGGAACACCATCCGCACGGCGTGGGCGGCATGAGCATCCTGGATTTGATCGAAATGCTGGCCGATTGGATGGACGCCAACCGTGCGCACGGCGACGGCAATCTGCTGGAGAGCATCCGGATCGGCGTGCTGCGTTTCAAGATCGAACCGCAACTGGCAAAAATCCTGGAAAACACAGCCGCAGAATTGGAATGGTTATGAACTCGCCCAAATCGCTGATTGATGGCGTTGACCGCCTTTTGACTGACTCGAAGCATCCGCTGGACGAACACCAGGCCAGGCGTTTGACGCTGGAATTGTTGCGTGAGATTTTCCGCGACCAGTTGGATATCAAGGCCGATCTGGAACACATACAGGAAGACATCGCGCAGAGACGCGCGCTGCTAGATGCGACCATCGCAAAAGTGCAGAAAGACATGGACGAGCTCTGGCGACAATTCCGAGCATATCCCCCCGCCCAAGAGCTGGCCGAATTCACCCGGCATTTCCGCGAATACCCCTCGCTGACCTGGCTGCTGCGCCACCGCACGAAGCTAACCATCTCCTGGCTGGTCGGCTTCGTCGTCGTCGTCATCATCCTGTTCCTGACCTATCACCAATGGCTGCTCTCCCGCCTGGGCCTGCCGCCGTTGGTCATTCTAAGATGAGCACCTACCGCGCCGGCGAAGTGACCGTTTCCGTCGAACTTGGCCCGCTGCATAAATTGCGCGGTGAGCTGGGTTCGAAGGCGCACCAAATCCTCGATAAAACCGCCTTCGATATCCAGGCCTCCGGCCAGGGCAACGCGCCCGTGGATACCGGCGCACTGCGGGCTTCCGGTTACGCATCCGGGATGCACGGCGGAAAATCGGATTACAGCCAGGCTAGAAGCGAAGCCGGTTCGCGCCGGGAGACGGAGTTCACCCCCGAGGAACAGCCGGCCAACCCATTCGAGCGCGTGATCGGGTTCAGCGTGATCTACGCGCTGATCGTCGAACTGACCCAAATCGCCTTTTTGAAAATGGCCGTCGAGCGCCATCGCCAGGCGTTCGTCAATGCCTGGAAGGGCTTGTTCACAGGCCGTTGACCTGTCGAAACTCGGATTAGCCCATGGACGCCCTCGAAGACGCCATTCACGACACTATCGCAGCCGCGAGCGGGATCACCGCCCTGGTGGGCAGCCGCATCTACGATCAACCGGCTCCGGCCGGAGCGGTCTACCCGTTCGTGACATTTTCCTACGCCGGGGGCGGGGAAGATCGGGAGACGCCGAAACATCGCAAAAACCTGGTTTACATGCTCCAGGGCGTCTCGAACGTCTCGAAAGCGCAGGCCAACACCCTGGCCGAGTTGCTCGAGGCGGCGTTCGACGAAACCATATTGACCGTAAGCGGTTGGTCCAACTTTTGGACCGCCGTCGAAGACCACCTGAAGGCGTTCGAACTCGACACGCAATCAGGCCAACAAACCTGGCGGGCCGGGCGTTACGTCCGGGTGCGCCTATCTGTTTGAGGAACAAGTTCCTTACGAACAAGTTCCTTACGAACAAGTTCCTTACAAGGAGGCTGAAATGCCTGAATATACTGGCAAAAATCTATACGTGTCGTTTGCCGGGACCGTCGTCTCCAGCCGTTTCCGTTCATTTGACAACGACGAAACGATGGCGATGGTGGACAAATCCGCCGGCGCAGATGGGGCCATGACCTATCTGAACACGCTGGAAGATGGCAAAGCAACACTCGAGGTGCTGGACCTGGAACAGGGCACTGCACTCTGGGCCGCCCTTGTCAAAGGCGCCGCTGGCACGCTCATCTGGGGCGACGAAGGCAGCGCCGCCGGAAAGCCGAAGCACACCGTCCCCGCCCTGGTCGCCCGCCGCCGCAAGACCACCGTGTACAACGAAGTTGTCAAAGGAAATTTCGATTTCCAATACAACGGAACGGTGGTGGATGGGACTTTCCCGTAAAAAATCCCGGGAGCTGGCGGGAATACATCCGACACGCCCGCCAGTTGCCCGTGTGGAACGCTTGTGGAACGGCTGGAAGGCCGGTACCCGCAAAAAAGGATGTGTGAACCATGCCCAATAAGAATGGCCGTTTTACGCCGAGCCGGGAACAAATCCTGGCGACGGCCGGGCAATTGCCCGAAGAATGGGTCCCGGTCCCCGAATGGGGACCAAATGCCGAGGTATTAGTGCGCGGCGCAACCGCCGAAGAACGCGTGCGGTGGTACGAGAAGGCCCAGGTGGACGGCAAGCTCCATCTGCCCACCGCCCAGGCCATGGCGCTGGTGCTCGGCGTCAAGGAGCCGGCCTTCACCGAGGCCGATGTGCCCGCGCTGCTGCAGCTCTCCGGCGCGGCGGTCGGGCGCATCCAGGAGACCTGGCAGCGCCTGTCCGGGCTGAAAGACGATGACCTGCTGGTGGCCCGAAAAAACTCCTCGACAACCCCGAGCGCCGCTGGCTCTACCAGTTAGCGGCCCGGCTGGGGTTGAGTTTGACGCAGGCATTCCAATTGCCCTCCTGGGAAGTCACGCATTGGCGCGCCCATTACGAGATCACCGATTGGATCAACCAGGGCCTGGGTAAAGAGCACGATTACCGGCGCGGGCTGGAGTTTGCCCGGGCCGTGCAGGGCCTCGAAGAGGAAACGCACGAAAGAAAGACGGGGCGCAAGGCAGGTGAATAGGGGTGGATTTGATTCTTGACATAGTATGATTATGGAGCTATAATCATACTATGAAGCAATTCAGTCTTCGTCTTCCTGATAACCTGCATAAAGCAATTACCGAAACAGCCAAGCAGAATCGCCGTTCAAAACATGCGGAAATTCTGCGGGCTATCGAATATTATCTTAAGGAAGCCCCTGAGGCTCATTATCGAGTAGAAGAAATAGAAGACGAAGACCAAAAATAAAACATGCCGGCCAGAAGCGCAACCTTCTAACCGGCACTAACCCACCGCCGTGTAGCACCACGACAGTGAGCTTGGTACATTGTACTATGCTCCTATTCCACACGGGCGGCAAGCAAAGGAGCTTTCCATGTCATTTCGAGAATTTTTTGAAGTCTTCAAGCGCATCGGGTTACTCCGGCTGGCGCTGCGGGAGCAAGGCTTTCTGACGGATGTGCTGGTTGACCCGGCGCAGACGCCGGAAGCGTTCACTACAAAGGTGAATGAACTGCTTCCCAAACTGGCCCCGCCCGAACAGCGCGCGGTGGCTTATCTGGTCGCCGCCCTGGTTTCGACCACCCACCCCCAAGGAGTCTGATATGTATCAAGTTGAGGTTACCGTCAAAGGGACAAGCGTCCTGCTTCAGCATCGTTTCCCGATGCCCGATCTTGCCACTGCCAGCAAGGGCGCCAAGCGCAAATCCGGCGCGGTTGACTATTCTACAGAGTGGCGGCAAGCGCTCTATGTCAATGCCGATGGACAAATCTACCAGCCCGGCTTGCACTTCGAGGCCTCGCTGGTGGCTGCGGCGACCCAATTTAAAATCACCGGGGCCAGGGGCAAAAGCTATCGGGATTTGTTTCGGTCGAGCGTCTTTGTTAGGCCCGACGAAATCCTGCACGGGCTGACAGCCCCCGAAAGCCTGACTGCGGATGCTGACGAAAAATTGTATATCGATGCGCGCCCGGTAGTGATTCAGCGTTCGAGAATCGTGCGCTTACGCCCGGCTTTCAAGGCGGGTTGGCAGTTGAGTTTCACCATTGAATGTATTGACGACCAAATCCACGAAGATTTATTGCTGGATGTGCTGACTCTGGCCGGAAGAACGATTGGCATCGGCGATCACCGGCCAAAATTCGGACGCTTTGCGGTCGTTCACTTCAAAAAGCTGGAATGAATTTGTGGTGAGGTTTCGGTTTGGTTAGGTGTGTTTTGTTCCGGTCGGGTTTGTTCCGGCGTGGCATGGTTTGGTAAGCCTTGGCACGGTAAGGCATGGCATCTTTCTTCAAAATCCCTGAGCTGCCCGGCGTAAAAATCCCCTGGTATGGGCGCTTGTCGCTCGAAGATTGGCGTCCCTTAAAGCAGCACATCTACCAGCGCGACGGCGGCCTGTGCCAGTATTGCCACACCCAGGTTGCCTATGAGAAAAGCCACTGCCACCACGTACTCCCGCTTTCCGAGGGTGGCGTGAATCATCCGTCGAATTTAAAAACGGCCTGTCATGGCTGCCATGAAGACAAACATCCTTTCATGAATCCCTTGCGGGCCAGCAGCTAACTTTGTGGTAAGGAAACGGCGAGCAACGGCATGATCTGGCACGGTAGGCAGCGGTGGGATAAGGCAAGTTCAGGCAAGGTTTGGCAGGAAGAGTCTCCTACAGGAGACTCTTCCTGTTTAAGTTTCTTCGTGCGCTTGCATACGCTATAATCTTCACACACGGCGCACACCACGCCGGGCTTTAGGACACCTGCCGCCCTTCGCGGCAGGAAAAACACAAAGCCCCGCAGAGATCACCTCTGCGGGGCTTTTACTTTTTAAGGAGCCTGGATGGAAATTGCAAGCTTATTTGCCCGAATCGGGGCGGATCTAAGCGGTTTAGAAAAGGGCCTGGCGCAGACCGAAACCATGCTCGTCGGCGCGGGCAAAAAGATGACCACGCTCGGCGGAGATTTGACGCGCAACCTGACGCTGCCCCTGGCCGCCCTGGGCGGCGTGGCGGCGAAATCGGCTATTGACCTGGATAAGGAGATGAGGAATATCCAAAGCATTTCCAAATCAACCGATTCCGAAATCTCCGAACTGTCCGGCACGTTTGTTGATATGAGCACGGATATGCGCAAGACGACGGACAGCGCCAAAAATCTAGCCGCCGGCTTTTATCAAATTCAAAGCAGTGGTTTCGAGGGCAGCGCCGCCATGGACGTACTCGAAGCCTCGACAAAAGCGGGCAGCGCCGGGCTGGCGAGCACGGCCACGGCGGCGGAGGCCATCGCCGCCAGCCTGAACGCCTACGGGGAAAGCGCCGACCAGGCCGGCGCCATCTCGGATGTACTGTTCGAGACGGTCAACCGGGGCGTGGTCACCTTTGGCGAATTGTCCGGCTCGCTCTCCAATGTCATCGGCGTGGCCGCGCAAGCGGGAGTTTCGATTGAGACGGTCGGAGCGGCCGTGGCGACAATGACCAAGCAGGGTATGGAGGGGGCGGAGGCGACGACCGCCCTGAACCAGTTGATCCTGGGCCTGATCAAGCCCTCCGAAGACCTGGCGACGGCCATTGACAGCCTGGGCTATTCATCCGGCCAGGCGATGCTGGACGCGCTCGGTTTGCAGGGCACGCTCCAGGCGCTCAGCGACGCCGGCTTCAATTCGACCGAGTCGCTGGCCGAATTATTCCCGAACGTGCGCGCCCTGCGGGCGGCCCTCTCGCTGACCGGCGCGGGGGCGCAGATGTTCGTCGAGGATTTGGAGGCCATGGAAAACGCCGCCGGCGCGACGGACGCCGCCTTCCAGGAGCAGACGAAATCCATCGCCTCGCAATTGAAAAATCTGACAAACGAATTGACCGCACTGGGCATTGAACTGGCCGGCGTTGTCACCCCCGCCGCCACCGAGATGGTGGGCAAACTCAAGGATTTGACCGAAGGCTTCCGCGCGATGGACGTGGAGGCGCAAAAGAACGTCCTGATGTGGGTCGGGATTGCGGTCGCCGCCGGCCCGGTGTTGAAAGTCGTCGGGATGCTCGTCACAGGCTGGGGCACATTGGCCGGGGCGGTCAGCGCCGCTTTGCCGGTGCTGGCAGCAGCCGGGACTGCGCTTTCGACCCTCAACCCTATCGTGGCAGTCGCGACGGCGGCTATTGTGGGCGTCGGAATGGCCTGGAACAGCTTTATCCGCACGACTCAGGAGGCGGGCTTAGAGGATACCGCCAAGGCCTGGAGTGATTTGTTTGGCGAACTGGAAGCACAGGGAGCCGACACTTCCAGGATTACGCTGGAATATGCTAAAGCACAACAACGGGTCAACGAACAACTAGAAGAGGGGGGGCTTGTGGCGAAATTATTCGTGGACAAACAAGCCCTGATGGGCCAGGCGGCCAAAGAAGTCGAAGGAGCTTTATTCAGAACCTCGAAAACCTACGGCGAATATTACGCCGCCTTGCAAAGGATCGGGCTTGAGTCGCAAGCCGTAGCCCTGGAATTCTTCAACACCGAAAAAGGGCTTACCGAGGTAGATATTGCAGCAGCCAATCATGCCCAGACCCTGGAACAAATTGCCATGGCGCAAGAGCGGGTCAATACCGTGCAGCAAGCGGCTCAGGACACAACGCGCGGTTATGCAAATGTAATGGAATTCCTCGGGGGGACCTTACAGGCTTCCCAGGATGACCTGGCGGCTATGGCAGACGCCCACCAGGACTTGACTTTCGCTTCTATGCGCGCAACTTCGCAAATGAACCAACAAGCCCATGCCATGCAAGAAGCCCAACGCATTGCGCAGGAATTCAAATTGGACCAGCTCGAAGCCCAATTGAACCAAGATTTGGGCTCGCCGCTCGCGGCGTTTATCCAGGACTTGCGCTTCTTCATCGCCAGCGGGGGGCAGGATTTCGCGGGGGCTTTCGAGGCCATTAAAAGCGCGCTGGCTAATAATCAAATTACGCCCGCTGAAGCAATGCAGTTTTCGGGGGAATTGTTAGCCAGCATCGATTCGATCAAAGTGGCGATGGGCGATCTTGAACCTTCGGAAGCAATTCAAAATATCGCCGAGACGTTGAAAATCCCCTTCGAGGAGGCCAAGAAGATTTTTGAAGAAGCCGGCACGGCGGCCGGTGTCCTCACCGATATTGGGGCAGAAGTTGCCGAGAGTATGAAGCCGGTCGAGACTTCCTATGCCGCCATGAAAACGGCCGCCGCTGAAGTCTATATCTCGCTGAATGACATCCGCACGGCGATCTTGAACGGGCAGCCCATCGCCCAGGCATTTATCAATATCGTCCACGACTGGGGCCTCGAATTCGCTAATTTAAAAACCAACGCCAGCGGCGCGTTGACCAATCTACAGAACCTGCTGGCTTTCCTCCAGTCACATCCCGGCCTGCTCAACGCCGGCAACCAGCGCTCTTTTCTCCCCGCGCTCGAACCGCCTGGCGCACCCGGCCCAACCGGGCCTTACACGCCTCCGCCAACAACGGACGGAGGAACCTCGTCAGGTGGAACCGGGCCAGGGTTCGATATCAAAGCCGCCGGCGGCGACACCTTTAACATCCATATCAACGATACCATGGCGGCGGCCCTGGTGCTGGCGGAAATGGATATCCGGCGGCGTGGCCGGCTGGCGCTGCGGATGGGAGGCTGATAATGGCGCTCACCTTATACATCGAGCGGGTAGACAGCTCGACACAGCTCGAAATTCGGAGCGGAACATTTAAATTTCGAGACTGGCAATCCCGCCAGGCCGGTAACAGAAAAACCGAAACGCTGCAGTTGGTCGCCGGGGGGCTGGACAGCGCAATTGTCGCAGCAGAGAATACGCTGGCGGATTTGCTTTACGAAGCGAAAAAATTCCATGAAGATCCTCACCGGCACTTGAGCGTCTGGATGACCAGCGGAACGAATGCCGAGACTCCCGGCAGGCGGACGCTGCTCTACCGGGGGGAACTGGTTCCCCAACTGGTGAAAAATATCTCCGGCCAGATGCTGTCCGCCCGGGGCGGCGCGTTTTACCAGCTTGTCCTGGAGCGCCACCCGGCCTGGGAGAGCATCAGTTTTGAATCGGCCAGTGCATCGAATGTCAGCTCTTTGGGCGGGAAAGTCACGTTGGCGGATGAGGGCGGAAACCTGGATGGCCGGATACGCGCATTGAATTTGACCGGGCGTAGTGGAGCAGGGGGGCCGATGGATAAATTGTGGGTCGGGCTCCGCCCAGCATACAAGGGCTCGGCCAATTTCGTCGCCAAGTGGGAGTGTGAAGCCGGGACCAATTTCACCGACGCAGCCGATACGGCGGATGCCAGCGACAGCGGCGGGTCAAAGGTGCGGGTGAGTTTTGCCACGACGGCGACGATGGCGAAACGCCTGGCGATGGATCTGGGCACCTTTGTTACAACCTCCACCCACGCGCTGGGCCGCTACCTGGTGCTGCTGCGGGGGAGCGTGACAAGCGGGGTGTGTTCGGTCCAGATGCGAACCGGTTTACAGGGCTCCACAAATTTTGCGCCGCATAAAGCGGTCTATGTCAGCAATACGGCTGACCATCTGATCGAGCTGGGAGAAATCTCCATTCCGCCGTTCGATTACCGCAGCCCGGTCGAACTGGACAGCACCGTGCTGGATAATTTCCAAATCCAGCTTTGGGCCGAGCGTGTGTCCGGCGCAGGCAGCCTGGATTTGGACTGCATTGTCCTGCTCCCGTCGGAGCATTTTGTTTTCATGTCCGGCGCAGCCCTCCAATTTAGTGCTTTCAACCGTTTTATCAGTATTTTTACCTTCGAGGACGAGCGCAAGCTGCCCCTGGAATATTTAGGGAATACCCCGGTCTCGAACCTGGAATATGCCCATAACAACTGGGCATTCCCCCAGGGAGGCGGAATTCTGATCTTTGCCGCAGACCGCGCCGCCGCGCAGGTCGTGACGGACGCCATCGATCTGGATTATAAAATGTATCCGCGCTGGCAGAATTACACCGCTCCGGCCTGAGTGAGACATGGGCTTTTCAGCATTCTTCCCGTCCAGGGAGATCAAGCAAAACCGGCCTGCAGTGCGCAATTTCGCGCTCAACGTATTTGCGCCGGTGCTGGTGGACGCCGGTTCATTTGTGGCTGACATTACCGACGCGGCACGCGCGACCTGGCGGCGCAGCATCCGCGCCCGGCGCGGCCCCTGGCTGGGTACATTCCGCATGTATTCGGATGAGAACATATTGCAAAAATATTTCAACGAATGGCTGGCGTATCACGTCGAGGAGCGTTACCAGACCAAGACCTGGGAGGGGCTGATTTGGGAGATGGAATTGACGCATCGAGGCGTGACCCGCCGGCGTTCGTTGGATACGGTCGCCAACGCGGTCAAGGCGCTCTACTCCGATACAAGCGATACCATCCAGGAAAGCGCCTGGGCTACCCAGGCCCAGAGTCTGGGCCTCTATGGCCGGATGGAAGAGATTCTCATTATGGATAATTACCCGCAGGCGACGGCTGAGGGAAGGCGGGATAAAGTCCTGGCCGAGCGGGCCTGGCCCATCGCCTCGCCGGTCGGTGGGCGGAAAACATCTGAAAGCTATCTTGACGTGAGCGTGGCCGGATATATTTTTACGACGAACAACAAATACGTGACAAGCGCGGATGGCAGCACCGGCAACGTCGATGTGTGGGTGAGCGGCATCGCCGGAACGGATCTGGAATTTTTGACCATCGGAAAGATCGAAGTGAATACTTTCCAGGTCAAGCGCAGCCTGAGTACGCCCCAACGGGCGGGAGATACCTTGTTCGAGCTGGCCGACCTGGGCGACAATACACAAACCCCCTGGCGCTGTTACGCCGATCTGGACCGGCTCATCCATTACACAGCGCTCTCTAAAACGCCGGTCTATTTTTTGCGGGAGGGCCAGTTCTATACCGATGCCGGGATGCACCAATCTATTTCGCCGTGGGACATGCGCCCCGAAGTGGCGCGGGATATGGATTATCCGGTCCGCGGCCCGGAGCAGGGGAGCTGGTTGGACGATGTGCGCGACTTGCTCATCGAAGAAGTCACGGCCAGCGAAGGGGGCGTCAGTTGGAGTACGGAGCAGTTTAGCGAGGCCGATTTGCTGGCAGCCCAGCAAGACTACGCCGAATCCATTAAGGAGATGAGACTGTAATGGCCGGTAAACTTGGAATCAATAACATCGAGAAAGACGCCCGTGCGATGCGGGTGTTGACGAGTTACAGTGCTTTCCCTGGCGTGACCCCCTCCATTGTGCCCATCTATATCGTGGGTGGACAGGTGGGGGTCGGCATCAATCCGCCCACGGAGTTTTTTCACATTCACGGGGGGAGTTTGAAGGTTTCGCAACTGGATAATCCCGACCTGACCGGCGGAGAACTGGAATTACACGGGACCTATACCACACCTGCCAATCAGCAGGTGGCCGGGCTATTACGTTTCCGGGGACGGAACGATGTGGGCGGCGATCCGATTGTGGTGGACGTGTACGGGACGATTGAAGACATCACCGCCAGCGCCGAAAAAGGCGGGCTGCGCTTCGTGCTTCAGGAGGCCGGGGCGGATGTGCTGCCCATGGCCATGGTGGGGAATGATGTCCTGATCGGGAATGGCGCGAGCCTGTTCGACAACCCGGAGCATGAACTGGACGTGCGCGGCACGATCCAGACGCGGGTGGCGGCCGGGGATCCGCAGGTAATTTTTGATATTGGGGGGGTGAATAAGTTCACCCTGGGGGTGGACGATTCGGACAGCGACCGCTTCAAACTGGCGGTGGGGAGCGCGTTGGGGACGAATGATGTATTCACAATCGAC
>Ga0209002_10004011_pt1 | contig 11662 bp, 19 predicted proteins | sample Rifsed16ft2_FD_184010 | JGI IMG/M metagenome (GOLD analysis project Ga0209002, IMG submission 184010) | Soil microbial communities from Rifle, Colorado, USA - sediment 16ft 2 (version 2) | ecosystem: Environmental > Terrestrial > Deep subsurface > Rock core/Sediment | place: Rifle, Colorado...
GCCGTGCCTTCGGCGCGCAGGGCCTCGTGCAGGCCGATAGTCCCGGTAAATACTTCAACCAGAATATCAGAAGTCGGTACAGCTACAAGCGAGTAAAATAGTGCATGATATAACCTGGCCCGAACTTATCAAGATGGCAGATGGTGTCATCGCCAAAGGAGGTACATGCTGGATCAAGTTCACATGTAGGCACTGTGGAGTACGCCAGACCTTCGACAAACCCAACACCATCTACGCATCCGGGAGTTGCGAGGAGTGCGGCCAGACAACCAGCCTAATGGAGTACGGGGGCGGGATGATGGTATTATTTACAGGAGGGAATCGTGACCAAACTCATCGGCAGGACTAAAGAGCTAAAGCAACTGGAGGCCGCGCTGGATTCAAACATTCCAGTTGCACTGGAGGGTGAGACCGGGGTGGGCAAGACCTACCTGGTCCAGCACTACGCCGCGCTGAGACGGAGGAACTTTACGGTGGTCAGTGGGTCTGCCGGGTCCACCGTGGAGCATCTGGTGGGGTTCTGGCGGCCCGAGTCCAACGGGCGAAACGTGGGGCTGGTGTGGCAGGACGGGGTGCTGACTCATGCAGTACGGCATGGTGATCTGTTTGTGTTCGAGGAGCTATCGCGGGCCCCACAGGACATTCTGGGGCGGCTATTCTCCCTCACGGACACCGTGAACCCCAGTTATGGGGCCGCCGAACACGGCAACGGAGACCTGGACATCTCCATACATAACAGGTTCAGGTTTATCGCCTGCTTCAACTCCTATGGGGCGGGTTATTTTGTCTCCAAGATAGACGTGGCGTTCCTCAACAGGTTTGTGGTCATCAAGATGGACTACCCCCCGATGGAAGATGAAGTCAAAATCATCATGCTGCATACACCAGATGAGGACCTGGCTCGGAAGATAGCTCTGGCGGCTCAAACATCCCGCAACCAGGATGACAACGCCTGCAAGATCAGCCCCCGCGACGGAGTTCTATGGGCTAAGATGGTAGGGGCGCTAGGAGGCGATGTAAAGCAGGCGTTTGAGGTCGCCATCGGTAACAAGAAAAAGAAGGAAGTCTGGAGCTTTTACAGGGACGTGTTCAGGTGATACCGCGATCCTCTCAGCACCGGAAGGCCCATGCAAAAAAGGCTCAAGCATCTCTTTCGGCATTTCAACCGTCCAACAAGGCAGACCTGGTCAGTTTCGTGGAGGGTATAGCCAGTACCACTCCTATAAAGTGCCGATACTACCACAAGGATATCTTTAACTCGGAACAGCAACAAACTTTCTATATCGCGGTGGAAGCAACACGCCGTATCAAGCAGGCCACACTGGTATACCAGGGACGTACAGTAGATACCAAGAGAGCAAAGCTCCCTGAGGGTATACAAGATATCTATGATGCTGGAGTGAAATCCCGTGGTGGTAAACTTAATAAGGAACTAAGAAAGGCTATTCACGAGGCTTGCAGCCGCCCCCGATACGAACGGGAGTTATTCGAGGCAGCGTGGAAGTTATGGGAGAAATCCGGTTCGCAAAGACTGCCAATGGCTCATCGGAGTCAACCCTCACGAGCCATAAGGGATAATCCAGTTACAGATATAATCAGGGAGCCTATTCCTAGTGGAGGGCCATATTTTCCTGATGTTAAAATCCCGCCCGGCTTACATTCCGCAATGCGTGTTACTCAACTGAAGCGGGTAAATCCCGGCGAAACCATAGTCAAGGAGTTAATCCATCATTCCCTGTTGGACATAGAGACCGGCATGGTTATGAGGGAGCGCCAGATACTCCGAGCGGGAATGGTGGTAACGAGCCTGGCTGCCCGGCTGTACAGGGGGCGCACTGATATATTCCAGAGACACATCGAGTCCTACACGGGGCCTCTCATGGCGTTTATAATGGATATGTCAGGGAGTATGGCATCCACATGGCCTGGGGCGCTGGCTGTCATGGGCGCGGTGGCTCATACACTCAACCGAGCCGGGGCGTCCACGATCTGCATAGGGTTCGCCGCCGACGACAGCCATAACCTCCTGTATCAGTTTCAAGACATGGACGAGGCATTTGATATAGACAGGTTTAATATATTCAGTCCGCCTTCTGGCAATGCAGACGCCGTGGCAGTGGAATACTGCCGGAGACGACTACTGAGCATGGAACAAGCATCTCGCGAGCCCAAGAAAAAGTACATAGTGGTGTTCAGTGATGAGTCCCCATGCGGGATGGTATACCAAGGACGTTCAAGATCCCAACTAGGAAACGACACCAGGACTCTCAACGAAGCACTGAACCTCTGTAAGACAAGTAATGTTATGACTATATCTTCACTGTCACGAGGTGAATGCCAACTAGATGAACTACTCTACGATGCCCGCATGTATCTATCGGGCCCAGAAACTACACTGAATAGGATGATGGAGAGGATGGGAGTGCTATGAAGTTTGACTTTAGCAGATATCATCCTCTTGACCATCGATTCTGGGAGTGTTGGCAACGTAATACATCTGGGCGCATCTACGGTAGAACGCTTGTACATCTTGAGTATCTCTTTACCCATCGCTACACTATACCCACACCAAAAAGCCTATGGCATGTTATACTATGTCAGTCCGGGCATCATAGATGGCGAGACGAGGAGACTATAATGGTTAGGAAAACAGAACATTTTATACCAGCTCAATGTGAGTGGTGCCATAAACCGCGAGGGGAACGCTGAGGTTTATAATCGCCGGTCTCATAGTAGGGCTGGTGATAGTCGGAGGAAATGATGACGGACACATCAAAGAAAATACACATACATCAATATGCAGCGAGCGAGAGAACCAGTCATACGGCCTGTGGGAAGATAGTGCCCGCCGCCGAGGCTTCCCGGCTATTACAGCTTATCACTTGTGCCGCATGTCTGAAGGAAAGGGCCAAAGCTTAGATGACATATTGGAAATGCCGGAGCTGCGGGAAACTGAACAATATCAACCGGCCCATGAGATGTCCATCCTGCGGACATGGAACGTTCGTGAGGCTGTAGATGAGACGCCTACTCCGCTGGTGGCACCGGAATCATTGCCCGATATGCCGGAGCCTAGGATGGAGCAACTCGTTCCTGAAGCGCTCATCCGGTCCTACGACTGGGACGACGAGACCGCCCTCCGGATCGCCCGATGCGAGAGCGGATATAGACCGGACGCCGTAAGTTGGGATGGTACATCCTTCGGGGTCATGCAGTTGTACGCGCCCATCTGGGCTGGTGTCTTCCCTGAGTTCTGGTCTAAGTGGGATTCGGCAGAGTGGAATGTTGCGACGGCTTACCAGATATATCTCCGTGCGGGGCGCAGCTTCTCACCCTGGAGCTGTTGGTGATACTTTGGCCCTGGTATTGCTGGAGGAAGTGATGCGCTGTAACGACGAGCGGACGCAGAACACCGCCGATATGTGGACGCGGTGGCTGACGGAGGGGGAGCGAATAATGGAGAGGTCAGCTCGACTAGATACCGTAAGCGTCATGTATAAGGCTGATGATGTGATGCCACTTCTCCACACCCTCGCCGCTTCGCGGGCGCTGCTGGAGGCGTGTCGTGAGGCGTTAAGAATGGGTATACAAAGCCCGTATGAAGCCAGAAACGCCTTACTTGTCCGCCTCGACGAGCAGTTGAAGAAGAAGTGATGCCTTTTTAGGGTCCACAGAAATCGTCGGGGCTTTACAGCATAGTTAGGAGCAGACAGAATGACCGACAAGACACGTCTCATATGTAAACCAGTATCCGAAGGCGAGGCCGCCCTCCCCAGCACCACCACGTGCTGCAGTGCATGCGGGCAGTCAGTTTGGATAAGTGAAGAAGAGTACAGGCCGGGCATTCCCGATGGCTACGAGACCATCTGTTCAGACTGTGGATTTCAACAGATGATAACCAATAGTGAACATGTAGATATAACAGTACCACAGGAACAGAGAGACAAACTCGTATCAATGGGATATAGCGATATAGACATTGAGGCAGTGATTGAACGCATAAGAGAAATGATCGCATCCGGGAAACAGTTAAGGGACTTACATGAATGAGTGGGAGACCGAGCCGGACCAGGAAGAGTTTGTCCACGCGGAGTTACCCTGTTTAATATTGCGGGGGCCAGTGAAGTCTCTCTGTGGGTATGTAGGAGTCCCGCCATCTCACCCGATGTACCAGAAGGAATACAATGATATTAACGTAGTGGTTCACGGTGGGCCAACGTTCAGCCATCTGGGTGGATTCAAGGAGATATACAGAGAGCCCGCACGTAAGCCACCCCTTTACCCACCAGATAGGGGCTCACCAGAAGAGATGTTATTGTGGATGGAAGAGACAGGGAATTATTTTCGCGAGTGCATCATTATAGAACGCTTAGAGCCCGATCCTGATGACAAGTGGCCAGAAGGGTTCTGGTGGGTAGGATTTGACTGTGCCCACCTGGGCGATTACGTGCCAGGAGTAGACGAGGCGCTAGGCACTTCCCGCTCCCGTCAAGAGACTTACCGAAACTGGGCATGGGTCAAGGCCGAAACCCAGCGCCTGGCTGAGCAACTAGCGGCCATGATGCCTATACCTGACTATAATGAGTGGATCGAGTCTGTGAGGAAAGGAGGTGATACGAATGCAGGCAAAGATAGTTGATGCCGGGCTGTCCCAGGACGGTGAGAACGTGTGGGTTTACATGACCGTTACTCACGGTGAGCGGGGCGAGCAGCAGGCCACGCAGGTTGCGTGGATACCGTCCGGAGCAACGATTGAGGACGCCGAGCTGGACATCATTGAGGCGGCCCGCGACGTTGTTAGCGAGGGAACCACGGTGAGTTCATTCCTGGAAGGACTCCGGGGCCGAACCATCGAACTGTAGAAACGCCGAGGCGTTTCAAGTAGGTATCCCTCATTACGAGAGGGGAACCAGGGATATAAGGGGATTATTCTCAGCCCGTTGCTCCAGCAACAAACCCTGGTTCTTCCCTCATAATGAAAGGAGGTGAAGCATGAACATCGGCGTATGGAAGTGGATAGCCATAGCTGTCATTCCGTTTGTTATTGCGTACATTGCGACCGTAGCGTGAAGGGCGGAGGTGGGTGTTTACACGGGAACGGCTAGAGGAACTTATCAAGCAATGGCTGGACGAGAACTGCAACGACAAACACTACTACGGGGCAATGGAGGTGCAGATACAGGCAGGGAAGATAGTGATGGTTAAACACTACAAGACAGATAAAGGGGACGACATAAAGTAGGTCCCCGCCAGGTCTAACGGAGCACCCGGAGACCACCCAGTGAGGTGGACCGGGTGCTTTTTTATATCCCACAGATACCTTCCGGGGAGTATAGACCAATCCCCAAAATATTCGCCCCTAGTATTGATTCCGGTTATGGGTTTCCACGCCCTAGATAGGGTATGATAGGGATGCGAATCTAAATGAAAGGAGGCTCTATGGCAAAGGCAACGTTCAGTCGTAAGCCCACAGCATCCAAGGTGCAGATGTCGGGGACCATCACTCACACAGGAGGCGTGGTCCTCGACGCGGATGCCAGCAACATCCTGAAAAGGATCGTCGAGGCCATCGACGGAACGGGATTCAGTGTCGAGGAACTCTGTATCACAGTTAAGTAGGAAGGAGGCAAGAATTGGTGGCTGCAACAGAGGATCGAGTGGAGTTCGACTACGATCCACTGAACCCCAGGACGGACCTACGGCTGGCCAAGCTGGTCTTTAATGACTACGTGGAGTCCAGCCCGGAGTACAACGAGGTCAAGGGCACGGACATCTCCGTGGTCCAGTGGCGGCAGGAGTTCGTGGATGGTGCTCGTACCCGCGACGAGGATGGGCTCCCGTTTATTTACTCACAGAACATCAACTGTGAGTGGATAGACAAAGAGACACAAAAGAAGAGGCGGTTTGGTCCCGGTGGACTCCCTAACCAGCTCGCCCTGGCATACCAGGCGCTGGGGCTCACGGCATCCCCGCGTGATGACCGGGCAAGCGAGATGCTGGACAAGTGGTTCGTGATCACCCGGAAGAACATCCAGATGGGACCCTACACTAAGAGGGTATGGTTTCCCGAGAGGTACATCGGGGACACCGTGCCGGACGAGGTGATGGCGGAGTTCGCCGTCGAAGCGACTAAGGCAAAGGACTGGTAGATAATGACTCCCAAGAACCTTAAGAAACCAGGAAGCTTTCCATTCCGGGATGTCAAGGTCTCGAGCCTGACGCTGGAAATAAATCAAGCCCTGGAATCTTACCAGGACTCTTGGGAGCCCCACCTGGTTCCCTCTCCGTCTTCGGTAGAACAATGTATGAGGCGCTCCTGGTTTATAGGCACGGGGCACACCAGGACGGAGAGGGTGCCGGGGTCCTCTATACTGGCAATGGAACAGGGCAAGGCTGAAGAGTCTATCATTGAGTCACTGTTAAGACGAGCGAGGTTTGAGGTTCTCAATACACAGGTAGAGATAGACCACACCAAGATAGGGTGTCGAGGTGGGACGGCAGACATGTTGCTGTTCCGTGACGGACCCTACGTGGGAGAGATCAAGCGGCTCAGGATGTTCGGGTTCCTAGATATAGTGAAGCTGGGGGTTAAGAGGGCTCACCCGGAATACTACACACAGTTACAGTTATACATGAGGGCGCTTGATGTACCCAGCGCCATCCTAGTTGTGCTATCAGCCGACTACAGCGCCCTGAAGTATTACTGGAACCGCATCAGGAATTACCCGGAAGATGCTCTTCCGCCCCCCATATGGACCGAGGAGATACCCGCCAGTATTGTGCACCAGGAGGCGGCTGTGTATAGGGCAATCAAGATCGGGCAACTGATAGACAATGTGAAGGTGGCTGCGGAAGTGCCCCGAGACTTTGACCCGTGGGAAGAGAAGTTCCCGTGTACCTACTGTGGCTACCAGTCTGCTTGCATGGAGGCCGGATGAAGAAGCGGGTAGAAGTCTTCTGGGAGGATGCCAATGCCAATCACGGCTGGTCCAATGAGGCTGGGCACATAGCACCATCCTCTAACGTGGGGTATCTGATCTCGGCAACCAAGCACCAGGTCACGATATGTTTCGGGCTGGGGAAGTCACAGTTGCTGTGTGTGCTGGCTATCCCCCGTTCATGTATTAAGGAGATAAAGGAACTGGAGTATAAGTGATGATTTGCCCTGACCCGGAAACATGCACTCCTTGTCTTGTTCGCCGCTCGAATAAAAGGCTAGGACCACGCCCATTTCTGTGTCGTATTGGGATGCACCGTCATTTCAGGAGTGATGGGTGGGCACGAAAATGCCTGGTTTGCTCTTACATATGGGAGGTGGATTATGAGTGAAGATGTCGTCCCCTACCAGCCAGCCATGTCTATCATAGCCTTCGAGGATATAAAGAAGGAACTCCGTAAGCCTACACCCAAGAAGGAGCGCAGGACCCGCAAAGGGCCGGGCGGGATGAGTCTGACCTATGCGCCCTGGTCTTATGTGGCGGACAGGCTCAATGAAGTGTTCGGGCCCAACTGGTCCTTTGAGTCTATCGTGGAGCCCAAGATGCATGACGGCCAGGTCATAGTGGGCGTGAGGCTCATCACCCCGCTTGGACACCAGGATGCCTATGGGGGGCACAAGTATCTGCCGAACAATCCCAACGCCAGCTATGCGGATGCGCTACAGTCCGCCATGTCCAAGGCACTACGCAGGGCAGCGGCCAGGTGGGGGATTGCGCTGGATTTATATCGGGGTGACGAGGAGACCCGCGATGAGGACGAGGATATAGTGGCGGCACGGGTGGCACTAGAGTCAGCAGTTAAGACCTTCCAGATAGCCAAGCCAGACGCCCTAGCTGCGCTAGGGGCATCATCATACGGGGAGGCTGTCGCAAGATTTATGACTGATCCCGGAGTAGACGAGCCCGCTGCTATATGGCGCTGTATCCAGATACTAATCATAGACCCTCATGCGTAGCCTACGAGAGATCAAGGCAGCCCCCACGCCTAAGCCCAAGCCTATTATAAGGGGGCTTGTTAACCAGGGCGAGCTGGTCATCGTAACAGGGCAGTTCGATTCCTACAAGAGCACATTTGGGCTAGAGATGGCACGGGCAGTGGTATGCGGGGATAAGTTTCTCGCTAGATTTCCCGTGCAGACACCAGGTCCCGCCTTGGTCATGCAGAAAGAGATTCATCCCGGATTCTATGACGAGAGGGTGATAGAACTGGGTATTCCAGATGAAGTCGATGATAGGCTATGGCTAGACTACTCACATGACTTTAGATTCTCTGCCGGATATGGGGATGTCCTAAGCGGGATGATTCACAGTATGGGACTCAGGCTTGTCGTGTTTGACCCGTTAAGTTTCTTCTGGCCTCTCGATAAGGACTTTAACGAGAATGATAACTCGTGTGTGAACCGAGTGCTATCACCATTGCTACAGCTTCGAGGACATACTAACTGTACCTTCGTAATCATCCACCATGACCCCAAGCCCAGCAAAGAGTATCAAGGTAGGGCAAGAGGAGCATCATCTTTACTCAACGACCCGGACGTTAGGTTTCTTATAGACCGCGAGGATGATGTTATCACAGTTCATTCTAGGACCAGGAATCAAATCCCAGTAAGATCATTCCAGGCCAGGCTAGACGAGTTGAGACACCTGCATTGTATAAGGAATCCCGTTGAAACTGATATACATCAGGAATAAAGTCAAGGATAGCAAATCGTTTAAGAAGTATCGGGCAGCTACACAGAGACTTCTGCTCGGAACATTACTCAGGGGGTGGACTAACAAGACACAGTTGTCAGAGATATCTGGTCTATCTAGACCAACTATTAACAAGCTGGTAAAGGAGTATTTAAATGAGTGGGACATTCAAACACCCATGCCGCCCCGACGTAACCGTAAATAAAACATCACTATAATAGTGTTCATTCCCTTTACGATTAGATGATAACCCTAGATACGCGGGAACCCGAAGATGTTTTGGTGGCGGTGGAGAAGGCCGCCATAGATGAGGGGGTACGTACCACGCGGGCGATGCTCCCGCAGGGAGACTTCGTGTGGGAGTGTCCGCTGGGAATCATGGGGGTAGAAAGGAAGACGGCCTCGGATTTGATGGGGTCGCTGTCATCGGGGCGGGCTGCGGAACAGATGGCGAGAATGATTGAGGCTTATACGATTCCAGTACTGATGATAGTAGGGGACCTCACCACGCACAAGGGGAAAATAGGGAGATGGAGCGGCAAGGACTTCAACGGGTCTTGGACTGTAATGGGGGTGGACAATGTGTTGCTGTCATGGCAGTTAGCGGGTATGTATATAGTGAGGGCCAGCAAGAAGGACACGGCGGCAAGGATCATCTCGTTGTATAGGTGGAGCCACAAGCGGGAGCATTTGGTGGTACGGGGCAGCGTTATTACACCCACGCACATCACAAGGCAGGCCCGGACACTGTGTACCCTGCCGGGGATTGGCCCTAAGCGGGCTGCATCACTGGCCAAGCAGTACACGCTGGCCGAGTTGTTTGCAATGCCGGAGACGGTATGGCAGAAGATGGCGGGGAAAACCATCGGGGAACGGGTTAGTCAATTCATAAACGCCACCATTATAGATAACGGTGATAGCCCACAGCCCCCGAATGATGGTATGATGGGGGCGTGATGGATAGCGATTTCGGCGTGTTTGACACGTTCTTCATTGACGAGGAGGCCAAGGTATGGGGGCTCAAGGCAGTGCAGGGGCAGCGGGGAACATGGTGGGAGGGCACAACATCCTGGGAGCTACACAGAAAGGACTCGACGGGTTGGAGACTGGTCTGTATTATCCCCCCGGAAGCACTCTTGGACATGAGACTGGGAGCGAACGAGGATCAACAGTGTACAACATCATCCCAGAAAGAGGACCATCAGTGTCCATCATAAAGCAGTGGGAACTCGAGGAGGCTCGGAAGGACGAGAGGGCGCAGGCGGCCATCGCCAAGTCCCAGTGGTTGATCGAGAACAGGTCGTGGTGTTTCTTTGACCTGGAGACCACTAACCTCAAGGCCAACTTCGGGGAGATACTGGTGGGGTGCATTAAACCACGCGGGAAGAAGGCGGAGGTATACACGGCGGATGAGCACTTCGGGGATACATTGCTGGTAGAGGACCTGGCGGAGCGACTACTGGACTTTGACTACGTTGTAACCTGGTACGGGACGGGGTTTGACATGCCGTACCTGGCCACAAGGCTGCAGATAGCCAAGGCCCCGAACCTGGGCCCGGTCAGGCACGTGGACCTCTACTACACGGCCCGGAAGAACCTGGCGCTGAGCAGTAACAGGCTACAGATGGTGGCGGAGTCCCTGTTGGGGAAGTCGGGCAAGACCCGGATTATCCCGACCATCTGGACGGCGGCCATGAAGGGGGACGAGAAGGCGCTGAAGTACATCGCGGATCATTGCGTGGCGGACGTGAAGGAGACAGAGAAGATATTTGATTTGCTGGCCCCGTACAGGAACCTGGGGGCAACGCCTGTGAGGATATACTAACATGGCAAAGAAAGCACCGGTGAAAGTAACGGTTGAGATAGACAGCAAGGAAACACGTTACCATTTGAGGATTGAAGGAACATTCGTTGATAGCGGAGTACTAGATGAAGCGTCCCTCACTAACTTTGGTAAAGAGTTTATTGCCTGGTGTGGAGATGGCGAGATGTTTGCAGATGGACCAGTTGAAATAGAGGTAACACCACTGTAATGGATATTTACATGCGGCTGAGCTACGATGAGTACAAGGAGATGGAGCGCCAGGTGAAGGCGTTTGACGGCCTGGAGACTACGCATGTCACGATGGGCGACCCGGCCTTCTACCACCGGAGTTTCCGGCTGAAGTTCGAGGGGTTGACCATAGAGTTTCACGGGCCCACGGTGCGGTCCTAGAGTCAAATCCGTAGACACGGTTTAGTCAAATCTGTGGGGTTTCAACGTCAATGCGAGGAATGGGGCGGGGATGTTACGATACGTGCTATGTGTGCGATAGGGCGTTCCGTGGGACTAGGGATTTTCGCTGGCAAGCATGGGTGGACGGGCAGTATCCACGGGGGCGATGGGTCAGTGTGTGCGGGGAGTGTTATTGGGAAACACCGCCCCGGGACAAGAAGCCGGGCGTCCCACGGAGTATAGTATAATGGTAGTAGCCGCCTCGGATTCCCTCTCCAGAAAGGACCAACCAGTGACCCTTGAGCTGTCTCCCAATGCGTCATACCTGCTCGCGCAACGCTACCTCCTGCCCGGTGAAACCCCCGACGAACTCGTGCAACGAGTAGCATTTGGCAAGCCGGAATACGCGGCCATCATAGAGAGTCTAGACTTCCTGCCCAACAGCCCGACCCTGTTTAACGCGGGCACTGGGGCGGGATCACTAAGTGCCTGCTACAAGTTTGACATCCAGGATTCCCTAGAGTCAATCATGGACGTGGCGCGGAAGGCGGCCTTCTGTCAGAAGTGGGGCGGGGGCGTGGGGTATGTACTGTCAGAGTTGAGGCCACGTGGGGCTCCCGTGGGCAGTACGCACAGGGTAGCGTTGGGGCCGGTCGGGGTGATGAAGATTCTCCACTCCATCAGCCGGGAGATTACCCAGGGCGGGCGGCGCAACGGGGCACAGATGGCCATCCTACATGTGGACCACCCGGACATA
>Ga0209002_10004012_pt1 | contig 11661 bp, 15 predicted proteins | sample Rifsed16ft2_FD_184010 | JGI IMG/M metagenome (GOLD analysis project Ga0209002, IMG submission 184010) | Soil microbial communities from Rifle, Colorado, USA - sediment 16ft 2 (version 2) | ecosystem: Environmental > Terrestrial > Deep subsurface > Rock core/Sediment | place: Rifle, Colorado...
CGTGTAGCCTACCTGTTCCCGCCTCTATCCGCGAACACGTGTTCGCCGAGCTCAAGTAATACGTGAAGGCCGCGCCGACTCCGGCGTCAGGATTCAAAGGGGGCGCGATGAGTGCCGTTGCCCGCGGCCAACCTCGGAGCGATAATCGCGCATGTACTTCGAGATCGTCGGCGAAATTGAGCAGCTCGAGACGATCGCTGTAGGGGGACGAATCAGAGATATCATGCGCCTGCGAAAACAGTATGGGGAAGGGCGTTGGCGCAAGCTTAAAGGCGTAGCCACCGTTCGCCTGGTAGGTGGTGTACTGCGTAGAGCCGAGTTACATTGGTATAAGGCTCATGGTATAGGCAAGAGAAAAATGAAGATCAAACGTCTACTGAGTTGACCAGACATGGAGAAGCGAGAGGTTGAGTTCGCGCTCTGCGTGAAGAACGATGATAGCGACGATCTGGAACTGCGCAAGATTTACCGACTGCTTCCAGATGAGAAGGCTGCCAAGGACGGCTACGTGCGCGTGGTGGACGAGTCGGGCGAAGACTACCTGTACCCGGAGTCCTACTTCATCATTGTTAAACTACCGATAGAAGTGCAGGAGGCGTTGGCGGCGAGAGGTTGAGAGCCGCGCAACTCAGCGGCCGACTTTCCTGCCAACGGGCACGCGCTCTTTCAGCTCCTCGAGCCGGTTCAGGACGACGTGGATCTGCGTCGGCCCGGATTCGACGTCCTGGAGCATGACCAAATGCTGGTCGTCGGGCATGACGTCGCGCCGGGCAAAGCCAGCCTCAGGGTCGTGGAATTACTTGAGACCGTTCGACTCTTCGAGACCGTGGAGCGTCGCGACGTTGGGGTGGCTCAGAGAAGCGAGAAGCCGGGCCTCCCGCTCGAGCCGCGCAATCTTCTCGCGATCTCCCGCGACGAACTCCGGCAGAAGCTTCAGCGCCACATCCCGGCCGAGCGTGGTGTCGCGAGCCCGGTAGACCGCTCCCATGCCTCCTTCGCCGAGCTTCTCGACGATCTCGTAGTGGCCGAGCGTTCTCCCGATCATGCGAAGACCTATTCTGGTCGTGTAGCCTACATCTTCCCTGAGCGCTCCGCGAACAAGTGTTCGCGGACCAAGGGGGGTCTGAAGGCCAGGCCCGCGGCGAGGACCCCTCCGCTGAGCTAGTCGGAGCACCCCGTGGCAATGACGAGGGCGCGGCACACCGCCGCCATTTTCGCGGCGGAGAGGCTCCCAAGATACCGCCTCAGCAAGCTCTGGTCGACAGTCTGCACGTGATCCAGATTGACTGCTGAGTCTCGCTTCAAGCCCTCGTCGATCCCCACGACGACTTCGCTGGGAGCCCCTCGAATGGTGGACGTGATCGGAGCCACGATGACGGTGCGAAGCAGCCCGATGGCATCTTGACGCGTGAGCACGACCACGGGCCGCCTCTTGTCAGGAGGCGAGAACTCGAACATCCAGACTTCGCCACGATTCACTCGGGCGGCCATTCGCCTTGCTTCTCCCACCCTTCGAACTCATCTCCCAGACCCTGGCCATCGGCGTAGGCTTCGCGGTACTTCCGCGCGATCGCTTGCCGACGCCGCCTTTTCAGATAGTCACGAACCACCTCGCGTAACACGGCCGACCGCCCTTCACGTTGAACCTCGTCGTCCGCGTCCAGCTCGGCCAGGAGCGCTTCGTCGATGAGCACCTGTATGGGTTTCATGTTGATAGTTTATATACAGGTTGGACCAAGCACAACCGGTTTGTGGACGAGACGTGAATCTGGATCGGCCGGGATTCGACGCCCTAAACATGAGGAAATGCTCGGTGTCGGGCGCAGCGTCGTATTGACCCGCCTAAACGCCAGTGCTGGCGTTCCATAAGTTCCCGATGCACTTCGAGCATCGGGAAACGAGACTATCGCTCGGGCCGTGGCAGGATCTCCCCGCCTCCCGCGACGAGCTAGGGCAAGAGCTTCAGCGCCACGTCCCGGCCGAGCGTAGTGTCGCGGGCCCGGTAGACCGCTTCCATGCCGCCTTCGCCGAGCTTCTCGACGATCTCGTAGTGGCCGAGCGTTCGCCCGATCATAGGAAGACTTTTCTGGGCGTGTAGCCTACATCTTCCCTGAGCGCTCCGCGAACATGTGCTCGCCGAGCTCAAGTAACACTTGAGCTCACTCCGTCCGGACGGAGTTAATTTTGAAATGCCTTGGATCGCTCAACCGTAGAGAGCAGCTCGCGGAGCCGCGGAAGACTCTTTAGCCCCGCTCGGGCGGCGGAGCTTCCGGAAGCCACCAGCGGGACATCTCGATGGAGACGTTCCCGAACGGCTCGGCCTGAACGACCTCGTCGTTGACCGACGTCTGGAGCAGTGTCCATCTACCATCGGACAACCGATAGACCTCGAGTGTTTTCGCGAGAGGGTTGACGAGCCATGGGTGACTCACCCCCACGCGCGCGTAGATCCCGAGCTTGCGCCCTCGATCGATTGTTTCGGTGCGCGGAGAAATGACTTCACAAATCCAGTCGGGTGCGATGTCGAACCAGGGCCCGTTGGGGAGAAACGAGACGCGCTCCCGCCTCCAACCGGCGACATCGGGCACGACAACATCGTTCCCGAAATGCAGCTCTGGCTCGTCCAGAATCCACCAGCCTCCAGGGTTGTCCCCCCCGCCGCTCGGACGATGGAACCGCGTCGAAATCTCTCCGCCGAGTGTCGAGGACACGTGAGCGTGCGGGAACGCGGGCCGAGGGCTCGCGAAGAGCTCTCCGTCGAGGATCTCGGCCACCATGTGGTCGGGGACCGCCAGGAGGTCCTCGTAAGTCGCCGGCTTACGCTGGACCGAAGTGCTCATAGCCAAAGCTTACCACGCCGTTTACCGCCCGCTGACCGCGCGCAGCCGCTTCTCGACCGCCTGGGCGTCGGCGTCGCTTCGGCCGATGATGAGGATGGTGTCGTCGCCGGCGATGGTCCCCATGATCTCCGGCCACTCGACCTCGTCGATGGCGCGGGCGACTCCCATGGCGTTTCCCGGAGGAGTCTTGACCACGACGAAGTTCTTCGCGCTCTCGAGGCTCAGAACGAACGCGGCGACGGGGGTGAGCGGACCCTCACCGGCCGCGGCTCCGGCCACGTAGCGGTAGCCGCCCCGGCCGTCGGGGGCCTTCCCGATACCGAGGGTCTTGAGCTCGCGCGAGAGCGTCGATTGAGTGAGAGACACTCCCGAACGCTCGAGCCCTTCCAGGAGCTCGTTCTGATTGCGGATCGGCTTGTCGCGGATGAGGGAGAGGATGGCTTCCTGACGCCGCTTGCGGTCCGGCGCCATCAACCACCGCTGACCGGGGGGAGAAAGGCCACCTCGTCGTCCGGCGCGAGCTCCCTCTCGCGGGAGACGAAGTCGTGATTCACGGCGAAGTTGATGGACTTGGCGTAGGCGCCGAGGCGTTCGTTCCGCGAAACCAGCTTTTCCCAGACGCCGTTCACCGTCGTGCCGGGAGCGAGCTCGATCTCGACTTCTTCCTGACCGACGATTTCCCGAAGCGCGGCGAAGAGGCGCACCCGGACTTTCAAGGCACCTCCACCGTCTCGACCGGACCCTCGACCCACACCTCGCCGTCTTCGAAGACTTCCTTCTTCCAGATGGGAACGATGCGCTTCAGCCGGTTGATGGCGTACTGGCAGGCGGCGAAGGCATCGTCGCGATGGGGCGCGGCCACGACGATGACCACACTGGTCTCGCCCACGTTGAGACGGCCGACGCGATGCTGCATGCGGACGCTCGAAAGGCCCCAGGTGTTCAGGATCTCTTTCCCGATCCGCTCCATCATCTTTTCCGCCATCTCGGGATAGGCCTCGTACTCGAGGAAGAGCACTTTCTTCCCCTGGTTCGTGCCCCGCACGATTCCGGCGAACGTGACGATAGCGCCGTCGGACTGGCTCGCCAGCTGGAGGGCGACGGTCCGCACGTCCAGGATGTCTTGAACGATCTCGAACATGCCTTCAAGCCCTCGGGTAGAGCCGATCCTAGCCCACCCTCGTTCCCGAGGGGAAGTGGTTCAAGGGACCATGGCCCTTTCCCAGCTCGAACGCCTCCGATATGGCCCTAGTGACGTAGCCCTTCGCCCGCTCCACCGCCTCTTCAAGCTCGCGGTCCAGAGCGAGCTCCGCCGCGATGGCCGCCGAGAACGTACAGCCCGTCCCGTGGGTGTTCTTCGTCGGGATGCGGGGCCCGCGGTAATGTCGGAAGCGGCCTCGGTAGTAGAGAACGTCGACGGACTCAGCTCCCTTCCCGTGGCCTCCTTTCACCAGCGCCGCTTTCGCTCCCATTTCGACGATCCGCTTCGCCGCTTCGAGAATCGAGGCCTCGTCCTCGAGGGGAAAGCCGACGAAACTCTCCGCTTCCGGAAGGTTCGGCGTCACCACGAGCGCGCGTGGAAGCAGATCGCCCGCGAGGGCTTCGACCGCTGCGGGGTCGAGAAGCCGAGCGCCGCTCTTCGCAACCATAACCGGGTCCACCACCGTCTTCTCGAGCCGGTGCTCCTCGAGCTTTCGCGCGACGATCTCGATGAGGCTCCGCGAGGAGAGCATCCCCGTCTTGACGGCATCGACCCCGATATCGCTCACCACGGCGTCGATCTGAAGCCCGACGAGCTCCGGGGACAGCTCCTCGATCCCGGTGACCGCGACCGTGTTCTGGGCCGTCACCGCGGTCACAGCGCTCGTTCCGAAAACCCCGTGAGCGGCGAAAGTCTTCAAATCGGCCTGGATCCCCGCGCCTCCGCCGGAGTCCGACCCGGCGATGGTCAGAGCGACGGCGGGTCTCATCCCTCCTGTATAGCACGGGGTCGCTTGACCCGCGCGGATATGGTTCGCTATTCTACTGTTTATAGAGGACTTCCCCAGGTCCCCCAGCGAAAGAACGGAAACGCGCGCGCGATGGCGAAGCCTACTCTCCAATCGCTCCCCGGCGACAGGCCGGAATCCGCCGGCTGGCAGTATCGGTCCGCCTTCGAGAAAATTCCGCTGGCCACCTTTCTCTTCGATGCCGCGACCCGCATCTGTCTCGACGCCAACAAGGAAGCGGAGACCCTCACCGGATCCTCGCGGCGAGAGCTTCTCGACCTTCGGCTCGAGGACCTCCATCCGAGACCGTCCCGCTCCCGCGCCGTCGAGCACTTTCAGAAGTTCCTGTCCCCCGCAGGTTTCACCTACGACGACCTGCCGCTCGAGACCAAGGAGCAGGGTCCGGTCCCGGTCTCGGTGAAAGGCTCGGCCATCGGTTTCGACGAAGGCCGGGTAGTGCTGGTGCACTTCCACGATCTGAGCGAGGAGCGACTGCTCCAGCGGGAGGTGCTGTTCGGAAACCACAAGCTCACCGCGCTCAACTCGCTCTCCTCCGCGATCTCCAAGTCCTTCGATCTCTCAGAGATCTTCTCGGACGCGCTCCACGTCATCATGGAGGCCAGCGGGAGCGTCTACGGCGAGATGCTTCTCTATCACGAGGAGACCCGGGGCTTCCAGTTCGCGGCGTTCCAGGGAGACAAGGGCGTCGCCCCGAGGGAGAAAGAGCTTCAGCTCGACTCCTGCGAGCTCGCCCGCCGGGTGATCGAGAGCGGCGAGCCCATGCTGGAGTCGCTCGATCGCGAGCCCAGGCTTCACCAGCTTCTTCGGGAGCGGGAAGACGTCGGCGCCGTCGCCGGGGTGCCTCTCCGAAGCAAGAATCGGGTCCTGGGAGTGATGCAACTCGCCATCGCCGCGAAGCAGCTCTTCCCCACTTTCGATTTCGACCTCTTCACCTCCATCGGAAACCAGATCGGGATGGCGGCGGAGAACGCGCTCCTGTTCCAGAGGACGGTGCGTCAGGCGACGGAAATCAAGGTCCTGAACAACATCGCCCGGGTCATCAGCAGCAGCCTCCAGATCGAGGAGGTGTTCGACGCTTTCGCGAGTGAGATGGAGAAGATCATCGCTTTCGACCGTCTCTCGGTGGCGTTTCTCGACGAATCGGGGAGCTACCTCCGGATCTTCGCCTCCGGTTCCCGAACCGATTCCGGCTGGGGAATGGAGTCGCTCATCCCGCTCGTAGGCACCGGTCCGGGATGGGTGGTTTTGAACGAGACCCATTTCATTCACCACGACACCAAGGCGCAGCAGCGCTTCATCGAGGATCAGTTTCTTTACGAGGACGGCATCCGCTCCTACATCCTGCTTCCCCTCGAGTCCCGGCGGCAGGTGGTGGGAACCTTCGGCCTGGGCTCGCAGCGCGAGGGGGCGTTCTCGGAAAAGGACCTGCCGCTGTTGACGCAGCTCTCGAAGCAGATCTCGGTCGCGATCGAGAACGTCAAGCTCTACCAGAAGACGAAGGAGACCTCGATCCTCGACGACGTGAGCTCGCTCTTCAACTTCCGCTATTTCCACCAGGCGCTCGAGCGCGAGCTCAAGCTCACCGCCCGGCACAAGTCGCGGCTGACCCTGTTGTTCATCGACCTCGACAACTTCAAGATCGTGAACGACACCCACGGGCACCTGCGCGGGAGCAAAGTTCTGCGCGAGGTCGGCTTCGTGATGCGGGCCGCGATCCGGGAGACCGACATCGCCGCTCGCTACGGCGGCGACGAGTTCGTGGTGATTCTTCCCGACACCGACACCCCCCAGGCGCGACGGCTGGGGGAGCGGATGCGCCAGCTCATACTCCGCACCACCTTCCTCAAAGAGGAAGGCATCAACGCCCGGCTCGGAGCGAGCATCGGCCTCGCGACGTTTCCCACCGAGGCTCCTACCAAAGAAGAGCTCATCCAGCTCGCGGACGAGAGGATGTATCGGGACAAGGAGAAAAACCGCGGGAAGCCGATTCCCCGGGAGGCCTGATTGAGCCCGCTCAGCCCTTCGCGGTGGTGAAGGTCAGAATCATGGCCGCGCCGGGCTCGGCTTCGGCGGATTCTCCCTCGGCCGAGAGCTTCTGGCCTTCCTTGTCGGAGATGGCGTCGTAGAGGATGAGCCGGATCTCTTTTCCCGGCTGGAGCTCCTTCCCCGGGCGGACGGTGAGGGTGCGGCTGGGTCCGTCGTAGCTGACCTCGAGATCGGGAAAGGGGTTTCCGATCCCATCGTCATCGGCGTAGAGCAGGTCCACGTTGCGGTGGAAGCTCTCCTCCTTCATGTCCTTCGAGAACTGGACCTGGAACTCCGAGGTCACGGGAATATCTCTTTCGCCCGAGAGGGGAAGGGTGAAGGTCACCTCGGGAGGAGGACCGAGCTCTTTTTCTTCGGCTCGCGCGACTCGCACGGGCTCGAGATCGGGGTCGTCCGGCTCCTCCGCGATCTCGACCTTCACCGCTCGAAAGTAGACCTTTCCCGCTTCCTCGAAAGGCTCGCCGATGACCCGGAGCCACTCGCCGGTGTCGCGGCGCTTCGCCGGGTCGAGCCGGAATCCCTTGCCTCGGGGCCTCCGTCCGGTGACCCAAATCGCGGCGTCGGCGACTTTGATCACGAAGTCCCTCGGGGTGCGCTTGTCGCGGATCGAGAGATCGCCGTAGAGATTGCTCCCCCGGAACTTCCCGAGAACGACCATCTGCTTTCCCAGGTGCGGCGTCGGGTCCTTCACCAACTCCCGGAGATCCAGCGCGGCGAGCGTCGAGCTGTCGATGTCCGGGTCGGTGACGTCCACTTCCTCGATGGCTTTGTCGGGACCGATGTCGCTCTTGACCTCCTCGATGACGTCAGCGGAGGTGACGGCGATGAAGAAGTTCTTGTCGAAGGACATACCGTCCTGCCGGATGGCGCCGGGAAAATAGCGGAGCACCGGATGGCGTTGGGGGTCCATGACCTGCTCGAGGTCGAAGAAGATTCCCTGAATCTCGACCTCTCGACCGGCCATGAACCGGAGATCTTCCATACCCCCCGAAGCGGTCGCGACCCGTACCGTCCGCAGCACGTCGTCTCCGCGGAGCTCGAATATGTTGTAGTTGGTGTCGGTGGAGTCGCCCCAGGTGAGCTCGCCGGTCGTGATGACCGGGCTCTCGTTATAAATCATGCTCGACCGGGTGAGGTCGGAGACGCTGACCCGTCTCGCCTCCTGGCCCTGGTACTGGGCAAAGACGGCCCCGGCGGCAGCCAGGATCGACAACAAGGGGAAGACCACCCTCGGCATGATCTCATCCTAGCGGGGGGTAGGGGCGAGATCAACTCCGGCGGATGGCGATCGTTGATTCCCGGATCGGGCTGTCGCAGAATGGTGGCCATGGCCAAGCCGTCCAGGTCGGGCCATCGACCGTTCGAGGTCCTGAAAGAGCTCATGGACCGAGACGCGCTCGCGTCGTCGCGACGGGAGCCGCCTCCACCCCGCTTCCCTCCGAATCTCACGGATGAAGAAGCGTTCCTGATGGAGATGGAGAGCGTTCGGCCTCTCGGCTGGAGCGAGAAGCCTCTGAGCCTCCCGACTCCGGTCACGCTTCCGAAGCGCGGTGACGACGAGACCGAGGCCCTCGCCTCGCTCTCCGACTTCGTCGCCGGCCGGGGCGAGATCGATCCTTTCGCCACGGGCGAAGGAGTCGAAGGCGCCTCGAGCTGGGAAGGCCGCCGGTATCTCGCGCGCCTCAAACGCGGCGATTTCTCGGTACAGGGGCATCTCGATCTCCACGGCTTCGGCCGCGAGGATGCGCGGCCCGCGCTCGAGCGGTTTCTTCGGGAGGCGCAGCGCCTGGGACACTCCTGCGTGAGGGTGATCCACGGCCGCGGAACGCACTCCGAGACCGAGCCCTCCCTCATGAAGCGGGAAGTAACGAGGTTGCTCTCCTCGAGGCGCTTGAGTCGAACCGTCGTCGCGTTCGCCTCGGCTCGGTGGAAGGACGGCGGAAGCGGAGCGGTCTACGTGCTCCTCAGATATGCCGCTGGGAGCGGCGCGCGCCTTCCTCTCCCAGACGCAGCTCCACGTCGGCGTTGAGGTCGATCCCCGAGAACTCTTTCCGCAGAACTTTCAGGTAGCCGGCGGCGGCGATCATCGCGGCGTTGTCCGTCGAGAGCTTGATGCTCGGGAACATCACGGGAATGCCGAGGGCGATGGCCCGCGCTTCGAACGTCGCCCGGAGCTCGCGATTGGCGGCGACGCCCCCGGACACGAGAATCGCGCCCGCCCTCTGCTCGAGGGCCGCTTGCTCCGTGCGCTCGACGAGCGCCGTCACCACCGCGCGCTGAAATCCCGCGGCCAGGTCCAGGAGGTCGCGGCGACTCTCGGGATTCTCGCCGGGGACGAGCGGATGGATCTTCCTCTCCACGATCGCGCGCAGCACCGCGCTCTTGAGACCGCTGAAGCTGAAATCCCCGCTCCCGTCCGTGAACCGGGCTACTCCGAAACGAAAGACATCCGGATCTCCCAGCCGCGCGAGGCGATCGAGGACCGGCCCTCCGGGGTAGCCGAGACCGAGCCTCTTCGCGACCTTGTCGTAGGCCTCTCCCGCGGCGTCGTCTCGCGTTTTCCCCAATAGACGGTACCTCTCCTCCCTCTCCATGAGAAAGAGGCTGGTGTGACCGCCGGAGACGACGAGCGATACCGCGGGATGCGGGATCGGGCCCGGAGATTCGAGGTATACGGCTCGGATGTGGCCTTCCAGATGATCGACGGCGACTAGAGGAATCCCACGCGCGTAGGCGATCGACTTCGCGAACGAAAGACCAACGAGGAGCGAGCCGATGAGGCCCGGCCCCTGGGTAACGGCGATGGCGGAGAGATCCCGGAGCGAGACCTTCGCCTCCTCGAGGGCGCCGGCGACGATCGGGCCGATGTGGGTCAAGTGCTGTCTCGAAGCGAGCTCGGGAACCACGCCGCCATAAGGTCGATGGACGTCGTCCTGCGAAGCGACGAGGTTCGAGAGGATCTCACGGCCGTCGGCGACTACGGCCGCCGAGGTCTCATCGCAAGAGCTTTCGATACCGAGAACGAGCACAGGAGACTCCAAGCTTTACTCCGTATTCAAAGTACCTCAAGAAGAAAACGCGCCGGGTTTTAAGCCGCCTGGGCCGACGCCAGCCGGCGGAGGCTCTCGACGTACGGGGCTCTTGCGATTCCGTTCTCGCACACGATGGCGGACACGAGATGGTTCGGGGTGACGTCGAAGGCCGGGTTCCGGATGCCGATCCCCTCTGGGGCGAGCCTCACGCCCTGGATGTGGGTGACCTCGTTCGCGCTTCGCTCCTCGATCGGGATCTCCTTCCCGCTCGAGAGCGTGAGATCGAAGGTCGAGGTGGGAGCCACGACGTAGAAGGGAAGGCCGTGCTCTTTGGCCAGCACCGCCACCGAGTAGGTCCCGATCTTGTTCGCGACGTCGCCGTTTCCGGCGATGCGATCGGCGCCCACGATGGCGCAGTCGATCTCTCCCTTCGCCATGAGGTAGCCCGCCATATTGTCGGTAATCAGGGTGACAGGGATCCCGTCCTTCATCAGCTCCCAGGCGGTGAGCCTCGCGCCCTGGAGAAACGGCCGGGTCTCGTCGGAGAAAACCGAGATGCGTTTTCCCGCCTCGACCGCGGCGCGCATCATGCCGAGGGCGGTCCCGTAACCCGCGGTCGCGAGCGCGCCCGCGTTGCAGTGCGTCAGGATCCGCGCCCCGTCTTTAAGGAGCTTCTCCCCGTGGGCGCCCATCCTGCGGTTCATCTCGATGTCCTCGCGATGAATCGAGATCGCTTCTTTTTCCATTCCGGCGCGGGTCGCCTCCACCCCCTCCGGAAGGAGCTCCTCGAACTTCCGCTTCATGCGGTCGATCGCCCAGAAGAGGTTCACCGCCGTAGGCCTCGTCGCCGCGAGAAGTGCCGCGAGCGACTCCATGTCGCCCCGCAAGGCGCGCGCATCCGCCGCGCGCGACTTCTTCAGGCCGAGCGCGATCCCCATGGCGGCGGTGACGCCGATGGCGGGCGCCCCGCGCACCACCATGTTCCGGATGGCCTCGGCCACCGCGGCGGCGTCGCGGCAATGGACGTACTCCTCCCTCGTGGGGAGAACTCTCTGATCGATGAGGACGACGGCGTCGTCCTCCCAGCGAATCGTATCGAACACGGTCACTGCCTCCGAACGTGATAGATTCTCCCTCTTTCCCAGTGTTTCTGCGACTTCTGATCCTCTCGATCGCGAGCGAGGGCCTGTACCTCCTCCTCGCCGCCCAGAGCCGCATTCCGCCGAGCGAGAGCCCTCTCGCCTCCTGGTACCACCCCGTACGTTTCGAGGAGACGGTCATCTTCCTCGGGCTTTGGGCCGCTCTATTCATCGCCTACGCTTTCGCGATCCGCGCGGTCCATGAGAAGACCGGGCGCGCCCTCTTGCTCTTCATCTTCGTCACTTCCGCAGTGTTCCGAGGGAGCCTCCTCCTCGAAAAGGGCGGTTTCGCGACCGACGCTCCCGAAGCGTTCCTCCAGGCCGCGAGCCCCATTCGAACGGCGATGGAAGTCAGGCCCGGCTTCGAGGCGATCGGCGCCGTCGCCTTCGACCTCGGGGCGCTCGCGCTGATGCCGGCGCTCCTCCGGGCGCTCTCGCTTCCCTCGGGACTCGCGCTCGTCTATGGCTGGAATCCTCTCCTGGTGAAAGAGGGAGCCGCGAGCGGCAGGCTCGAGACCATCCCTCTCTTCTTCCTCCTTCTCGCCTTCCTCTTGCTCCAGAAGAAACGACCCGGGGCTTCCGCCCTGGCTTACGG
>Ga0209002_10004015_pt1 | contig 11658 bp, 12 predicted proteins | sample Rifsed16ft2_FD_184010 | JGI IMG/M metagenome (GOLD analysis project Ga0209002, IMG submission 184010) | Soil microbial communities from Rifle, Colorado, USA - sediment 16ft 2 (version 2) | ecosystem: Environmental > Terrestrial > Deep subsurface > Rock core/Sediment | place: Rifle, Colorado...
CCTTTACGTAGCCTTTACGTGGCCCTTACCTACCCATTAGCTACCCATTACCTAGCCATTAGCTACCCATCGGCTAGCCTTTAACTGCCCGATAGCTCGCCGCTATCTACCCGAGCGGGGATCAAAGGAGCCACGCTCAAATCACACGATGATTCTTGAGTTGTTTAAGGCTGGCCGCTTTGATTCCTTAATTTCTCCAGTTGACTGGAGAACGCGACGGGATCAACGACAACGACTCAAACTTGAAATCCATCTTAAACCCGCGGTCAGGTTGGGCCAGGAAATTGGCAAGCCCGATATTCATACGCTTCTCCAGCCACGAAAGATCATATCGCTCATAGTATTTGGCCGGAGCCAGCACTTTCAGGTGGATACCGGTCGCCCCAAGCAATCCTTTATCCGTCTCCTTGTACCCTAGCGTCTGCGCGTTCTCACGAGAAAATATGTAGAGGACGCCATATTGCAAGTTCTCCATCGCGGCGAACAGCGGTGTCCCTCCGCTCTTGTCGACCTTTAGTTCAATGAACTCGTACCACCCATTCTCGCACTGATGAACGAGGTCGATGGCTCGACGCCCGCCTGCGCTACGCGTCAATCCTGAAGCTACAGGAACTTGGTTCACCCAGTCAGCCCCTGTCGTCCGAACAATCCATCGTTCGAGGACAACTTCTTGGCTTGTGTTCTTTGGGTCTATCTCGGGATTCTTTTTCCATCGCCAGTTTTGATTGTTGGAACGAGACTTTCCTTTATGCCAATTTAGCTTGACCTGCTCGAGAATCGCCCGAATGAGTGCACTAACGTCGAAATCACGCTCAGGTCCTTTTGAGAGCAACGGACATCTCTTATCTTTGTATTTGAAGCGGCTGTACTTAAGCCCCAGCGCCTCGTCAATTACGTTGTCCACGTTGGTCAGAATGCTTGAATCAGGCATGAGGCACCTCCCACCATTGGCCGTCTTCTTTCAACTGAACATTCTCGAAAAATTCCTTGAACCGTTTGGTTGCAAAGGAATGAATGGGAACCAGCATCTTGGGCGCAAGTGCTTTGGCGAATCGTTGCAAATCCTGCGGTGAGGCATGCCCGGATGTATGGCAATGAGTGAGCGGTATGCCGCGCTGGTCCAGCCATTCCCGGAACTCACGGAGCTCCTCTCGTTTCAAGTAGCCAGGCCAGAGGGAATAAATGAGTATGGCGTCTTTCAAGCACCCGGCCTTTTCCAGGTCTCCTCTCATAGAGGGACGAAACAGCATGACGGATCGAGCGGCGTCGCGGGCCAGTTGTTCTGGGTAGATGCGATAAGGCTTGTAGTGGTCGGAAAGTTCATATTGGCGGGTCTTGATTATTTGGCTCCTCTGCGAATCGGGGAGAAAGACTTTGACCCCACTCCATTCCGCCTGAGGGAGTCTTGGGTTTCCGGTCGCCCGAAGAATCTCCGCCGTGTACACGTCCAGAATGAATTGCCGGCGTGATTTCTTGCAAGCTTTGAACACGGTGACGAGCCGATCAATGTTCTGGCCGGAAGTCCAAACCAACACCATCCCTTTGCTATCGTTCATATGCTCGTGGAAACATTCTTCAAGCTCTTGTTCAGTCTTGAACTTGGCGTCAGAACCCGATCGTCCAATCGTCGTCCCTTCCATGAGTAGCACGTCCACACCAGTCGGAGGGCGCTTCAAGAATCGTTCAAAGAGCGCCGCTTTCCGGCCGTGCCCTCTGAAATCCCCCGAATAAAACAGTCGTTGCCCGTCCGCAGTAATGAGCAGCGAATAGGCATCGTAAGCAGAGTGGTCGTTTAGATACGGTGTGATGGTGAACGGTCCGATGAGAATCGACTTACCGGGCTCGAGATGAACGACATTCCTAAATTTCACTCCCGTCGGCGTAAAGAGAGCGGCGGATTTGAGAATTTGCTCGGTCGCCCCTCCCATAATCATTGGTGTGTCAGGAGGAAGGTAGTGAGCCAGCCCATAGTGATCTACATGAGGATGAGAAATTACGACCGCCAGTAGAGATTCACAGCGCTCCCGGAATCCCTCCACTTGGGGAAGACTTTCGACCGAGTCGGCGGCCTCCAGTGGAAGGCCGACGTCCAGTGTAATTCTCTTTCCTTGAGACTCGATCTCGATACAGGTCCCGCCGACTTCCTGTGTCCCGCGATGAATGCAGACCTTCATGGGCAAATGGCGATGATTAGTGGCAGCATTTACCGCACTAGAACGACCGCGTCTGGTTCTTTAGAGTTTAAGCCCTGTCCCCTAGGGTTCTGCAGCGAGTTGTCAGCTGGCATTAGGTGTACGAACTGAATTCGCAGGGAATGCCACGAGACTTGAGATAATTCTGGAACTCGGATATGACTGAGGTGTTCTTTGAATATTGCTTTTGAATTAGCGCGAGTAGCACCTGGTCCTTGTTCGCTGCAGGTATCCTCAGCCAGTATTCATAGTCAGAATCGCCAAACATTTCACGGGGCGCTTGACCGATGTCTTGGCCAGAAAAAAGAAGGTCGCCATTGTCAGCAATCTCCGCATCAATGTAGATATTCGTAGGACCCTTAACACGAACAAGACTGACCTTACGCGACTTGCGGGCTCGACTGACTTTACGCGCCATGTGAATTCTCCAGGCAAGTACATGAATGGCGTGAGTGTAACTTTTCCGGAATGACGAATCGGGTCGGTGCAGAAACGTTGCTCGGAACCCCTTTTTGTTTATCCTGCAATCTCACGATCTCCCGGACTTAATAGCCTTCTGCCTTGTGACTTCTGCCTTCTGACTTTGGGTAGGTCTGTCCCCATCTGTTTCTAGTCCCGCTCTGCAAAGCTCACTTGCCAATTGTCTCCTTGTTCCATCCTAGGTGATTATCCCGGATGGAAAGTTCTTCACCATTCTTGTAGACCTTCATCAAGTTTTTATCCACCACAATAACTCGGTACGTTTTCAGCGCATGGCAATTCGGGCAAAGGACCCATAGATTACTGAGCTCCTCAGTCCCGCCTTTTTCCTTTTCCTTGATATGATCCGCGTGAGCGAATCTCCTGAGCTTCCCCCCGGCGTTCCTGTACTCAATCACTGTTCCGCACACCTGGCACGTGTAGTCTTCAAGCTTCTTCACTCGCAGTTTCTGCACAGCGCTGTCGATCCGCATTCTTCCCGTTTTCGCGACGACCTTGTAACCGTCGCCCTCCGCTTTATATGCTAGCGCTTGTTTGAGAATCTCATCCTTAGACATCTGATCTAACTGATCGTAGAACTCATCTGCGAACACCATTTCTTCATACTGCTCATTCATTTGCGCACGATACGACTCCCTCACTCCAGCAGAAGCCTCAAAATCCTTAAAGTCTTCAAGGCGCCTGACGCAGTTGAAGATGAAGTCAAGGACCCCCCAACTCAAGCTTGGATCTTTGTAGTCGTACGGCGCGACGATTTCCCCGTGTGTGGCTAGGAACTCTGGGCTGCAGGCTAGGACGGAGCGCAATAGCTCCGCGAACTCCAAGTATGCGATATATCGTTCGCCATTGGTTTGACTTGGATTTAAAGGATACTTAATGAAGTTAGCGAACTTTTTCGTTTCGCGTGCTTTGGCATAGATGTATCGCTCGGGTGACAAGGCGGCGAGAATGAAGCTGATAAATCTGTAATCAAGATATGACTGGAGGCCTCTCTCTTTGAAGTGTGCATTCATCTCCGTGACGAATCTGTCGATCCTTCTGCCGACGTTACCGGAATGATCTAGCAGTTGTCTTAGTGACCTCCGGACGAATTTGGGATCTTTTTCTGCATAGCGAACAAGCATGCGCTTGGGAAAATACCGGCCTGAGCTGACGAGGTTCCCAGCATCAGAAAATGCCTCCTCAAGCATTTTTGCTAGATCCGGCGCTTTAAGGTCGAAGTGTTTTCTGAAGGTCGCGACGGCTCCATACTTGTATCCTTCGTCCTTGATGTAAAACGCTTTGTCCTTTTCGATGTGGTCTACATAGTGCTTAACGAGTAGAGCGATTTCTGCTTCAGCAAATCGATTGCCGTTCATGATCTCTCTCCCAGGGTCTCGGGTCGGACCAAGCAAATGTCGGAACCCACAAGCGCCGGCTCACGGGATCAGGTGTTGAAACTTGAATTCAAGATTGAAGAACTGACCTTTTACTCGTTGTGCGGCGAGAAACTGTGGCGCCAAGCGAGTATGCGGGCGCGCAGCTCCTTTGATAGCGCCTGGTTTTTCAAGTCGCACTAGTCGGATTCCGTGATCAATCGAAGTAGATAGGTCGCTTCCTTCAAGGACGACTGCACGGCCAGATCGTCTTGCGGCAATTTCTTCAACTCAGCGATCCACGCCCGCACTTCGGCCTCCGTCGAAAAGGCATTCACGGGCGAATCTATGATGTAGCCTACTTTACCCTCAGCCATGGCAGGCACCTTTTATTTCCCACAAGAAGGCTTTCTGCTCAGCGCTGGTGAGAGCAGAGATGGAACCGCTAAAATGGGGCTGAAATACCTCGTAGCATACACCCCGCTTCGAAACCCGCGCCCGATTCAATGTCACCAGCACCGCCGCCACTTGACCTTCGACGGCTTCGCCCCGTGACTCATACCGTTTTAGGGGACAGACCACTAAGAAAAATATCGAAGCGGATCAGCCTCTCTCAACCGTTAGTGGTCTGTCCCCTAAGGTTCTGACGCTTGCCAATGGTCGCTTCCGCCCCACTGCGCTCATTCAAATAGGTGGGTAGATCCACCAAAAAACAAACGCCGCTGAAGCGGGGTCTGTGCAAGTGCTGACGTGTGTGTGAAACCGGGGGCACTCCGATCCATTGTCTATCGATGTCTTGGTGTGCGGTATAGTAATCGACAGGGGTTCTTTGACTACCGGGGAAAGGTTAATGACAAGGCGTGCGCGAGACAAAATGGAATTGTTCCTCGAAGTGCTTGCCTTTTCGGCGCACAAGCACCGTGCGCAACGGCGCAAGGACCGGCATGCTTCGGCTTACATCAACCACCCCATCGCTCTCGCCAAAGTACTACACAACGAAGGGCGTGTGGCTGACTCCATCACGCTCTGTGCGGCAATTCTTCACGACACAGTGGAGGATACGAAGACAAAGCGGGACGAGCTCGTCGCGGCCTTTGGCAAATCCATTGCCGATATCGTAATGGAGGTCACGGACAACAAACGCCTGCACAAACACACCCGCAAGCGCCTCCAGGTCGAGCACGCGCCCCATCTTTCCCACCGCGCGAAACTCATAAAGCTGGCCGATAAAATCTGCAATCTCCGAGACATTAAATCCAGCCCGCCTGTAGGGTGGTCGCGCAAGCGAAAGCAGGAGTACTTCGACTGGGCAAAGCAGGTTGCAGACGGGTTGCGCGGTGTGAGCCCTGCGCTTGAACATGCTTTCGACCGGGAATACCGGCGACGGCCGCGCTAGTCACAGCCTCGTCAACGTTCCCCGATTTCGAAACCGGGGTGAACAAAGGGGACGCACATCTTTTCTAACAAAAATGTGTGGGGGGCGTCCCCTTTTCCCTTCGCTCAGAGCGGCGCGAGCGCTAGGCGTAAACAAGAACCCCGCCAAAGCGGGGTCTGTGTGAGTGCCGCTATGTATTACGCGGCTTATTTCCTGAGGTGCCGCTCAGTGGTTGCGGTCCCCCTGCTCCTTTGCCGCCTGGGTGACATACGCGCAGTACTCGCAGCCCTCGTTCGCCGCTGGGGGCACGGGCGAAGCGAGCGTCTTGCGAATCTCCGCAAGCGTGCCCTCGACCCACTTGTCGTCGCCCTCGTACGGAAGCAGCCGGATCGTGAACTCCAGGCGCGCGTCGAACGCGGCCGTATCGCGCCGCCCGTTGCAATAGACGAACCAGCCGCGCTTTGCCACCTTGTGTCCGCGGCTCCTCAGCAGCCACTGGTAGAACTCCATCTGCCGTTTGTACGATATCTGCCAGTCGGCGTCGATGCCCACCTCGCCCGCCTTTGAGGTCGCCTTGTAGTCGGCGACGATCAGCTCGCCGCTCGCTAGGTCACGCCAGAGATCGTCGATGGCACCGAAGAGTTCCAAGTTGGTGCGCTCGTGCAGCGTTCGCACACCCTTGAAGTTGCTGCGCCAGGTCTCGAGCTCCGGGTGCGCATGCGGCACCGCGTTGATGCCCGCCCGCTCCATCAGCGGGTGCGTCTCTCCCTTCCTGCGGTATTCGTCGAACTCGCGCTTCAGGAGCTCGTCCACTGCGGAATTGAGATTGAATGGAAACCCGGCGGGCCGCCCAATTCCCAGCCGGCGATCGAGGTAGAAGCACCGCGGGCAGTCGATGAACAACTCGACCTTGGTGCGGCTGAGCGGAAAAGGTTTGTCGGACTTGGGGTCAAAGAGCTTAGCGGCCGCCATGCAGGGTAGTGTATCGCGCTTGCGGCGTCGGAAATCCGGGGCAGCTCAGTCTGTCCCGATTTGCGCTGCGCGAGCCGCTTATACGAGTACTTTTGGCACCGAAACCAGCGCTCTAAGGCCGGAAAACACTACGCTCTGGACGAAAATTCCTGCAGATGCATAAACCTAGCGTGGTCCGACCCGAGATTCAGAGGAGTTCAGAAAGGTGACGCAGAAAGAACTGGTAGTCCGCCTCGGCGTAGAAGCATGCCTGGCGGTTATTGCCACGCCGGATGATATGAACGGGTAATCCGGTTACCCGCTGCCGCTCACGTCGGGCCATGCCGGGTTCAACAGACATCCCGCATGACGCGATGACCCGGCGTCAAAAACTCTCGCTACCCGGATGATTTGATGTCCCTTTCCAGGGGGTCTGACCCCATGGATTCCCACAGGGGGTCTGACCTCATGTGGATTCCCAGTGGATTCCAGGGGGTCTGACCTTATGGATTCACAACCCCATGGATTCAAGGTTCGCCTAAAATGTTCGCCTAAGGTTCGGTCCCCATTTACCTTCCTTAGTGGTCTGTCCCCTAATTAAGGGGGCAATTGTCATAATTCCGGCTTGGCCCCTTTAATGCTCCGTCGCGCGAGGACGACGAGCGCGCAGCGGGCGGATGGGTTTTCCCATCCGTTTGACACCAGGGGGGCCGCGAGCATAAATTATTCGCGTGGTGGCGGCATCACGGTGTCAGCATCGTGAGCAGTCACCATTCCGGAAGTCGAGAAAATCCGAGACTGCTGGCATGCCGGGACGGTGCGCGCCAGTCGCGCGCGCGACGCATCCACAACTTGCCTTGAAGGGGGATGGTCAATGATTCGCTCGGCGCGACCCGCGCGCTCCCGCCCGGAGGTGGCGGCCCTGGTTGCCTGCGCGGCGTGCTTCGCGCTGTTCTGCGCGAACGTGCTGGTGGGCTGGTCGGGGCGTGCGATGGGGTGGGACGTCGGTTGGCGCCTGGAGAGCGTGCCCGAGTTCCTCCTGCTGTTTGGCTCGACGATCGCGTTCGCCGTGGCGTCCCTCGCGGCGGAGCGTCGCGACCAGGCCCGCAACGCGCGCCAACCGCCGCCCCGCTGACCGCGAACGACGTGTTGCCCTTCTTTCATGCGCGACGACCTACCGTCGCGTTCCCTCGGAGAAATCCCACGCACAAGGAGAGACGACGTGAAGATCACCCAGAAACCCGCCTCGGACCATGCTGAACGCGCTCTGACGGAGCGCCGGCGCTTCCTCGCGGCCAGCGGCAAGTTCGGGTTCACCGTGGCCGTCGCGGCCGCGGGGGCCGGCACGCTGATCAGCAAGCAGGCCCTCGCGCAAACGGCCGCCGAGGAGCAGCAGCGCCAGAAGACCGCCAAGGAGACGATGACCATCGCCACGGAGTACCGCATCGGCGCGACGCGGTGGTATCCGCTGATGCAGCTCAACCTGAAGGAGAACATCCAGAACGCGACCAACGGCTATCTCTACGTGCGCCTCGCGCCCGCCGGCCAACTCGGCATGGGAGCCGCGCTGGCGCAGGGCGTGCAGGCCAACACCTTCCAGGCGGCCCAGCACTCGATCTCGAACTTCTCGCCGTTCGCGCCCGAAGTCGACCTGATCAACATCCCGTACTGGTGCGGCCTGAACCAGGAGTTCACCAACCTGGTGGTGTCGGACGCCTGGAAATCCATCGTCCACCGCAAGGCCGAGGAGCGCGGCTTCAAGGTGCTCCTGTACCTGGTGCTCGATCCGCGCACGGTGGCCGCGCGCAAGGGCCTGGCCAATGCGCCGCTCAAGACGCCGGCGGACCTGAAGGGCATCAAGTTCCGCGTGCCGGCCTCCGAGATCCTGCAGCAGTTCTACCGCCTCGCGGGAGCGAACCCGACCCCGGTGGCCTGGGGCGAGACGCCTTCGGCGATCCAGCAGGGCGTGGCCGACGCCCTCGACCCGGCGGTCGTCGCGCTCTACTCCAACGGCTTCAAGGACATCCTGTCCTGGATCACTTTCAACAAGCCAGTGCCGGACTCGCAGGTCTACTCGTGCAACGTGGCGTGGTTCCGCAAGCTGCCGGCCAAGGTCCGGGAGGGGATCGAGTTCGCCAGCGACATCACCTTCCAGCAGAATCTTGCGCAAGTGCCGGCGTCGCGCGCCTACGCGATGGCCGAGATGACCGCTGCGGGAGTGAAGTTCTACGTCCCCACCGCGGCCGAGATCAAGCAGTGGGCCGACGCGTGCGGCTGGCAGCGCCCGGAATGGAACGCGATCAAGACCAAGCTGGCGGGCTCGCTGGAGAACTTCGAGCGCATGCGCGCGGCCGCCCGCACGCGCGGACGCTACTTCGTGCACGACGTCTGATCCCGGCCGGAAGGCGCGTGATGCGGCGCGGATGTGCAGTCCGCGCCGCTTCGCGCGCGTCCGGTTGACCCGCACCAGCGGCTGCCCGACCCGCGGATCGCCCGACACCCGTTGAAACGACTGCTTGCCCACATCGATGCGAACGGCGAGCGCTGGATGCTGCTGGCGCTTTACGTCTATGTCGTCGCAGTCATCTTCGTCGAGGTGGTGCGCCGCTTCGTCCTGAGCTATTCGTCGGTCTGGGGCGAGGAGACCGCGCGCTACATCTTCATCTACCTCGTGTGGATCGGCGCCGCGGCGGCCGTGCGCGACCGCGCGCACATCCGCATCGACGTGCTGCTGACCTTCCTGCGGCCCCGGGTATGCGCAGCGATCCTCCTCCTCGGCGACGTGCTGACGGTCTTCTTCGCGGTCGTCGTTTTCTACTTCTCGATGAAGGCCTTCATGACCTCGCTGCACTTCGGCTCCGTCATAGAAGGCCTGCGCGTCTCGCGCGCGTGGATGCTGTTCGCCGTGCCGTTCGGCTTCGCACTCGTTTTGCTGCGTGTGACGCAGTCGATCGTGAACGACGTCAGCGACCTCAGGGCGGGCCGCGCGCCGCGCGCCGGCAGGCCTTTGTTCGGCTGAAAGCGGCCATGTACATCCCCGAGGCGTTTTCGACGGCTCAGCTCGGTTGGGGCGTGCTCGGCTCCCTGCTGTTGATGCTGGTGCTGTTCGCGCTGGCGGTGCCGGTGTGGATCGCGCTGGGCCTTACCGCCCTGCTCATACTGTCTGTGACCGGAGCGCTGCCGATGGCGCTGGTAGGCGAGTCCGTGTTCCATGGCCTGGACGCCTTCGCGCTGATCGCGATCCCGCTGTTCGTCCTCACCGGCGACCTGCTCGTGCGCACCGGCCTGTCGATCAAGCTGCTCAATATCGCGAGCGCCACGATGGGCGGCGTGCGCTCCGGCATGGGCACGTCCACCGTGCTGGGCTGCGGCTTCTTCTCCTGCATCTCGGGCTCGGACGCGGCCGGCGCCGCGGCGGTGGGCCGCATCACGATTTCGCGCCTGATCCAGGAGGGCTACTCGCCGGCCTACGCGTGCGCGCTGGTGGCGTCCGGGGCCTGCACCGGCATCCTGATCCCGCCCTCGATCGCCTACATCATCATCGGCATGGTGCTTGGCATCTCGACCTCGACGCTGTTCATCGCCGCCGCGCTACCGGGCGTGCTGATCATGATCTCGATCATGGTGACTAACGCGGTGATGAACCGCATCCGGCGCTACGAGCGCTCCAGCGGGAGCTTCAGGCTGCGCGTCTGGCTGGCGAGCGTGTGGGACGGCCGCTACGCGCTGCTGATTCCGGCGCTCATCTTCGGCGGTATCTACTCCGGCGTGTTCACACCGACCGAGGCCGCCGCCGTCGCCGTCGTGATGACCATCGCGGTCGGTGTTTTCCAGCGCACGCTCAGGCTCAAGGATTTCCCGAGCTCGCTGGAGAACTCGGCCAAGGTCTGCGGCGTGATCGTGCCCATCATCGCGGTGGCGCTGCCGCTCGCGCAGGTCCTGGCGATCACCGAAGTGCCCCAGAGCCTGGTCGCTGCGGTCAACGCCTTCACGGCAGACCCCACGATCACGATCCTCCTGATGCTGGGCATTTTCATGATCGCAGGCTGTGTGATGGAGAGCACCCCGAACATCGTGATCCTGGGACCGATCATGCTGCCGCTCGCCCAATCCATCGGCATGAACGAGATCCACTTCTGCATCTTCATGGTGACCGCGCTCGGCATCGGCTTCATCACGCCGCCGCTGGGCCTGAACCTGTTCGTGATCTCAGGCATCACGGGCCAGCCGGTCCTGTCGATCGCCGCCAAAGCCGTGCCCTTCGTGCTGGCCATGCTGGTGGTGGCGGTGCTGCTCGCTTTCGTGCCGCAACTCTCCCTGTTTTTGGTGAGGTGACAGTCGGCGTGCGCCGGCGGTCGGAAACCGGGGTCAGGCCACGGTGATGGGGACGCCCGACGCGATGCAGCGCGTATGTTAATGGGGACGGAGCCCGGTTTCGGATGCCGCCGTCTCCAAGGTAAAAAAACCGGGCTCCGTCCCCATTTAACCACTTTAAGCTTTCCTCCACCGCTCCAACTCTCGCCGATCCCGTTTGGTCGGCCGGCCCTTGCGCTCGCCCCACACGCTCGCCTGTGCGCGGCGGTCGCCAATCTGGGCCATGCGCCGCGCGCGGCTCGCCTCATCCTCTTCATAGAGCTCCTGGGCGACGTCCGTCCGTCTGCGCTTGTCGGACAGCGACTTGACGGTGACTGCCCACTTGAGCTCACCGATGCGGATCGTCAGCTGCGCGCCGGGCGCGATCTCCTTCGCGGCCTTCACCCTTTCGCCCTTGAGCTTTACCTTGCCGCCGACCACTGCGGCTTGTGCGAGACTGCGGGACTTGAAAAAGCGAGCCGCCCAGAGCCACTTATCGAGACGCACGAACCTCCTTCCTCTTAGGGGACGGACCACTATGCCATGTCTGTCGTCGCATGGCACCGTTGCTGCGTGTAACGCTGGAGAGGACACCTAAGTGGTCTGTCCCCTAACGAGGACACGGCGACTACTCCTGGTCGAGCTATCAGATAAACGCTGAGCTTCGCCCCTCCAGACTCATCGTGCCGCACCAGGAATACATGGGGCTTGGCGAAACGCCCGAGCAACGCGCTTCTGCCTACTGTCGCTCGTTTCGAATCGAACTGGACCCGGCCGACCTGCACGAGATCCGATCGGCCGCCAACGGTGGTTTTGCCCTGGGGAATGAAAAGTTCAAAGCCGAGATCGCCGCGACGCTCGGTCAGCGCGTCGAGCGGCTTCGCGACCGGGACTCGCCGCGGTTTCCTTCTTAGGGGTCAGACCACTAAGAAAATTCTTGAACCGGATCAAC
>Ga0209002_10004023_pt1 | contig 11643 bp, 24 predicted proteins | sample Rifsed16ft2_FD_184010 | JGI IMG/M metagenome (GOLD analysis project Ga0209002, IMG submission 184010) | Soil microbial communities from Rifle, Colorado, USA - sediment 16ft 2 (version 2) | ecosystem: Environmental > Terrestrial > Deep subsurface > Rock core/Sediment | place: Rifle, Colorado...
CCGCATGTCGGCAACCTCACCGTTCATAATGCCAGCACGCCGTCCTGGCCGCTCATGTGGCAGGCTGAGCGCTACGCCTTCGCGGTGGATGCGCTGACGGGAGCGTACCTCACTGGCTTCACGGTCCGTGACCAGTTCGGGACCGAGTGGAACGCCTCCGGAAACACTTCGGTGCTCTTCCTCGATAGCGGATGGTGGAATCTGACCATGGTGGCGACAGGCTACGAGAACGCCAGCCAGAACTTCACGGCCGCAGCGCTCTCGAACGCGACGCTAACATTTAGCGTGTCCCCCCTCATCAACTACAGCCTGGTGGATGAACAGACGCTTACCGGGTACAACGTGGCCATCACCAGCGCCACGAGCCTGGACGTCTTCTGCAACAATGAGACCATCCACCATTCCTTCAAGCCAGGCAACAGCAGCCACGCGTATCTCGGCGTCGGATGCGATTTCTATCTTGTGAAGGTGACGACCACGTACAACGGCAGCAGCTACTTCCGCACCCTCATCCCTGACGACGATGCGCGGAACGTGACGTTCTACCTCGCGGACCTGAGCACGGACGTCGTGGTGCAGCGCATCCTGAACCTGGTCGACCTGACCGGGGAATACGCGGACGGCAGGGTGGAGATCCGGCGCTTCCTCTCTGGAGCCACGCGCAACATCATACAGCAGCCGTGGGATATCGAGGACTCAGTGACGCTGTACCTGATGCAGAATGAGCTCTACACGGTCCACCTGTTTGACAACTCACTCACGCGCGAGCGCAGCCTGGGGAACATCATCGCGGACGCGGCCGGCACGCAGACCATCACCTTCCCGGAGATTGCATTCTGGCCGGAAGTGACCATAGGCGACCTGGTGTCGTGGACGTACGACTTCAACGCCACGGCTGGCTACGTCCGGGTGAGCTACCAGGACGCCGGCAACACCACCACCCAGGTGCGTTTCACGACATTCAATAGCACCTACGGCCAGCTCTCGCTGCTGAACAGCAGCCTCGCGAATGTCACCTTCACCTACAACGGAGTGGTACAAAACTTCTCTTACATCACCTGGTTTGAGGTTTACCTGGACGGTCAGCTCATGGCGAACGAGTCGAGGACCTGGCACGAGGGCGCGGGCGGTTTCCTCGGGAATCTGCCGGGATGGGATGTGGACGTACAGGAGGATATCCAGACCACCACCTCCATCATTCTGCTACTGGTATGGATCATGCTCTTCGCGCGCAAGCACGCGGCCTTCGGCGGCGTCTCCGCCATGATGTGGGCCACGCTGCTCCGCTGGATGGGTTGGTTCCCTATAAACGTGTGGTGGCTGGCCATCGCGTGGGTGATCGCGATCCTGGCGTTCATCACGGAGGGGGTCAAGAAGTGAGAATCCTCACAGTGCTCATCTTCCTGCTCTGCTTCCACGTGGCGGCCGCCATCGTGAACACGGGAGAGGATTTCAGCTTCACCATGACGCCGGCGACAGAGTGGTTCGGGGACATGAACGCCACCGAGCTGCGGAACGCCAGCTACCTGCAGAACGACGTCTCACAGGCGACCTCGCAGAATCTCGGCTTCGGCGATTTCGTGAAGGGGTTCTTCTACTTCAGCAGCACGCTGGTGGTTGGCATCGTGTGGGTCCCGTACACGATGCAGAGCCTTGGCGTGCCCCAGCTCATCGCGTATTACATCAGCCTCCCGGTCTACATGATTTACCTGCTGGGCATCGCGGAGTTCATCCGCGGCTCAGGCAGCGAGACGATGCGGTGACCACATGGCGACACAAGCGAACGCGTACGAGCTGCTGAAGAACGGGTCTGTATTCCGCGCTGCGGTGGAGAGCTACGAGACGGCCTGGGGGGACTTCTTCTGGCCGGTGATGTTTCTCTTCGTTTTATACATGGTCTACCTGAAGACCGAGAGTCCAACGATGGTCGCGCTGGCGATGATCGTGGGCAACGTGGGGATGTTCACCCTCATTGACATACGCTTCCAGCCGATCCTGTACATCACCCTGGTGGTGAGCATCGCGCTAACGCTCTACTCTTTTGTGGGCCGGGATTGATTCCTGTTCCCCCCATAGGACGGCAGGCTTTTAAGCCACAGCTTCCACAGCAAGGATGAAATGCGACTCCAGCATCTGGTGGAGACAGCGCGCGGGATGTATCATAACCGCAAGGGCATGGCTGAGGTGGGGGGGGCGAAGGCCGTCTTCATCACCCTGGTCACGGCGGGCATCATCGCGATGATCGGGCTTCTGATCTTCTCGCAGGTGGATCAGAACCTGAACTTCGGGAGTGCCACCACTGCGGTGAACGATACGGTCGATAACATCAGGACTACGGTGCTTGACGCCTACGACCTGGCTGTAGTCGGCCTCATCGTCCTTGCGGCAGTCTTCATCCTGGGGATTGTGTTCCTGCTCGGCTAGAGCCGTGCAGGGGCATGAGGCCGTGCAGGGGCAGCCTGAACCAGTCCTCCGAAAGGGGGATGCGGGCCCCTGTTTTTTATCACGAGGGAAACACAGGATGGAAATGGACGCGAAGAGCATCTTTATCTCGATAGTCGTCGTTGGCATCGTCGCCCTCCTGGGAACCCTCATATTCAGCAGGCTTTACCTCAATACGAGGGACACCGTGCCATACACCAACACCACGGTCACGGATAGGGCGGTGACGGCCAGGTTGCTCACCAATGTGGCTATGACGTCGAATGCGGACTGCACTGACGGCGCAGAATGCCAGGTCGCCTGCGAGGAGGCGTACAACGCCACGAGCACCGTCAACAACCTGACCGAGGGCGGGAACTATACCTGCTCTGACCTCGGCTTCCAGCTGCTCAGTGAGGAGTGGGACAACCTGAGCGTCAACGTCTCGTACTTCTTCGGCGCCGACACGGCGACGCATGACAGCCTGGACAGCGTGTCCGGGACTTTCCTGGATGCGGAGACGCTCGGCATCGTCGGCCTGGTCGTGCTCGCGGGCGTGTTCATGCTGCTCGTGATAATGAAGCTTGAATGAGCGCTGACCCCGCTCTTTCTTCCTGTTCCCCCCATAGGACGGCAGGCTTTTAAGCGTCTGCTGTCCATGAGCATCCGATGCTTCTCACGTTGTTCCTGGCTGCCGAGCTGGCCGCAGTCCTCGCATTCGCCTGGTCTTTCTCGGTGAAGCAGAAAGAGCAGCAGGTGGTCGGCTACATCCTGACGATGGTCCTCTTCGGGGCGCTGGGCCTGCAGGCCACGGACCTGGACCTGATGCGCTGCGAGAGCCAGGTCACGGAGACGGTGGCAAATACCACGCTCGTGAACCTCACCACTACATCGTACACGAACGCCTTCTCCTGCCACACGGAGAGTTTTGCGGACCTGCCGTACGCCTGGGCGAACTGGGGCGGCGCGTTCGTCTCGCTCCTGTTCTTCTTCGCCGCAATCTTCGCGCAGACTGGCAAGCTGATGGGTGAAGGCCGATGAGCCCGAAGATTGATGCCATTCCGGAGCTGAGCCCGGAGGACCAGCTGGTGCAGCAGGAGCTCCTGGAGCTCGACCGGGACCGGGCCTTCGGCGTGCGGAGCATCTACGACCGCCCGGACGACCTCTCGATGGTGAAGCACTACACCGAGGAGCCGGGCATCCCCCAAATGCTGAAGGGCAGGTTCTGGGCCTTCTTCACGAACGCGCTCCCGTTCACGTTCCTGGAGGAAAAGGACCTGGAGATCCTCCACGCCCGCATCCAGGTCGCCCGCATCGGCGAGATCATGCGCAGGCCGGCGTATGAGACCACGTTCGAGCAGCTTGCCGAGTGGGACCAGATAGAGACGCATGCCTACATCCAGGCGAAGCGTGCGGTCGGCACGAACGGCTACCGAATCAACGAGAGGACCATGCACCAGTCGCAGTTCGCGCAGCGCATCTCGCTGGGGTCGCAGCCGCGCCCAGGCGCCAGCGGTGGCATACGTGGATTCCTGCAACGTTTAGGAGGGAGATGAACATGGCAGATGTACTGGTACCGAGCTGGTTCAAGATATCGTGGCTGGTGCTCCTTGTGGTGGTCGGCCTGCAGTTCCTGTTCCTGGTCTTCATGTCGCTCATGACACCGGCGATGACGTTCCTGAAGGCGAAGTTCACGAAGCAGCCCCTGATTTATATCGTGGGGAGGGACCAGCGCGCACGCTTCGCCCGCGGCAAGGTGCAGCAGAGCGGCATCGCGGACGTCAAGGGGGTGGGTCCGTTCATCCTCAGCGAACGATCCCACACCATCGACACGAAGTCCGGACTGCCGATTTTCTATGCCTTCGCCGGCTACGCTGCGACCCCACCGCCGGATTGGGTGGCAGTCATGGAGAGGCTCAGGGAGATGGGCTTCGAGCTGAATTACTGGCGCGACTATGACATGCTCGTGAAGGCCTCCACGGGGAAGAAGCCGAAGCTCGATATCCAGGTGGAGAAGGATGCCTGGGAAAAGTTGCGCGAGGTCCTCCGGAGCCTCAGCAGCATGGACACCATGACCGACGAGGAGATGCTGGAGCAGGCATCGAAGCTCCAGCTGGAGATCATCCCGGCGCGCACCTTCAAGCTGCACGACCTGGTGAACATGTTCCCGTACACCCTGACGCCGGAGCTGGTGGAGTCGCAGACGCAGTACAAGCTCCAGGAGCAGCGCCGCAGGCTCGAGCGCATTTCTAGGGAGCAGGCGATGATCTACCTGATGATCCTGTTCGGCTTCGCGCTGGCCTCGTTCATCGCATACAAGTTCCTGAAGAGCGACTCGCAGACCTGCCGGCTGGAGCTACCGCCGGGCCTGCTCACCGGCGTGCAGGTCGCCGCCCAGAACCTGACCGGATAGGCCATGGAAGAGAGTTTCGCGCAGCAGAGGATAGACAGCCATAGCAGCCTGGTGACCAACCAGCGCGTCGGCCACATCAAGGAGGAGGTGGCGCGGCTCGGCCAGGAGGCGCTGAGCGAGCTCAACCAGCGCGAGAAGGCTCTGGCGTACTGGGCCGCGGTCGCGGTGTTCTACTCGGAGATGGTATTCGTCTTCAGCACCAAGCAGACGAAGGAGTACTTCGACGAGCTCGAGAAGGAGCTGCAGGAAGGATTCAGGCTCATGCTCGCGCTGCAGTCCGCGCCATCCGGCCAGACCAAAGGGACGGACGTGGCCAGGCTGGTCTTCCATGCGTACCAGGCGAATCACCTCATCAACATGGCCGCCAACCAGCTCGGCTACTGGACGCGCCTGACGCGCATGAATCCCCAGGGCCTGAAGGAGCTCCTCGCGCACCTGGACACCATCACCCCGCTGGAGGTGAAGGCGTGAGCTTCCAGGACTTCCGCACCTGGCTGCAGCAGCAGCCCATCGCGCCGAGCAGCATGCGCGTGTACCTGACTGCGGCCAACGCCCTGGTGCGCCGCTTCGGCGAGGACCCGACTCCGGAGCAGCTGAACGAGTTCATCGCGCACAAGGCCGAACGCAGGCAGCAGCATGCGAAGTATGGCGTGCGGTGGTATCTCCAGTTCCGCGGCCGGCTCGAGCTCTACAAGGACCTCGTGCGGGCAAGGGTGCGGAAGCCGGTGCGGCAGAAGTTCCATCTCCCGCGCGGCGAGCTGAAGCGCATCGCGGCCGGCCTCTCCTCGGACAACCACCGCGGCCTGTTCTGGCTGCAGTACTTCTGTTCGCTCCGCGCGCATGATGCGCTCACGCTCGAGCCGCGCTTCCTCGAGCTGGAAGAGGATACGGAGCGCGGCGTCCCGCGGCTCAGGCTCATGGTGACCGCCAAAGGAGACAATCCCCGCGTGGTGTATGTGTACCACGAGGGGCTCAGGAAATGGCTGCTCGCGAAGGCGACCAGGCACGCCCAGCGGGAGCTGATGTTCGTGGACGGCGACGCGCACAAGCAGCAGCCGCTCCAGCGCGAGACGCGGATATCCACGGTGTATAAGCGCTACGAGGAGGACGTGCGCCAGGCGGCCGCCGGCTGCGGCTATGAGGGCTTCGCCACGCACGACCTGCGCCGCAGCTTCGTCAGCGCGCTCGAGGAGCACGATGTGCCGGACGCCAAGGCGAAGCATGCTGGCGGGTGGACCACGCAGGAGGCCTTCGAGCGCTACCGCCGCGAGCGCGACCAGGAACGGGACACGGAGGAAGTGCTCTTTGCGCACCAGTCTCGTGAAGATTAGGGAGCAGATGCGGCACGGCCGCAAGATGGCCCTGTACGTGCCGGTGACGCCGGCCGGCCTCGAGACCCAGCTGCAGGTGTGGCTGCGCGCGAAGAGGCCGGGCCCGCTCGCCGGCAAGCTCCGCGCGCTCCTGCATAAGAGGTGGAGATGATGCTGGACTGGATCCTGGACCGACAGGCGGAGATGCTCGGGCTCCGCCATGGCGAGACGCTGCGCGAGCGCGCGGAGTCCGGAGGGTTCGCCGACCGCTTCGCGTTCGGCGTGTGCTTCTGGTTGGTCCGCGTCATCGCCGCGCCTTTTGTGGCGCTCATGGTCCTGGTCGCGGCCCTGTGGCCGTCGCAGAAGCCGACTGACATGTTATGGCTCACGCTCTACGAGCTGAGCCGGCGGTACTTCGAGCGCAAGGTCCAGGCCCGCTGCACGAAGTCGGCATGGGAATACCTGGAGGAGCACGCAGATGGATGAGACGCAGCAGTGGACAATCTGGAGCAAGAACCTCCTCGCGGAGTTCGAGGGCTGGCGCGGCCAGACAGGCTCCGCACATGAGAATGAGATCAAGGCGATAACGATTGTCGACTGGAGCCTGGTCCTCTTCAGGGAGCTTGCAAGGACCTCAACGTACGCCAAGGCGCAGCGGAATCTCCGGAGATGGCTCGAGGACCCGCGCATGCAGGCGGCCTTCCAGCTCGACCTCGGCAAGGTGTTCATCGACTGGAAACAGCTGCACTACCAGGGAGCGCAGGCCATCACCAGGGACATGGTCGCGGAGTGGAGCTATGCGTTCATCCAGGAGATCGGCGAGCTGAGCCGCAAGGAGATAGGCGAGTCTCTCGGCTCAATGCTCGGAGAGAAGCTCAAGCGCCAGCCGATGCCACAGTTCATCCGCCGGAGGGCGCAGCGCGCAGCCAGGCAGCTCGCCAGGAAGTTCGCAGGTGGTCCTCCTGACTAGGTTCCTGCGCCGGCGATATCCGCGCTGGGACCACACTGCCCAGGAGCGCGCCATCATCCTGCGCTACGGCGGGACGCCGCTGCGCCGCTACGGATACGATGGCCTGCTTCGCGGCCGGCCGGTCGAGGTCCGGAGTGCGCGCAGGGACGACCGCTTCAGGATTCAGGAGAACGTGCACCGCACCTTGGTGCGGGAGCGCGGCTCCTACATCTTCCTGAACGATGGCAGGAGCCGGCGCCTTCCTGCGGCAGAGGTGAGCCGGCTGCTCGGGAGAGGTCCATGGTTCAGGGACCGCCGCTACCCTCACCGCTTCCTGCGAGCTCGCCAGGTCTTCTGACCACAAGCATTAAGTATCCGCTTCCCCCGTCTGGTAGCGGGGTGAGCATAGCGCACAGCCTGCGCCAGTCCTCTCCCCTCGTCGAAGCGCATCGTCCCCCGCCCTGGCCAGGCGTCGGGGTCTCTCCTTGTCCGGCCAGGAAACTCCCTTCCGCTGAACTGCACCCCGGATAAAATAGGTGAATTTTCTCCAACAGCCCCGTCGCCTGTGGGCCGCACCACCGTTATCTCTTTGTATTTATAGTATAATTCTATGGCGCACACGCTGCACATCGCACAGTGGCCGATGCCTTGACAATTTAAAAGCCTGCAGCCCTGTGATGCAAAGATTTATCTATGACCATGCCTAAAGCGCTGCCAGATGGTCGCGAGTTCATGGTCACGGTGTGCCAACCCACGCCATGACAGTAGTCCGGGCTGCGCTTTCTGCGACCATCAGATGCCAGCCCGGGCTCCTGCTCTCAAAGGCGGGACGTCCCGCCTCATAGTCCACTGCCTGCAGGTCCCCCTGGGGCATTGGCACCACATGCGCCCGGCTGGGGCACCGGCCGGGCCTTTCCAGTCCTCGAACGTGGTAGTCCGAGGAACCCCAATGCCCCGGCCATCCAGCATCGCCCTCAATGATTCTGTTGGCCGGGGTTCATGCTCGGAGGTCGCCTGATGGGGGGGGGCGCAGAGGGGGCGCACGGAGGGGGCGCAGAGGGGGCGCAGATACGGGGTGGTGCCAGGGAAGAGCTCCTCCGCAGGCTGGTCACTCATGCCTCGGTCCGCAGCATCGCCAGGGAACTGGGGAAAGCCGAATCTCCCGTCAGGAGGGCCTTCCAGAGGCTTGTGGCGGCCGGGCTCATCACTAAGGAAAGGGTGCTGACGGCCGAAGGAGTGCGCTTTTTGGAGGGGGCGCACGGAGGGGGCGCACCATCATCGTGGGGGGGTCACGAGGGGGCGCAGTCACTCGGTATAATCGTACCGTCCGGGGGAGCCCGAGGGGCGGCCCCCTCGGTCCGAAGAAGTGGTAAAAACTACGCAAGAATCCACGCGGTCCGGGTGCGGTGCGCGATACGCGAGCGTCCAGCGGATTGGGAGGAACGCCGCCAGGTCCTGTTCACGTTCGAGCAGTTCCATCCGCGGAAGTGGAGCATCCGGGGGAGCGAGGTCCACGAGTTCGACGTGGGCCAGGTGAAGGTCCGCACCACCACGCGGGCTGTGCAGATACTCCCGCCCCCGGCGCTCTACGGTACGGTGATGAGCGGCAAGGATGCGGTCCTGGCGTGCGTGGACCAGGCCATGCCGGTGATCGAGCAGGTCTTCGGGATCAGGCTCGAGCGTCCGCGGGCCGTGAGCATCCAGGTCAGCCACCAGCACGTCGCGCTCCTGGACAACGACCTCGCCGCGCTGTTCTGGCCGATGGAGCTCCGCGTGGTGGATGAGCGTGGCAAGCTCAGGGCCTGGACAGACGCATCACACGGCCGTCCTGAGCTCGAATTCGGCGAGGAGGGCCTCCAGGAGGAGGACGCGGAGATATGGCAGGAGCTCATCCTGGACGCCCTGCAGCGGCCGCACTTCCGGCTGAGCGAGCTGACGCAGCTGGTCCAGGACGGCCACGTGCTCCTGCATCAGATGATAGGGCAGCAGCTCTCGACTGCCAAGAAGGTGGACGAGCTCGCGTCCGGCATGCAGCTCATGCTGCAGCTGTGGGCGATGGACCGGGGGATGCCGCCGGACATGCTGCTGCAGGCGATGCGGAGCGGCCAGATGCCGCCCGCAGACAAGAAGGAGGTCCCGGAGCGTCCGGACTACGTGGGATGATGTTCACGGCGGACGAGAAGCTCAATCTCATCCTCGCGCTCATCGGCCTGTCCTTCTGCGCCATTGTCTGGGTAATCTGCGAGATTGCAAAGGATGAGCGCCCGTCCTGGGCGGAGGAAAGAAGATGAGACTATGCGAATGCTGCGAAGAACATGAGTATCAGTGGAGACTTATCGATGCGTTCGATAAGAGCGAATACTTAATGTGTTCAAATTGCCTGATACCGTTGGTAAATAATGACCTTACGAAAGAGCAGTTCTTCGCCCTCTTGGGGGCTGGGCACAGCATACGGGAGTATCTCCTCCACGATGATTTCTATGACCCAGAGACCGGGGAAGCATTGCAACCGAGGTGACGGAGATGGACTCAGATGCTAGGACAGACGGGATGATGGAACTGATTGGCGATGAACTCTATCCCACCGATGTCCTGCGTGAGAAGCTGAACCTCATCCTCGCGCTCATCGGCCTCTGGGTAATCTGCGAGATTGCAAAGGATGAGCCCCCGTCCGGAGCGGAGGACTGACTGATGCTGACTAAGGTGCTCAGAACAGCCGCCGGGAGAATGACATGAGCGAGTTTGTCCACGCGAGCTGCGAACGCTGCGGTGCTGCGTTCGAGGCCATCAGGTACGGCCAGGTCCGCCAGCTCTACTGCCACGCCTGCCGGGGCATCCTGGGGAGAACCCGATGAGGATTGATATGGTGCTGCGGAAGCGGACAGTCCTGGTGACAGTGGAGGACCTCCAGGAACGCGAGGCAGCCCAGGCGGCGGAGTTCGTCGGCAGCTACGTGTGCGACGCGCTCTTCACGGAGACGATGAGGATAAGATTTCCAGGATTTGTACCAGGACTCAGAGAGGAAGAGAACGAAGAGGAGGATGGAACATGGACGCGACAGTTGAAGTGAAGGGAGTGAAGTTTGACAGCGGCAACGCAGTGCTTAAGGTAGAACAGACCGCCAAAAAAAAGGACATGCTGGAAACGGTGGACTGGCAGGAGCTGCCACTCATGCTGCAGGGCCAGACCAAGCTAGTGGCAAAGAAATGATGGCGCGCTGCAGGCGATGCGGGAAGCCGGCGCCGGAGCCGCGGCTGCGAGGAGATGCGACGTACTGCCCGAAGTGCCAGGTGTTCCTGGTGATAATGGAGGTGCTGAGAGATGGAAGGAGAAACTGAGAAAAAGATGGAGCTGCGCGCCCTGCACATGGGCCCGGAAGTGAGCGAGGTCCTGGTGGCCGTGAAGATGCCGACGCCGCGCATCATGGAGTTGATTGGCCCGGAGGTCTACGCGCGGATGGACGCGCTCCGGACTGCTGTCGGACAGTTGTCCGAGACAGGGGGAAGACCACCTCTCGCGGAGCCAGAAGTGCGAAAAACAAGTACTCAGAAATCGCAGCCGGCCGTCAAGCCCGCCATCAGGAATTACGTGGATATACCAATGGGAAGGCCGCGCTGCGCCGTGAAAGGATGCAAGGGGGCAAAGGTGCACGGCCAAGGCCAGAAGTATTGTCCTGAGCACAAGGCCAAGAGGGTGCGCAGTACGCCAGACCTGAAAGCAGCACTCAGCGCAGGAGGGTCCAAGGATGAGGATGCCTGAGCAGGCCGTCGCGGGGAGGTTCCAGTGCTTCTGGTGCAGGCAGAACTTCAGGTCGGCGAAGTTCCGCCTCGAGCACGAGCAGGAGAAGCATCCGAAGGAGACGCAGAAGGAGATAGCCGATTACAGAGGAGGATAGAACCATGTGGAAACAGACCGCAGTCAGTGAGATCAAGCAGAAGAACAACGTGCGCAAGGACATGGGCGACCTGCCGAAGAGCATGACGGGAGGGAAACGATGAGCATCTACCTGGACATCGAGACGATGGGCCTGAACGCCTACCTAGACCGCGTGACTTGCATCGGCCTGGTGGAAGAGGACGGCACCGAGATGGCAATCTGCGGCCAGGACGAGCGGCAGATGCTGAACGCCTTCGCCCACTTCATGGATGAGCGCGAAGGCGAGGAGATTGTGACCTGGAACGGGAAGGGATTCGACGTCCCCTTCCTCATGGTGCGGATTCTTGTGCAGCGCGTGGTCCCGCCGGAAGACGCGCACATGCACGAGGACCTGAAGGAGCTGTTCCCGAAGTTCCAGTTCACGGACCGCAACGGCTACCGGCGCTGGCGGCAGCCGGGCCTCGGCGAGCTCGCGGAGACTCTCGGCCTGGGAGCGAAGACTAAACATGGCTCCGAGGCTCCGGCGCTCTTCCTTGAAGGGAAGTTCGAGGAGCTCCAGAAGTACTGCCTCCAGGACGCGCACCTGGTCCGCGCGCTGCACGCGCGGCTAAGGGAATATCGCGGCCTTCTCGAGGCGGTCCCATGAAGGACTTCTGCGTGGACTGCGGGCAGCT
>Ga0209002_10004030_pt1 | contig 11629 bp, 7 predicted proteins | sample Rifsed16ft2_FD_184010 | JGI IMG/M metagenome (GOLD analysis project Ga0209002, IMG submission 184010) | Soil microbial communities from Rifle, Colorado, USA - sediment 16ft 2 (version 2) | ecosystem: Environmental > Terrestrial > Deep subsurface > Rock core/Sediment | place: Rifle, Colorado...
TTACACTTATGCCCAGAGGCACCTGACCTTCGAGCTCGGGAACACCTGGAAGGATACCGACGTCATCGTCAAGATAGGCCTCAGCAGGTATGTACCGGAGTTCATAGGGCTCATCGTCTTCCTCGTTGCATTCTCCGCCGCGTTCGTCTGGTCTTTAAAGGGCAGGAGGAGATCGCCGCTGACATGCAGGGGCTCTTATATCGCCTGCGTCGGCATCGACGCCGTTGTATTCATCCTCGTGGTCGTCCTTACGGTGGTTTTCGCCCGCGGCGGCGTGCAGATGAAGCCCATGAGCATTAAGAACGCATTCGCGAACGACAGGATAGAGCTCGGCGCGCTTGCCCTGAACGGCATCTACTCCACATTCAATACGCTCTACAACACCAATGACGACAAAAATATCGAGGTATTGAACGCAATAAAATTCGAGAACAAGGCCGATGTCGCCGGTTTCATAGTCGACCGGACAAAAGAGACGTCCAGGCCCGAATATCCGCTCTTCAGGAAATACAATTACCCTGAGAACGGCGGCAGGAAGCTCAACGTGGTCATCTTCTTGATGGAGAGCTGGAGCGCCAAGTTCATGGGCTCTCTGGGCGGCAAGGTAGAGGCTGCCCCTTTCTTCAGCTCCTTGTCGAAAGAGGGCATGCTCCTCAATAACTGCTTCGCGAACGCACAGAGGTCTTACGAGGGGCTCACAGCTACGCTCGGGTCCATGCCCTCGTGGAAAGGCATGTCCCTTGACCAGGGCGGCCTGCTTTACCAGACAAGGCTCGAGCCTGCCGTGAGCGCGCTCAAGAGGAACGGGTACGATACCATTTTCATCCACGGCGCAAGGCCGGGTTCTCTCGGTTTTGATTCGCTGGCCAAAAGGTTCGGTTTTCAGAGGCACCTCTCAAGGGAGGACTTCGGCAATCTTGAGGGCATCGACGACGGCGTATGGGGCATATACGACGAGTATGCGTTCCTGCGCGCCAATGAAGAGTTTGATAAGATGGAGAAGCCCTTCTTCGGCGTAGTCTATTCCCTTACATCGCACACGCCGTACAAGGTGCCGTCGAAAGAATTCGAGCACTTCGGGCCTGATGTCGACCACAGGGATTTCCTGAACTCGATGAGATATTCCGATTACGCGCTCGGCAAATTCTTCGAGAAGGCGAGGAAGTCGAAATATTTCAAGGACACGCTCTTTGTCATAGTCGCCGACCATACCGAAGGCGTCTCAACAGGCGATAATATATTCAATAATTACCACATCCCATGCCTGTTCTACGGCGCGGGCGTTGCGCCGTCTGTCTACGAAGGCGTGGCAAGCCAGCTGGATATATTGCCCACGGTGCTGGATATTCTCAATGTAGACGCGCCTTTTACATCCTGGGGCAAATCAATACTCTCGAACGGGGAGAGGAGGGCGCTCCTGCCGCGCGGGGATATGTTCGTATGGGTGAACGGAAAATACATGCTCCTCACGGACCTGCAGAACCCGCTCGGGCTCTACGATTACAAGTCAGACCCTGCTCAGAATAAATTGAAGGAAGTCTCCGAGAAGGAATACAAGCCCCTCAAGGAAGAGTTCCAGCAGTACATGAAATTCAGCTACGACCTCATACTCTCCAATTCCGTAAGGCCGCCGCAGTAACCGCAATTTGTTTTGTCATTGCGAGGAGCGCAAGCGACGAAGCAATCTCGTCTTTTCTCCCCCTTTTTAAGGGGATTGAGGGACAATCAGGTCTGTCATTCTGAGGGAGCGAAGCGATCGAAGAATCTCAGCGCGGATACAGCCATCGTTGCCGCGCCATCTCCGAGATTCTTCGCTTCGCTCAGAATGACAACAAAAAGCACGTGATTGTGAGGATCTTTAGCGACGAAGCAATCTCATCTTTCAGAGGGTTCAATCTTACAGATTGAACCTGAAATTTCGTACCTGCTTCTGCGGATTGTCGGGTTCAGGTTTCAAACCTGAACCCGCCTAAGTAAGGCCCCCGCAGTAGGCACATTCAAATAAAAAAGGCGGTGCATCTCTGCACCGCCTTCTGTTTTTTTCTCCGGCTTACTTCTTAGCCCTTCAGCCCCTCTTTTACCCTGAGCCTCGCGTTGGCGTACTCAAGCTTATCCAGAGTCAGCTGGTAGGACGGGTCTTCCTGGGTCATGGCCTTCAGCGCATCTTCGGCAGCCTGTGCGTCCGCCTTTGCCTTGTCCGCGTCTATCTCAGACTCGGGCAGGGCGTAATCGACCAGCACCGTCGTCTTTTCGGGAAGGACCTCGGCATAGCCGCGGCTTACCGCGAGCACGCCGGTTTCAGCGCCGGCCTTGTAGACTATCTCGCCTGGCTTAAGGACCGTGAGGAAGGGCGTGTGACCGGCAAGCACGCCGAACTCGCCTTCCTGTCCCGGGGCCTTCATCTCCTCGACCTCCAGGGAGAGGAGCCTCCTCTGAGGTGTGACTACTTCAAGTTTAAATGTATTCGCCATTTTTACCTTATACCCTTAGCTGTCAGGCTGCTGAAAAAGTCCATCTGCTTGTCGAGTCGCGGAGGTCATTGCGACGTACATGAAGAGTACGCCTCATTCCTCGCTCCCCTATTTGAATAGGGGCCTTGCATATGGAGCTCATTTGAAGCCTGAGGATAATTCGAGCCGTGCAGCAACTGGTTAGTTAGATGCTCGCCCTGATCTTCTCTGCCTTCTCCATGGCCTCTTCGATGGTGCCGACCAGGTAGAACGCCTGCTCCGGGATGTCGTCCAGCTCGCCCCTGGCTATCATCTGGAAGCCCTTGATGGTGTCCTTTACGCTCACGTACTTGCCGGGAGAGCCGGTGAACTGCTCCGCGACGAAGAACGGCTGCGAGAGGAACCTCTGGATCTTCCTCGCCCTCGAGACGACCATCTTGTCCTCCTCCGAGAGCTCGTCCATGCCGAGGATCGCGATGATGTCCTGAAGGTCCTTGTACTTCTGGAGGATAGACTGCACCTGCCTCGCGGTCGAGTAGTGCTCGTCTCCGACGACCTGCGGGTCAAGGATACGCGAGGTCGAATCAAGCGGGTCGACCGCCGGATATATGCCGAGCTCGGCTATCTGCCTTGAAAGAACTGTAGTCGCGTCCAAATGCGCGAAGGTCGTCGCAGGCGCCGGGTCAGTGAGGTCGTCCGCAGGCACGTATATGGCCTGGACCGATGTGATGGAGCCCTTTACGGTAGAGGTGATCCTCTCCTGGAGGCCGCCCACGTCGGTGCCGAGAGTCGGCTGGTAGCCGACCGCCGAGGGAATACGGCCGAGGAGCGCCGAGACCTCTGAGTTTGCCTGTACGAACCTGAATATGTTGTCGATGAAGAGGAGAACGTCCTGGTTCTCCTCGTCCCTGAAGTACTCGGCCATCGTGAGCGCCGTGAGCGCGACCCTTGCCCTCGCTCCCGGGGGCTCGTTCATCTGGCCGTAGACAAGGGCTGTCTTGCCGAGAACGCCCGATTCCTTCATCTCTTCCCAGAGGTCGTTTCCTTCCCTTGTCCTTTCGCCTACTCCGCCGAAGACCGAGAAGCCACCGTGCTGCATGGCGACGTTGTTGATGAGCTCCATGATGAGAACGGTCTTGCCGACGCCCGCGCCGCCGAAGAGGCCAATCTTTCCGCCCTTCAGGTACGGGGTGAGGAGGTCGACGACCTTGATGCCCGTCTCGAAGACTTCCATCTTGGTCGACTGCTGGTCGAATGTCGGGGCGGGACGGTGGATGACGTACTGCTTCTGGCACTCTATGGGGCCCATCTCGTCGACAGGCTCGCCGATTACGTTGATTATGCGGCCAAGGACCGGCTTTCCTACCGGGACCGTTATGCCAGTGCCCGTATCCCATGCCTCGGTGCCCCTTACGAGGCCTTCGGTCACGTCCATGGCTATGCACCTTACGGTGTTCTCTCCGAGGTGCTGGGCGACTTCAGTCACCAGGTTCCACTTCTCGGAGTTTATGCTCGCGTTGGTGACCTTGACGGCGTTGTATAAGGCCGGGAGCTTGCCGGGCGGGAATTCGATATCGAGCACAGGACCTATTACCTGTGTTATCTTTCCAATGTTCATCTGAGACATCTTAGGAAGACCTCCTTGCGGGTATCTGTTGTTTGCGCATGCGGCCGCTGAAAAAGTCCATCTGCTGCGTTGTCTTCGTCGTTCATCACTGCGGCGTACAAGAAGAGTACGCCGCATTCCTCGCTCCTCGACGCCTTGCATATGGAGCTTTTTGAGCAGCCTTGATAAAAATCAAAGCTTTTCCGCAACCTGCCTGTTACTTGAGCGCCTCGGCGCCTCCGATGATCTCCATAAGCTCCTTGGTGATCGCAGCCTGGCGGAGCCTGTTGTATACAAGGGTAAGGCCGCTTATCATCTGTCCGGCGTTCTTGGACGCGGAATCCATGGAAGTCATACGCGCGCCGTGCTCGCTCGCGGAAGTCTCGAGGAGAGCCCTGAAGGCCTGCACCTCTACGTACTTCGGCAGAAGGGCCGCCAGAACCCCGCCTTCGGCAGGCTCGTAGAGATAATCGCCCTCTTCGGCCGCCTTCTCGTCCTTCTCAGGGGCTGAGATGGGCAGGAGTTTCTGCACTACGGGCCTCTGGGTGAGGGCGGATTTGAACTCGCTGAAGATTATGTGCACTTCGTCGAGCTCGTTCCTCATGTAAGCGCCTATGATGTCGCTGGCTATCTCGGCGGCAGAGCCGTACTGCGGCCTGCCGCTTCCCATGTTTTTCGAATTGATGATCTTGAGCCCGCGCCTCTTGAAGTACTCGCCTCCGCGCTTGCCTATGGTATAGACGCTCGCCTCGACCGGGCCGCGCTCGCGGAGAAACCTTTCAGCGTTGCGCAGTATCTGCGAGTTGAAGCTTCCGCACAGGCCCCTGTCAGAGGTGAAGATAAGGAGCCCGACCCTGTTCCCGCCCCTGTTCTCAAGGAGGGGATGGCTGTCGGAAGAGGCCTTGGACGCGAGAGAGGCTATGAGGTCGAGCATCTTCTCGGCATAGGGCCTTGCGGCCACTATCTCGTCCTGGGCCCTCTTGAGCTTGGCGGCAGAGACCATCTTCATGGCCTTTGTTATCTGCCGGGTGTTCTTGACCGACTTGATCCTTCTTTTTATGTCCTTAAGACTTGCCATCTATAAGATCACCTGTGGTCTTTTTTAGCAGCAGCTCAAAAAATCCATCTGCTGCGTTGTCTCGTCGCTCGTCGCTGCGACGTACATGAAGAGTACGACTCGCTCCTCACTCCCCTATTTGAATAGGGGCCTTGCATATGGAGCTTTTTTTGAGCAGCCTGAACCAGATTCAGGGATTTACGATAAACCGGAAGGGATTCGAAGCCGTATAAGATGAAACCTATAGTCGCAATCGTTGGCAGGCCCAACGTGGGCAAGTCAACGCTCTTCAATAAGCTCCTCGGCAGGCGCAAGGCCATTGTGCACGACATGCCGGGGGTCACCAGGGACCTCAATTACGGAGACGCCGAAGAGGAAGGCCGCGCGTTCACGATCGTCGATACCGGCGGGTTCGAGGCAGGCGAGGACGTCATCATAAAGCAGGTAAGGGAGCAGGCCAGGCTCGCTGTAGAGGACGCGGATGTGATCGTATTCGCCATGGACGGCAAGGCAGGCCCGATGCCCGGAGACGCCGAGCTCGTCGACATGCTCCGCAGGTCAGGCAAGCCGGTCATCTATGCCGTCAACAAGATGGACACGCCGGGTCATATTCCGCTTTCAGCCGAGTTCTATTCGCTCGGCATAAAGGAGGTCTTCCCTGTCTCCGCCGAGCACGGCATCGGCCTCAACGACCTCATCGACGAGATAATCAAGAGGCTGCCGGAAAAAGAGCCGCAAGAGGTCGATGAGGAGAGGATAAGGGTCGCCATCGTAGGCAGGCCGAACGTCGGCAAGTCCTCCCTTCTGAACAGGATAATCGGCAAGCCGCGCGCGATCGTGAGCGCGGTGGCAGGCACCACGCGGGACCCTGTGGATACGCCGGTAGAGATCGAAGGCAGGAAGTACCTCTTCATAGACACTGCCGGAATAAGGAAGAAGAACAAGGTCAGCATGACCGTAGAGTCCTATTCCGTGGTCGAGGCCATCCGCTCGATAGAGAGGTGCGACGTCGCCATCCTCGTGGTCGACGGCAAGGACGGCGTGATGACCCAGGACGAGAGGATAGCCGGGCTCATAGAGGAGAGGAAGAAGTGCTGCATGGTGCTCGTGAACAAATGGGACCTTGTAGAGAAGGACACCAGGACAGCGGACTACGCAAAGGACACGGTCAGGAATAAGCTCCCGTTTATCTCATACGCGCCCGTGCTCTTCACTTCAGCGATGACCGGCCAGAGGGTGCCGAAGGTGCTCGAGACCGTAAACGGGCTGGTGGACAAGGCCAGAACGCAGGTCACGACATCCGCCCTGAACAGCGCACTCGTTGAGATAGTGGCAAGGTTCAGGCCGCATGCATTCAAGGGCAAGGAAGTAAAGTTCTACTACGCTACACAGGTAGGCACGATGCCGCCCGCCTTCATAATATTCTCTAACCACCCGGAGGGCGTAGAGCCCTCCTACGAGAGATATCTTGTCTCTGCCCTGCGCGAGAGGCTCGGGCTCGATGACGTGCCGCTCCGGCTCGTTTTCAAGAGAAGGCATTGAAAACCCATAGCGAGCGCTTTTCCCCCGGAAAAGCTGCGGGGTCAAGCGAGCGGATAGAAATGAAATTTTCCTCAGGTTTCGGAGATTCCCCGCGGATGCCGCGGGGAATATTCAAAGATGCACCTCATACCGGTCGTCCGTGAAGGCGTAAGGATATTCAGGAGGAGCAGCGGCTTCACAAACGCCGCCGCGATCTCTTTCTACGCCTTTTTTTCGCTCATCCCGGTGATGTTCCTCGTAACCGCCGGGGTCGGTTTCGTGCTGGGGGCAAACCCCGATCTCCAGGCGCGGACCATAGGCATGGTCAGGAAGAGCCTTCCGTACATCAGCCAGAGGATAATCGAGGACTTTATCGAGCTTTCGGGCAACTGGAAGACCTTCGGATGGATAGGCCTCCTTTCGCTCATCTCCGGCGCCGAGCTGGTGACTAACGCGGCCGTATCAGCCTTGACCTCGATATTCGGCACCAGGCACAGGTTCGGTTTCTTGAGGACAAGGGCTGTAGGGCTCTTGGTGATACTGCTGGCCATAATCGCTTCGCTCGCTTCGATTGCCGTCACGGCGCTCTCTTTCATGCTGGAGAGGCATGAGATAAACTTCTTCGGCCTGGGTTATGTATATGAGCTTTTCGTAATCGCGGTCTTCAGGTTTATAGTCCCGTTCCTGATGGTCTCGTCCGTAATAGCGGTAGTCTACAGGGTGCTTGCCGTGGCCAACCTGGATTTCAGGAATGCTTTTTTCGGGAGCATACTCTTTACTGTTCTGTGGGAGGCGGCCAAACAGCTGTTCGCGCTCTACGTATCGAATTTCCAGAGCTATAACAGGTTCTACGGGTCTCTCGGCACCCTGATGATACTCCTGATGTGGATATTTTATTCGGTGAGCATATTCCTTTTCTCAGCTTCGGTTGCAAGGGCGGCGTACCAGGGCTCGCGAGGCGGCAGCGCGCAGGGAAGCGCGGCAGGACTTCAATGAAATCCGCTATTTCGGAGGCGTTGAGCCGGAAATCCGAGCGAGATTTCTATTGTAAAATCCTAAAATCTGTGACAGAATGATTTTATTTGAAATTGCGAGTGAAAACAACTCATTACATAGGAGAATAGATGAATCAGCTATATAAGAACATTGCCATGTGGCTCATAATAATCGCCACAGTCGTGCTAATGTTTAACCTTATAAGCTACAAGCAGCCTACAACCGATAAGGTCGTCTTCTCCGATTTTATCGAGCAGGTAGAGGCCGGGAATATCGCCGAGGTCACGATACAGGGCAACGACATACTCGGCAAGTACAAGGACGGCAAGACCTTTCAGACATTTGCGCCCCAGTACCCCGACCTCATAGCCAAGCTCCGCTCGAGCGGCGTTAAGATTGGCGCCGAGCCTGTAGTGGATACTCCCTCGTGGGGCACCATATTCGTCTCATGGTTCCCCATGGTACTGCTCATAGGCGTATGGATATTCTTCATGCGCCAGATGCAGAGCGGCGGCGGCAAGGCCATGAGCTTCGGCAAGTCCAAGGCCAAGCTATTGAGCGAGAGCCAGCACAAGGTCACCTTCAAGGATGTCGCCGGCATCGAAGAGGCGAAGGAGGAGGTCGAGGAGATAATCGACTTCCTTAAAGACCCCAAGAAGTTCACCCGCCTCGGCGGCCGCATACCCAAGGGCGTGCTGCTCGTCGGACCTCCGGGCACCGGAAAGACGCTCCTTGCCAGGGCGATAGCCGGAGAGGCCGGAGTGCCATTCTTTTCGATATCGGGCAGCGACTTTGTCGAGATGTTCGTGGGCGTTGGAGCCTCGCGCGTAAGGGACCTCTTTGTACAGGGCAAGAAGAACGCGCCCTGCATAATCTTCATAGACGAGATAGACGCTGTCGGACGTCACAGGGGCGCAGGCCTCGGCGGCGGCCACGACGAGAGGGAGCAGACCCTTAACCAGCTCCTCGTCGAGATGGACGGCTTCGAATCAAACGAGGGCGTCATCATAATCGCCGCGACCAACAGGCCCGACGTCCTTGACCCGGCGCTTCTTCGTCCGGGCAGGTTCGACAGGAACGTAGTCGTGCCCAAGCCCGACATAAAGGGCAGGGAAGAGATACTGAAGGTCCATACCTCCAAGACCCCGCTCGCGCAGGACATCGACATGGAGATAGTCGCGAGGGGCACTCCCGGCTTCTCCGGCGCTGACCTCTCGAACCTCGTCAACGAGGCGGCCCTCCTTGCGGCAAGAAGGGGCAAGGACAGGATAGAGAAGACAGAGTTCGACGACGCCAAGGACAAGCTCATCATGGGCACCGAGAGGCGCTCCATGATAATAAGCGACTCCGAGAAGAAGAACACGGCCTACCACGAGGGGGGCCATACGCTCGTGGCAAGGCTTATCCCCGGCACAGACCCCATACACAAGGTCTCGATAATACCGAGGGGCATGGCCCTGGGGCTAACACAGCAGCTCCCCATAGACGAGAGGCACACCTACAACAAGGAGTACCTCGTAAATAACATCGCGGTCCTCATGGGCGGCAGGGCGGCAGAGGAGCTGGTCCTGAACCAGATGACCACCGGCGCCGGCAACGACATCGAGAGGGCAACAGAGCTTGCCCGCAAGATGGTCTGCGAATGGGGCATGAGCGATAAGCTCGGTCCCCTTACTTTCGGCAAGAAGGAAGAGCACATATTCCTCGGCAAGGAGATGGCGCAGAGGAGGGACTTCAGCGAGGAGACGGCTGAAGAGATTGACGATGAGATAAAGAAGATAGTGACCGAGAACTACGCCAGGGCCAAAAAACTCCTTGAATCGAACATTGGTGCGTTGCACAGGCTTGCCAGGGCCCTGCTTGAAAAAGAGATCCTGGACGCAGTCGAGATAGACAGGCTCATCCATTCTGACGACGGCGAGGGGCCGAAGGAGCCGCACGCTTCCCCCGATGCCAAGCCCGAGTCATTGAAGCCCGAGGATGCCGCAAGGCTCGGGGTTTTGATAAAGTAGCAGCGGCGATAACAATTCCCCAAAGCCTATCCCCGAAATTCAGACGGCCGCCCTTCACGGGCGGCCGTCTTTATCCCATAATCATTTTTCATGGAACGGTTCCCATTGAGGTTGCCCGTACGTTGCCTTGAGATTGCTTCAGAGAAGATGTCCCGTTCCGAAATGGAACGGATCGGCGTTGACCCTGCCGGGGTCGGCATAATGGCCCCGAAGCATTTTCATTACAACCTGAAGGTAGAGGGCCTTACCCCCGCGCAGGCGAACATCCTGAAGCAGGAGATGCTCTCCATCGGCGGAGAGGCGGCCGTGGCAAGGGGCGCGGCCTCGTGCTCCGTAGAGCGCACGGACGCAATAGTCTCAGGCACGAGAAAGCAGCTCTTCGAATTTTTCGAGAAGCTCAAATGCCAGTCGCTGGGCCTGCCCGGCATTGCCGCCTCCATGAGCGAGGCGCTGGAGAACTCCGGGCAGAGGTCCTGTATTTTGAGGTTCAGGGACCGCAGCATTACCATAGGCGCGGCCACCCTCGTCATGGGCATACTTAACGTCACCCCGGACTCGTTTTCGGACGGAGGCGACTTCCTCGACCACGGAAAGGCAGTGCTCCGCGGGTTAGATCTCTCCGCGGAGGGCGCGGACTGGATAGATGTCGGAGGCGAGTCGACCAGGCCGGGCGCCCAGGCCGTTGACGCCGAAGAGGAGATGAGGCGCGTCTTGCCGGTTGTCGAGGCGCTCTCAAAACAGGGCCTGACGGTCTCGATCGACACCACAAAGGCCTCTGTGGCAAAGGCTGCGATCGAAGCGGGCGCGGCAATCATAAACGACGTGAGCGCCATGAAGATGGACGAGGATATGGCTGATGTCGCGGCCAGGGCAGGCGCGCCCGTGGTGCTCATGCACATGAGGGGCACTCCACAGACCATGCAGTCCGATACCGCGTATGGCGACCTCATGGGCGAGGTCTTCGGATGGCTGAGTGCGCGCATCGAGTACGCCGTTTCGAAAGGCATTGACCGCGAGAGCATAATAATCGACCCGGGCCTGGGCTTCGGAAAGTCCTACGAGGGCAACCTTGAGCTCCTGTCGCGCCTGCGCGAGTTCAAATCGCTCGGCAGGCCTATCCTGGTCGGCGCGTCGCGCAAATCGTTTATCGGAAAGGCCATGGGCGGGGCCGAGGTAAGCGAACGCCTCATCGGGACGGTCGCGGCCTCATCGGTGGCGATAATGAACGGCGCGGCGATACTGAGAGTTCATGACGTCAAAGAGGCGAGAGAAGCCGCCAGAGTTACAGACGCTGTAGCCGGGATCTCATAGGACATGATAGAGAAAATACTGGGGTTCAATACGATAATCGCGGCGCTCGATATTGTGATAGTCGCCTTCATCCTCTACTGGCTCATGCTCATGTTCAAGGGCACAAGGGCAGAGAGGATGCTCTGGGGCATCGCGATAATCGTGGTCGTCTATTTCGCGTCGCAGAGGTTCGAACTCCTCACGCTCCACTGGATACTCTCCAACTTTCTCAGCTCCATCGTTATCTTCATCATAGTCGTATTCCAGCAGGACATCAGAAGGGCGCTTGTGCAGATGGGCAAGCCCTTCAGCACGCGCGAGGCCATGAAAGCCGGGGGCGTGCTCGAAGTGACAGTGAAGGCGGCCCAGAAGATGTCTGAAACCAGGACCGGCGGGATAATCGTGCTCGAGCGCTCGATAGACCTGGGCGATTTCATAGGCGAGGATGCCGGTATCGAGCTTGACGCAAAGGTGTCCAAGGAACTTATATTGTCAATATTCAATACGGCTTCTCCGGTGCACGACGGCGCTATAATCATAAGGAACGGCAGGGTCTTCAAGGCCGGAGCCATACTGCCGCTTACGAACAAGGAACTCTCAAACTCGCTTGGCACAAGGCACAGGGCGGCCATAGGCCTTGCCGAAGAGACTGACGCCGCCATAATAGCGAAATCTCCTTTCTCCGGCCGCCCGCGCT
>Ga0209002_10004031_pt1 | contig 11622 bp, 14 predicted proteins | sample Rifsed16ft2_FD_184010 | JGI IMG/M metagenome (GOLD analysis project Ga0209002, IMG submission 184010) | Soil microbial communities from Rifle, Colorado, USA - sediment 16ft 2 (version 2) | ecosystem: Environmental > Terrestrial > Deep subsurface > Rock core/Sediment | place: Rifle, Colorado...
CCGGCCTGGGCCATCGCGGCGCCGAACCCCGCGTGCCGCGCGGCGTTCGCCGCGGCCGCTCCCTTCCACATCGAGAGCTCGCCTGCGCGGGTCTGTCGCATCGCGGCGTGGGGGACGGTGGCGATCGAGACGGCGTGCTCGATCATCTCGGGCGGGAGGTCGAGCAGCGCGCCCGCGCCGCATGCGACCCCTATCCCGAGGAACACAACGTGGTCCCACCCATGCGCCCTGAGCGACGCCGCGTCGCAGAGCGAGACGCTCACCTCGTAGGAGATCGCGATCCCGCGGATCAGCTCGCGCCCGGACAGCCCGCGGACCTCGGCGAGCGAAAGGAGCGCCGCGATCGCGTCCGATGGGTGCAGCGGCTCGAGCGACAGGTACGTGTCGTTGAAGTCGAGCGCCCGGACCGCGACGCCGTTCGCGAAGCCCGCGGCCTCGACCTGCGCCGGGGCCTGGGTGCCCCAGACGGTGGCGCTCCCCGGGTGGGACGCGGCGTATCGGCGGGCGGCGACCGGGGCCCCCTCATGCAGGGCGGCGACCGCCACGCCGATCGAGTCCAGTACCCGGCGCTCGACCTCGCGGACGGTCTCGGGAGGCAGGCGATCCCAGGTGGTCTCGGCCGCGTAGGCGGCGAACGTCCGGCTGAACCGGTCCGACATCGCACCTCCGGGGGGCCGCGGGGCACCGCTCGCCCCGCAATCTACACTTCCGGCGCCCGCCAACCGGGCAAGGGAGACCTTCGGACATGACCGAGCCGCTCGTCGGCGTCGTGATGGGCTCGACGTCGGACTGGGACACGATGCAGCACTGCGCCGAGCAGCTGCGGGCCTTCGGCGTGCCCTTCGAGACCCGGGCGCTCTCGGCCCACCGGACCCCCGAGGAGCTCTCGGCCTGGGTCGCCGACGCCGAGGGCCGAGGCGTCGAGGTCTTCATCGCGGCGGCCGGCATGGCCGCCGCCCTGCCGGGAGTCGTGGCGTCACAGACCACCCTGCCGGTGCTCGGCGTGCCGATGGAGTCCAAGCTGATGGGTGGCCTGGACTCGCTCCTGTCGATGGTCCAGATGCCGGGCGGGATCCCTGTGGGCGTCCTGGCGGTCGGCAAGGCCGGCGCGGTGAACGCGGCGATCCTCGCGACGCAGATCCTCGCGCGTTCACGGCCCGAGCTTGCCGACGCGGTCCGCGCCCAGCGGCAGGAGCAGGCCGCGAGGATCCTCGCCGACCCCGACCCCTCGGCCCCGTAGGCGCGTAGACGATGGCCTACCTCACGTGCCCATGGTGCCTGACGCCGCAGTTGATCGCGGACGACGCCGCGGAGTACCGATGCTTCACCTGCTACGGCGAGATCCGGTTCTTCACGTGCCCCGAGTGCACGACGATCCAGACCGTCAGTAAGCGCTGGCGCGCCTTCATCTGCGGGAAGTGCTCGTCGAAGGTCGATCTGCCACACCAGTGGGGCTACGCGGACTCCGCCAAGGCGCTGCGGGTGAACACGACCGGGAAGGCCTGGCCGCCGCTGTAGCTCAGTCGCGTCGCCGGTACGCGTACCACCCGAGGCAGGACGCGAGCAGACCGAGCACCATCATCCCGCCGAAGGTCATGAGCCCAGACAGGCGCTGGATCTGCACGAGCGGGGCCGGCTGCAGGTTCAGGAGTCTCTGCATCGCCTCCGTCGACATGCCTGCCGCCTTCGCGCGCAGGACCATCGCGTCCTCCCAGACGAACCACACCATCGCCGAGAGCACCGTCGCGATCACGCCCGCCGTCGCGACCAGCAGCCCGATCGCCGGGTTCACGATCCCGGGGATGGTCCAGCCGCGCTGGATCCCGTAGAAGAGCCAGACGAGGCCGAGCACCGCGAGCGCGATCGCGAGCCCCGTCCCCGCGGTGCCGACGAACGCGGCCCTGCCTCGGAGCGACAGGGTGGCGACGAGCGCGGGGTCCGCGTCGGTCGCCACCCGGGTCACCGTGAGGTGCACCCACAGCTCCTTGATCGCAACGTACGCGAGCGCCCCGGCGGACGTGGCTATGAGGCCGGCGAGGAGCATGATCGGGTCGGGACCCCACGCTCGACGGGCCGCCGGGAGCGCACGGCGCGTTGCCGGGTCGCCGACCGGCGAACGAACGGGGGCCACGGGCGCCCAACCCGCGCTCGAGGGGGCGGGTGTGGCCGTGGGCACGGCGGACACTGCGGGCGTCTTGGCGCCACCCCAGACGCCGGCCGGCGCCTCGGCGCCACCCCAGACGCTGCTCGGCGCCGGCGCTTTGGCCGGGGTCCCGAAGGGCGTCTGCTCGGCCGCTGTGGCGACGGCTTCGCCCTCCTGCTCGCCGCGCACGTTCTGCCCGCACCGCACGCAACGTATGACCGAGTCCTTGAGCTCGGCCTCGCACCTCGGACATACCTTCACACCTCAGGGTTTCGACGTGCCTCGCGGGGTGCTTGAGGACGCTCGGAGCGGCCTCAGTCCGGGTTGGCCTCGCGTAGGTGCCGGATCCGCTCCGAGGCGACGGCGTCGGCGGCCTCGCGGGCGGGTGCGTGGCCAGTCACCGCGCGCAGGAACTTGTCGCGCTCGAGCGAGAGCAGGCGCGTCTGCGTGGCCGCGGTGACGGTCGCGGTCCTCGGGACGTCGCGGAGCAGCGCGATCTCGCCACTGTAGCCGCCCGGACCGTGCCTGCCGACCTCGCGGCGGTAGGCCGAGACGATCAGCTCTCCCGAGGCGACCACGTAGAAGCGGTCGCCGAGCATGGAGCCGAACGGCGCGATGATCGCCGCGGGATCAGCTGGACCAGCGAGATCACACCCACCATCCGCGTCCCGCCCTGATCGAACGCGAACACGCTCAGGGCGATGTACCCGCCCCACTCGCGGCTGCTGAACGCGGTCAGCCCGATCAGCGAGCGCCGGAGGTTGGGGTTGCCGAACGTCGAGCCGAGCGCCCGGAGCGAGACGGCGAGGTCGCGGCGGACCTCGTCGATCGTGGACGAGGAGCCTTCAGACCCTTGGACCCGCTCGCTCGCGCCCTGACCTATGACCGTGCCCTTCCGCCGGACGGCGCGGAGCATATCGGTCTATCGGGACGAAGGTCCCGGCGCGCCCGAGTCCCCCGGACCTGGGGCGAGCCGCTCCCCGGGCCGATGGTGCGGTGGGAGGCGACGGGCCGGGCCGCCCGGCGCCCGGCCCTGGGAGCGAAGGAGGCGAGCGATGCTACGGAAGAACCTGCTGGTGGTCGCGATGACGATAGGACTGACGATGACGGGCAGCGGGACGGCTCTCGCGTGGGACCTCATCGCCACCAAGAGCGGGCAGGACGTGGTGACCCTCCGCGCGTGGACACGCAACTACAACCAGGTCGCCTTCGTGGCCGATCACGCTGGAACCCGCGTGTCCATCAAGATCGTCGTCGAGTGCCGCAACGGGGACTCCTTCGTCGACACGTGGTCCGACGGGGGCGAGCGGTTCCGGTTCGTCCTCCGCGGGCTCGGCGACAGCGGACGGTGCGAGCACACATTCAAGGTCGACGCCAGGGCGGACGACCCGCAACTGGATCTCGGGGTCTACGCCCGCGGGTAGCGATGATGTGCAGAGGCGCCCGGCTCGCGCCGGGCGCCTCTGGTGTTGGTCCAGGTCGACCGCTCAGCTGGCGCCACGGACCAGCACCGGCTCGACGTCGAACCTGCGGGCGAGTGCGGGGATCGTCAGCCCGCCCAGGGCCACACCGATGCCGCCGATGGCGACGCCTACGACCGCGATCATGATGCCGAGGCCGATGACCAGATCGGCCACGTTGAACGCCATGTGAGAGGTGTGAAGGCTGGTCTGCAGGGTCGAGGCCTGGAAGGCCACGTTGCGGAGCGGGTTGGCGACCGGGTTGCCCGCGTCGTCCTTGAGCGCCGCGGCCTCGTCGCTGGTGTCCCCGCCGTCGGGGGTCAGGAACCGACCCATCTCGGCGTAGGTGCGACCACCGGTCGCCTCCAAGGCGTGGACGCCGATGACGTCGGCCATGGCGTCGGCCGTCGCCGCGTCCTCCACACGAACGTCCGGGATCGCCGCGTCCGAAGGGGTGGTGATGTTCTGCGCCAGCAATGTCTCGCGGACCTCCGCCTTGGCGTCGAGCCCTCGCATCGTGGCGTACGCGCCACCGGCGAGGAACCCGAGTCCCACGATCACCAAGATGATCGGGAAGAGCTTCTTCATGGCCTTCTCCTTCCTGGCCTGGGGTCTTGGTGACCCTCTTTTCCTTGCCCCAATGATTAGCCAGGGGGTGTGAAGGCCAGATGGAGGTGCTGCGCAGGTCGTGAGGGAAGCGCGAGAAGCGCGCCGGGGAGGACTCGAACCTCCGACCCGCAGCTTAGAAGGCTGCCGCTCTGTCCACTGAGCTACCGGCGCTCGGACGCAACGATACCGCCGGGCACCCCATCTCCGCGGACCAAGCGTAGTATGCGGCCGTGCCGAAGCTGCCGAAGACCGGCCCTGAGACCCTCGAGCGCTTCGACGGCCTCGCCGAGGACTTCGTCGCCCGCGGTGCGAAGAGATCGCAGATGTTCGGGATGCCCGTGCTGAAGAAGGGCGACAAGGTGTTCTGTGGAACGTTCGGCGACGCGATGACCTTCAAGCTCGGCTCTCCCGAGGATGCCGAGGCCGCGATCAAGCGCAAGGGCGTCGAGGCGTTCGAGCCGATGGAGGGTCGGGCGATGAGGGCGTGGGTCCTCGTGCCGCTCGAGCACTCCCGCGCGTGGAAGAAGCTCGCCGAGCAGGCGTTCGAACAGCTCGCCTGACCGTTCCGGCGCTACCCCTCACCCGGCGAGGCGCGCCGCGCGCCTCGCGTGCTTCTGCTGATACATCTCGGTGTCGGCCCGCTGGATCAGCTCGTCCACCGAGACCGGGTCGGCCGGGTCGAAGAACGCCACCCCAACGGAGAACCCGAGCTCGTAGCGGCGTCCTGACATCGCGTTTCGGCTCGCGAGCGCGGACTCGAGCCGCTCGAGCAGGTCCGAGCCGTCGAGCGCGCTGTCGCGCGAGAGCAGCACGCAGAACTCGTCGCCACCGACCCGGGCGAGCAGGTCGGACGCTCGGAGCTCGGTCCGCAGGACGTCGGCGGTCTCCCGCAGCATCTCGTCGCCCTCGGCATGCCCGAGTTCGTCGTTCACGCGCTTGAGGCCGTCCACGTCGAGGAACAGCAGCGCGGTGACGCTCGAGCGCCGGGCCGCGACCTGGAGCTCGTGCTCCGCGATCTGATGGAAGGCCCTGCGGTTGGGCAGGCCGGTCAACAGGTCCTCCAGCGCGAGCTCGCGCAGCTCGGCCTCCTGCTCGGCCAGCCGGGCCCCCGCCTGCGCGAGGACGCGCCCGAGGTTGGCGAGCTCGTCGCTGCCCCGCGGTGGATCCAGGAGCGGTTGGCCGCGCTCGAGCCGGCGCGCGTTCTCCTCGATGCGTCGGATGCCGCGGACGAGCCAAGTCGCGAATCCGAGCATGGCCAGGAGCGTGACGAGCAGGGCGATCGGGATCACGAACACCGAGACGGCCAGCGCGATGCGCTGGGCCCCTCGTAGGTCCTCCCGGGAACCGACGAGCGCTCCCGCCTCCGCCTCGTCCATCCGATCGACGACCGAGCGGATCTCCTCCATAACCTGCCGTCCTCGTTCGAGCAGGCCCTCTGGGATCTCGCCGACCGGCGTTCGCTCGCCGAACCGACGGATGCGCTCGAGGATCCCGAGCCGCGCGTCGGCGAGGTCCTGGATGTGGTCGAACCGCTCCCGCGATGTGGGAGCGTCGCCCAGGCGGCGGTCCAGCTCGAGCAGGTCCTGCGGCACGAGGTCCACCGCCTCTCGGTACGGCGCGAGGAACTCCGTGTCGTTCGTCAGCAGGTAGCCGCGGATCCCCGTCTCGGCGTTGGTCAGATCCTGCAGGACGGTGGCCAGGCTCTCGCGCACCCTGTACGCGTGCTCCACGTCATGGCTCACCTGCGCGGTGTCGCGCTGGACCGAGAAGAGCACGGGTACGCCGAGCACGAGCAGGACGATCGGGATCCCCGCCACGACCATCGTCTTGACGCGCAGCGGGAACCGTCGCCACCAGGCGCGGAATCCGAACCTTCGCATATCCCTCCGAGGTGGATTCGGAGGTTCGGGGGGCCGCCTTGAGTCCGGCCGACGCCCACCCGCCCTACCGCGCGATCCGCGCTTCGGACTAGGCGAGGGTTGGCTACCATCAGGGGCCGGTGACGAGGGGGAGACGGTGAGCAAGACGGTGGTCTCGCTGATCCGCGGACGGGCACTCGAGGGTTCGCCCGGGGGGACCCTGCGCATCTCGAACCCGGCCAACCTCGACGAACAGGTGGCCGAGGCCCACCTGGGCGACGCGACCACGTTCGTCGAGGCGTGCCGCACGGCGCGTGAGGCTCAACGCTCGTGGGCCCGGACCCCCGCCCCGATCCGTGGGCGCGCGATCCAGCAGCTCGGGCGCCTGGTCGAGGACAACGCGGAGACCCTCGCGCGGATCATCACGCGCGAGATCGGAAAGCCGATCGCCGAGGCGCGCGGTTCGGTGCAGGAGGTCGTCGACACCTGCAACTTCTTCGTGTCCGAGGGGCGGCGTCTCTACGGGATGACCGTGCCCTCGGAGCTCCCGGACAAGCAACTGTTCACGTTCCGCAACCCGGTCGGGGTCGCCGCGATCGTCACGGCGGGGAACTTCCCGATCGCGGTGCCGTCTTGGTACCTCGTTCCCGCCCTGCTGTGCGGCAACACGGTCGTGTGGAAGCCGGCGGAGTACGCGCCATCGACCTCGGAGGCGCTGGCGCAGCTCTTCCTGCACGCCGGGTTCCCGAAGGGTGTGGTCAACATGGTCCTGACGGACGGGCCGCACACTTTCGAGGGCCTCGAGCGCGCCCTCTCCGAGGGGCTCGTCGACAAGGTGGGCTTCACCGGGAGCTCGGAGGTTGGGCGGAGGATCGGTGAGCTCTGCGGGCGCCACCTCCAGACGCCGTGCCTGGAGCTCGGTGGCAAGAACCCGCTCGTGGTCATGCCGGACGCGGACATCGATCTCGCCGTCGAGGGCGCGCTCTTCAGCGGGTTTGGTACGGCGGGGCAGCGGTGCACGTCGCTCGGGACGGTGATCGTGCACACGTCGGTGCACGACGACTTCCTCGCGCGGTTCGCGAGCGCGGTGCAGACCGCGGCGATCGGGGATCCGTTCCAGGACGTCCTGTACGGCCCGATGATCTCCTCGCGCTTCTGCGAGCGCTTCCTGGGCTGGCTCGACTGGGTGCAGCCGCACCACACGCTGCAGGGCTCGAGCGGGACCGGGCGGATCACGAAGGAGAACCCGCGCGAGGGCTTCGTCGGCGACCCCGAGGCCGGGCTGTTCGTGCACCCCACGATCGTCGACGGCGTCACGACGGACGACGACCTGTACAAGCAGGAGACGTTCGGCCCCATCGTCGGCGTGGCGACGTTCGAGAGCTTCGACGAGGCGATGGCGCTCGCGAACGGCCACGGCTACGGCCTGTCCTCGTCGATCTACACCAACGACCCGAAGGCAGTGTTCCGGTTCCGCGAGCGGATCTCGGCAGGGATGGTCAGCGTGAACAACTCGACGAGCGGGGCCGAGGCGCACCTGCCTTTCGGTGGCAACGGCCTCAGCGGCAACGGCGCGCGCCAGTCCGGGATATGGGTGCTGGACCAGTTCACGCGGTGGCAGGCGATGAACTGGGACTACAGCGGCCGCCTCCAGAAGGCGCAGATGGACGTGGCAGACGTGAGCGCGGACATGACGTTCCGACTCTCCGGGTAGCCCTACGCCGGGCCGCGGCCGTAGCGCGTCATCGTCTCGAGCAGCCGGTCGTGAGGCAGCGCGTGCGCCGTGATGCCGTCGCGGCCGGTCATCGTCTGGGCGGCGACGAGGGCGTTCAAGATCGCCTCCTCGGTCGCCTCGATCGCTCCCCAGAACAGCGGTGAGATCGCGGTGTCCGGCAGCATCGTGACCTCGACGGGGACCTCGGGCAGGTCGTCCTTGTACGAGCGGAGCCGTCCGGCGTTCGCGGTCGAGAAGCAAAGGAACAGGTCGCCGCTCGAATGGGCGCCCGAGCCTCCCGCCCTGGCGATGCCGAGGCCCGCGCGCTGCGCCAGGCGCTCGCATTGGTGGGGGAGCAGGGGCGCATCGGTGGCGAGCACGACGATGATCGATCCCACGTCGTCGACGGGCTGCGGGTCGGCGGGGGAGGGCACGACGTCGCGGCCTATCTCGAGCCCAACGGGGACGCCGTTCACCGTGAGGCGTTCGCGCACACCGTAGTTGGCCTGGACGAGCGCCCCGACGGTCCACCCGCCCTCGACGAGGCGCGAGGCCGTGCCGATCCCGCCCTTGAACTCGTGACAGACCATGCCGGTGCCGCCTCCGACGCCGCCCTCGGCCACCGGTCCGCCGGACGCCCCTGCGAGCGCTTCGTGGACGTGGAAGGCACGCACGTGGAACCCGTTGATGTCGTTCAGGCGACCGTCCCAGGTCTCGCCCACCACGGGCAGGCTCCAGTAGACGGCGAGGTTCTTGGTTCCGACGTCGGCGGCCACGAGCGCGTCGCGGACGACACCGACCGAGTGGGTGTTCGTGATCGCCACCGGCGTCGTGAGGGTCCCGGACTCGCGGACCCACTCCAGGCCCGTGAGCTCTCCGTTGCCGTTCAGGCGGTGGCACCCGGCGAACACCGGCGCCGTGGCGATCCCTTCGTGCGGGACGATCACGGTGACGCCCGTTCGCACGGGGCCGGCGCCCACCACGAGCGGGCCCTCGCCCTCGATGAGCGTGACGTGGCCGACGCGCACGCCCGCCACGTCGGTGATCGCGTTCAGGGGGCCGGTCGCGAGCTGCCCTAGGGTGAGCCCAAGGTCCCGGTAACGCATTCGGTTCCCTCCTATCGACTTCGCGGACCTCCGATGCCAAGGCTATGCTGGCTCGCCGTGACCGCGCACACGCCCACTCGGATCCGCGCCGGCAAGCTGGTCGACGTCGTCGCGGGAGAGGTCCTCACCTCACGGATCCTCGTTCTCGAGAAGGACCGGATCGCATCGGTCGAGGCCGATGACGGCGCGCCGGTCGATCTCGACCTGTCCGAGCACACCGTGCTCCCCGGGCTTATCGATTGCCACGCGCACCTGATAGGTGACGTAGACACGGGACATGGGTACGCGGGGCTCGTGCAGAGCTCTGCGGCGCAGGAGGTCATGTTCGGCGTCCGGAACGCGCGGATGACGCTCGAGGCGGGCTTCACCACCGTTCGCGACGTCGGGTCGTTCCGAGCGCTGACCGACGTCGCCCTCCGCGCCGGGATCGACGCAGGCTGGGTGGTCGGTCCCAGGATGATGTGTGCAGGCGCCTACATCACCTGCCCGGGCGGCGGTGGCGACGTGACGGGCCTCGCGATCGACGTGGACGAGGCGGTCCCGCGCGAGCTTCGGTTCGGCGTCTCGAGGAACGTGGATGAGGTCCGCGACGCGGTGCGCCGGATCCTGCACGGCGGCGCCGACTTCATCAAGGTCATAGCGACCGGCGCCGTGCTGACCGAGGGCACCACCCCCTCCGCGCCCGAGTTCAGCGAGGCCGAGATCCGCGCGGCCGTCGAGGAGGCCGCGCTGTACGAGACGCACGTCGCCGCGCACGCGCACGGCGCCGAGGGCATCAAGCGTGCGGTGCGCGCCGGGGTCCGCTCGATCGAGCACGGCTCGATCGCCGACGACGAGGCGATCGAGCTGATGGCGGAGCATGAGACTTATCTCGTGGCTGACATCTGGCTCGGGGGCTGGGCGCTGGAGCAGGGTCGCACGGACGGCTGGTTGCCGACGGTGATGAAGAAGATGCAGGACACGACGCTCACCCAGCGCGAGGTCTTCACGAAGGCCGTCAAGGCGGGGGTGAAGCTTGCGTTCGGGACCGACAGCGGCGTCTACCCGCACGGGATGGGCACCCGGCAGTTCGCCACGATGGTCGAGCACGGCATGACCCCGATGCAGGCGATCCAGGCCGGGACGATCGTCGCCGCCGAGCTCATGGGCTGGCAGGACCGCGTCGGATCCTTGCAGCCGGGCCGGTTCGCGGACCTCGTCGCGGTCAAGGGCGACGCCCTTTCCGACCTTGACGTGCTGAACGACGTCGCCCTCGTAATGAAGGGCGGCGAGGTCGTCCGCGGAGCCTGACCCGACCTCCCTCCGGGCATCGTCGGGGGTAGGCTGTGCTGGCACCGAGCCGAAGGAGCCGAGCCATGAAGACCTGTCCGTACTGCGCCGAGGAGGTCCAGGACGCCGCGATCAAGTGCCGCTGGTGCCACTCGTGGCTCGTCGATGAGATCCCCGCAGGTGCGGAAGGTCCGCCCCCCAAGGAGGCGGCTGCCAAGACCGAGGAGCCGAAGGAGGCAGCCAAGCTCGAGGAGCCCGAGCCGGCGCCCGCGCAGGCCACGATGATGGTGCCCGTCCCGGAGGCCCAGCCCGAGCCGACGCCCGAACCCGCGCCGGCGTCACAGCCTGCTCCGGTCGCTCAGCCTGCCCCAGCCGCCGCGACCACGTCGGAGTCGAAGATCGAGTTCACCCACACCGGATCGCGGTACCTCCTTGGGTACGCGCCCGATCACTTCGGCATCTGGGACCGCAACGCGCCGCAGCAGCCCATCGAGAGGTTCCCGCGCAACGACGACGGGTGGGCGGCGGCGTGGGCGCGCTACGCACAGATGGAGCCGAACTGGATGGACCTGCGCACGGGGCAGAAGTCCGGCTAGGCGCGTCTCCCGCGGGCGCCTCGCGGGCGCCTTTGGACTCGAACACACGTTCGATTCTCGTGCTATCATTACTCGTCATGCGGCGATGTGGACGCTGCCACGAGGCCAAACCCCTCGGCGATTTCGCTTGGAGACGCCGGGCTCGCGGACAGCTTGACAACTAGTGCAGATCCTGTCGGGCCGCCTACAAGCAGGAGCACTACCTGGCGAATCGAGCGCGGTACATCGCCTCTGCCTCGCGCCGAAAGCACGCGCTGGCCGTGAAGCGGGCGGAGTATCTGATCTGGTACTTCAGCACCCATCCATGCTTCGACTGCGGCGAGGTCGATCCGATGGTGCTTGAGTTCGACCACCGCGGGGACAAGGCCTTCGACATCGCCAGGGGGCTCCGCGATCGGAACTGGGGTGCGCTATCGAAGGAGATAGCCAAATGCGACGTGGTGTGTGCAAACTGTCACCGTCGCCGGACCGCCTGGAGAGGCGGGTTCGTGCGCGCGGCGGTAGCTCAACGGCAGAGCCTCGCCCTTCCAAGGCGATGACGCGGGTTCGATTCCCGTCCGCCGCTCAAGTCGAAGCCGCAACCCGACGGCCTCTCCCGGCTGAGGGATCGGCCGCGAGCGGAGGGTCTGGGCGGCTCAGAGCACGGCGCGCGCCAGCGCGGTCGCGGCCGCGGCGGCGACAACCACGACGAGCAGTGGAGCCTTGCGCCAGAGCGCTATCGCGGCGACCGCCACGCCGATGACCCGTTCGTCCAGCACCAGCGCCTGGCCGTCGCCGAAGGTCTGTACGACGACGAGCGCTCCGAGGAGGGCCGGCGCGAGCAGGTCGACCACGCTCGTCAGGCCGACTGGCAGCGGCCGGCCGCC
>Ga0209002_10004032_pt1 | contig 11621 bp, 12 predicted proteins | sample Rifsed16ft2_FD_184010 | JGI IMG/M metagenome (GOLD analysis project Ga0209002, IMG submission 184010) | Soil microbial communities from Rifle, Colorado, USA - sediment 16ft 2 (version 2) | ecosystem: Environmental > Terrestrial > Deep subsurface > Rock core/Sediment | place: Rifle, Colorado...
CTCCGGAGGCTGCGTCCAGTCCAAAGGCAGAACCGCCTGCCAGCGTAACAGCATGGACTTGCTCCACCTGATGCATTGGCCTCATCAGGTCGGTTTCCCGCGTGCCTGGCGCCCCGCCGCGCTGATCAACCCCGGCGGTGGCGCCATCTTCACATAAAACCACCGAGCAGCCGGTAAGGGCACTCAAGTCTTGTTCATGCCCGACTTTAATTCCGGGCACATCTGTGATTGATCCTGGAAATAATTGCATATTTGGGGATTTCTTAAAAGATTATTCCTGATATGATTCGACCGTTCCATTATAACCGGAGGAACACGCAGCCTGGCAAATTTCATTCGTGTTTTCGCGATTTGGAGATCCGTATGACCAAAGATTCTGCACCAGCCGACCATGCTCCGCTTGCCATCATTATATTTGGTGTCACGGGTGACCTGACCCACCGCAAGTTGATTCCGGCGATTTATGAACTGACAGAAGCCGGTAAGCTGCCTGAGCCAACCTATATCATCGGGTTTGCACGGCGGGATTGGACGGACGAAACTCTGCGGGATACTTTTAAAGCAGGGATCAAAGAAACTCTGGCTCCAAAAACTCCGAAATTGGACGTTGTTGCCAAAATCCTGCAAAATTCCTTTTACATCGAATCCACCTTCGAAGATCCGGACGGGTATCAGCGGCTGTGTGACAAATTGGACGGGTTGAAGGTGAAAAATTTTTTGTTTTACCTGGCAACTCCTCCGACGGAATATGTCACTATTATCGAGAACATTGGAAAGGTTGGCATCGAAAAACACCCCGAAGGTTGGACGCGGATTATTATCGAAAAACCATACGGGCGGGATCTCGAATCAGCCATAGAACTGGATAACCAGGTTCACAAAGTGTTCTCCGAGTCCCAGGTCTACCGCATCGACCATTATCTCGGCAAAGAAACGGTGCAAAACATCCTGGTATTCCGTTTTGCCAATGCGATCTTTGAACCGTTATGGGACCGCCGCTACGTGGACCATGTGCAAATCACCGTGGCGGAGACGGTAGGGGTGGGGTCGCGCGCCGGTTATTACGATAATTCCGGGGTCATCCGCGATATGTTCCAAAATCATCTGCTGCAATTGGTCACGTTGACAGCCATGGAGGCACCTGTTGGCTTCAATGCGGACGCGGTACGGGATGAAAAGGTGAAGGTGCTCAAGGCGCTGCGTCCATTGAAGGGCAAGGATGCCGTTGTCAACACTTTCCGTGCGCAATATGTATCCGGCTTAGTCGGCGACAAACGAGTCCCCGGCTACAAAGACGAGGTGGGCGTACCGGCTGATTCAGTTACTGAAACTCTTTTGGCAGCCCGGCTATACATTGATAACTGGCGCTGGGCCGGAGTACCGTTTTTTGTACGCTCCGCCAAGCGTATGCCCAACCGCATGACAAAAATTTTAATTCGCTTTCGTCAGGCGCCGCTATCGTTGTTTAATTGGAAAAATATGGCAGGCGATGCGCCTAACACACTGATTTTGAACTTACAGCCGAATGAAGGCATTCGGTTGGAATTTGGCGCTAAAGGTCCAGGACCGGTGAACGAGATTTTACCCGTCAACATGGAGATGGATTACGATGAGACCTTTGGAAACGATCCGCCAGACGCCTATGAACGGCTGCTGCTGGATTGCATCATGGGCGACGCCACGCTGTTCACGCGGGCGGATGAAGTCCGCGGTCAATGGTCATTTGTGACGGAAATTCTGGACAGCTGGAAAAAGAACCCCATCCAGAATCTGCCAGTGTATGAATCGGGAACGTGGGGGCCGCCTGGTTTGGATGAGTTTATCCAGAAGAATGGCCTGGCCTGGCGCTAATAAAATTATTGTGGCAGCAAGGTGCCGCAGTTCGGGCAGTGCGAGGTGCGGGCGGTTACCACGAATCCGCATTTTGGGCAGGCGATAGGTTGTGCTCCGCCCAAAGGTGCACCGCAGGCGATGCAACTCGGTTCGCCGACCGGATTGGGGGTGTCGCAGTAATCGCATACCAACCGTCTCAGCCGCTCGGACAATTCATATCCGGCTTTTAGAGCGCGGGCGGTCTGGTCTACCACCCGCCAGACTTCATCGGTTAATTGGACATATTCGATATCCTGCGCCAGGTCGTCGATGCGGTCGAGCAAGGCAAATGGATTGCGCAGGGCGGACAGGGCTGTCCAGCCCAGGCTGGCAGCTACGCCGAACCAGGCTTGTTTGCCCACTTGAACAGCTACGCCGTCCTCAATCGCCTGAAAGGCGATCCCCAACGCGGTTTGCCCGCCAGATGGAGCCCCCTGGCGGCTGGCAATTTGAACGTTAACCTGCGGTCCGACGCCGATCTGCTGCACCCTCAAATTGCCGCGGTTGAAGTGGGCTATCAGGCTCTGTGCAAAATCGGCCGGGGTGATCTTTCCGTGGTAAATGCGTTGATCCATAGTCGGTTATAATCGGGTTCGAGGTTAGTTTAGATGAAAAATATGCTTTCATTCAAGCGCACAAAAACGGCTCAAATCGTTTTTTATTCTATCATTATTACGAGTATTGTAGCTTTCGGGTTGCTATCCATTGGGACACGCACGGCGAGTGCCCAAATCCCTACCGGGTCGATCCCGACCGTTACCGGCACGCCCAGCGGGGTGATGGCAACCGTCAAAGCGGGCTTGAACGAAGCCACCATCAATTTGCGTTCCGGACCACACGCTTTGTATTACCCCAAAATTGGGGTGTTGATGGAAGGCCAAACAGTTCCAGCGCTGGGACGATCGTCCGGCAATGACTGGATTTTGGTCGCGTATGCAGGGGTCTCTAGCGGGCAGGGATGGGTTTTTAGCAAATATGTTGACTTATCCCCCGGCGAACTGCCGGTCATTCAACCGCCCTCCAGCCCAACGCCTGAGGTGACACAGACTATTGACCCAACGCTGGCAGCGCAGTTTATTGTCACCGCAGCACCGACCCGTCTGCCGACCTTCACTCCGCCGCCGCCGCTAACCGTACCAACTTTTCCAGCCACCGGCGGCAGTCAGGTGCTTTCCGGCGTGCCGATGGGACTGGTTATTGTAGCGCTTTTTAGTGTCGGTATTCTGCTGGGAATCTTCTCGATCATACAGCGCCGGTAAAACTGCCCCAATAGAAATTATTTCGGGTTGCGAAAGAAGTCGGCAAACCCACGGAAGCAGTTGGCGCTCAACCTGTGGCTCACGGGAGCTTCACAGAAAGTGACCGACGCACCCCATTGCCGCAGCCATTCGGCGGTCTGCCGGGCTTTAGCGATCGGCACGGTTTTATCCTGGCTGCCATGGGCGATAAATACGGGTTTGGCCGATAACTCATTTTCAGTTACGAACTGCGGTGTATCTGCCGGTAAAAATCCGGAAAGAAAACCTAGCCGGTTGGTTTCTAGTGGGTAAAGCAGCATATAAACCGCTGCCATCACGGCTCCCTGGCTGAAGCCGATCACATTCACATGTGCAGCGGGAACGCCAAGCGATTTTCGCCAGCCCTGGAAGGCGTTATGCAGCTGGGTGGCAGCTTCCTGAAATTCAATAAAGGAAGCGGTCATGCCCTGTTCGGCTGTAATCCATTTGTAGCCGCCTTTTTCGGATTGGATGGGCGCTCGGGGGGAAAAGATCCAGGCATCCCGCGGCAGGTTGCGTGTAAAAACAGTCATAGAATGTTCGTCGCCGGTCAAGCCGTGCAGCAGAAGAAATACACTGCCGCTGGTCGGGGTCAACGGCTGGCGAACCCGGACGATCCATTCATCCAGAAATAAGACTTGGGCCTCATTGCTCTCGGTTGCGTTCAACAATCCACTCCATGATGCCTAAAATGAAGGTGATCAAGCCAATGGGCAGAAGACCGATAAGGATGCATAGTATTCCCAGGAAAGCTGCCCCAAGCCCATAGATCCAGTAAATTAATAACCCGCCGACAGCGATCAGCAGGATCAATCCGCCGGCAATCAGCCGTTGGATGGTTTGACGCGAATATCGGCGCAGGTCATCCGGCATAATGTTGTTAATAGACTTTATTCTTCCAATACTCTACTTGGCGGCTGAGGATTCTGGAATTGCCGGCCAAATTTATGCCGCCAGGTCAACGAGTGCTCGAGCTCTGGCAAGGCTTTTTCCATGGCGTCGGCGCCGATTTTTAATAATTCCTGTGGATTGGTCGGGTCGAGGTAGCCGAACTTCATCACATCCGGACGGATAATGACATCCGGTTTCTCGAGTTCCAAGCGCAATTCGGTGATCATGCGGCTGGTGATATCCATCGAATCGACAAATATCCGAATTGCCTGGCTAATTCGCATATGGATGATGCGATTTAGTATGAGTTTTGGGATATGGGTGTCAAGTGGCACGCTGACTTCGGGCATTTCCGGCCATTTTTCCGGCTCAGGACTCAGGCAAACCGCAACAATAGGCAATTTGGGTTTCATCCAGCGGACAACCGACACCGGAACTGGGTCCAGTATCCCGCCATCCACCAATTCTGTTTTGCCGATGCGAACCGGTGGAAACACGCCGGGAATGCTTGATGAGGCAACCACAGCTTCGATCACCGACCCGCGATTTAAAATATATTCCTGTTTGCTGAGAATATCCACAGCGGTCACCGCTAACGGAATCTTAAGATCGGAGAATTTTTTACCCTCCAGAAATGGAGAAAGAAGCTTTACCAACCCGGATAATCCCAGCAGTGAAGGACCGTCATGATCGCGGCGGGAAAAGAAGTTTTGGGTGTTAAGCGTCGAGAGCACATTGATTATTTCCTCTTTTTTGGCTCCCGAAGCAATCACCGCGCCAACCACGCTGCCGGCGCTGGTGCCGGCGATGGCTTTGATCCTATATCCAGCTTCCATCAGTCGGAAAACGACCCCCAAATGGGCAATTCCCTTTAATCCGCCTCCGCCGAGGGCTAAAACGATTTCGTCCATGACAATTCTCCAGAAAAGTGGAACGTTGGTTACTGCTGCAACAAATTTCTGAGAGCAAACTCCAGCGCCAGTACATCCGCCTGGGTATTGTAGGCTTGCAATGAAAAGCGCATCAACTTTCTCCCATTCCACGCAATCAATGGAATTTCGATCTTGAAGCGGTCGTACAGCGCGAGTTTGAGCTCACAAATATCTACGGAATCAGGCAGGAGAACGGTTCCCATTTGCCGGTACCAATCTGTTGAATCCGGGTATAGTGCTGGAATCCCAGTCAAATTCGTGACCCGTCGGCGCAGTTCGGCAGCCAATTCGTGACATTGTTTTCGCACCAGATTCCAATTGTGCTCCGCCTGGAAGGTAATAGCGTCTGGTACTGCCAGAAATGCAGAGATATCGCGTGTGCCGGTCCACTGCATCCAGTCGACAAAGCGGGAGGTGCCGGGGGTCAGGCTTTCCCAACCCCAGGACACGATCAATGGCTGCACCAGGGATTGGACTTCTGGTCGAGCGTATAAAAAAGCCGCACCTTTTGGTGCGCATAGCCATTTATGCAGATTGCCGGTGTAAAAATCTGCGCCTAATTTATCGAGCGACAGGTCGATTTGGCCTGGAGCATGGGCGCCATCGATGATCGTCAATATGCCTGCCCTTCGGGCGCGACGGCAAATCTCTTCAACCGGGAAAATCATAGCAGTAGGCGAGGTGATGTGGCTGAGGAAAATTACCCTGGTACGAGCGGTGACCCCTCCCCAGAATTGATCGATCCATTGTTCGGCGTCAGCGACTGGCAGGGATGTCGGGTGGTTGATATACTTGAAGCCGCTCCTCTGGGAGAGGAATTTCCAGGTTCGATCCAAAGCTCCATATTCATGATCGCTGGCCAACACTTCGTCATCTGGTCCCAAGTTCATGCTGCGCGCCAGGATGTTGATTCCCATCGTCGCATTGGTCACAAACACCAGATTGTCGCGGCTGGTGCCTAAATATGCGGCGAGCTTCTCCCGCGCCGCGTTGAGCAGGTCGTCCGAACGCCGGCCAAGAAATTCTACCGGCTGACGCTCCAACTCACACTGCCAGCGTTGATAGCTTTCGAAAACCGGCCGCGGGGTGGCTCCGAAAGAGCCGTGGTTGAGAAAGATGACGTCTGGATCGAGCAGGAAGTGTTCTTTCATGAATGAGGTTTGCACCTTTCGTCGGGACTGATTGTAACATTGACACCTTACCGATGAACCTCACTCCCACAATAGGATAATCATAGCCCGATGGAAGTAGATATGTTAAAATGCTTCTATGGGCGTGAAAGTCGTTGCCACCAACCGCAAAGCGCGTTTTGAATATTTCCTGCTGGAGCAATATGAGGCAGGAATTTCTTTGTTTGGCAGCGAGATTAAATCGGTGCGCGCCGGGCAGATCAGCCTGGCGGAGGCTTTCGTACAAACTGACGGCGTGGAAGCCTGGTTGATGAATGCGCACATCGCCCCTTATGTGCAGGCTAACCGCTACAACCATGACCCAAAGCGTCCGCGCCGCTTGCTGCTGCACAAACGCGAAATTAGTGAAATCTGGGATGCGGTGCGGCAAAAAGGTATGACGGTTGTGCCGGTGCAAGTTTATTTGAAGGAAGGCCGAGCGAAAGTTGAAATTTCGCTGGCCAAAGGCAAAAAACTGTACGACAAGCGCCAGGATATCGCCCGCCGCGACCAGGCGCGAGAATTGGAACGCGAAGCCAAAGATCGTTCCTGACAACCCATTCCCGATCGGACAATCCGTATGCTTGGAAACAACCTGCTCGCCCTGGTGGTCACACTGGCTGCTGCTTTATTATGGCTGCGGCTAAACGATTTTCTGGCTCACCGCGGCTTGATCAGTTCGCAGCTCAGTCGGAAAATCATTCACATCGGCACCGGGCCGATTTTTGTGCTGTGCTGGTTGTTATTTACACCTCAAGCCAGCTCACGCTACCTGGCTGCCATCGTCCCGTTGGGAATCACGATCCAATTCTTTCTGGTTGGGATAGGGGTGATCAAGGATAAGGCCGCGGTGGATGCTATGGCGCGCCAGGGCGACCGCCGCGAGATCCTGCGCGGACCGCTGTATTACGGCATTGTTTTTGTGCTGCTGACCATCGCATTTTGGCTGGATAGTCCAGTCGGAATTATCGCGCTGATGATTTTGTGCGGCGGTGACGGTTTCGGCGATGTGGTTGGTAAGCGTGTAGTGCCACGAGCGCTGCCGTGGTCACCGCGCAAGACCTGGGCAGGGACTCTGGCAGTGTTGGTGGGTGGTTTTGTTTTTTCGCTGCTGGTAATGGCAGTATTCATCCAGGCTGGGACTTTTACACTTGCGTACAGCAACCTAATTCCACGACTTCTGTTAATTGCCGTGGTTTGCGCCGCTGTGGAGTCGCTGCCGCTGCGCGACCTGGATAACCTGACCGTGCCAGCAGCCGCGGTTGCACTGGGCTTATTACTTTTCTAAAGAGGAATTTGATGATCTCAATTGATGGTCACCACCTTGGCATAGCAGATGTGGTTTCGGTTGCCCGCGGCAATAATCCGGTTGAGATCGCGCCGGAAGGATTGGAAAACATCGAGCGCTCGCGTGCCTGGCTCGAGAGCGTCCTCGCGACCGACCGTCCGGTTTATGGCATCAACACCGGCTTCGGCATCTTCGCTGACCGGCGAATTTCCCTGAAAGATAGCAAACAACTCAGCCGCAACTTGATTCTCAGCCACGCCGTGGGTACTGGCCCGGCATTGGACGAGGAAATCGTTCGCGCCGCCATGCTGGTGCGTGCCAATACCCTTGCCAAAGGCTATTCGGGGATTCGCCGCGAACTGGTGCAGACCATGCTGGATATGGTGAATAAGGGTGTGTCGCCAGTCATCCCCTCGCAGGGCTCGCTGGGCTCTTCCGGTGATCTTGGCCCGCTGTCACATCTTGTTTTGGTGATGACCACCGATGCCAACGACCGCCTGGATGACTCAGGATGGGCATGGTACCAGGGACAGGAAATGCGCGGCAAGGCTGCCATGCAGGCTGCCGACATCGAACGGGTCGTGTTGGGACCTAAAGAGGGTCTGGCATTGAACAACGGTGCGACGTTCTCTGCTGCCATTGGAGCATTAGCTGTGCACGACGCGCTTCAATTGGCGCATATCGCTGAGTTGGCCTTGAGCATGACGCTGGAAGCACTCATGGGCAGCAGCGCCGCTTTTGACGAACGGCTGCATGCGGTGCGCGAGCAGACGGGTCAGATGCGCGTAGCCAAAGCTGTTCGGGAAAATGTGCTGGGTTCGACCTTGATTAATGGCGCCGGACGGGTGCAGGATGCTTACTCGCTGCGCTGTGCGCCGCAAGTACAGGGAGCGGTGCGTGACACAATCGATTATTGCACCCAGATTGTAGAGCGGGAAATCAACGCTGCCACCGATAACCCGCTGCTTTTCTCGCCCGAGGATATTATTTCTGGCGGCAACTTCCACGGTGAGCCGGTTGGTCTGGTGATGGACTACCTTGGCATTGCGCTGTCAGAATTAGCAGCCATTTCGGAACGGCGCGTTTTTCGCATGACCGACGGCAATTTGAACGTGGGATTACCCCCCATGCTGGTCGATCATCCGCAGGCCGCCGGGCTGAACTCCGGTTTGATGATGCCGCAATATACAGCTGCCTCGTTGGTGCTCGAGAATCAAACCCTGGCGCATCCTGACAGCGTCCATTCGCTGCCAACATCCGGCGAGCAGGAAGATCACAACGCGAATGCCATGACCGCCGCCCGGCACGCCCGTCAAATATTGGACAATACCCGGCATGTGCTGGCTATCGAACTGTACACCGCAGCGCGCGCCCTCGACTTGCGCCTCAAACAACAGCCGGATGCCCAATTCGGGGTTGGCACACGCCAGGCTTATGCAGCGCTGCGCGCTGCCGTCCCCTACCAGGCAGGCGACGCGTTGTGGGGTCCGGAAATTGAGCGTGTGGTTGAGCTGATCAAGAGCGGCGCATTCTCTTAGCCTGGCTTAATCCAGGTTTGATTGACAAAACCCCTTATTGATATTATCCTAACCGCCATGAAGTGGATTGATACGACCTTTTCCAGACGCAATTTTCTAAAATTAGGTGCACTGAGCATGGGAGCGCTGGCGATGCGCCCCTGGAAGAATTGGGCTCAGCTTCAGGCTGAATTCCCGGATGCGGAGCGGTTGGGCCGCATCTGTGTTGGCAAAGTGGATGTGCGCTCCCGTCCGTCAGTAGACGCCGAATCGGTGGGCGTGCTGTATGAGGATGCCATCGTTGTCTGGCTGCGCGAAGTGGTCGGACCTGCCCCGATGGGGCGTCAGAGTCGGCGCTGGGTCGAGACGCCTGAGGGATATGTTTATGCCCCCAGTGTCCAACCAGTGCGCAACCTGCCCAATACGCCGGTGACGGAAATGCCGACCAGCAGCCTTGGCAAAGGGATGTGGGTCGAAGTCACTGTCCCGCAGACACAAATATTCCTGGAACGCGATACAGCTGCTTCTGCCTGGCTGCAATATGCGTTGGATTACAGTCTGGTTCCGCGGCTGTATTACAGTCAGGTAATCTGGGTCGACGAAATGCGCACCAGTTCCCAGGGGCAGGTGCTTTATCGCATCAACGAGCGCTTTGGTCCTGGCGACCTGTTTTGGGCTGCCGCGGAAGCTTTCCGTCCTCTAACAAGTGAAGAATTGGCGCCCATATCGCCGGAAGTTGAAAATAAAAAAGTTGTGGTGGATGTAACCCCCACCCGCCAGATCCTATCCCTCTACGAAGGCAATTCGGAAGTGTATGCCTGCCAGATTTCATCTGGCGCGAAATGGAATGCGGAAGGTGCCATCGTCGAGGAGTGGGGCACGCCGATCGGCGCTAACCACCGTATCTGGCGCAAAATGGTCTCTACGCACATGTCCGGCGGGCAGACCGGCACCGGCTATGACCTGCCCGGGGTAGCCTGGACGACTCTGTTCACGGGTGAAGGCGTGGCGGTGCATTCAACCTTCTGGCACAACGATTTCGGCACGCCGCGCTCGCACGGCTGCGTTAACGCTGCTCCGGACGATGCCAAATACGTTTTCCGCTGGACCTTACCGGTGATTCCCTACGACCCGGGTGATATGACGGTAGCTATGCCAGGGGGCACTCAGATTGATATTCGGGAAGCTTAATCCTTATTTATTGGAGAATGCATGGTAGACGTCACCATCGGGTTGGCATTTTTAGCTGGGTTGGCGTCTTTCCTTTCGCCATGCGTATTTTCACTGGTGCCGGCTTACGTTGGCTATCTCAGCGGACGTTCGATCGCTGCCAACCAGGTGGATGCTGCACCGAGCAAAATGCAGTCCTTTCTTCACGGCCTGGCGTTTGTCGCCGGGTTTAGCGCCATATTCCTGACGCTCGGCCTGACCATGTCCGCGGTGGGCGGTCTTCTATACGAGGTGCGCTTCTGGCTGGCCAAAATTGGCGGCGTGATTGTCATTATCCTGGGTCTTCACATGACCGGTCTGCTGCGCATTCCATTTCTTGAATATGACCTGCGACCGCAAACTCAACTGGACCGGCGCCGCGGATATTTTTCATCCGCGTTGTTGGGAGTGACATTTTCAGCTGGCTGGTCGCCTTGCATCGGACCCATCCTTGGCATGATCTTGACATTGGCGATCAACGGAGGGTCAGTGTCCCGCGGTGTACTTCTGCTGGCTTTCTACTCGGTTGGTCTGGCTATCCCCTTTCTGCTGGCAGCCCTTGGCATCGGCTGGGTGACCACCATCCTCAAAAAATATGCCAAAACCATGCACTACATCGAAATCGGCATGGGTGTGATCCTGATCATCGTCGGTGTAATGTTGTTCTTTGGCGTTTTCAACACCCTCAGCCAATTTGGCTACTTTGTCGATTTTGGACTGTAGGCAGATGCCATGATTGTTGTCACGCTTTACATCAAACAGAATCACGCCGCCAGCGATCAGACGATTCAAGATTTGCGCTCGCTCGAGGCGGAATATCCACATCAGTTGGCTTTAGTGGATGTGGATTCAACCCCTGAACTCAAAACCGCGCTGAGTGATGGCGTCCCGGTGGCTCAAATCGGCCCATATCGGTTGACCGCACCCATCACCATCCAAAGACTCCAGGTCGCTCTGGGGGCAGCCCGCGACCGTAATGATCATCTCGACAAAATCGGGGATACCGGGCATGCCAAACGGGTCGAGCGCGGACGCAATATATCTTCCGCTGACCGCTTCTCCTGGTGGTTAAGCCGCTGGTATATGGCGTTGATAGCCGGCTTATTGGTTCTCTACGTCGGTCTGCCATTCCTGGCGCCGGTTTTCGCCAGGGCTGGAGCTACGGGACCCGCCAGGCTGATCTATGCGATTTACAGCCCGCTGTGCCACCAGCTGCCATTCCGCTCATGGTTCTTATGGGGATCGCAGGCGTATTACCCGCGCGAACTGGCGGGGATTCCAGGGGTGGCAAGCTACGAAGAATTTACCGGCTCCTCCGGGGTGAACGTGACTTCTGAGCGGAAATTCACCGGACTCGAACAGCGGGGATTCGGTGCGGAAGCTGCCGGGTATAAAGTGGCATTGTGCCAGCGCGACGTGGCGATTTACGCATCCATGGCTTTGTTTGCATTGTTGTTTATGGCAAC
>Ga0209002_10004034_pt1 | contig 11620 bp, 11 predicted proteins | sample Rifsed16ft2_FD_184010 | JGI IMG/M metagenome (GOLD analysis project Ga0209002, IMG submission 184010) | Soil microbial communities from Rifle, Colorado, USA - sediment 16ft 2 (version 2) | ecosystem: Environmental > Terrestrial > Deep subsurface > Rock core/Sediment | place: Rifle, Colorado...
ATTTGAAAAGGCGAGATTCTTCGCTTCGCTCAGAATGACAACCAAAGTCAAGGGATTTATGGGACACTACACTAGCGCATTGAAGGGTGTCATATTGCCGCCCCGGCACGGGACATTTGCGCTGAGGCGCGGGAGTTTCCATCGTGCTTGACAGGGCTTACTGAATTGCATAGTAGAATGCAGGCAAATCTTTATGGATCGCAGGATTTGAAATCGCAAGAGAAGGATCTTACCGGAGAAGTCTGCCGGGAGATACGGGGGCATGTCCAGGCCGGTTAGAAGCTCATGAATTACACCGATCTCAGGGACTGGCTCGCAGTTGTCGAACGGATGGGGCAACTGAGAACTTTAAGGGGGGCCCATTGGAATCTTGAAATTGGCTCTATTACCGATCTTCTCCATCACGCCCAGCCAAGTCCCGCGGTGGTGTTCGACGACATTCAGGATTGCCAGCCGGGTCGCCGCGTTCTTGTGAATGCGCTTCATTCGCGGCAGCGGTTGGCCCTGGCGATGGGGCTTCCGGCAGATTTGCCGGATTTGGATTTTGTCGCCCATCTCAGAAAGAAGCTCAGCTCCATAACTCCTATTCCGCCAAAGAGAACGGCCAGTGGCTCCGTCCTGGAAAATGTTCTAACGGGAAAGGCGATCGATATTTTTCAGTTCCCGGCCCCCAAATGGCACGAGCAGGATGGGGGCAGATATATAGGCACAGGATGCATTGCGGTGACTCAGGACCCCGACGATGGCTGGGTGAATCTGGGAACATACCGTGTGATGGTCCATGATAGGGATGCCGTAGGGCTGTATATTTCCCCGGGGAAGCACGGCAGGATTCACCGGGACAAATGTTTTAGCCGGGGCCTGCCGCTGAAAGTTGCCATTTCTTTGGGCCAGGAGCCGCTGCTCTTTCTTGGCTCCTGCATGGAGCTCCCTTACGGGATGAGCGAGTACGATTATGTCGGGGGCTGGAGGGGAGAGCCGGTGGAGGTAGTGGAAGGAGAATTCAGCGGCTTGCCCATTCCGGCGCATGCGGAGATTGTTCTTGAAGGAGAATGCCATCCGGATATCCGCATGGATGAAGGGCCGTTCGGCGAATTTACCGGTTACTATGCAAGCTCGGTGCGCGCAGAGCCCGTGGTAAAAATCAAGGCGATCTATCACCGCCATGACCCCATCATCCTGGGCTATCCTCCGTCCAAGCCTCCCAACGAGAGCTCGTTCGTGCTTTCCTATTATCGTTCGGCGATGATCTGGGACGAGCTGGAAAAGGCCGGGGTGCCCGACATCCGCGGAGTCTGGGCGCATGGCGCCGGGGCAGTGCGCATGTTTACGGTGGTATCGATCCGTCAACGCTATCCAGGTCATTCCCGTCAGGCCGGCCTGATCGCCACCACGAGTCATGCCGGCGCCTATTTGGGAAGATTTACCGTCGTCGTGGATGACGACATCGATATCACGAATCTCCACGATGTCATCTGGGCGCTTTCTACGAGGTGCGATCCCGAGACGGGCATGGATGTCATCCGTCGTTGCTGGAGCGGCCCTTTGGATCCCATCATTCCCAAGGGAAAAAAGGGATTTAATTCCCGGGCGATCATGGATGCGTGCCGGCCCTTCGAGTGGATGGCGGACTTTCCTCTGACGGTTAGCGTCAGCGACGAGATAAAGAAGCAAACGCTGAAGAAATGGGGAGATCAGATTTTCTGATGGTAAGAGCCCTTAAAGGCTTTCAGCAAAAATATCCTTAAAGAAGGAGTCGTTCATGAGTTACCGGGATCTCCGGGAGTGGCTTGAACAGGTAGAAAATTTGGGCGAGCTCCGGCGCGTTGAAGGGGCCGATTGGGACCTGGAGATCGGGGCCGTTGCAGACATGGCCCGCAAGGAATCGAAAACAGCGCCCTGCATCCTCTTCGACGCCATCAAGGGATACCCCAAAGGATACCGCCTGGCTTTGGGTCTGCTCAATTCTATCAAGCGATTGGCTTTTACTACCGGTATGCCTGTCGATCTTCCCACCATGGAGTTTGTCCGCCTCTGGCGTCAAAGGGTCAAAGAATTCAAGCCAATCCCACCTGAGGAGGTCAAAGCAGGGGCGCTGTTGGAGAATGTGTGGGAGGAGAAAGACGTCGACATACTGCGTTTTCCAATACCTCGCTACAACGTCGGGGACGGAGGCCGATATATCGGCACGGGGCACATTACGATCACCAGAGATAGCGAAGAGGGATGGGTCAATGTCGGAACTTATCGGGTCATGGTCCATGACGGCAAGAGGCTTGGCCTGTATATGTCTCCGGGCAAACACGGCCGCATCCAGATGGAGAAGTCTTTTGCCAATAACCGGCCCTTTCCCGTGGCTATCTCTCTTGGAAATGATCCCTTGCTTTTCATGGCCTCGGCCTTCGAAGTTCCTTATGGCGTCTCTGAATACGACTTTGCAGGGGGACTCAAAGGAGCGCCGTTAAAGGTCATGAGGTTGGAGCAAAGCGGGCTTCCCGTGCCAGCCTCGGCAGAAATGGTGATAGAGGGCGAGTGTTACCCATCGGATCGGATGCCGGAAGGGCCTTTGGGTGAGTGGACGGGTTACTACGCAAGCGGAGTCCGCGACGAACCCGTTATTCGCATTCGTCGAGTCTATTTCCGTAACAACCCGATCATGACCGGGGCTCCGCCAGGCCGGCCGCCCACCGAGGCCTCATTTTACAAATGCTTTTGGCGCTCGGCGATGATTTGGGATGAGTTGGAGCGCGCCGGAGTGCCCGATGTGGCGGGAGTTTGGTGCCCTCCGGAGGGCAACACCCGGCTGCTCACCGCAGTGGCTATCCGGCAACGGTACCCGGGTCATGCCCGTCAGGCAGGAGTGATCGCTTCCCAGTGCCATGCCGCCGCCTACCTCGGGCGCTTCACCATCGTCGTCGATGAGGATATCGATCCCGCGGACATGAAAGATGTCCTCTGGGCCCTCACGACCCGTTGCGATCCTGCCGAGGACATTGAGATTTTCAGGCGCTGCTGGAGCGGCCCGCTGGACCCGATTATTCCAAAGGGCCAGAAGGGATTTAACTCACGGGCGATCATTGATGCCTGCCGCCCCTATGAGTGGTTGAAAGATTTTCCTCCATCGGTAAAAGTCCCCGACGATCTGGCCCGCAGCGTCAAGGAAAAGTGGGGTAAGGCCGTCTTAGGCTAGGAGACCATTATGACTCGCCAAAAATTAGCAGTTGATGGAACAAGCCCAAACCACGACAGCAAATTGCCGGCTCGGTTTTTGTCCGGTGCCGGCCTCTTTTTAGCCTTGAGTTTAGGACTTCTTGGCCAGGTCGCTCTGGCCAAAGATATCCGAGTCGTTTACTCCTCGATCACGGCGAGCCAATCGGTCGTTTGGGTGGCTCGGGAAACCGGGATCTACCGGAAGCATGGGTTGGATGTTCAGCTCGTCTTTGTTTCCTCAGGATCCCGGGCCATTAGCGCGCTTATCGCCGGGGAAGCACCTTTCCTTTTCTCTGCGGGAAGCCCCGCTGTCAGCGCTTCCTTGGGCGGGGCGAAGATCAAGATCATTATGGGCCTGCTCAATGTTTTCCCTTACTATGTGGTGGGCGCCAAGGAATTTAGCCGCATCGAGCAACTCAGAGGGAAGAAAGTCGCCATCAGCCGTTTCGGCTCTTCCGGACATGCCGCGGCAGTCTACGTCCTGCGCAAATTCAACCTGGAGCCCGGCCGGGATGTGGCGCTGATTCAAGTAGGAGGAGGGGCCGAGCGTCTTGCAGCCATGCAGGCAGGCTCCGTTCATGCCACTCTCCTTACCTCTCCCCAACAGCTTTTGGCAAAGAAGCGGGGATTCAATATTATCGCCGACGTGAGCCAGCTCGACATCCCCTTCTTGCACTCTTCCGTTATCGCCAGGGAGGATGCGATTAAAAACAGCCCTGATCTTCTGGAGAGCTTCTCGAAGGCGGTGGTGGAGGGAATCCACTTTATAAAGACAAAACCTAAAGAGACTTTAAAAATCTTCCAGAAATTTTTCGCAACCGATGACATGGAAGCGCTGCAGGATGCCTATGACGAATACATAAGACAGATCCCGAGAGTTCCGTATGCCGAGCCAAGGGCGATCCAGACGGTTCTGCAGATTGTCGGGGAGTCCCAACCGGCGGCTCTCAAAGCAAGACCAGAGCAGTTCCTGGACGATTCTTTTCTTCAGAAGCTCGAACGCTCCGGCTTCGTAGGAGGACTTTATGGCCGATAAAATAAACCAGGTCAGCCCGGAAAATGCCTACGAGGCGGCTATTTCGGCCCAGCAGAGGCTGATCGACCGGGGCCAGAAGGGAAGGATCGTGGTGCGAGATGAGGAAAGGCCGTGGGAGACTACTCGCCAGGGGAGACTGCGCTATTTTCTCCACCCCGACATGTATCCGGATACGGCCTTGCAGGAGTGGAGGGTGTTCTCCCAGGAGATCCGGACGAAATCCGGCAAGCATCGCCATCAGGGGGGGGTGGCGATCTATATTCTGGACGGGCAGGGTTATACGATTGCAGATGGGAAAAGGTATGACTGGAAGAAGGGAGACCTGCTCACGCTGCCGGTGAAGCCCGGGGGCGTCGAGCACCAGCATTTTAATACCAAACCGGATGGGCCGAGCCGCTGGATGGCCTTTGTCTATCTCCCGATCGCAAACCATGTGGCTCTCCATCTCGATCAGGTGGAGGTTTCTCCCCTATATGCGCCGAAAAAGTGAGGTACCCATGGCTGAGCAATCCCGTGAACGAAAAGCCAAGACTCGATATCAGGAGCTGATCCAGCTCAGAGATGAGGAGCGCAACCGTGTTGCCGACTCCACGGTGTGCGTTAAAGGGCAAGAGTTATCCTGGGAGATGAATCCTCAGGGGTTGATGAAATGGTATATGCATCCCAATATTGATACGACTGCCCATAAGTTCCTCATCTTTTATGCCCAGAAAATTCCACCGGCAGGCCGGAGCGGCAAGCAGAAATGCCAGGGGGGAGTGGTCTTTGTCGTCGTCGAAGGAAAGGGTTATTCGCTCCTGGATGAGGTACGTTATGACTGGAAGGAAGGGGATCTCTTGCAGCTTCCCATCAAGCTGGAGGGCGTCGTCTTCCAGCACTTTAATACCAGCGAGAATGAGCCGGCCTTGCTGATCGCTGCGGAGCCCAATCTGGTGGCGACCGTCGGGGTTGACCGGGGAAGCGGCTTTGAGCAGTTGGAGGACGCCCCGGAAGATGAACTTCCATAGGAGGGTCTATGCGATATAAGCCGCTGGCGTTTGTCATGTGCTCTTTTTTATTTCTCGGCGCCAGCCCGGGTTGGCCCCAGCTTAAGAAAATCCGGCTTTCGGCTCCCACGCTTGCCATCACAGAGGTCCCCTTCAAGATCGCCAAAGCGAAAGGGTTCTATCGCGAGGAGGGATTGGATGTCGAGGTTATTCTTATCCGGGGCGCGGTGGGGGTGACCGCCCTCCTTGGGGGATCGGTAGATTATACGACGGCATCGGGTGCTATCATTGCCGGCGCTATCCGGGGAATCGGCCTTAAACTCGTCCTGCTCATTTCGGCCAAGCCCGCGTTTGATTTTGTCTCGGGAGCGCAGATCCGATCTTTCAATCAACTCAAGGGCAAGGCTGTGGGCATCTCCTCGCGGGGTGGATCCGTGGATCTTTTGACCCGTTTGATGCTTGAGCGGAATGGATTGAACCCTGATAAGGATGTGGCACTTTTAGTCATCGGCAGGGCGGAGGAGCTTATTATCGCGCTTAAGACTGGAAGGATCGCGGCGGCGATCCTCAGTCCCCCGCGAAACCTTCTCTTATATCGTGAGGGTCTCAACAATCTCGGCTATGCGGGAGACTATATGCCGACTCATCCTACCGGTGGTATCGGTGTTACAGACGAGAAGCTCAAGAGGAACCCTGCGGAGGTGGCTGCCTTTGTCAGAGGGACACTTAAAGGGCTTCGTTATTATCGGCAGAATCGCAGCGAGTCCATCCAGATGATCACCAAAGAGCTTGAGCTTAATGATTCCTCCTTAGCTGCTCAGATGTTTGACTGGCATGGCACTCAGCTTGCCGAGAATGGATCGGCAGATCAGGCGTGGATGAAGGGGGCGATCGAATTTACCAAGAAGAGCCTGGGCGTTAGTAAAGAGATCCCTGCGGAGCAGGTATTCGATTTTACCTTTATCGAAAAGGCTCTTCGATGAGTTGAGGGAAAGCAGAGCGGAGGTGGCACAGCACCAGTGTGCTTGTGAACGCAGATGTGGCCAAGGCAAAAGGATTTACTGACGGGGATGAGGTATGGCTGGAATCTCCAGTAAGAAAGGTGAGGGTTAGGGTTAAGCTAACTCAGTGCATCCATCCGCAGGTGGTGGGGGTAGGAGGGCACTTTGGTCACTGGTCAGCGGGGATGCCAATTGCCCGGGGAAAAGGGATAAGTTTTAACTCGCTTCTGCCTACCGATCTGGAGCACATCGATAAGATCTCCACTGCCCTGGACCATTGTGTCCAGGTGAGGCTCTATAAGTAGGGGAGCTACAGCGCGAGGTAGTGTTCCTGAAGTACTTGACGGCTCTCGTTATTTGCATGATAAAGTGCGTGCAAAGATGGAGAGAGGAGGAAATTATGTTAGAGCGGATTGTCGGCGGTAGCATCGTTATCTCGCTCTTGTGGGCCTTTGCCCTGGCTTCTTCGACGGAGGGAGCGGAGGCGAAGAAACTGACGCTCGGAATACTTACGAGCGGCTCGCAGGATCTTATCCATAACGTCATGGAGCGTCAGAAATTTTTGCTCAAACACAATGTTCCCTACGAGAGAATTAAGATCCTCAATCCGGCTCCACTGCACCTCTTTATTGCGGAAAAAAAGGTCGACATCGGTTTTGGCGGGGTCACCGCGATGGCAAGGGCGCGAGCCGAAGGGAAGGACATGGTAATCTTTTACGGCGTCTTTGCCCCTGTCAATGCGGTACTGGTGAAGAAAGAATCTCCGATCCAGTCGTTTGCCGCTCTCAAGGGAAAGAGAATCGGCAACTTCGGGGGTCCCGGATCCGCCACCACGAGCATGCTCATGGCAATCGCAAAAAAGTGGCATGGCATGAATCTCCAAAGGGACACGGAGCTGATCACCGCGCCGGGACCGGCCTTGGTAGGTCTTTTGGACAGGGACCAGCTTGCCGCTGCGCTGGTTGGAAATCAGGAATCCGTGACGCTTCCCCTTACGGGTAAATACCGTGTCCTCCTTGACCTGAGCGGGGAGTGGGAAAAAAGAGCCGGCCGGGCCCCTGCTACTGTGACGCTGACCACTAACGAAGAGTTTGCCAAGGCCAATCCGGACCTTCTCAGGAGATACCTTAGGGCCTTCGTGGAAACGGTGCAGTATATCCGCACGCACTCCGAGGTGTGGAAGAGCTATGGGGAGACTATAGGCGTGACCGGCAAGGAAGAGATTGCCGCGTTACAGAAGACGTGGGGGCCGAGGATTCTGGAGAAGTGGGACCGGCAGCAGATGGAGGTTCAGCGGGATTTCCTGGAAGCGGTAAAGGAAATTTTAGGACCCAAGGTGCTTAAGACGGTTCCAGAGGGTTTAATGACCGATGCATATAACCCTTAAGATTTATTCCGTTTTGGTTCTCCTGATTGCCTGGGTCGTTCTTTCTTTTGTTTTTTCTCCGCAAATCCTGCCCGGGCCGATTCCGGTCTTTCAGGCGATCGGGGAGAATCTCACCTCCGGCGATGGTTTTTTTCATCTCTACAAGACCATCTTCCGGGTCCTGCTGGGTCTTGCCATCGCCATGATCATCGGCAGCGCCTTCGGCATCGTGATGGGCATCTCACCCAAAGGGGAAAAGTTCCTGGAGAGCTGGGTCATGGTCGGACTCACCATACCGGCAGTGGTGTACGCCATCATCACGCTGTTGTGGTTTGGGCTCAACGATTTCGCCGCGATCATTGCCATTGGCATCACGGCTTTTCCGGCAGTGGCTATTAATATGTGGCAAGGGGTTAAGGACATCGATATGCAACTCGTCACCATGGCTCAGGCCTTTCAAGTACCTCGCCGCGATCTCATCCTCAAGGTGGTGCTGCCGCAGACGGTGCCCTATATCCTTGCGGCCACGCGCTATGCGCTCGGCATCTCCTGGAAGATAGCCACCACCGTGGAGCTGATCGGCATGAGCAGCGGGGTGGGATATATGCTGAATTACTGGTTTGGCCTTTTCTCCATGACTCAGGTGCTCGCCTGGGCGCTTAGCTTCACCATTGTGCTTTTGGGGATCGAGTTTCTTTTGATCAACCCCTTTGAAAAACGGATTACGGCCTGGCGTACCGTCGTGCAGGTATAGGTGTCTTTCTGTAGACAACGGATAGCTATTCGGGTATGTAGCTGCTGAATGTCCGGGTTGCACAAGGAATAAGGGCTTGCTCGTGGGGTGAAAGAAAACTGCAAGTCAGGATGCGCTTGGAGAAGAACCGGACGCCAAACGCAAAAAAGAGGAGGGAGATTCCATGAAGAAGAATTGGATCGGGATTCTCGCCATGGGTTGGGCTTGGGCCTTTAGCGTTCCTGCGTCAGCGGCCGAGGTTCAGCCCAAGACAGTTGGCATCGGGACTCATCCTATGGGTTCAATGTTCAACATCATTGGAACTGCCGCGGCCACTGTAGTCGCCAAAAATACGGCAATCAGGACAACGGTCAAGCCCATGGTCGGGCCGGTGGGCTGGTATCCCCTCTTGCCGACTGCTGAGATCGATCTGGGAGTGGTAAACAACTGGGACGCGGAAAAGGGCTACCTTGGCCAATCCACTTATCAAAGGCTTTCTGAGGGAAAGGGTTTTCCACTCCGCCTTGTCGCAGTGACGATCCCCAATTCCATCAGCCTGGTCGTTTCTGCCGACTCGGGAATCACGGCGATCTCCCAACTTAAGGGGAAAAGGGTTGCGGGAAACTTTCCTACGCCTTCTTTGCAGGCTCAGACCGAGGCTATCCTGGGCAATGGAGGGCTCTCATTTGCCGACGTCAAAGTGGTGCCGGTAGACAGCCCTCCGGGAGGGGTCAGAGCTGTCACTGAAGGCAGGGCTGATGCTTCCGGGACAGCCACGATTGGCATGCCGGTCATCGAGGAGTTACATGCCAGGAAAGGGGCTCGCTTTCTGCCCCTGGATGCCTCTGCGGAGCCTGTAAGACGGGCCAACGCCAGATATCCAGGTTATCCTGTAAAAGTAACGCCCGGACCAGGCAAGACAGGGGTCGATCAGGAAATGTATCTATGGGCATATGACATCTATCTTGTCTCGCGGGCGGGACTTCCAGACGACACGGTCTACCAAATCACCAAGGCTCTGTGGGAAAACTATAAAGAATTTGCTCCTATCCACCCGCTGCTAAAGGAATGGACTCCAGAGCGATTCGTCAGTAAAGAGGCTCGCATCCCTTATCATCCGGGCGCCGTAAAATTCTATAGGGAAAAAGGCGCCTGGACGAGCGAGATGGAGAAGCTTCAAAGAGAGCTGCTAGCCCAAAGACAATAAGGGTGTGAGGCTACGGACCAAGAATTCGAAATCAAGGGGGAGCCCCGCTTCCGTAGACACAGGGGGTGGATTGGTGTCGTTGAAAGGGTAATCCTCTGCTTGATCCCTCTCACCGGGATTATCTCCATCCTCAATGTCCCCCTGTACTTAGGCTTCACCTTCTACATCCAGCAGTATCTTGCTGTTTTCTTCGCCTTGACCATGGCGGCCGCCTTCCTGGTGGTGCCGGCCAATAAAAGGATCTCGTCGAATCATCTCCCCTGGTATGATGGGCTCTTTGCGCTGTCCGGTTTTCTCATTGGCAGCTATGTGGCGCTTTTCTACTTTGACATTATCGAGACCATGGGTCTGCTTTTGCCCACCCGGGTTTTACTCGGGGCCATTGCCATCCTTTTGATCCTCGAAGGAACGCGGCGTCTTCTAGGCTGGCCAATATTAGTTATCGTCCTACTCTTTTTCTTCTATGCCCATTATGCGTTCCTCTTTCCGGGGGCTCTTTATGGGCAGGGGGTCCCATGGTCTCGGCTGGTGAACTATCTCTATTTGGACCCTAACTCCCTCTTCGGCGTCGCCCTTCAAGTGGCAGCCACTGTGGTCTTTAGCTTTGTCTTCTTCGGTCAGTTTCTCTTTAGTACCGGAGGGGGGCTCTATTTTACCGAGGGGGCATTGGCCCTTTTTGGCCGCTACCGGGGAGGCCCAGCCAAAGTGTCGGTCGTGGCCAGTTCCCTGTTCGGCACTATGTCTGGAAGCGCTGTAGCCAACGTGGTTGTGGATGGGCCCATCACGATACCCATGATGATCCGCACTGGCTACCGACCTGAGGTCGCGGCAGCGGTTGAGGCTGTGGCCTCCACAGGTGGTCAGATCATGCCGCCGGTTATGGGTGCGGCCGCCTTTTTGATGGCTACCTTCCTGGGAATATCCTACACCCAGGTTGCTCTCGCTGCCCTTCTGCCGGCGCTACTGTACTACATCTCACTCTTTATTCAGGTAGATTTGCAGGCGGCCCGATATGGCCTTCGGGGATTGAGCAAGGAGGAGCTTCCCAACTTCAAGCACATTTTGAGTCAAGGTTGGCTTTTTCTTTTTCCCATAAGTGTGCTCGTCTATGTTTTGTTTTTTACCGGTCTTGAGGCTGAGGTGGCGGGTCTCTACGCCACAGGCGCGGTTTTCCTGGTTAGCTTTTTAAAGAAGGCCAGCCGAGTTACTTTCCGTAAACTCCTGATCATCCTTGAGAAGACCGGTGAGAGTCTCTTGGAGATCGCCGTCGTTAGCGCGGTAGCGGGTCTGATCATCGGGATTGTGGCTTTGACGGGTTTGGGATTTACGTTTTCCCGGGCAGTGGTCAGCATGGCGGGCGGCAATTTCTTTCTTTTGTTGGTTCTCGCCGCGGTTGCGGCGGGGATTTTGGGGATGGGGATGACGGTAACCGCGGCTTACATTTTGGTGGTCATTCTGGTGGCCCCCGCGTTGGTGCAGTTAGGGATAGATCCGTTGACGGCTCATATGTTTGTCTTTTATTTTGCTGTGTTGTCATTCCTTACGCCGCCGGTCTGCTTAGCCGTTTATGCCGCAGCAGCCATTGGCGGGACAAACCTTTTGCGGACCGCCTTTCAAGCCATGCGCCTGGCGATTGTGGCTTACGTTGTCCCCTTCATTTTTGCTTACAAACCCGCCCTCCTACTCAGAGGATCCGTGACAGAGGTTCTAATAGCGGTGGTAACCGCCATCGCCGGAGTCGGGCTTCTAGCCATTGGGGTTGAGGGGTATCTCTTCCGGGTTCTGAGCTTGCCGAAGAGGGTTGTTTTCATTGTCGGGGGTCTGGGTTTGATGACCCCCGGTTTGGCTACCGACGCCCTTGGATTGGCCATCGCGGCCCCTGTTCTGATCTGGGAACTGGCGGCCAGAAAGCAGGCCTTAGTGCTAAAGGTTGCGGGAGAGAGGCTTGCGGAGGATCGACAAAGAAGCGAAGGAACTGGTTAGCGGATTGCTATTCGATGATCTGCGGGCTCTCGCTATCGAGAAACCGATGGTGACACTTCGGACACATAAGCTTGATCAAGCCGTGGCGAAGTTGAACG